>Ga0113563_10000603_pt1 | contig 17855 bp, 19 predicted proteins | sample Mud3Dept3metaG_FD_80117 | JGI IMG/M metagenome (GOLD analysis project Ga0113563, IMG submission 80117) | Freshwater wetland microbial communities from Ohio, USA, analyzing the effect of biotic and abiotic controls - Mud 3 Core 4 Depth 3... | ecosystem: Environmental > Aquatic > Freshwater >...
CAGCGGGAGGCCCACCGTCTGGCTCGCGGTGAATGTCGCGCCGAGCAGCGTCAGCACGTCCGGCGGCCCCTGGGGCATCACCGCGACCTTGGCGACGTCGCCAGCGAGCTTCTCGGCCTCGGCGAACTTGGCGACCAGAAACGCCGCATCCGGCGTGGACTGGAAGTTGTGGTACGAGGCGACCAGCGCGATGTCGCTCGCGCGCGACGCCGCGCGCAGCCGCGCGAAGTCCGTCGCGTCGTTGCACATCTCGTAGTCGATCATGTCGACGCAGCGGGCGGCGCAGACGGCCTCGTAGAGCTTGACAACGTCGGCCTCGACGAGCGCGATCTTCTCGCCGCCTTCCTTGGTCGAGCGGCGGGTGAACAGGATCGGCGTTTCTCCCGCCAAGGCTTTCATCGCGCGCGCAGTGTCGATCACGAGCGCGGTGTCGCCGATGCCATCGAAGAAGTCGACCCGCCACTCGATGAGGTCGGGCTTCTTCGGCAGCACCGCCGACAATTCGGCGAGGACATCCGCGCGAGTGCGACCGACCAGCGGTGTGCAGATCAACGGAAGCGCCCCGCCGCTCACCGGCTTGCCGCGAAGGTGGATCAGCTTCGTTTCAGCCATGGTCGAGTCTCTTGAGCGTGAGTCGAAGATTCATTGCAGCGCTGGCCGTTGGGCCGAGACCAGCGCACTCTCATTGCCGCAGGAACGGCTCCTCGCTTGCGCTGCGTCGTTGTCGGTGAGGCTGAAACGATAGGCTGGGCCAACACGGCCGGGAAGGATGCTCTTCAAGAATCTGGGCGCTACGCGCACATATTGTTCGAACCCGGACGACGCTTGAGATATAGTGAACGCTGGTGGGGCGAGCCGCGCCCTGCCCGGCCGATCCGCCGATTCTCGGCGTCGCGTCGCCGTCGCAACACGGATCGCAGACGAACGAAGGGAACCATGGCACCACGCCCAACCACCGCTGCCGCAAAGCAGTCACAAGACAAGGAGCCTCGCGTGGAGCGCGTGGCGACGGTCACGCCCTCGATGCACGACGACCCGCACGCGCTGCCGGCGGAGACCCTCGACCGCTTCGGGGACGATCCGGACTTCGTGACCGCGCTCGCCCGCGGGCTCGCGGTGCTGCTCGAGTTGTCCGACAAGCGCCGGCGCATGTCGATCGCGCAGGTCAGTCATCGCACGGGCATTCCACGCGCCACGACGCGGCGCAGCCTGCACACGCTGACCAAGCTCGGCTTCGTCGCGGTGGACGAGGCGCGAAAGTTCTACCTGCGTCCGCGCGTGCTCTCGTTCAGCCATGCGTACCTTTCGGCGTCGCCGATCGCCGTGCTCGCTCAGCCGATCCTCGATCGCCTGGGCGAATCGCTCGCCGAGGCGTGCTCGCTCGCGACGCTCGACGGCGACGAAATCGTCTACCTCACCCGTTCCGCATCGTCGCGGATCATGTCGCCGTCGCTGAACGTCGGCCGCCGCCTCCCGGCCTATTGCACGTCGATCGGCCACGTGCTGCTTGCGCATCTTCCGGAAGACGAGCTGAACCTTTACCTCTCGCGGGCCAAGTTCCACCCGTACACCGAGTACACGATCACCTCGCCCGTCAAGCTGCGCTCCGCCCTGCAGCAGGTGCGCGAACAGGGCTATGCGTTCGCCAGCCAGCAGATGGAAGCACGGCTGTGCACGCTCGCGGTCCCCGTGCGCGACACCAGTGGTCATTTCGTCGCGGGGATCAACGTGATCCTGCAAGGACGGCTGGTCAGCGCGTCGACCATGGCGGAACGCTTCGCGCAGCCGCTGCAGCACGCGGCGATGGAGCTCGGCGCGCTGCTGCTGCCGGCGTAGGTGCGCGCACCCCTCCTGGCTCTCGGCTCACGCGAGTGATCGCGCGCCGGGGACGGCGACCGGATGCGCTATGATCGCGATGAAGTTGCGATCCGCCGGCGTGGCAGTCCGGCGCGACTTCGATGCGCGCAGGGGCAGGCCGGTGGCCCCTTAGTCCCGATGAGGAACCGCGATGACCAACGCCCTTGACCGCGAGGCGGTGCCCGAACCCTCGAACCCGCTCGGCCTCGACGGTATCGAGTTCATCGAGTTCGCGACCTCGAAACCGCAGGCACTCGGCGGACTGCTCGAAATGATGGGGTTCCGTCCGATCGCACGCCATCGCTCGCGCGAGGTCGAGCTCTACCGGCAGGGTGCGATGAACATCATCGTCAACGCGCAGCCGCTGGACGTGCCGCGCACCGTCGAGCCGGTCGAGCATCCGGTGATCAGCGCCTTCGCCGTCCGCGTGCGCGATGCGAACGAGGCGTTTCGCCGCGCCCTCGACCTCGGTGCCTGGGAGATCCCGGTGCGGGCTGCCCCCATGGAGCTCAACATCCCTGCGATCCACGGCGTCGGCGATAGCCTCGTCTACTTTGTCGACCGCTACGACGAATTCTCGATCTACGACGTCGACTTCCGGGCCATTCCCTCGGTCGACCCGCACCCACCGGCCATCGCCGGCCTTCACTTCTTCGGCATCGTCCAGTACATCGGTGCGGATCGCACGGCGGACTGGGTCGAGTTCTACAAGCAGATCTTCGCGTTCACACCGCTGCCCGATCGCGTGCGCTTCGGCATCATGCCCAAGGGGCTGCTGCTGGAAAGCCCGTGCCGCAAGTTCTTCCTGCAACTGATCGAGCCCGAAGGCACGGCGCAGTTCTCGCACGGGGAGGAACATCTGCAGCGCATCGGTTTCGGCACGCCGGACGTGCCCGCGGCCGTCGCGAGCCTCGCGGGGCGCGGCATCGAGTTTCTCGCGTCCGACCAGGTCCACACGAGCGAACGCGGCGCGCTCACCAAGCCCCGGCTGGGCAGCGTGATGTTCGAACTCGTCCACAGTAATCTCTGATATCCACATCCGGCTTCCAACGTGTCGACGTCCTTGCGTTCGCTGACCAAGCGGCTCTCGTTGCCGGTGATCTGCTCGCCGATGTTCATCATCAGCAATGCGAAGCTAGATCGTCCACAAGAGCAATGACCGCCTCGAGGCCGACATGGCGACTGTGGTCAAGCGCGAAGTGCCGCTCGTCATCACCTCCCTCGGTGCCCGCACGGACGTGAACGATGCCGTGCATGCCTATGGCGGCCACACGCTGCACGACGTCATCGATATCCCCTCGAAAAGACCAGCGATGCGCTCCACGCGCTGATGCAGCGCAAGGTGCAGGGCAAGATCATCATCGTGCCTTAACCGGTCAGACGTGGACCTACATGCTGGAGGCCAGCGCAGGCGGCAGGTGCGTCACGCTGTTGAAACTCGTGAGCGACACTCGGCCGGCGGAGAACGCGATCTCGGTCAACGAAGCATTGCGCAGGACGCGCGTGAACTGCGACATACGCTCGACCGGCAACTCGAGCACCTCCGCCACGACTGCCGCGATGACGCCGGCCGAGGTCACCGCGAGCAGGCGTTGGCTGCGCACCGGACGGGCGACCACATCGCGCAGCCAAGCCGCGACCTCCGCGCGAAAGGACACCGCCGTGGGGCGCCTTTCGAGGTGCACGCGTCCCTCCATCCACGCCGAGATCGTGGCGTCGTAGTGCCGCAGCTGCTCGGCCCTGGGCAAAGCCGACATGTCGTCCGGCGAAAGGCCGCACAACCGCTCGGCCGCGTGCAGGATTTCGTCAGCCTCGGCAAATTCGTCGAGTGGCGGTACCACAATCGGCGCGGGAGCGCCGGCCAGCTCACGGAGGGCGGCCGCCGCGGTGGCCGCGTGTCGTCGCTTCGGGCCGATCTGCACCTCGTCGAATGCGGAACCCGCTCGAGCCAAATGCAAGCCGGTTCCGGCCGCCTGGCGCTCACCCAACTCGGACAGCGCGTCGTAATGCGCCGTACCGAACTGCGCCTGGCCATGCCGCATCAGCAACAGCAAGCTCACTGAACCACCCTCCGCGCTGTCGCACTCCGGGACAATTGCGCTCGGGAGCGGCCCTTCGCGCTCATGGCGCTGCAGTATACGGCCGCCCGCCGTGCGAGCGTGGAATTTGACCGCAACGCAGGTAATATGTCCCTTCGAACCCGACGACGTGGAGGACGTCAAATGGCATACAACTGCATCCTCGTCGAGACGCGCGGAAAAGTCGGGTTGGTCCGGCTGAACCGGCCGAATCAGCGGAACGCGCTCAACGACGAGCTCATGAACGACGCTGCCTCAGGGCGTGCGCAAGCTCCTCGACATCGCGATGGCGACGGTCGCCGAGCCTGCGCTACTGTTGCTGGACGAGCCGACCAGCGGCGTCGCGATCGAGGAAAAGTTGCCGCTCATGCAGACCGTGATGGGCCAGGTCGAGACCTCGAAGGCGACATGCCTGTTCGTCGATTCGGTGACCGAGCGCGCTTCGTAGGAGCCCGTCGGTGAACGACTTCGACGTAGCGCCGCTCGCGGCCTACCTCAAGCGCCACATCCCGGAAGCCGACGGTACGCCGCTGTCGAAGCGCATCGGCGGCGGACAGTCGAATCCCAGCTATTTCCTGACTTATCCCAATGCCCGCTTCGTGCTTCGAAAGAAGCCCGCGGGCGTGCTGCTTCCATCGGCGCACGCGATCGATCGCGAGTATCGCGTGCAGCGGGCCCTGGCCGGCACCGCGGTACCTGTTCCCCGCATGCGGCTGTATTGCTCGGACACGAGCATCCTCGGCACCGAGTTCTACGTCATGGACTTCGTCGACGGAAAGGTCTTCGGCGAGTGCTGGCTGCCGGGTGTCCCGAAGACGCAACGGCGCGCGATGTTCCTCGGCATGGCGGAAACGTTGGCTGCCCTGCACAACCTCGATTATCAGGCGCGAGGGCTTTCGGACTTCGGCAAGACGGGCGACTATTACGGCCGCCAGATCGGGCGTTGGACCAAGCAATGGGAAATGTCGAAAACGGCGCCCAACGCCGACATCGACAGGCTCATCCCCTGGCTCTCGTCGAACGTTCCCAAGAGCGTCAGGACGACCATCAACCACGGCGACTTCCGCATCGGCAACCTGATGTTCGACGAACAATCGGGGCGGGTCGTCGCCGTGCTCGACTGGGAGCTCGCCACCCTGGGGGATCCACTCGCGGACGTCGCGTACAGCGCGCTCGCGTGGCGGGCCGCGTCCGACGAATACATGGGCATGCGCGACAAGGACCTGGCCGAGCTCGGCATACCCAGCGAGGCAGAGTATCTGTCTCACTACCAACGGCTCGCGCCCGAGTCGGGTCGGTGCACCCCTTTCCATTTCGTATTCGCGCTGTTTCGCCTCGCCGCGATCTTCGAAGGCATCGCCGCGCGCGCGAAAGGCGGCACCGAGGCGAGCGAGAACGCCGCGGAGGTAGGCAAGCTGTCGGGCCGCTTTGCGCGGCGAGCCGTCGAGGCCGTCGAGCAGGGCTGATTGGCGACGCCGGAATCCATCAGCTATACGACGACCAAGCATGCGGCGCTCGGTCTCGCCGAGTCGCTTGCCTTCACGTATGCGCGATTCGGCATACGCGTGTCCGCCCTCTGCCCGATGGGGGTTCGAACGTCGATGGTCGATGCGTTTGATGCGACCGGTGGGAGTGCGGGCGTGGACGGTATCCTCGACGTCGAGGACATCGCGGAAGCGGTGATCGCCGGTCTTCGCGACGAGCGATTCCTGATATTTCCGCATGCGATGGTCGCCGACTATTACGCGAAGAAGGCCGCGCAGCCCGAAAAGTGGCTGCGCCGCATGGCCGCGCTGCAGGCGCAGTTCACGGACGCCTCCGAGTAGGATCATCCCTTCACTTCGAAGGCGATCTTGAGAACGACCTGGTACTCGGAAACCTTGCCGTCGGAACCAATATGGCCGCGAACATCCTGCATCTCGAACCAGGATAGCTTGTCGAGAGAGCTCCGCGCCTTGGCGAGAGCGGCTTCTATGGCCGCTTCGATGCTTCCCGAGGAAACGCCGACGATTTCGACCTTCTTGTAGACCCTGTCATTGCCATACATGGTGGCCTCCCTGATGTGTGCCGCACGACATCGGAAGCAAGGATAGCAGCGTATCAGATCGTTGCCACTCCATGGTCGGCCCCACTACTGCCCTCCACCCACGTCTAAACATGTGACAATACGCTTTTCGAGTCAGCAAGTTGCGCGCAGGTCAAGGCTCACGCACGGTGACCTCGCATCCGCGCCAAAGCGCAAATGAACTTCACCGATTTCGGCATGGACACCGCGTCGCTCGCGGGCCCGCTCGAGGCGAAGCTCGCGGCGGTGCGACAAGCGGGATTCGCGCAGGTGATGGTATCGGCCACCGACGTCGTCGCGCACCCGGGCGGCGTGGCAGCGGCCGCGCGTGCGATACGTGATTCGGGATTGCGCGTCACGGGATACGAGGCCCTGCGCGATTTCGAAGGTCTCACCGGCCATCTGCACGCGTACAAGATCGACGTCGCGAAGGGGATGCTCGCGGTGTGCGGCGAGATCGGTGCGCGCCTGCTCCTCGTGGAAGCCTCGACGTCGACGCACGCCGATACCGACCCGGCCGTGATGGCGCAGGACCTGCGCAAGCTCGCGGTGCTGGCCATCCCGCTCGGCATCCGGATCGCCTTCAAGGGCACGCCGCCGAGCCGCACCGTCCGCGACTGGATCGCCGCCTGGGACGTCGTCAACCGGGCGAATTGCCCCAACCTTGGGCTCGCCATCGATTCGTTCGACACCCTGAGCGCGCACACGTCGCTGGAACGGCTCGACGAAGTCGGTGCGGACCAGATCTGCCTCGTGCAGCTTTCGGATTACATGTGGACCGAGGTCCGGTCGGCGGAGGAGCAGGCCGCCACCGCCGTCCATTTCCGCGTGTTCCCGGGCGAGGGCGTGCACAGCGATCCGGTGGCCGACCTGGTGACGAAGCTGGACGGCATCGGCTACTACGGCGATTACAGCTTCGACGTCTATAACGACGACTACCTGCAGTTGCCGCCCGAAGTCGTCGCGCAGCGGGCGCGCCGCGCCGCCGAGTGGCTTGGCGAAAGCGTGCTGCGGCGGGCGCTGCCGGTACCGAACATGGAACGGCTGCGGCGCACCGCGCAGGCGTGACTGGAGCAGCCGATGGAAATGACGTATCAGCGGCTGGGGTCGAGCGGCGTCGAGGTTTCGCCGTTGTGCCTGGGAACGATGACGTTCGGCGACACGACCGACGCAGCCGAGGCGCAGCGGATTGTCGATGCGGCGTTCGCAGCCGGCGTCAATTTCATCGACACGGCCGACAACTACCGCAACGGCACGTCGGAAACGATCGTCGGCGCCGCGATCAAGGCGAATCGACCGCGCTGGATTCTCGCCACCAAGGTCGGCAATGTGCTGTCTTCGAAACCGCACGACGGCGGATTGTCGCGGCGCTGGATCCTGCGCGCCTGCGACGGGAGCCTGGCGCGGCTCGCCACCGATTACATCGACATCTACTATCTGCACCGGGACGATCCGGACACGCCGATCGCCGAGACCGTCGGCGCCATGGGCGATTTGATCCGGTCCGGCAGGATCCGCTATTTCGGCGTGTCGAACTATCGCGGCTGGCGCATCGCCGAAGTCGTGAGCGAGTGCGAGGCGCAGGGCGTGCCGATGCCGATCGTCTGCCAGCCCTATTACAACCTGCTCAACCGGATGCCCGAAGTCGAGATCCTGCCGGCGTGCGATTACTACGGCATCGGCGTAGCACCCTACTCGCCGATAGCGCGCGGTGTGCTGACGGGCAAGTACGTTGCCGGCACGATTCCCCAGGATTCGCGCGTGGGTCGCAAGGATGCGCGGATGATGGAAACGGAGTTCCGCGAGGAGTCCTTCGCGATCGCGCGAACGTTGCAGGCGCACGCCGCGAACACCCACCGCACGCTGACGCAGTTCGCGCTCGCGTGGCTGTGGGCGAACCGGATCATCACCTCGGTCATCGCCGGCCCGCGCACGCTCGCGCAGTGGCAGGATTACGTCGAGGCCATCGGAACGAAATGGAGCGCGGAGGACGAGGCGCTCGTCGACTCGCTGGTGACGCCGGGCCATCCGTCGAAGCCCGGCTACAACGACCCGCAGTACCCGTTCTTCGGACGCGTCGTCGACTGACGCGCGGCTACTCGTTCGCCACCCCGTGCGGCACGTGCCCCGCGGCCACGTGCTTCAACGCTGATTCGATGTGCGTGCGCTGGTCGTCGAAGAAGATGTCGGCGCGAAACGCGCGCAGGAACTCGCCCTTGTCGAGGCCGCCGAGGAAGAGCGCCTCGTCGATCCGGATGTTCCAGGCGCGCAGCGTGCGGATCACGCGCTCGTGCGCCGGCGCGCTGCGGGCGGTGACGAGCGCGGTGCGGATCGGGCTCGCGTCCTCGGGAAAATCCGCCTGGATCCGGTGCAGCCCGGCCAGGAATTCCTTGAATGGCCCGCCGGTCATCGGCTCGAGCGCGGCGTCGGATTCGCTTTTCGAGAACGCGGCGAGCCCGTTCGCCTGATACACGCGCTCGGCCTCGTCTGAGAAGAGCACCGCGTCGCCGTCGAACGCGATCCGCAGCTCGTCCGCTTCGTTGGTGCCGACCGCGCTGGGAAAGATGGTCGCGGCCGCGTGGCCTTCGTCGAGCGCGCGCCTCACGTCGCCCTGGTCCGCCGACAGGAACAGATGCGCGCCGAACGCCGGGACGTAGCGCGAGGTCGGTTCGCCCTTCGTGAACGCGGCGCGCGTGATGTCGAGCCCGTAGTGCTTGATCGAGTTGAACACGCGCAAGCCGGTGTCGGCGGAGTTGCGCGACAGCAGGATCACCTCGACGTACTGCTTGTCGGGACGGTTCAACCGCAACAGCTTCTTGACCAGCACGAATGCGGGACCGGCCGCCAGGATTTCGTCTTCGTGCTCGACTTGGTAGCGATGGTACGCATTGACGCCGTCCTCGGTGTAGATCCGATGGCTTTCGGCGAGATCGAACAGCGCGCGCGAGGAAATGGCGACGACGAGCTTGCCGGCGAGCGTGGGTTTGGGCATGCGGCCAGTATAGCGCCGGTGCCTAAGGAGCGGTCCTCGTGCTGCTCTCGTCGAAGGGTTCCCCAATCGCCGTCCCCTCCTGCCGGAACGATAGGCCACGACGGAAGTTTTCGCTGTCTGCCGTGGCACTCCGGGTGGCGAGCTCGGCGGCCTCAGCGTAGGCCATGGGCTTCTTGCTCTTCTCGATCTCCAGCCGCTTCGTCTCGTCGTTCACGCGCACGCTGTACTTGCCCAGGTTGTAGAGGAGGTACATCGCGAAGAGGTTGTCGGAGTCCTCGTATTGGCCCTGTTCTTTCCGGAAGTCGCGGGAGCGGACCGAAGGAAACCGGTTCGGGAGGTCCTTGAACGCCACCTTCTCCTCTTCGTGCGGGTCTACGTAGGTCGAACCCCCGTACTTCCTGTACCACACCACGTCCAACCTGTACCCGCGCGCGTTCCACTCCTTGAGGAGCTTCATCGCCATCTCGGTGGGAATGTTGGCGTTGGCCGCCGCCACCAACTTTCGCCCGGAGAAAAGCTTCGCGCTCGTCACCTCGAGGTCCTGGTATCCGGCGCCATACTTGAATGCGGCACCGATGGTCTTGGCGCAGTTGAGGCGCAAGTAATCGTATCGAACTTCGCGGTCGTGGTATTCGGTGTTTCTGGCGCGCTTGTGATAATCGTCGTTGATACGCGCGAAGAATGCCGCGAGCGCCGCCTTCTCCGCGGCAGGGACGCCATAGACGCGCACACCGATGACCGATCGCTTGTAGATCTCGCCAAAGTCGAGGCCGAACGAGGCCGTGTCGCCGAGCGAAGAGTTGGTCTGGAACAGGTACTCCTTCTTGGGAACCCCGACCATGAGATCGTCGGTGTAGAAGCCCTTGGCATGCTCGGGTGCTCGGTCAGCGTAGAAGTTGGCGGTGTAGACCAGATCATCGCCCGGCACCTGGTCGCGGATGGCCAGGGCCAGGTGTCCCGCCGAGCCGCCCTTGGAGGTGCCGTAGCTGATCAGCAATTCCAGGTCGTACGGGTCCTGGCGCAGGACATTCGCAATCTCGTCGATGTTGGCCGGTTCCGGCCCGCCCTTGGTTCCGAAGTCGGCCGCTGCCACGTCGGCGGCGAACATCAGCGCCGTCAGAGCACACCATATCTTTGCTCTCATCCGCGTTGCGCCTTGAACGATGGAAGTCGTTGCCTTCCGCCGACCTGAGCCGGATATTCAGGCCTATCGATGGCTAGGAATTGCTGCAATCATAAACGCGGCATGCGCACGAAGCCAGGGTCGAATGGATCCACGTGACTGCACGAATCGGGGTAGAGTCGAGTCATGAAGAGGGTTGTCCAGCCAGCGCTGTCTCGATCCCGGCGCGGTCTTTCCCGCGCCGAGAGCATCGGTCTTGCCGCGATTGTGCTGACGATGTTGGCGTGGGCGATGCTGCCCGCGACTGGGCAGGACCCCGGCTATCACCATTTCGCCGACCAGCGCGAATGGCTGGGCGTGCCGCGTGCGGCGGACGTGCTTTCCAACCTCGCGTTTGCGCTGGTGGGCTTCGCCGGCGTGATTCGCCTTGCATCGCGTCGGCGTCCGCGCTTTGCGCCGGCGACCGACGCCGGTCTGTGGTGCATTGCGCTTGGCCTGGTTCTCACGGCGATCGGATCGGCGTGGTATCACCGCGATCCGAACAATGCGACGCTGGTCTGGGATCGCCTGCCCATGACGCTCGTCTTTGCGGGCATCCTGGGTGCCGCGATTGCACAACGCATCGGCAGCGACGTCGGACGAGTGGCTCTCTCCCTTCTCGTCCCTCTCGGCGTGTTGAGCGTTTTGTACTGGAACATGACTGGAAACCTCGCCCTCTACCTCGCGGTTCAGTTCGGCGGCATCGGTGGCGTCCTGTTGCTTCTTGTGTTGACACGCAAGGGCAACGATCCCTTTCCATGGGCATGGGTCCTCGCGTGGTACGCGCTGGCGAAAATCGTGGAATACTGGGATCGGCCGATCTGGGATGCCACCCACGGCCTGATCGCCGGGCACACGCTAAAGCATTTGCTCGCAGCGGTTGCCGGTGCTGCGCTGCTTTGGCCGCTGCGCGCTCGCCGCTGACGATCGACGGGAATGCACCGTGACCACGTGACGCTCGTCGTCGTGGCGCGGAAGCTCGACGCGGAAGCTGTAAGGATCCGCGCGCGTCGGCGACTGTGGTGCTAGGAGGCCGAGATGCAAGTCGTGGACTGGAGGGTTCGCGCGCGAGTGTTCCTGCAGCGCCTGTGGCAACCCACCTGCGCGTGCATGGTCTGCATGACCGCGCCGAGTTTCGCGAACCTGGCGAGCGCCGCACACTGGAAGATCGCGCTGCAGACCGGGGTCGGAACTGGACTTCTGGCACTGCTGCTCACGCTTACGCCGGTCGGGAAGCTCTTCGCGGATCGCTACGGCAACGCGCTGATGGTGGGCGGCCTGACAGTGGTCGCCGACGTGTGGTCGCATCCCGGCCGCTTCGGCTTCGAGTACGGCGAGGCGCTGCTGACGGGTCTGGTGGCGAGCCTGCTCGCGCTGGCCGGGTGGTTCGTGTTCGAGGACCGGGCACGGCGCGTTCGGCAGGCCTGGGCGTGGATGCACGGGACAGGCGGGCCGCGCTGATCGTGATCGAGCGCCTGCCATTGCGAAGATGCTCAACCGTATCGTCCCAGTCGGTCGTTGGTAGGGGAACTTGCCAAATGGGATCGCCGGCCAATGGCCCGGCGATCCGTTCATTCGGAGGCAAGTGATTGCTCCTAGGACGGCGCCGAGCCGCAGAGTACTGCGACTGGCGCGCCGTTATCGAAGAGCCGTGTTGCGGACTGCTTCTTGCGATGCTGCGACTTATTTCGCCTTGCTGGCCTTCTCGATCTCGGCGTACATCTCCTTCGCCGTCTGCTCGCCGTAGACCTTGCTGTACTTCTCGATGATCGGCTTCGACTTCTCCTTCATCTTGGCGATCTCCGCCGGTGGCATCACGTCGACTTGCAGCTTGGTCTTGAGGAACTCCAGGGCATCCTTGTTGTACTTCTGTGAAAGCTGACGTTGATACACGGTGGCCTCGCGTGCCGCCTCGAGCAGGATCTTCTGCTCGGCGGGCGAGAGCTTGTCGTAGCTCTTCTTGCTCATCAGCAGCAGAATCGGGTTGTACATGTGGTTCGTGATCGTCACGAATTTCTGCACTTCGTAGAGCTTGGCCGCCCGAAGGTTGATAAGAATCTGGTTGCCCCCGTCGACGGTCCTTTGCTCGAGCGCCGTGTAGAGCTCGACGTACGGGATCGGAACGGCATTGGCGCCCAGGGAGTTCTGAAAGTCGATCTGCAATGGCGTCTCCGTCACGCGAATCTTCAGGCCGGCGATGTCCTCCATCTTGGTGACCGCCCTCTTGCCCATGTGGTAGTTGAGGTAGCCGGCTTCCCACCACCCGAGGGACACCAGGCCCTTTTCGAGAAGCTTATTCGCGAGCTTGGTGCCGAACGGCCCATCCAGCACCGTGTAGGCGACCTGCTCGCTCGGGAAGGCGAACGGGAAGTCCAGCACCCCGTATTCCTGAATCAAGCCCGTCAGCAGATTGGCGTTCATGATCCCCATGTCGAGGGTGCCGCCCTGCATCGACGAGACCACCGCGATGTCCTTGCCGAGCGTACCGCCGCCGAACATCGTCGCCTTCAGCTTGCCGCCGCTCTTTGCATCGAGAATTTCGGTGAACTTCTGGCCGCCATCGTAGTGGGCGGTCCCCGCATTGACGGCGATCGCAATCCGGAACTTCTTCGCGTCCTGCGCTTGGACCGCGGTAGTCGCGCCAGCCAGGAGCGCGAGGGACAGAATGGCCGTAAATTTGAATGCGTTGCGGCGGTTCATGAGAAATCTCCTCGGGAAGTCTTATTGATCAGGGACAGCTGCGGCAGGCGAAAGTCACAGCTTGAGGGAGTTGGGGTAGTCGGGCAGTATCAGTTCGCCTGTTGGCCAATAATGGCGAACATAGCGACCACGTGCAACATATTACGAACCAAATGGGCGTCTAGCGCCCATTATGTACGAACATGTACACAAGACGCCCGAAGCCTGACGGAGAGGCTGCGCAAGCCCTCAATCAGATCGATCCTTCAGGCGTTCACAGACATTGGGAACGTGCCTGCCACCAACCGGGAATCTCGCGGGCCTTTCAATTGCGAGCCGGTGCTAAACGTCCACCGCGTCGGGCGCGTCGAGCGGATCGGGAAACCACTGCTCCGCGAAGTCGCCATCGGTGATTTTGTCGATGGGAGCCTTCATGAATTTGCCGGAGGACGTCACCGCGACGGTGCCGTCCGCAAGCACGATCTCACCGCTGCCCTCGAACAGACGGCTCGAGTCACGGGTGATGCGGGCCAGCGCGTGGACCTCATGGTCGAGGGGGATCGGCTTGCGGAATCGGACCGTGAGCTCGACGGTCACGCCCCAGGTGTCGGGGTGCAGGATGTTGATCGCGCGCCCGATCGTCTCGTCCAGCAGCGTCGAGGCGATACCGCCGTGCAACCGGCCCGGGAATCCCTGGTGCTCCTGCAGCGGGGCAAAGATCGCGAGCAGTTCACCGCCCTCGAGCTCGTAGAAGCGGGCCTTGAGGCTCCAGGCGTTGTCCTGGCCGCATACGACGCACATGCGGCTCACATTTTGGACAGCCAGTACTCGGCGCCGCATAAGTATCCTAACCCTATTCCCGCGAACCTCCCAGTGCCTGCGCCTGTCGCCGAGTTGAACGGTCAAGCTGCGCGCTTCAGCCCGTCACCCAGCTCCGCGAACACCGCGCGCACTTCCTCGACGGCCCAGTCGATGGTCTCCCGGTCGATGGTGAGCGGCGGCGCCAGGCGAACGACCGTCCCGTGCGTGTCCTTCGACAGAATGCCGCGCGCCAGCAATCGATCGACGACGTCGCGCGCGACGATCCGCTCGCGGTCGACCTCGACGCCGACGAAGAGGCCCTTGCCGCGGATGTCGCGAATCAGCGGGCTCTCCAGCGTCTGCAGGAGCCCGAGCAGGTACGCGCCCTGCGTTGCCGACTGCTCGATCAGCCCCTCGTCGAACAGCACGTCGATTGCGGTCAGCGCGACTGCCGCGGCAAGTGGATTGCCGCCGAACGTGCTGCCATGATCGCCCGGCGTGAACACCTGCATCAGAGGCTCGGTGCCGATGAACGCCGACACCGGCAGCAGGCCGCCGCCGAGCGCCTTGCCGAGGATCACGCCGTCGGGCCTCACGTTTTCGTGCTCGCAGGCGAGGAACTTTCCCGTGCGCCCCATCCCCGTCTGGATTTCGTCGCAGATCAGCAGCACGTTGCGCTCGCGGCAGATCCGGGCACAGGCAGCGAGATAGCCCGCCGGCGGTATGACGACGCCCCCCTCGCCCTGGATCGGCTCGACGAGAAACGCCGCCGTGTGCGGCGAAATTGCCCGCGCGAGCGCCTCCGGGTCGCCGTACGGAATCTGCCGGAAGCCGGGCGGAAACGGCCCGAAGCCGTCACGGTATTGCGGCTCCGAGGAAAAGCCGACGATCGCGATCGAGCGGCCGTGAAAGTTGCCTTTGCACACGATCACTTCCGCGCGGTCCGCCGGGATGTCCTTGAGCTTGTGACCCCACTTGCGCGCGGCCTTGAGCGCCGTTTCGACCGCTTCGGCGCCACCGCTGGAAGGAAGTGCGCGATCGAGCCCGGTCAGCTCGCACAGGCGCTGCAGCAGACGCGGCAACAGTGGATTGTGGAATGCGCGCGAGGTCACCGCGAGCTGCTGCGCTTGCTCGACCAGCGTGCGCACGAGCCGCGGATGCGCATGGCCATGACTCACCGCCGAATACGCGCTCATCATGTCGAGGTATCGGCGGCCGTGCTCATCCCACAGCCAGCAGCCGTCGCCGTGCACGAGCACGACGGGCAGCGGGTCGTAATTGCACGCACCGTAACTGCGCTCGGTGGCGATGGCGCGGGAGACGGAACGGCTGGCGAGCGGCGTTGTACGGTGTGGAAGACGCGCATTCATGCCGAGGCTCCTCTCGAGAGTCGGGCCCAGTAGCTTGCTGCGATGAGCAGGAGGCGTGCCAGCGCGTTCGCGGGCTCGCGACCCTCGCCGGCACAAAGGCGAAATCAGCGCGGGAGGATCGCAGGTCCGGGCCAGGACATGCCGCGAATTCTAGGAAGACCTGCCGCAAAACGCGATCTGCAGTGCAACAAAATCAAGCACGTCGAGCGTCTCGAGATTGCGTCACGCCTTGTAGTATGCAGGACCGAAGATCGGCGCGCGATCCGTCATCGCGGCCATCTCCTACCGGGTCGTCGATGTGCAGTTGCCCGCGCGCATTCCGGTGTAGGCCATCGTCATTTCCATCTGCTCGCCCTGCATCTTGCCGACCATCTGCATCCGTCCCTGATAGCCGCTGCCGCTCCACGTCGACTCGCCGGTGGCGGTGTAGTCATCCTTGGCATTGCGACAGGCCATCCGGTAGCTGACCTTGTTGCCGATCCGTTTCGATTCGAGCACCCGGCACTCGTCCTTCTTCGGGACGCCGGCTTCTTCGCTGCCCGCCTGAACGCAGATGCGGTTCGTCTGCGCCGGCATGGCCATGGACATCCCGGGCATCCCCATCGGCATCCCGGGCATCTCCATTTTCGACGTGATGTCCCACAGCTCGTCCTTGCCCTGCGGGTCGACCCGGTACCCGGTCTGCGCTGCCGCGGGGAGAGCGACGAGCAGCGTGTAAGCAACGACGTACGAAAAAACGCGAGAAGGCCGTGTTGTGGTGACAGCGTTGCGTGGCATGAGGGCTCCTCCGGTTCTCGGTCGGCGGGTGAAGGCCGGCACACGGCGCATTCTACCCGGGCACTTGGCGGAAGCGGTCAGGCACGGCAACCGGCAAAGCGCAGCACTGTCGCCACCTCATCGCCGAAATCCGCCCAGCCGTGGTCGCCGCCGCCCAACACATACTGCGATGCGCCGGCGTAGTAGGTCACCGCTTGGCGCCAGTCGAGCAATTCATCTCCCGTTCGCACAAGGAGGAAGTAGCGTTCGGGGCGCGTAATGGCGGGTACCCGCAACGCGAGCAACTCATCGAAGTGCGTCATGGTGATCTCGTACTCCTCGCCGGTGTACAGATTGCACTGCTTACCCAGGAACACGCGCAGGTCGTCGTGCGGCCTCAGCGCCGGATTGATGAGCACCGCGCGTGCGCCGTAGCGCTCCGCGAGCCACGTCGCGTAATAACCGCCCAGCGAGCTGCCGATGAGCGTCAGACCACGGCCACCGGACGCGTGGCGATCGATCCACGAGCACACGGTGCCAATCGCCCGCGCGGGCCGATGGTGGAGCGCCGGCAAATGGAACAGCGGAGGATCGGCGAGCGCCGCGGCAGCGCGCGCGAGAATTCGCCCCTTCACCGTCTGCGGCGCGGAATTGAACCCGTGCAGGTAGACGATCACAGGCACGGAGCTCACCCCGCTCGCATCAATGCCCGGCGCGCTCGTTCGCCAGTCGTCGCAATCCTCGCGGCTCCGGAAGGCTCATCGCGCCGCCGCTAGCCCGTGCAGAAGCCGCTCGTGGATGCCCCCGAAGCCGCCGTTGCTCATCACCAGCCATTGATCGCCGGGGCGTGCCTCGGCGAGGATCGCGGCCACGAGCGCGTCGAGGTCCTGGTGCACCGTGGCCCGATCGCCGAGCGGAGTTAGCGCCGCCGACACGTCCCAGCCGAGATCGGCGGCGTAACAGAAGATTCGATCGGCCGCGGCGAGACTTTCCGCCAGTGCGTCCTTCAGCACGCCCCGCTTCATCGTGTTCGAGCGCGGCTCGAGGATCGCGACGATCCGCGCGGCGCCGACCTGCGCGCGCAAGCCATCGATCGTCGTGGCGATCGCCGTCGGGTGATGCGCGAAGTCGTCGTAGACCGCGATTCCGTGCACGGTGCCCCGCAATTCCAGGCGGCGCTTGATGCCGCGAAAATGGGGCAACGCGGCAAGACCGACGTCAACCGGCACTCCCGCGTGCCGGGCTGCGGCCAGCGCCGCGAGTGCGTTGAGCCGATTGTGTCGCCCGAGTTGCGGCGCATCTTCCGGCCAGCGAACCCAGCCCTGCGGTGCGCCCCAGTGCGAAACCCGGCCGTCCGCGGCGATCCGCCATTCCGGCGCCGGAGCTCCCGCCGGCACGATGCCATCCGCGCCACCGAAGCGCTCGACTTCCGACCAGCAGCCCCGCGCGAGCACGCGTGCGAGACTCTCCTCTTCCCCATTGACGATCAGCCGGCCGGAGCCAGGGACCGTGCGCAACAGGTGGTGAAATTGCGTCTCGATCGCGGCGAGGTCGGCAAAGATGTCCGCGTGGTCGTACTCGAGATTGTTCAGAATCGCGGTGCGCGGTCCGTAGTGAACGAACTTCGACCGCTTGTCGAAGAAGGCGGTGTCGTATTCGTCGGCCTCGATGACGAAGAACGCAGTGTCGGTCAGGCGCGCCGACACGCCGAAGTTCACCGGCACGCCGCCCACGAGGAACCCCGGTCGCAGCCCCGCGTGATCGAGTATCCACGCCAGCATCGCCGTCGACGTCGTCTTGCCGTGCGTGCCGGCAACTGCGAGCACCCACTTGTCGCGCAGCACGTTTTCGAACAGCCACTGCGGCCCCGATGCGTAAGGAAGACGGCGGTCGAGAATCACCTCGAGCAGCGGATTGCCACGCGAGACGACGTTGCCGATGACGAACACGTCGGCGTCCTGCGCGATGCCCTCGAGCTGCTCCGGACCCCATCCCTGCGTAAGCGCGATGCCGAGCGCCTCCAGCTGCACGCTCATCGGCGGATAGACACTGGCGTCGCAGCCGGTCACGCGATGACCGGCGGCCTTCGCGATGG
>Ga0113563_10000604_pt1 | contig 17853 bp, 12 predicted proteins | sample Mud3Dept3metaG_FD_80117 | JGI IMG/M metagenome (GOLD analysis project Ga0113563, IMG submission 80117) | Freshwater wetland microbial communities from Ohio, USA, analyzing the effect of biotic and abiotic controls - Mud 3 Core 4 Depth 3... | ecosystem: Environmental > Aquatic > Freshwater >...
ACCCGGCGTCATCGTGGTCAGCGTGCTTCCATCCGGGTCGCTTGGATCATAGAACTTCCACGCCTGGCTCGGATATCCCCAGACAATGGTGTAATAGCCCGAGATGCCCGAGAGCACCGTACCGATAGCCGTGTCGCTCGGTGTGTAGGGGATCGAGATGAGGTTCCAGCCTGTTGCAAGTGAAATGTTTGCAGACTGGGACGACGCGGTTCCGTAGAGATTCACAGTGCTAGTAGTCGAGGTGGTGGTGTCTGTGCGGCCACTGTTTGACGTGATACTCAGCACGGCGCTCTTGCTGCCGGAGGATGTGGGGGAGAAGCGAACCGTTATCGTACACGTGCCATCCACCGCAACAGGAGACGATGTTGTGCAGGTCTCGGCTGTCATCTGGAATTGGGTACCGGGCAGGGTAACCGTGCCTATGGAAAGCGCGAGGCCCGTACCGTTGCTCGTGAGGGTGATGGTCTGTGTGCTCGAGCTTTGACCAACCGTGACGCTGCCGAATTCGATGCTTGAAGGGCTGACTCCCACGCTGGCCGTGGGCGCGGCTACGCCTGATCCAGTCAAGGTCACCGTCCTGTTGATGCTTGTCTGCTGGTCCGTCCTTCCGGTATCCGACGGAATGGTGAGTGTGGTCGAAAGCGTACCGGTGGTGGTCGGCGTAAAGCGCACCGTGATGGAGCAGGTGCCGCTTGCTGCTATGGTCTGACTGCTGCACGTGTCGGCCGTCATGCTATAGTAGGTCGTTACGGCAATCGCGGCTGTGCCGATGTGTAGTGACGCGGAACCTGTGTTAGTGACCGTGACAGAGAGATCCTTTGTCGCGCCGCTTGTGGTGCTGCCAAAGCTCAGTGTACTGGATGAAAGACTGATGATCGGGGTGTTCTTCACGGTAAAGGTGAAGGTGTAGTTTCCGTCAGAGCCATCCACGTCACCGTCCCCGTCGCTGTCAAGGTAGAGGCCGTTCTCGTCTTTGACCCCGGAGCTTCCACCGAGAACCGTGACTGTGGCGGTCGTGCCACCGGTCAGCCAGTTCGTCGGTGTGATCGTTGTGGAATTGTCCAGTCCATTGTAAGAGACCGATGTGGAGACGTTGCTGCCACCCTGGGCCACCGTAATGGTGCTTGTGGTGATGGTTGTCGCGTTCATTGCCTTACTGAAGGAGACAGTAATGGCCGCATTCGGCTCAACCTCAGTCGCGTTTGATGCGGGCGATGTACTCGATACCTCGGGCGGCGTTGCCTGGGCTGTGGTGAAGGAGAAGCTGTGGTTGTCTGTGGGTGCATCTTCGGCAGTGCCGTCTTTGTCGCCGTCAAGGCTGTTGCCCTGGCTGTCCTTTGCGCCTGATGAGCCGGAGAGCACCGTGGCCGTGTATGTCTGGTTGTAGCTCAGGCTGGACGATGGCGTGAAAGTGGCAGTGCGTGACGCATAGGAGACGGTACCCGTGACGGCATTGCTCTGCGCATCGACAACAGAGATAGTGCTCGTGCTAATGGTGCCGGAGTTCATGTCTTTGTCGAACGATATGGTTATTGTGGAGGTTATCGGGACATCTGTTGCGCTGCTCGACGGGCTGTTCGAGCTTACCTGCGGTGGCGCCGACGAGCTGCCTGTCGGTGCTGCGTTTGCCTGCGCAGCGGTCGAATAATTCCTCGAGCTCTCCCCGCCGCGCTGATCGTACGCAAAGACTGAATAGTAATAGGTGGTGTCGTTGGTCAAGCTTGTATTGACATAGGTGCCTGAGCCGCCAGCGGTGAAACTCTGTGAGGCTTCTATGGTGGTAACCGCGGTGCCTGCGGATGCTGAAGCCGGATACGTTGAGGTATCGCGCCTGATGACGACACCGGCAAAGTCCGTGTCGCCGGGATTGGTCCAGGTGAGGGTGAGCTGGCTGTCGCCTCTTGTTATGCTCAAACTCGAAACGGCCGACGGGGCTGTGGTATCGACCCAGAAGGGCCCCAGTGTGTCAGCCTGGAAGGGACTGAACTCGTCATAGATCACGCGTATGTGGAAGTAAATGTTTTGACCGTCGGAGACCGCGTTGCTCGTTGTCGAGGTTGCGGCCGCGTCCAGGTTGATCGTTGCCGAGGGAACGTAGCTTGCGGTAGTGTTCCACGTAACGGAATAGCCGACCACATTCCCGTATGTCGGGTCCGCGCCCGGGTTGCTCCACGAGACGGTGATGGTGTTGTCGTTGCTCCACGTACTCGCCGTGTGCGACGTGCTCGTGAGCGAGCCTGAAAGTGGGCCGGCAGCCGCCTGGCCCATCACACATAAAATCAGAAGAAGAGCAAAACCAAGAGCCCTACGCATGGGATCCTCCTGCATCTTGAGAGATTGACATGGAAAAAACTGTGGCACTGGTGCACATACCTGTCGTATTTCCATTTATCGGCATCGAGTCTGATTCCTTTAATCGTTCTTCCGGATCGCAAAAACCGACTTGAAGGCCATTCATAGCCGCACGAATGGGTCGTTGTGCAAGTGCCATTCCGTGGTGCCCTAAAAAGGTATCGACGGCGGCGCCAGGCCATTGAGATCCAGCTTGGGCTTGGGTTTTTCCTGGATCGTGGTTGTGCTCGTGGGTATCTCAGGAGGAGTTTGAAGCGCGGCCTGGCCGGAAGAATTTTCCGCCGGTATCTGCGGCGGGGAGTCTAGAGCCACGGTCTGCCCTGAGCCACGCACCTCCTCTATAGAAGGTGGCATGGGGGGCAGTTCGAGGCCGGGAATCTGGGGCGGCGCAGGGGGAAGCTCGCGGCCCGCACTCTGGGCCGGTGTGAGGGGCATGTCCGATCGCAGCGCACGACCGGGGCGCGCGGATGATGCAACCACGGCTTCGGATGCAGGCTCGTCCTGCCTTTTCTGCTGTTCGACAAGCCCTGACTTCCTCGGAGAGGTTGAAGCTTGAGCGGGCACTGTTCCTGGCCGAGAAGGGAGAGTTCCGTAGCTGCCCGGAGAAGGAGCCGGAGCCGGCGTTGACGGAACCGCTGCCTGGCGCGCGGGAGAAGGCTCATCTACATATTTCGCCCGTTCCGCTTTACCGAGGATCACAACGGCTGGTTTCCCGGATGCCTCACCATGGATCTGCACGTAGTTGTAGCCGCGCAGGAGACGCTTCAGCGTCTCATCGAACGTGGCACGGCTGAGATTGATGGTTATCGGTTCTGTTGTCGCCGGGATCCCGCGGACCTCCACGTTGAACATTACAGAGAAACTATTCAGTACATCTTGCAGACGAGCGTTCGTCGCCTGAGCGGTTATCGCCCCGTCTTTCGCTATCTCAAATATCGGCTTTTCTGCGGCAAGAGCCCGTTGGGCTGTGAGTGCTAAGAGGAACGTGCTGAGGATTAGTGCTAGGAATTTTTTGCCCATCACTCTTTATTTTCGAGCGAGAAGAGGGTCTCGATTACGAGACCCTCTTCAACACTCGATCCACTCCTTACTGAAGCGTTGCGTCTACAGTGACAGTACCGCCGGCGCTGACGGTTTCCTTGGTCGCGTCAGCCTTGCTGGACCCTCCGTGCCACACCATAGACGGTGGATTCGGAGGATCAGGCAGCCCGATGAACCTTATCTTGTATTCACCCGGTTCGAGCTTGTCGATTGCGTAGTTGACCAGGCTTCCGTTCGTGATGGCTCCCCCGCCAGCTGCCGTTGTGACGCTGGTGGTCGCCTTGACTTTTGCATTCGTTGTGCACTCAACGTCTGTGCACTTGTATACCAGTACCTGCACCTCATTAAGGGCGAGACCCGTGTTGTTGGTGACTGTTCCAGATATGGTGCCCACCTGATCGGATGCCCTGAAGCTGATGTTGATACCTGTCACATCCGCGCTGAGCGAGATGACGGGGTTACCCTGGTTTTCGTACCGCGCCTTACCGTAATCAGGATGCATGGCGCCGACAAGGTAGTCGCCCCCAGGCAGCGGAGAGGTTCTGAAGTAGCCTGCGCTGTCGGTCATCGGTGACCAGAAGAACGGGTTGTTGTCGAGATTGTCATTGTCGCCGTCCGAGCCGAAGATACCGATGAAAGCGGCTGCAACCGGCGTTGTCCCGTCGGATGCGAACACACGACCGCTGATCGTGTAGCCCGCAGAGAGAATGATGTTGACGTCCGTTGTACCTGCCTCAGTCGCGATCGCGTTTGGCTCGACCCATGCTGCGCTGCTTGTATCCCCGTTGTAGAACATGGGCATGTACTCTGAGCTCATTGCCTGAACCGTGTAGCTTACACCTGCAGTTAGGCCATTGATCCTGTATGTGCCGTCCGACTGGATAGGAGCACCCTGGAAAGAGCCGGCGGAAGGATTCATGGCCTGGACCCAGCCGTTACGCACCACGTTTGCAGCGTCCACGCTCGTGTGATAGACGGTGCCCGAAATTGTGGCGCCGGCGCTCAGGGTGAAGTTGATGTTGCTCGCATTGCCGCCGGAGAGGTCGACGAGTGTGGCAGCGTTCCAGTCCGGGGTGTTGTTGTAGAAGAGGTTGCCGTAGCTGTCCGCCCAGATGTGCACCCTGTAGTCGTTTGCCGCTGGTAAGCCCCTGATGGTATAGGTTGCGCTGGTGTCGCCCGAGTCGAATCGGACCGGCTCGCCGCGCCCCATCATGAGGCTGTTGGAGAACGCATCGACCCAGATGTTGCCGGAGAGTGCTCCGCTTGCTACACTCACTGTACCGGATACGCTCTTTCCTTCGGAGAGCTTGATATTGATGTTTGTTGCGTTGCCGTCGGTCAGATCGAGCAGCGTAGCCTGATTCCAGTCAAAGGTTCCGGTCTGCTCGCCTTGTTTGTAGAAGACGTTCGCATAATTCTGACCCTGGTCGTTCGACCAGATTGATACCCTATAGCCGGCGCCTGCTGCCAGGCCGCGGACAGTGTAGTTGCCGCTCGCGTCTGTCTTCTCGCCACCGCCTGACCATGTCTGCTCAGACCACGCATTTATCCAGACGTTTGAAGCGGGGCTGCCGTCCTCCCTGGTGATCTGTCCGGCAATCGTCCTGCCGGAAGAGAGGCTGAAGTCTATGCCCGACCTGGAGCCGGTCGTCGTATCGAGAAGCGTGGCTTCGTCCCACTTTGCCGTGCCGTTGTAGAACTGGCGCGCGTAGTTGGGATGCCATACCTCGACGCGGTAGTCGGTAGCGGGGTTTACCTTGAGGCGATAGGTGCCGTCAGATTGTATTGACGAGCCTGCGCCGCTGCCCGTCTTCTCGGAGTGGGCATTTACCCAGCCGCGGTTGCCCCATTGGTCTGCTTCGGGCGGAGAGCCGTTAGCGAGCACCGTCCCCGTGATCTCGACGCCCTGGCTCAATACGAAGTTGATGTTGGCAGCCGACCCTGATGAGACATCGACCAGGTCCGCCTGCATATAGTCGGTCTTGTTGTTGTACATCTGTGGCACGTAATCAGGATGCCACACGCCCACGCGGTAATCGGGCGCGGGCCTGAGATTCATCGTGTAGTAGCCCTGTGCGTCGGTTGAAGCGCCGTTGCCGGTCATCGTGCTCTCAGAGTGCGCATTCACCCAGATGTTGGAGACGCCTGAGCCGTTGAACGTGACCCGGCCGGCGATAGTGTTGCCGCTTGAGAGGTTGAAATCGATGCCTATGACATCCGGTGTCTCCTCGCCGACCGCGACCAGATCCGCTTGACTCCAGTCGTACTTGCCGTTGTAGAACTGGTGTACGTACTGCTGGGACCAGATCTCTACGCGGTACGAGCCGATGGGGACCCTGATGCGGTACTGGCCCTGCGCATTAGTGGGCTCACCCGCACCGAAGCCCTGTTCCGAGAAGGCATTCACGAAGAGGCCGACGACGGGTTTGCCATTGGCCCTCACTGTTCCGCTGATGGAGCCGCCGCTCGCGAAGGTGATCAGTATACCCTTTGCGCCACTTGAAGAGAGGTCGACACCGGAGGTGCCGCCCGGAGCAAAGTCGAAAATAGTGGCCTGATCCCACATCTGCGTGGTGCTGTCAGGCGAGCAGTCTGTTGCACAACTATTGATGTCGCCACCCTGTCCCAGCTTGTAGAAGACCATGGGGTATTCAGGATGGTTTGCATTGATCTTGTATCCGTTGGCCGGGGGCACCTTGAAGCTGAAGTTGCCCTGGCCGTCCGTGTTCCCGCCGCCAGATGCCTGGTCCGTGTCAGACCATGCATTCACCCAGGCGCCCTGGACACCCGATCCGCCACTCATGACGCGGCCGGAAATGGTGATGCCTGCTGCCATCGTGATGTCGATGCCCGTGATGTTCTCGTTCGATGTGTTGATCTCTGTTGCCTCTTCCCATCTGGTGGTCGTGGAGTCGTTGGTGCCTTCACCGTTTGAGATGGTTCCCTTCCACATGACCCTCGGGTATTCCTGTGAGAATGCTTCAACCCTGTAGCCGGGACCGGGCGGCACGTTGATCGTGAAGACGCCGCTCTGGTTTGTCTGGCCGTTCCCGTTGCCGTTGGGCGAGAATGCATTCACCTGGATATTTGCGATGCCTGCACCCTGACCATCCTTCACTGTACCGCTTATACTCTTGCCCGAACTCACCTGAATATTGATGTTTGTGGCGTCAGCCTGCGTTACGTCAACAAGCAGTGCCTGGTTCCAAACCGTGGTCGTTTGTGCGCCGCCATAGTAGGCCTGCGGGTAGTTGGGCATGTTGACGCTCACGCGAAAGTCTGCCGCCGGTGCGACAGTCATCGTGTAGTTACCGCTCTGGTTTGTGTTTCCGCCGCCGCCTGCGCCTGTACTCTCTGACCAGGCATTCACCCAGGCATTTGCCAGCGGGCTGCCGTTGGACAGTGTCACTTGTCCGGAGATGGTCTTGCCCGCACCAAGCGCAAAGTCGACGCAGTCTGACCTGTCGACCGCCACGCATTCCATCGGCGCTGAGCTTACGTCGAGAAGGTCTGCTTCCTGCCAGCCCGGTTTACCGTTCCAATACTGCATGGCGTATCCCTGGGCATTGACCTGAACCTTGTAGTCGTTTCCAGGCTTCAACCAGAGCGTGTAGGTACCAGTAGAATCGGTGCCGCCGCCGCCTTGAGACCCTGTAGTCTGGGAGTATGCGTTGACCCACGTATTGGGAACGGGGTTACCTCCTGCCGTCACCTTACCTTTGACCTTGCGCGCCGCTTCCAAAGCGAAGTCAACGCCGGTCTGGGTGCCTTCAGGCGCGAGGCTCAGGAGTGTTGCCCAGTCCCACCGGTCCGTCTGAAAGTAGAACTGGCTTGCGTATCCTTCTTTGCGTGCCTCGATCCTGTAGCTGCTGTTTGCCGGGATGCGCAGGCTATAGGTTCCATCTGATGCGGTGAGGGTGCTTATCTGCCTTCCCCACTGGGGATTGGCAGCTACCGTGACGCCTTCCATTGGGCTTCCACCTGAAGTGACCGTTCCGGACACAACGCCGGTGTTCGCCGTGTCAACGATTGTGACTATGAAATCGCTGATCTCGCCGGCAAACGTGGGCAGGGAAACAACGGGAATGGTAAGCCCCGTGATTTCGAACCGTACGGTGGCCGTTCCTGCGGGCACGTTGGGAATGATCCAGACCTCGCCCGGCTCCAAATCTATGTACTGCTGAGGAGTGAGGGGAATGTCGCTGCCGTTAAGATAAATAGTTACCTGTTTCAAATACTGCTGGTTCATGAAATCGTAGATGCCGAGGTCCATGTCGTTGTCACCCTCGATTTCTACGACGACGATTGCCTTGGTAGGATCGATGGTGAGCGCGGGTACTCTCTGGGCAATCGCCTGAATCATGGTCTCGGGAATACCGAAAAGCTCCTCGTCAAACGTGCAGGGGCCCATGCCCTGGCCGCACGTGGAGCTGTCCACATCCGTGCTCCCGAACTGAATGCCTATGTTTGTGGGGATGTAGCCGGTCTTGGTGACCTTTATCCAGTGAAGTTGGTTCGCGGGAATGCCGGACAGGGTGAATATGCCGCAGTTAGCATCGTACGCTGGATCCGCGGGGTCCCTGGAGCAACCGTCTGTGCCTCCGCTCGTGGTGGCTACACTTGGGTTGTTCACCAGGCTTATCGAAGCGCCGGGTAATGGGGGGTCCTCGCCGTCATACTCTCCACCCGGTTCCCCGCCTCCCGGAGGCGGTCCGCCGCCCTCCTCAATTACTGCCTCGAACGCCTGACCCTTCCACTGGATGAAGTCTTTCGACTCCACTATGGATGGGCCGAAGACGAGCAGGAAGCTCAGAAGAACGAACCAAAGCCAAAACCCGTGACGTCTCCTTACCATGGAAAGCCTCCTTTTGGTCATCACTGACCTCTCCTCATGTTATAAAATGAGATGTTTTCTCTCATAGCTCGTTGCTGGTAATACGTATAGTTGTTGTAACCCCGTTGCTGGGTGTTCGATTGCATGAATGATTGTGTTTGCGACTGGCCCTGTTGCGCAGCCATGGCTGCCTGAGCCCCTTGGACCGTCTGGGGTCCTTGGGCCACCGGAGGTCCGTGAGGCGCAGGTGCACTTGTCTGCTGGGCGCTCATGCTTGCCTGAGTCATGGCGGTAACCGCTGCGACCTGCCTTTCCTGCGCTTCCGCCTGGTCCGCCTTGACTCGCATGCTCTGCCGCATTTGTTCGGCTTCCAGCATGCGCTGGTTCACCCAGGCGCTATACTGAAAGGCGCGTTCTCCTGTGACACGCGCTGACGGCCCGGCGAGCCCTTCAGCCGGCTGAGGTGTGTTGCCACTTGAGCGAACCGCACTTACCTGCCCTGTCGCCACTTTGGCCGGGCTGGCGGGACCCGGTGTGACCTGCCTTGAGGGCTCGGCAGACGCGAGTGTGGCGCCAGCGGTTCTTGGGCCCGTGAAGACCTTGAACGCACTCTCTTTGGTGCCTGTGTTCTTGAAGATGCGAAGCTCGGTTATCCTGCCGTGCTGATCTGCCACTATGGCGTAGTTGAGCGGGTGTACGAGCGTCCTCACACCTTTCTCAAAAGAAAGCTGTTTGACGTCCGCGGAGACCTTTCGTTTTTCTTCTGTGCGGTCCAGGTAAACCGTGATGCCCGTCTTGCGGCTCAACTCTTCGGCGATCGAGCCGAGGGTCGCGTCTTCGGCGACGATGCTGATGCGCCCGCCTGATTGCTCAACCATGGGACTGCCTGCGGCGGAGACGATGAGGGGCAGGAGCGCTAGAAAAGCGATCAGGCCGATCCGGATACCTCTTGATATATGGTACGAGCGTGTCTCTGGTGCCATACGGGTTGTTATGCTTATCGGACCTGTTGGACGAAAACTTTAGGGTAGTTGAATTAGGTCTTTAGGATTAAGACGAGCGGCTATTTAGAGGTGCTACTTATTGTTCATCACGAGCGTGATGAGCTTGGAGCGACTCGTTGCGTTGAACTTTTTGAATATCCTGTTAAGGTGGGCTTTGACCGTGTGTTCGCTGAGCGACAGTCTGTTGGCTATCTCCTTGTTGGTGAAGCCCTGGCAGACAAATTCGATTATCTCTTTCTCCCTGCCCGTGATGCCGCTGATCTTGCCGGTCTTTGACATGATGCCCGACTCATGGAGGAATGTCTTAACCGTGCTGTTGTCTATCCAGATCTGTCCCTGGCTGACGATGAGGAGGGCTTTCTTCAGCAGATGCAGTTCCGTGTCCGTAGAGAGTATGCCATGTATCTTATATGAGAGAAGCGTCGTTATTATCTTTTCCTTTTCGACGCCCGTATCCATGAGGAGAATCTTGGCTGTCGGGTAGGACGAGATCAGGTTTTCATTAACAGTGGAAATGTCGGCAAGGACGACCTCGGGTGCAAACCCGTTGGTTTTGCCCTGCTCGTACACGGTTACCTCGGTGTAGCCGTTCTTGGTCAGAAGTTGTTTGACCGCTTCGCAAATCAGTGTGTTGCCTATATGGATGAGTATGCGCATCGTTGCTGGTTACTCAGTATATTCGGCGTAAATTTTTTAAACTTAAGGGAAACTTAAGGGAGATGACTACTCGTTCGCTCCCCCCAAGGTAGACTCCTACATGAGATGAAGTGGCTCCGAGGCGCGCCAGTGCTCACTTTTGGCGTGTTAATTGCAAGTCGACGCAATAATGACAGGCAAAGAGAAACATGTGAGGGCGGCTATTGACTCTGTAAGTCTGCGTCCAACAACGGAAAACCACTACAAAGGGGGATCTATGGTATGTGACAAGTGTGGTTTCGGGTACATGATCGATGACAGTTATTTTGACGTTAAGGTCTTCAAGTGTTGGGTTTGTGGCAACAGACTGTACATCGATTACCCGAGACGGTGGGGTTCCCTCGTCTGCTCCAGGTGCGGCAACGACATGACCGAGGAGAATGAACTGGGTTATTGCAGAGAGTGTATGAAGCTCCTCAATGTCCATATGGGGCGGCTCAAGGGGCGCACGTACGGGGAGAGTGTCTGCGCGTGCGGGACTACCTTTGTCCGCAAGAGCCCGACACAGATGTTTCACTCGAAGGATTGCAGAAAGCGCGTCGTCTCAACGTTCTAGAGAACGCGTTTCTCGACATCCTATCTCGTTATCTTCACCGGGTCACCTACCTTTATCCCGTGTTTTCTCACAAATTCCTGATTTACTTCGATGGCGTATCTGCAATGCGAGCGGGGCGTGTAAATGGGGCAGTCCGCCGGATTCTTGGAGGGGCAAGGTTCCATGTCCAATATGTCGACAATGCGTAACGTCTCGTCCAAAAAAATGACGCTCAGCGGAATCTTGGTGTTGAACATATAGAAGGAATGGTACCCCCTGTCTGCAAAGAAGAAGATCATGCCCTCGTTCTCACCAAGAGATGTGCGGTGCATAAGACCCTTCTGGCGCGCCGCCTCTGTTTCAGCGGCCTCCGCGCGAATCGAAACCTTCGATGGCAGGAATCTCACCGTATGAAATGATACGTCAGGTGCATCTGATGAGGAGCACCCGGGAACCAGTGGTACAAGAAGGGCGGCAAGAAGAACGATTAAGACTGGCATGGGAAATGCTATCAGATTTAAACGGCGACTCATGATCACTAGTATAGCATCGTGAACTGCCAGAGAAGTAGGGTTTTGTCACCTCGAAAACAGTTTCAGTAAGGCCGGGGATGTGATAAACCCTACAAGAGGGCACTGGGCTGTCGCATTACAGCTTATCCAGCGAAGGGCCCTCGCGAAAGGAGTAATCTATGGGAATGATAAAAGCAGCAGTCTTCTTCGGCACCAGTCTTTCAATCTGTATATCGTGGAGCCTCCACAAGTCCGTGTCCATGGCGATCCTCCACGGCATCCTCTCGTGGCTCTACGTCATCTACTATGCGATCAAGGAGAGCAAACTTCTCGACTAATCCCCTCATGTGGAGACTAATGCTCATTCTCCTGCCCTATACGATTGCTGCGGGAATCGCGCTTCTTTCTCTCGGTGGCTGCAGGGACATGAATAGATCGTCCGAAATGCTTCGCTGGGACCTCGTTGCTGAAGGAGAAAACAAAGAACTTTACTTCATAGATCGTAAGGCGATCGCCCGCGTCTCCGATGGGATTGTAAGGGTGAATGTCAAGTATGTGCCTTCCAAAGACCAGTTCCTACTCAGCCTTCAAGAGATCTCTAAACAGTTCGGTGGGGAAGGGAAGGGAGCTGACTACGAGTACACCGTGTCGACATGGGAGTTCGACTGTGCCGGGGGTGGAGGCAGGTGCCTCAACCTGACCCATTTCAGGAAAGGGCAGAAGATAGCCGCCTACGACTATCCGGACCAGAAATGGTCGTCTCTCGATAAGACGGCCAGCACCAAGGTCTTGAGAGACCTGGTCTGCAGGCAAACGACACACGCAGAAAAGTAAGAGTCGCGTTCAAGAGTACCACCCGCACGCGGGTGTCCCGGCCAACCAGAGGCGAAATTCTAAATCCCGGGTACCCGCTTGCGGGTGATCGAAATCCTAAACAATTTTCAAATGACCAACATTCCAAATAACTCGTGGTAAGATAGGCTATGCTCTTTGAACTCCCTCTTTTTCTATCCGCGATTATCATCTTTCTTTTTGCGATCGCGAGACTCAGCGCGGAAATACAAAGGCTGTTTACGGCCCGTGTGCGGCAGTATATAAAGGCCGCCGTCAGAAGGCCGTTGTATGGTCTGTCGGTCGGCATACTGTCGACAATTCTCTTTCAAAGCAGTTCCACGACAACGACCCTCACTGTCGGGATGGTAAGTGCCGGCCTGCTCAGTTTCTATCACGGTCTCGCCGTAGTGCTGGGCACTGATATCGGAACAACGCTAACCGTGCAGCTCGTTGTCTGGAAGGTGACGGCGTTTTTCCCTGTGTGTGTTGTGGGTGGCGGGCTTCTCTGGCTCATTGCGGCGGGCAAGCGCAAGGCTGTGGGCGAGGTCGTCTTCTATTTCGGCCTGGTGCTCTTTTCGCTTTATCTCATTGGTCAGACGACGGCGCCGCTCCATTCGAGCGAGTGGGTGGTCCGGTTCTTCAGTCAGACGAATCATCCGGTACTGGGGTTTGCGATTGGCGCGGTGTTTACGGCTGTCGTCCATGCGTCGGCAATACCAATCAGCTTGCTCGCCATGCTGAGCCAGCAGGATATAGTGACGCTCGAGACAGCACTACCGATTCTCATTGGGGCGAACGTCGGCACGACCGTTACCGCGCTTCTTGCAGGAATTGTGTCGAACGTAAGCGGGAAAAGGACCGCTGTGGCGCATCTATTTTTCAAATGCGTCGGAGCCGTTGTGAGTTTTCTGCTTCTGCCTTTCTTTGGACCTGTGCTCCGGGCCATCACAGCCAGCGTCCCGCAGCAGATCGCGCTGGCTCATTTCTTCTTCAATCTCTGCATCGTGCTGATCTTTATTCTCCTCTTGAAACCTGTTTCAAGATTGCTGGAAAGGGTTGTGCCTGGCAAGGAAGAAGTGATCCCGGTGTGGCCCGAATTTTTGAACGCGGCATGCCTGGTTCGAACGGAAGAAGCGCTCCTGTGCGTCAAGCGGGAGCTTGTGCGGCAGATGCTTTTGGCGCAACGCATGGTGCGTGAGAGTATCGAGCTCACAAAGACATTCCAAAAGGGAATGAGGCAGAGCCTCGTGTACATAGAGGCAGTTGTGGATAACCTGCGGAGCGAGATCGCACATTACCTGTGGCACATTTCAGACAGAAACTTTACCGAGGCTCTATCAAAGCGCCTCTTTGCATACACGGCCATGGTTGACGACATTGAACGCATCGGAGACCACGCCGTCATACTCGCCAAACTGGCAGCGGAAAAACATGAGCGACGGATCGCATTCTCGGAGCGGGGCATGGCGGAGCTCGATGAAATAGATGCGCTTGTCCTGGCAAACGTGGCAGACGCAGCCCGTATACTGGAAGCACGGGATGAGTTCATTGTCGAAAAGATTATGTGGCGGGAAGAGACGGTCGATCTCAAAGTGAAAGAGGCAAGGGAACGGCACCTGGAGCGGTTTCACAGGCGGATCTGCAGGGCCGAGTCAGGTCCGATCTTTCTTGAGACGCTCATCAACCTGGAGCGCATATCTGACCACTGCATGAACATAGCGGAGTACGTCAAAGAATTGAAAGAACCGTGATCGGTGATCAGTGATCGGTGATCAGAGAAAACCGGAGACCGGAGACGGGAGACCGGCGCCAATCAGCGAATCAGCCTATCAGCCAATTGGCGGTCGTACGTCTGCGGTCAGCAGTAATCAGTAACCAGTAATCAGTCAGCAGTAGAACCAAAGAAACCAAAGAAACCAGATAGACCAGATTGGCTTGATTCTCTGCGTACTTTTCATTAAGATAAAAAAAGCCATAGGATGGTCGTGGGAACTGCGGATCGTAAGCTGCAATCACTCCTTGAACTCGGCCAACTCATAGGCCTTGACCTGCAACTGGACGAGATGCTGCTCCAGATTGCCAGGAAAGCCACTCAAATGATGGAGGCCGACAGGTTCAGCATATTCCTCTACGATCCCACGAGCCACGAGTTGCACACCACGGTTGCATTGGGCATGGGACACCGCACCATCAGGATGTCCGCAGATTCCGGCATTGCTGGGTGCTGTTTCTCATCCGGTGAAACGATCTGTCTGGAGGACGCCCACGCAGACCCGCGCTTCAATCGCGATGCGGAGGCTGAGACGGGCTACCGGACGTGCACCCTGCTCTCCATGCCTCTATACAACAGGGCTGGAGAGCCGCTCGGAGTCACCCAGTTGCTAAACAAGAGACACGGCGTCTTCAACCAGGAGGATATGGCCTTCCTAAGACTCTTCAACAACCACGTTGCCGTGTTTATCGAGATGGCGCAGCTTCAGCGCGCCCGCATTGATGCCCTGGAGCAGTCGAGGCAGGAGCTTGAAAGACTCAACCGTGCCAAAACGAAAGCGATTCATCATGTGTCGCACGAACTGAAGACACCACTGACCGTGGTGCAAGGAAACGTGAGGCTCCTGAAGCGCAGTCTTGAGAAGATGGGCGACACGCGTTGGCAGGGCAACATTGAGACCATGGAGAGGAATCTTAACCGGCTTACGGAGATTCAGCGGGAGACGAACGAGATCATGCGTGTCTCGGCAGAGCTTGAAGCAGGTGCCCTTCTCAACGAGGTGGAGCGTTTGCGGCAGAGGGTGGAAGAATCAGGAAGTATGCCGGCACCGGTGCGGAGGCACTGGAATGCGCTATGTGCCTGGCTCAGTCGAGAATTTTCAAACGGCCCGCTGAGTGTAAGGCGCATAGCTCTGCATCCTTTCCTGCAGAAGTTGGTGCAGAGGGTTGCAGATCTCGTGCTGGAACGGCGGATCACGGTCAGGGCAGAGGGGGACGGGAAGATTCGCCTCGCCATGAATTCAACTGTCCTGCGAGAGGTGATCGAGGGCGCGCTGAAAAATAGTGTGGAAAATACTCCGGACGGGGGTAGAATAAATGTCGTGTTTGGAAAGAGGAATGAGAAAGTCTATATCAATGTCGTAGACTATGGTATAGGTATTACGGAAGAGAATCAGCGATACGTGCTCGACGGACTCTTCCCCGCGAGGGATACCGAGCTGTATGTGTCACGGAAGCCGTATCAGTTTGGGGCGGGGGGCAAAGGGCTCGACCTGCTGAAAGCGAAGCTGTATAGTGAACGGTTTGGCTTTGAGCTTTCCATGATGAGCAAGAGATGTGAGCACCTGCCGACGGACCGGGATCTCTGCCCGGGTGATGTGGCGCTGTGCCATCATTATGGTAATGACGAAGGCCGTATGTCCTGTGGGCAGACAACGTTCACGTTCACGTTTCCGGCATCAGAGCCACGAGGCAGGCTGTCCAGGAAGAAAGTCAGAGGGGTGGCGGCTTGAGTGACAAAGATTATCTGTACGATCTGTTGCTGCACGACCTTGCCGGTCCGCTCGCGGTCGTAGCCACTACGGTTAACAATCTGCTCGGCAAATCTGATCGTTATGGCGCTCTGAATGAATTACAGCGGGTCTGCCTGGAGCGCATCCATAGGAATACCCAGAAGGCCCAGGGGCTGCTTCAGGATATGCTCGAGGTGGCCAGGTCAGAGGAGAACATTTTCTGCGGGAGCGCGTTCCACCCGGAAGAGGTTGTCCGAGAGGCACTGCTTGAGTCATTCGAATCACTCGACCCGCAGGCAAGGGAGGAGTTCTCAGGCGCGACCTCGGAGGGAGAGTGGCAGAACGCACTGGCCAGGCACGGCATTGCCATGGTGGTTTCCGGGAGATACGTCTCTGAGCCGTTTTACCATGATCGGAGGAAGGTGCTGCAGATAGTTCGCAACCTGGTCAGTAACGCTCTGAAATACCGGTCTCAGCGAATGCGCCTCTCGATAAACGGAGAGCAGGACTTGTTTATAGCAGTCTCAAACGATGGACCCGGGATCCCTGACAAAGACCGGGAGGCGGTTTATAAGCGTTTCGTTCGAATAAACAGCAGCAATCCCAAGGATGCGCCCGGGCTCGGGCTGGGACTCTTTTGCATCAAAGCGCTTGTGGAGCGAATGAAAGGTGACATTTCGCTCGGGAGTGGGGAAGGGTTCAACACGATCTTTACCGTGAGGATACCCTCTCTGCAAACGGGCAGCGACAAGGAGGACTGATAATGGCAGGTTCGGTTTTGGATGGGAAAAAGATTCTGGCCGTGGATGATGAGCCTGATGTACTGGCCGTGCTGGAGGAGGAGATCAAGGGCTCATGCCCGAACTGTCAGTTCGAGAAGGCCACCACGTACGAGAAGGCGGCGGAGCTTATCAACGCGAATACGTATGATATCGTCATATTGGATATCATGGGAGTTCGTGGATTTGACCTGTTGGAGCTCGCTGTCAAACGCAACTTCAGGGTAGGTATGCTCACTGCTCATGCGCTCAGTCCTGAAGCGCTCAAGAAGTCGCACGACCTGGGAGCGCGGGCTTATCTGCCCAAAGATAAGCTGGGTGAGATACTCCCATTTCTCGAAGATATCATGACCCAGGAGTACAAGAAGGGATGGAAGCGTCTCCTCGAGAAGCTTGAGACCTACTTCGACGATCAGTTTGAGCCTGACTGGAAGAGGAAGGCTGGGGTCAACTACTGGTAAGTGGTGACCTGGCAGGATTTGCTTCCTGAGCGGTAAGCCCGGCGGGGTGGACACCAGTGTCGCCCGGAGCGGTTTGGCCGCGTTCGGAGGTGCGTCATCAAGCTCGAGGAGTTCCTGCTCGATCGCGGGTACTTGAGCGAGGCGTCTCTTATCAAAGCTCTGGCCGCTCAAGAGGCCACAGGCAAAGACATTCTATCCGTGCTCCTGGAGTCGGGGCTCTTAAATGAAACCCAGCTCCAGGAGGTGCGGACCCTCCATAAGAATTCCGAACCAGATCAACGGCGAGATATAATCGATTTCCTGAGAGGCGTGGTGCCCTTTGATGCGCTCGAGCCCAAGGCGGTCGAGAATATCGCCCGGACCCTCGCACGGGTCCGCTTTCAGCCTGGGTCGATCATTATCAGGCAAGGGGAACCGGGAAGTCATTTCCACGTTGTGCAAAGTGGACTCGTGAAAGTCTATCTCCATGAGGACGAGAAGGAAACTATCCTTGGATTCCTGGGTGAGGGTGACTGCTTCGGGGAAATGGCCCTTGTAAACAGGGAGCCCACCGCCGCCAGTGTTGAGGCAGTGGAGGAAACGATCTGTCTCGTCCAGCAGCAAGAGGACTTCACCAGAATGATCCAGACTCATCCTGTCTTTTACCAGTTTTTCAGCCAGCTCCTGACACGCAGGATGAAGTCTGTCTACAGGGAGTGTCTCTGTGAAAATCCGGGTGTCGGACAGATAGAGCCGTTCCTTTTCAGAAAACAGGTGGCGGAGATAGTTTCTTCCGGCGAAACGGCGTGTGAAGAAGATATCACCATCAGGGCGGCGGCTGCGCGCATCGTGGAAAGCGGTCGCGCGATGACCGTGGTTGATGCCGAAGGGCACCCGAAAGGGGTTGTCGGGTTGAACGAGGTGGTGGAAGGAGTGATTCTCGGCAAAGCAGATCCTGGCCAGCAGGTCGGGACCATAATGAAGAGAGACTTCGGCTCGATTTCAGCTCAGAGTTATTTCTTTGACGCTCTCTACCAGATGATCAGACAGAAGTCGGATAGACTCGTGGTGCTTGAAGGCGACAAGGTATGCGGGCTGCTCTCCGGTGCTGACCTCCTCAAGTTCAGAGGGCTGGAGATGCTCTCGCTCTTGAGAAACATTGACTCCGCCGGTAACCCACTTCAGCTCAATCAGTGCAGGGCAGAAGTGGAGAAGGTGCTTAGGGGCCTGATGAGAGATGGGGCTCTTGCGTCGCAGGCGTGCAGGATCGTGAGTGAATTGAACGACAGGATCGTCCGAAGGGTCATCGAGCTCGCCGAAGTA
>Ga0113563_10000605_pt1 | contig 17847 bp, 15 predicted proteins | sample Mud3Dept3metaG_FD_80117 | JGI IMG/M metagenome (GOLD analysis project Ga0113563, IMG submission 80117) | Freshwater wetland microbial communities from Ohio, USA, analyzing the effect of biotic and abiotic controls - Mud 3 Core 4 Depth 3... | ecosystem: Environmental > Aquatic > Freshwater >...
AGCCTGCTCGAGGGCCGGCGGTTCGCCACCTCCGGGACCGGCAGCCCCTCCCCCGCCGCCGAGCTCGTCAAGCTGCGTGCCGCCTACGACTCGTTCCGCGGACGCTACACCCCGGAGCACCCCGACATGCGCGCGCTGGCCGCCCGAATCGACCGGCTGGAGCGCGGGCTCCGGGAGGAGGAGGCAAGGCCGGCGCCGCCGCCGGACCCCCTCGCCAACCCCGAGACGGCCTCGCTCAGCGAGTCGCTGCGGCTCGTGGAGGTCGAGATCGCCGCGCTCGAGGCCCGGCGCGACCGCCTCGACGAGAAGATCACCAGCTTCCAGGCGCGGGTGGAGGAGACGCCCCGGGCCGAGCAGCAGCTGGCTTCCCTCACCCGCGACTACCAGCAGCTGCGGGAGAACTACAACGTCGCGCTCAAGAAGGAGATGGACGCGGAGATGGCCCGCCGGTTGGAGGAATACTGGAAGGGCGGCTACTTCCGGGTGCTCGACCCGGCCTACCTGCCACGCCGGCCCATCCGCGCCTACGTGCCGCTCTTCCTGATGGGAGGGCTGGTCATCGGCCTCGGAGCGGGGCTCGTGGCCGCCTTCGTGGCCGACCTCCTCGACCGCACGGTGAAGACGGAACGCGACCTGGAGGACCTCGTCTCCTGCCCGGTTCTGGTCAGCGTTCCGCGCGCGGCGGCGCTCTCGCGGCGGGCGAGGGCGTGAACGCGACGGGTGCCAGGGGAACACTGGCGATGACCCTGCCCTGGCTGAAAGTGCTGCCCGGCGGCTCTCCCCGGCCACGTCAGATATGGGCTGTCGGCGGGGGGAAAGGGGGGATCGGCAAGTCCCTCCTGGCTGCTTCGGTTGGCTGGGAGCTGGCCCGCATGGGCCGGCAGGTCGTGCTGGTCGACGCCGACCTCGGAGGGGCGAACCTCCACACCCGCCTCGGGCTGCCCACGCCGCCGCGCACGCTCGGAGACTTCCTCCAGGGCCGGTGCTCCTCCCTGGAGGGCGTCGTGACCGCAACGCCGACGCTGGGACTGCGCCTGGTCGGCGGAGCGGCCGACCTGCTCTCCGCCCCCAGCATCGACCAGACGCAGAAGACGAGGCTGATGAGCGAGATCCGGGCCCTCGACGTGGACGTGGTCCTCATCGACCTCGGGGCCGGCACCTCCAACAACACCCTCGACTTCTTCCTGCTGTCCGACGTGTCGATCCTGATGGTCGTGCCCGAGCCCGCCTCGGTCCACAACGGGTATCGCTTCATCAAGACGGCACTCTACCGGCGGCTGCACGCGGCCGCACCGCCCGGGCGCGTGCGGGCCCTCGTGGAGTCCGCCCTCGACCCGAAGGGTCCCCTCGGCATCCGAACGCCCGCGGACCTGATCGCGCGGGTCCAGGCGGAGAGCCCCGAGGCGGCGGCGGCCCTGCGGCGCGAGGTGGCTGCGTTCCAGCCCTGCTTCGTGGTGAATGAGGTCCGGGACGCGGCCGACGTCGGCGTCGGCCACCAGCTCGTGGCCACCTGCGTGCGACACCTCGGCCTGCGGGCGAGCTATGCCGGATTCGTCCACCACGACGACGCCGTCTGGCAGGCGATTCGCCGCGGACGCCTGTTCATGTCGGACGCCCCGGCGTCTCTCGCGGCGGAGGAGATCCGCCGGCTCACGCGCGGGCTCGTGAGGGGCGAGAGCCTCGGGCCGGGGTACTGAGGGGCACCATGCAGGACACCTTCTACAGCGTCCTCGGGCTCGAGCCCCGGGCCACGCGCGAGCAGGTCGAACGGGCTTACCGCTTCAGCGTCGAGCTCTATGAGGACGGCTCGCTCGCCACGGCCTCGGTGCTCGAGCCGGAGGAGGCGGCCGAACAGCGACTTCGTGTCCGCGAGGCCTACGAGGTCCTGAGCGATCCCGAGAAGAGGCGTGCCTACGACGAGGGCCTGGGCTTCCCGCCGCCAGACCCCCCGCACCTGGCGTCTCCCGCGCCCCACCCCGTGGCGCCGCCGCCAGAGCTGCCCGTCGTGCTCCCCTCGTTTCCGGCCGATCGCGACACCGCGAGCGTGTTCTCCGCCGAAGCCCCGGTGGCCGCGGAGATCGTGGAGCCGAGGCTCGCGGCCCTGCTCGCGCCCGGCGCACGGGCCTTCGAGCCCTTCCGGGTGCTCCGGACGAAGGTCCGGACGCTGGGCGGCGAGCGACCCTTTCGCTGCTTCGGCCTCGTCAGCGCGACCGCCCAGGAGGGGACGAGCGCGGTGGCGGTGGGACTCGCGGGTGCGCTCGCCCAGGAGCGCGATCTCCGTGTCCTCCTCCTGGAGGCGAGGCTGCGCGCACCCGCTCTCGAGCGGGCGCTCGGGCTCGCGCCAGCTCCCGGGCTCAGCGAGTGGCTCGCCGGCTCCGGTTCGGGGCCGCTCCCCCTGCGCCGCGTCGAGCCCTGGGGCTTCCAGCTGCTCGCGGGCGGAGCGCCCACTTCTCAGCCCGCGGAGCTGCTGACCTCGGAGGCGATGGGGCGCCTGCTCGCCGCCGCTCGTTCGCGCTTCGACTTCGTCCTGCTCGACTGCCCTCCCCTCGAGGCGGAGGCCGACTCCGTGGTCCTGCAGGACCTCCTCGACGGGCTCCTTCTCGTGGTGCGGGCCCGCCATGCCTCGCGCGACGCGATCCGCCAGTCGCTGTCCCATCTCAAGCCCGGCGCGATCCGGGGAGTCGTCTTCAACGACCGGACGGAGATCCTGACCCGCTGGCTCGATCGTCGCCGCCCGCGTCCCGCGCGCTGAGGCGACGTGAGCCCGAACTCCCGGCCCGATCGGAGCCGCGTGGTCCTGGTCGTGGTGGAGTCCGGCCTCCTCTTCCTGATCCTGATGGCGGCGGCGGCGCTCGGGGGCGAGGGGCCGCCGTTCGCGCTGTCCCGCTCGTTGCTCCTCCGGGTCCTCGTCTGCGTCACGATCCTGCAGCTCGGCTTGTACTACGCCGAGCTCTACGGCGACCGTGCCCTGCGCAGCTACACGCAGTTCTTCGTGCGCCTCGGCCAGTCCTACGCGGCCGGGGCCCTGGCCCTGGGCTTTCTCTACTACCTCTTCCCGGTGGTGCGGATCGGCCCGGGGACGCTGCTCCTCGGCCTGCCGCTCTCCGCGATCGCGATCGTGGCCTGGCACACCGTGCACCGGTGGACCGCCGACCGCGAGGCGCTCTGCGACAACGTGCTCATCGTCGGCAGCGGGGCCACCGCGCGGCAGATCGCGGCCGAGGTCCTGCGGCGGACCCCCCTCGGCTACCGCGTGGTGGGTTTCCTGGGCACCCACCCCGCGGAGATGCACCGGCAGATCGACAACCCGGCGGTCGTCGGGACGATGGCCGACCTGCTGCCCCTCGTCGCCTCGCTCCGTGTGAACGTCATCGTCGTCGCCCTGGAGGACCAGCGGGGCCAGCTGCCCATCGAGGACCTGCTGCGCTGCCGGGTGGATGGAATCAGGGTGGAGGACGCTCCGAGCTTCTTCGAGCGGCTGACCGGGAAGATCCTGGTGAGCGATCTGAGGCCCAGCTGGCTCGTGTTCTCTCCGGGCTTCAGCAAGCCGCGACTGCTCCGCAGCTCCAAGCGCGCGGGGGAGCTCGTGGCGGCCCTCGTCCTGCTCGCCGCCGTCTTCCCGCTTCTCCTGCTGCTCTCGCTGCTCATCCGGCTCGAGAGCCGGGGCCCGGCCCTCTACCGCCAGCCCCGGGTGGGCCTGCGGGGAGCCGTCTTCGCGCTGTACAAGCTCCGGACCATGCGCGAGGACGCGGAGACGGCCTCGGGCCCCGTGTGGACCGACCCCGAAGCGGACCCACGGATCACCCGTCTCGGCCGCTGGCTCCGGAACTACCGCCTGGACGAGCTGCCCCAGCTCGTGAACGTGGTGCGGGGCGAGATGAGCTTCGTGGGCCCGCGGCCGGAGCGGCCCCACTTCGTGCAGACCCTCCGTCTCGTCATTCCCTACTACGACGAGCGCCACTCGGTGCGCCCCGGCATCACCGGCTGGGCCCAGGTCAAGTTCGGGTACGGCTCCACGATCGAGGACGGGGAGAGAAAGCTCCAGTTCGACCTCTACTACGTGAAGAACATGTCGTTCTTCCTCGACCTCGTGATCATCCTCGAGACATTCAAGGTCATGCTGCTGGGCCGGGGGGCGCGCTGAGCATGGCCACGCACGCCGAGGGAATGCGCGGCGCCCTGCCCGAGCGGATTCCCGCGCCGGCGCGCGCTCGAGACCTCGCCGCCCGGCGCTCGCTGCGGGACCTCCAGCCGGGTCTCACCCTGGCCTTCGTCTTCGCGTCGGGCCTCGGCGCGTCCCGTTTCATCGACGTGGCCGAGGACGGCAAGGCCATGCTGCTCTTCGGGACCACCTTCTTCGTCGCGATCACGGCCTCGGCCTTTCTCCGCCCCCGTTTCTACCTCCCCCTGGCGGTCGCCTACCTGCCCTTCAGCCAGGTCTACCCGCTGCCGGTCGCCGGGATCACCGGCGCGAACATGACGAACTTCGTGCTCGCCCTCGGCCTCGTGGCCTGGTTCTCGAGCCGTCTCCAGGGCCGGACTCCGTTGCCCACCCGCTTCGCCGACCTGCTGGCGGTGGGGTTCGTGGCGGTGGGCTCCCTCGGCCTCCTCCCGGCCTACGCGGCCGACCCCGACCTCGCCGACCTCGCGATGACCTACCGCACCTGGCTCGCCCCGATGGCGTTCTACTTCCTCGCCCGGGGGCTCGCCCGAAATCGCGAGGACGTCCAGGGGATCCTGTGGGTGATGGCGTGGACCACCTTTCTGGTGGGCGCCGATACCTGGAAGGAGGGGCTCGACCGCTCGAGCTTCGGCAGCGTCGAAAAGGCCCGGGTGCGCGGCCTCATGGAGCAGGCCAACTCCATGGGCGCCTTCCTCACCTACTATGGGGTTCCGCTGCTCGCACTGGCCGTCGGCGCTCGCCCCTTCCGCCGCGCCTGGCCCTACTTCGCCGCGTTCCTCGTGGTGGCGCGGGCCACCCTCTACACGTTCTCGCGCGGGGCCTACCTGGCCCTGGCCGGGGGGTCGGCAACCGTGCTGCTCCTCGGCAACCCCCTGATCCTCGCCTCCGCGTGTGGGGGTGGCGCCCTAGCGGCGGTGCTGTCCCCCTCGCTGGTGCCGTCGAGCGTGCGGGAGCGGTTCGAGGACACCACCACCGGGACGCCCGTCTACGCGGGAGACGGCACGGCGGTGACCCTGGACCGCAGCAGCGCCCACCGGCTGGTGATCTGGCGAGGGGCGGCGCGGATGATCGCGGCACAGCCCCTGCAGGGCGTGGGCCTGGGTCGCTTCCAGCGAGTGATCGGTTCCTACACGGAGGTCCCGCTGCGGAAGGACGATCCCCACGACGCGCACAACGCCTACATCCTGGTGGCTGCGGAGACGGGCCTCCCGGGCCTCGCCCTCCTTCTGTTCCTGTTCGCGGCCTGGGGGATCCTGGCGTTGCGCCTGCGCTTTGGGCACCGCCACCCGGTCGATCGCAGCCTCGGCCTCGCCTTCCTGGGCAGCCTGGCCGCGGTGATCGTGAGCTGCATGCTCGGCTCGCGGTTCTCCGACGAGGCCCTGATCGGCTGGTTCTGGATGCTGGCCGCGCTCGTGGTCGTGGCCAGCCATTTCCGCGAGCGCCCCCGCCCGCGGCGCCGACCGGCATGACCGGGTCTCTCAAGGAGGCGGTGGCCTGGGGGCTCCGGCGCTCGGGCCTGTTCCGCCTCCACGCCTCACACCTGGCGCGGGGGCGGGCGGTCCTGCTCGTCTATCACCGGATCAACGACCAGGGCGACCCTTTCTTCCCCGCCCTTCCCCGGCGCGACTTCGCCGCCCATCTCGACCACGTGGCCTCGCACTACCGGGTGGAGTCCCTGGAGGCGGTGGCGTCCTGGCTGGCCGCGGGAGCCGCGGGTCCGCCCCGAGCCGCCCTCACGATCGACGATGGCCACCCCGACACGCTCGACGTCGCCCTCCCGGAGCTCGACCGCCGCGGCCTGCCCGCCACGCTCTTCCTCTCCACGGGCCCCCCGGAGACGGGCGAGCCGCTGTGGATCGACCGCACCCGGTGGATCGTCAAGCACGCCCGGGCCCGGGTCCTCGAGGCTGCTCCCGCGACGGGTCTCCCCGGCGGATCGCTCGAGGGGACCGCGGCACGCCTGGAGCTCCTCGCTCGCCTCCTCCGGCACCTGAAGACGCTCGGCCCCCTCGACGTCGAGCGCGCGGTGGCCGCGCTCGCCAGAACCCTCGGGCCCGAGGGGCCCCCGCTCCCGGTCCTGGACTGGGACGGGGTGCGGCGGATGGCGGCGGGACCGATCCGCCTCGGGGGCCACACCCACCGGCACTACATGCTCTCGCGGCTCGACGACCCGACCATCGAGGAGGAGATCGCCACCGCCCACCGGCTGATCGAGGAGCGGACCGGTCAGCGCGTTCGCACCTTCGCCTACCCCAACGGAGAAGCGGCCGACTACGACGGCCGCGCCATCGCGGTCCTGCGCCGCCTCGGCCTCGTCTGCGCGGTCACCTGCCGCGACGGCCTCGCCCGGCCGGGGCAGGACGCGTTCCAGCTCCCGCGCCTCTACACGAGCGTGCCCTCGCTGTCCCTCTTCGCGGCGCGACTCGCGGGGCTCGGCCAGGAGGAGGCGCCGCCGGTGGAAGTCTCGTGAGGACGCGCGGGAGCGCGAGCGGCGTCCTTCGCGCCATGGTCGTGGTGTCGGCCTCGTCGGTGACCGCGCTCGGCCTCGGCTTCTTCAAGAACGTCCTCGCCGCCTACTACTTCGGAACCTCGGGGGCGATGGACGCCTACCTCCTCGCGCTGCTGCTGCCCGACGTGGCGATGCAGCTCGCGCGCACGGGGGCCTTCAACTTCATCCCCCTCTTCGCGGCGGAACGGAAGCGGTCCGAGGGCGAGGCCTGGCAGGCGGCGGGGAACATGCTGAGCTACTGGCTCGCGATGCTGGGGGGGGCGGTGGTCGTCGCCTACCTGCTCACGCCGGTGGCGCTCCCCCTCCTCGCTCCCGGCTTCGACGAAGGGCGGCGAGTGCTGACGCTGGAGCTCACTCGCCTGCTCCTGCTCATGGCCGCGTCGGTCGGGGCCGGGCGCATCCTGGGCGTCGTGCTCCACGCCGAGCGGCGCTTCCTCGCCGCCGGGGCCTCCGAGGTCGCGTTTCAGGCTGGCTCCATCGCCTATCTCGTCGCCACGCACCGGATGGGAGTGGAAGCGCTCGCCCTGGCCCAGGTGTTCGGCGGCTTTCTCCAGTTCCTGGTGGTGGCGCTCGCCCTGCTGCCCCACCGACACCGGCTTCGCGCCGGTCTCGACTTCGCGAGCGCGCCGGTCCGCCGGCTCATCCGGCTCTCCCTCCCCGTCTACATCGGCGACACGGGCGACAAGGTCAACCTGATGGTCACCCGCGCCTTCGCCTCGCTCCTCCCCGCGGGGGCCATCTCGGGACTGCAGTACGCCTACACGCCCGTGGAGGGGCTCCACCGGATGCTGGCCGGACCGCTGACCACGGCGTTCTTCCCCTTCCTGTCGAGCCGCTTCGCGGAGAAGGACCAGCGCGGGGCCCGCCTGAGCCTGGGCCGGGCGATCGTGACCGTAGCCTTCGTGTTCTCTCCCCTCGCCGCCGCGGCCGGGCTCCTCGCCGACCCGCTGGTGGTCGTGCTGTTCGAGCGAGGGTCCTTCGACGTCGGATCGACCCGCCTCACCGCGTCCTCCCTCCGGCTCTTCGCGCCGTCCGTCCTGGCCCTCGCGTTCAACGAGCTCGTGGGGTCGTCCTTTCATGCCCGCCAGGACACCCTCACCCCGATGCGGGCGGGGTTCGTCCGCGTGGCCGGGAACGCCCTCCTGTGCGCGGCGCTCGCACCGTCGCTCGGGCACCGGGGCCTGGCGCTCGCGACCACCATCGCCGTCTACGCCAAGACGGCCTTCCTCAGCGCGTCATTGCGGCGCGTGTTCACACCGCCCGAGGCGCGGCGCCACCTGGTCGCCATGGGCCGGATCGCCCTCTCGGTCGGCGCCATGGCCGCCGTCGTCTACCCGGTTGCGGCCTTCGCCTCCGCCCCCGCCGTGCTCGAGGGCCACGCGATGCTGGCCCTCGTCGCGATCTCCCTCTTGTGCCTGAGCAGCTACACGGCCGCCCTCTGGCTCTTCGCCCGGCGGCTGCTGCTGATCCACCTGGCTCTCGTGCGTCGATCGTTGCTGCGCCCGCTCTGGCGCCTGGCCACCTCGCTCGGCGCCTCGACCGCGAGGCAGCTTCGCGGGGTCCGCTCGTGACACGCCCCTTCCCCGCGGTGCTCCGTCGCGCGCTCGCGCGCGTGGCTTCCCTCGGCCGGGAGCCCGGGCCCGGCCTGCGCGTGCTGACCTACCACCGGGTGAACGACGTCCATCCCCACGACCGCCTGAGCGTCACGACCCGCGCCTTCGCCCGGCAGATGGAGGCCCTGGCGGGATCGGGCCGGCCCGTCATCTCCCTCGCCCGGGCGCTCGACGGGCTGCGGGGGGCCGCCGTCCTGCCCGCGGGGGCGGTGGCCCTCACCTTCGACGACGGATTCGCAGACAACCGGACCGAGGCGCTGCCCGTGCTCGATCGCTTCGGCTTCCCGGCCACGTTCTTCGTCGTGACCGGTCTCTTGGGCTCGCCGGCCACGCTGGAGCGCTACCGTCGCTGCTGCGCGGCGGACCTCATGCTCGGCTGGAGCGAGGTGGGTGATCTCCACGCCCGGGGGCACGCGATCGGCGGCCACGGCCGCACGCACCGGGAGCTCGCGTCGCTTTCCCTCGAGGAGGCGCGCGCCGAGGTGGAGGGCTGCGCCCGGGACATCGAGGAGCACACCGGGGATCGGCCCCGGCACTTCTGTTACCCGCGCGGCAGCGAGAACGCCCCCGTGCGGCGAGTCGTGGGAGAGGCAGGGTTCGATTCCGGCTGCACGGTGCGGCCCGGGCCCAACCCTCCGGGGTCGGATCCGCTCGCGCTCCGCCGGACCGAGGTCTCGGGCGATGACTCGCTGGAGGACTTCCGCTTCAAGCTCGCGGGCGGCTTCGACGCGTGGCACGCCCTCGTGCAGGGCGCCCGTGGGACGCGGCACGCATGAGTCCCCGCGCCGTCGTCCTGATGTACCACCGCTTGAGCGACGGGCCCTCGGATCCGGAGGAGGGCGACTACGTCCTCTCCCCCTCTCTCTTCGAGGCCCACATGCGGTGGCTGGCCGTCCAGGGCCGGCAGGTGGTGTCGCTCGCGGCCCTCTCCGACGGCCGCTACGAGGAGCGAGCGGTGGCCCTCACTTTCGACGACGGTTGCGACAGCGACGCCACGGTCGCGGGGCCGCTCCTGCGGTCGCTCGGCTTCCCCGCCGCCTTCTTCGTGAACCCGGCCCGCGTCGGAGTCGAGGGCTGCGCCTCCTGGGACCAGCTCCGCGAGCTGGCCGAGGGCGCGTTCACGGTCGGCTCGCATGGTCTCGACCATGCGCTCTTCGACGATCTCGCCCCGTCCGAGCTGGAGCGGCAGCTCGCGGAGTCGAGGCGCGAGATCGAGGACCGCCTGGAACGGAAGGTCGACGCCCTCTCCCTGCCCGGAGGCAGCGGCGGCGAGCGAGCGCGGCGGACGGCCCGGGCCGCAGGGTACACGCTCGTGTTCGGCTCGCGCCCCGGCCCGGTGCGCGGGCCGGCGGGGACCGGCATCCTGCCGCGCTTTGCGCAGCGGCGCGGACAGGGCTTTCCCGGCTTCCAGGCGACGGTCGACCTCCGACCGCTCTTCGTCCTGCACCAGCAGCTGCGCTACCAGGTGACCCGCGCGGGACGGCGGCTCCTCGGCACACGGGCCTACGCCGGCCTCCGCCGACGACGGCTCGACCGTGGCGCGCCAGCGAGGAGGGCCTGAGGCGTGGAGCTCGCGTTCTGGCTGGCCGCGGCCGTCGTCCTGTACTCCTGGCTCGTCTACCCCGCCCTCATCGCCCTCCTCGCCTCCGTCCGGCCGGCTCCGGCCGTCCGGCGGGACGAGATCGAGCCCCCGGTCACGGTCCTGCTCGTGGTCCGCGACGAGGAGGCCCACCTGGAGGAGAAGCTCCGCAACCTCGTCGCCCTCGACTACCCCCGGGAGAAGCTCGAGGTCCTGGTGGTGTCGGACGGCTCCCGGGATCGAACGGAATCGATCGCTGCCGGCTTCGCCGGCTCGGGGGTACGGCTGCTGGCCCTCGCGCCGCCGCGCGGCAAGGCCTCCTGCCTCAACGAGGCCGTGCCGCGCGCGCGAGGCGCGATCCTGGTCATGACCGACGCCCGCCAGGCCCTGGCCGAGGACGCCGTGCGCCGGCTCGTGGCCTGCCTCGGTGATCCCTCGGTCGGCGCGGCGAGCGGCGAGCTGCACATCGTCGCCTCCCCGGGACGGGGGCCGGAGAGCGTCGGGTTGTACTGGAAGTACGAGAAGCTGATCCGGCGCGCGGAGAGCCGGTTCGACTCGACGGTGGGCGTGACCGGGGCCCTCTACGCGGTCCGGAAGGAGCTCTTCGTTCCCCTCGACCCGCGGGCGATCCTGGACGACGTGCTCGTCCCGATGGAAGTGGTGTTCGCCGGCTACCGCGTGGTCTTCGAGCCCGAGGCCCGGGCCTGGGACCGCCTCGCGGAGAGCCCGGCCCACGAGTACCGCCGCAAGGTGCGGACCCTGGCCGGGAACTTCCAGCTCCTGGTCCTCCGACCCGCGCTCCTCGACCCTCTCCGCAACCGGCTGTTCTTTCAGCTCGTCTCCCACAAGCTCACTCGCCTGGCCGTGCCCTGGTGCCTCGTGCTCCTGCTCCTGGCCAGCGCCGCGCTCGCCCTCGCGAGCCCGCACGCCTTCTACCGCGCCGCCCTGGGCCTGCAGGTGCTCTTCTACCTGCTCGCGGCCGCCGGGTGGATCGGCAGGCGAGAGGGAAGGCCATCGCGCCTGACCTCGGTGCCCTACACGCTGGTGCTGCTCAACCTCGCCGCGGCGAGCGCCCTGCTGGGCATCGTGAGGGGAACCGAGACGGCCGCCTGGAAGGCCGCGCCGTGAGCGCTCCGCGCGTCCTCTACGTCCTCTCCCGGTTCCCCTGCTACGACGAGGCGTTCCTGCTCCGCGAGATCCACGCGGTGGCGGAGCGGCTCGACACCTGGGTCTTCAGCCTGCGCCCATCGCGCGACCCGGTGGTTCACGACGAAGCCCGCGCCCTCGCTCCGCGGACGCTGTCGGTGGCCTTTCTGCTCTCGCCGCGCATCGTGTGCGCACACCTGCGGCTCCTCCGGCGCGGGCCGCGGCGCTACGCGGTCGCCCTCGGTCGCCTGCTGGCCGGGAACTGGCGCAGCCCGGAGTTCCTGCTGAAGAACCTCGCCTTCTTCCCCAAGGCGGGCTGGCTGGCGGACTGGGCGATGGAGAACGGCGTGACCCACCTCCACGCGGGCTGGGCCACCTACCCCGCGTCGGTGGCGCTCCTCGTCTCCGACATCACCGGGCTGCCCTTCAGCTTCTCCGGCCACGCTCACGACATCTACCTCGACACCACGCAGCTGGCCGAGAAGCTGCGCCGCGCCGAGTTCGTGACCACGTGCACGGCCTCGAATGCCGTTTACCTGCGCAGCCTGGTCCCGGAGCGCGCGGCGGAGAGCGTCGCGGTGGTGCGCCACGGGATAAACCTCTCCCGCTTTGGCCGCGCCCCCGTGGGGGAACCGCCCCTCCGCATCCTCTCCGTGGGCACGCTCCACCCCCACAAGGGCTTCGCCTACCTGCTCGACGCGCTCCAGCTCCTGGCCGAGGAGGGCCGCGACTTCCACTGCACGATCGTCGGGGGCGGCCCGCTCGAGGCCGACCTGCGCCGGCGCGCGGCCCGCGCCGGGCTCACGGGGCGGGTCACGCTGGCGGGAGCCCTGGCCCAGGCCGACGTGATCTCCCGCTACGCGCGCTCCTCCGTGTTCGTGCTGATGGCTCAGCCCGAGTGGCACTGGGGAGTCCCCAACGTGATCGTGGAGGCGCTGGCTTCGGGCAACGCCGTCGTCACGACGCGCTTCGGCTCGGTCGAGGAGCTGATCGAGGACGGCGTGACGGGTCTGCTCCTGCCTCCGCGGGACCCGGCCGCACTGGCGGCCGCGCTCCGCCGGCTGGACGGAGACGAGGCCCTGCGGCGGCGGCTCGCCGCGGCGGGCCGGGCGATCGTGGCGCGCGAGTACGACCTCGATCGGGCCGTCGACTGGTACGTCTCCCGCTTCGGTGGTCAGCCCGCGTGAGCGGCGACCGGCCGGGGCGCCCGAGCACCAGTCGCCTGCGGGTGAGCTACCTGATCGACAAGCTGCACCGGGCCGGGGCCCAGGTCCACCTGGGCCAGCTCGCCTCCTCGCTCGACCGCGAGGCTTTCGAGCCCGAGGTGGTGTGCCTGCTCGCCGGCGGGCCGGTGGCCAGCGGGCTGCACGAGGACGGGGTGCCGGTGGAGATGCTCGGCCTCGGGCGCCTGTACGCGCCACGGGCCCTCGCCGGCCTCCTGCGCCTCGCGCGGCGACTGCGGAGCCGACGGGTGGACGTGCTCCACACCTATCTCGTGAGCGCCAACGTCTACGGGACGCTGGCGGGCCGCCTGGCCGGAGTCGGAGCCGTCGTCACCTCCCGCCGCGACATGGGATTCTCCCGGAACTTGCGGCTCCGGCTCGTCGAGGAGTGGCTCGTCAACCCCCTCGTCGACAAGGTGGTCGCGGTCTCTCCGGCGGTCGCGGAGGCGACCCGGCGCGAGCGGGGCCTGCGGGACGACCAGGTGGTCACCATCCCGAACGGGGTGGACCTCGAGAGGTTCGACGCGGCGCGCCACCCGCGACCCGAGGCCCGGGCGCGGGCGGTTCGGGAGTGGGGGCTCGCCGACGACGAGGGGACGGTGGGGGCGATCGGCCACCTGTCACCGGTCAAGGGGCACGCCGACCTCCTGGAAGCCGCGGCGCGAATCGTGGCGCGGCGCCCCCGCACCCGCTTCTTCCTCGTGGGCGACGGGCCGCTCCGCGCGGAGCTCGAGGCCCACGCGCGGCGGCTCGGCCTGGGTGAGCGCGTGGTCTTCCCCGGTGTCCGCGAGGACGTGGCCCGCTTCCTGGCCCTGCTCGACGTGGTGGTCCTGCCCTCGCACACCGAAGGCCTCTCCAACGTGGTCCTCGAGGCCATGGCCATGGCTCGTCCCCTGGTGGCGACGTCGGTCGGCGGGAACCTCGACGTTCTCCGCGACCGGGTGAGCGGCCGTCTCGTGCCCGCCCGCGATCCCGAGGCGCTGGCGGCGGCGGTCGTCGGGCTGCTCGAGGACCCGGGGAAGGCACGGGCGATGGGGTGCGAGGCGCGCCGGGTCGTCGAGCGGGAGTTCAGCCGGAAGCGCATGGTCGAGGCCCACGAGGCCCTCTACCGCGGGCTCCCGCGGCGGGGCGTCTCAACGTAGAGCGCCTCGTGGGCTGCCGTCATCTTCTCGAGGGAGAAACGCTCTTCCACGCACCGGCGCGCCGCCTGACGGATCGCGTCGCCGCCGGCCGCGTCCCCGAGGAGCCCCACCAACGCGTCGGCCAGGCGCTCCGGCCGGGAGGGAGGGACGAGGAGGCCGGTCACGCCGTGGGCGATCAGCTCCGGCGTACCCCCGACGTCGGTTGCGATCACCGGCACTCCAGCGGCCATGGCCTCCAGCATCGCCATCGAAAGGCCTTCACGGAGCGACGAGAAGATCAGCGCGTCGAGGCCCGGCAGCAGCTCCGGGACGTCCTGGCGCACGCCGGCGAACACGACGCGCCCCGCGAGCCCCAGACGTCGGGCCTCGGCCTCGACATCCGCCCGCAGGGGCCCGTCGCCCACCACCAGGCCCCGGAGGCCGGGCACCCGGACGGCGGCCAGGGCCAGGGCCCGCAGGAAGAGCTCGGGCGCCTTCGCGGGGACGAGCCGGCCCACGAGGCCCACCACCGGTTCGTCTCTCCCCAGCCCCAGCTCCAGGAACGCCGCCCCCCGTCCCCGACGCGGGGCGGCCGACGTGTCGACGCCGTTGTACACGACGCGCCAGCGCCCGCGGCCCACCCCGCGGGCCTCGTAGAACTCCCTCACCTGCTGCGACACCGCGACGAGGTGTGTCGTCGCCGGGGCGAGCGCGCGGTCGAGCGCGAGGTGGTGCGCCTTCTTCCAGCTGTCGAGGTTGTGCTCGGTGGTCACGACCACGGGGACCCGCGCTCCGACGGCAGCGAGGCGACCCCAGAGGCTGGCTCCCCAGAGGTGGGTGTGGACGACGTCCACGCGACGGGACTTGAGGAGCCGGGCGAGGCGCCACGCCGCCCGCGCGTCGAGCGGGCCCCGCTTGTCGAGGGCCACCACCTCGACGCCGGCCGCCTCGGCCCGGGGGGCGAACGGACCGGGCTGATCGAGACAACAGATGAAGGGCTCGAACCGCCGTCGGTCCAGGCCCGCCGCGAGGCGGATGACGACCTGCTCTGCCCCCCCCAGGCCCAGCGACCAGATCACCTGGGCGACGCGGATCACGGCGCGACCTTGCTTCGAGCCATGTGGTCTGACAGGATCGGGGTCATGCTCCTCCGAGTCACGACCGTGCCACGGCTGCGTCCGCGGGCGTGAGGCCGCGAGCCTGGCTGGCCGACCTGGCCGTCGCCTCCGTCGGCCTGACCGTCGCCCTCGTCGCGGGTGAGCTGGTCGTCCGCGCCTTCCCGCCCCTCGCGCGCCGGGCCGAAGCGCTTCGGGCGGTCGTCGAGCGCCGCGCGGAGGTCCATCCCCGCGGACTCTACCGCATGGACGGCGACTCGTGCTGGACGCTCACCCCGGGGTTCACTGGCCGCTTCGTGCGTCCCGAGTTCGACATCGAGATCCGGGCCAACCGCCGGGGCCTGCGCGACCGCGAACCGGAGGCGAAGGCCCCGGGGACCTTCCGCATCCTCGGCCTGGGCGATTCCTTCGCCTTCGGGTGGGGCGTGCCGGTCGAGGCGAGCTTCTTCAAGCGTCTCGAGACCCTTCTCGACGGCTCCCACTCCGTGGCCACCCACGAGGTCGTGAGCGCCGGCATCCCCGGATACGGCACCTACGAGGCCCTGCACCTGCTGACGTCGGTCGGCCGCGGCTACGAGCCCGACCTCGTGATCCTGGCGTTCTACGAAGGGAACGACTACCTGAACAACGCCTCGGCCCCTCGAAGGCGCGCCGTCGTCGACGGCTACCTGACCGACTTGAAGCCGGCGGGGAGCGGAGGCCGGCCGAGCCTCGCGGTGCGCCACAGCGCGCTCATCGCCCTGCTCGACGACCAGTGGTCCCGCCTTGGCGAGAAGAGGGCCTTCCGCGCCTCGGTGGAGAAGACGAAGGCCCTTCTCGTGGAGATGAAGACGGTGCTCGCGGAGCAGCGCATCCCTCTCGTGGTCGTCTTCATCCCGGACCAGGACCCGGCCGCCTACGCCCGTCCTCCGCTGCTGCGTCTCACCGACCGGCTCCTGCGGGGCGAGGACGTCTTCCGGCAGCGCGGGGAGATGGCCGAGTTCTGCCAGGAGCAGGGGATCGGTTTCTGTCGTCTCTCTCCCCGGTTCGAGGGTCCGGGCGCTCTCGGGCTTCGCCTCTCGCTCGAGGACTCCCACTTCAACGCGGAAGGGCACCGCCTCGCGGCGGAGGAGATTCACGCCTGGCTCGCGACCCACCCCTGGGCCCTCGAGGGGGAGCTGCCGCCGGCCCAGGGCTCGTCGTAGCTCAGCCCGCCGGCCTGCGGCCGGCCACGTCGCGGGCCCATTCGCGGACCGCCGCCACCAGCCTGTCCTGCGCCGCGCGCGGCGTGAAGACGTGGTCGGTCCGCGCAATCGCCACGACCCGCGCGGTTCCCCGCGCGAGCGCGCCCCGCACCTCGCGACGGAGCACCACGAGCCAGTTGTGGTACGCGGGCCCTTCGCGCGCGTAGACGAAGCACAGCCCGACTCCCCTTTCGGCGAGCGAGCGGATCTGCCGCGCGATCTCGGCTCGCGAGGGCAGGATCAGGGGGACCTCTTCGTCGGTGGGAGCGGCGGCGCCGGCCTCGGGCCCGACGGACCCCGGCACCGGCTCGACGTGCGGCGGACGCCGGGCCGCGAGGGCGTCCCACAGCTCGCTACGGCCCCGCACCAGGCGCACCCAGCTGAGGGGGTTGAGGAGCTTGCGACGGTAGGCGTAGAGCAGGTAACCCGGGCCGGCCACGAGATACGGCTCGACGAGGGCGGCCCCCGCGACACGCGGGTCCGCGAGCGCGACGCGCAAGGCGGCGTCGGCGCCCGAGCAGATCCCGAAGAGCAGGAACGAGCGCGCCCCTCGCGCCGCGAGGACGTCCATGGCCTTCCGGGTCTCGGCCACGACCGACTCCGCGAACGGCATCGCGTCGCGCCGCGGCCGGCTGTCCCCGAGGCCCGAGAAATCGAAGCGCAGGCACAGGAAGCCCTCGCGCGCGAGCTCGCGGGCCAGTCGGACGTGGACGCGGTTCGGGCCCACGTGGTGGAGAACGCCGGCGTCGAGGAAGACGACCGCCGGGAGAGCGGGATCGGGCGGCGACGCGGGCTCGGTGATCACCCCGGTCAGGGACTTCGTTTCGCCGAAGAGAAGCGCCCGCTCGTTCACGCCAGGGCCCTCTCGACCCAGGCCACCACGGCTTCGATGAGGGCTCCCGGCACGAGCACGCGCGACATGCCCTCGGCGTGGAGCCACACGGGAGCGGGGGGCACCACCCTGTGCTCCACCCCCGGAAGACCTTCCCAGAGGCGGGTCCCGCCACCGCCGCTCGCGACCACCAGGGTCCGGCGGGAGGGCGCGGAAGAGGTCCGGTCGAGTCGCAGCTCCCCGATGTCCGAGGCGAGCCCGGCGGGCAGGGTGAAGCCCAGGACCTCGTCCGGCGCGGTCGCGGCCCCGGGCGCGTGATCGCGCACCCACTCCGCGTGCGCGCGGCGCAGCTCGACGAGGTGCGCCGCGCCGTCGACGACCGGCTCCCACAGGACGAGCGCCTCCACACCCCCCACCCGCTGCGCGCCGAGCACGGCCGCCGCCGCCCCGAGCCGCAGCCCGGCGAGCGCGACGCGCCCCTCCCCCGTCGCTTCCCGCATCTCCTCGACCGCGGCCGAGACGTCCTCCACCCAGCCCTCGAGACGCGCCTCCTCGGGCTCGCCTGCGGAGTCGCCCGAGCCCCGGTAGTCGAAGCGCAGGGCGGGAAAGCCGGCGTCGGCGAGCCGTGTCGCGAGCCCGCGCAGGGAACGGTGCGCTCGTAGCGACTCCTGCCCGAAAGGCGGGCAGATCACCACCCCCGGGCGGCGTCCGGCCGCGCGGGGGGGATGGTGCACGCCGAAGAGGGGGCGACGCGAGTCGCCGAAGTAGAAGGGCTTCAAGGCAGTCCGCGCACTCAGGCCGTTGGTTCCGGAGGGAGGGAGCCCACGTTACCACGGCGGCGCGGCCCTGTCGAAGACGGCCCCCGGGGCTCTCAGGAGCTCACGGCTGGCGTGCGGCACCGGCCGGCCGCCCCTCGGGCGTCCCGAGCCAGTCGCAAACGGCGTCGGCCACGACCTCGTGGCCGTGGGCGTCCCAGTGGTGGTCCCAGGGTGTCTCGAAGCGGCGACCGTCCCGCTGGTAGCGGTCACTGAAGGTGGCGGTCAGGTCAAGGAAGGGACAGCCGAGCCGGTCGCACACGCTGCGCACGAGACGGTTGTACCTCTCTCCTTCGCTCCCCGTCACGGTTCCCGAGTAGATCGCGCGCCTCGGGCCGTCGGTGACGAAGAGGACGCGCGAGCCTGGATTCTCGTGGACGATGCGCTCGATCAGGAAGGCCGTCGCGCCCTGCACGGCGGCGGGGATCTCCGCCGGGGCCGGCGGACGCTCCGCCCCCGGCTGGCCCGCCCGGGCCCGGAACAGGGCC
>Ga0113563_10000606_pt1 | contig 17826 bp, 16 predicted proteins | sample Mud3Dept3metaG_FD_80117 | JGI IMG/M metagenome (GOLD analysis project Ga0113563, IMG submission 80117) | Freshwater wetland microbial communities from Ohio, USA, analyzing the effect of biotic and abiotic controls - Mud 3 Core 4 Depth 3... | ecosystem: Environmental > Aquatic > Freshwater >...
ACACGCTTGATCGCGCTCGATTCGCTGGGCGTAACCTGGCTCAGGTACGAGGCGACGATGGCATCCTTGCGGTGGGTGATCGCAGTCACCCGCATCGGCATGTTGAACTGCTCCAGTGCAACATGGCCGTGCGATTCGCCGAACGGGCCTTCGGGTTCGACATATTCGGTATCGATCAGGCCTTCGATGACGATTTCCGCCTCGGCCGGCACCAGCAGGTCGACGGTTTTCGCGCGCACCACGTTGATCGGCACGCCAGCCACACCACCGGCCACGCCGACCTCGTCGAGATCGACCGGCAGCTTCATCGGCGCGACAAAGGCCACACAGGGCGGCGCGCCGAGCACAATGGCGATCGGCATGGTCTTGTCGCCGCGTTGCTGGTGTTTCTGGTAGTGGCGATAACCGCCGGCGCCACCCACGCGGGTGGCCATGCGCACGACCATGCGGTCCGGCGCCTTGAGGCCGGCGCGGTACGTGCCGTGATTCTGGATGCCGGTTTCCGGGTCCCTGGTGATGACGTTGGTCGCGGTCAGCGTCGGCGCGCCGTCGAAACCCGGCGTCGACACCGGAATCGGCAATGCGTCGAGTCCGTTGCCCTCGCCTTTCAAGGCATCGCCGGTGACGACGACTTCCTGACACGCGCCGGTTTCCACGACACGCGGCGGAATCGGGTTGGCAATCGCCCGGTCCCAGCGCTGCTGCACTTCGTCCAGCGGCACGCCCATGCCGACGCCGTAGATTTCACGGTTGCCGGCAAACGCGCCGACCACGACCGGGAATTTGTACCTGCGGCCCTGCGCATTGACCACATTGGTGAACAGGAAAGCCCTGCGCTCGTGCTCCTCGATGCCGCCGACGTACTGCCAGCGCACCAGCGGGTGCATTTCGGCATCCTTGTCGATCGGCCGGTCAATCTCGATCAGCAGTCCGCGCTCGCGCAGCGCCGCCAGATGGTCGTGCAGGTCCGCGTAGCCGCGGTCATTTTCTTTCATGCGGTCGCAGTGATGCCCTGGTGAACCTGTTGTCTATTTGGCGCGGACCGCGGTCCACGGCGCAGTCTTGCCGCCGGCGGTCACCGTGCCTTCGATGCGATCGCCGCTGACGCGTCCGGCATAACGATCGCCGCCCGAGGTGAAACTGATCTCGGCGCCGCGCAACCGGCCGTTGAGTACCGGCGTGAGCTTGCCGCCACGGCCCACTGCACCGTGCACCATCTGGTATTCCTGGGCGAACTTGAATTCGTCTTTGCCGGACTTCCAGATGCCGTCCACCTTCGCCGGTACGATCCACAGATACGCGGTGCAGTAACTGGTGCAGTCATCCTTCGCGGACTGGGTCTCATCCGACTTCCAGTCACCCATCGTGAACGAGTTCGACACCACGCGGGTGCCGGGCTTCATCGCGAGAATTTGCGGCCGCAGCTTGACGTTCAGCTCGGGCAGCAGGAACAGCGTGATCACTGTCGCCTTGGAAAAATCGGTTTCAAAAATGTCGCCGTGGATGAACGTCGCCTTGTTGCCGACGCCCGCCTTGGCGGCATTGCGACGCGACAGCTCCACCATGTCCGGGTTGTATTCGACGCCGAAGGCGGTCGCGCCGCGTTTCGCCGCGGTGATCACCGTGCGGCCGTCGCCCGAACCCAGATCGTAGTGAATATCCTGTGGGGTCAGTTTGGCCATGTCGAGCATGCGGTCAACCAGCCCCTGTGCGGTGGGCACCCACACCACGTCCTTGCCCTCCTGCCCGACCTCCGGTTGAAACGCCGACTTCGCAGCGGGCTGCGCCTGCGCAAAAGCCGTAACGGCGAAACAGGACAATGCCAGCGCCAGCACGGCGCGGCGCGCGTGGATCAATGAGTGCATTTTCAATCTCCGGGTCGAAAATTGTGAGGGAAGCTGCTGCGGCATGATGATACCGGATTCGGCCTGAAAACGCGGTCCATGGCAGGCAATCCGGACTATCATGCGGTTTTTACTGCCGGCGACTGCCATGGACACTGCGTCCCCCCAGCCGAACCGCCGCACCGTCAGTGCCGCGTGTCCCCACGACTGCCCGGACACCTGCGCGCTGGAAATTACCGTCGAGGACGGCCGGGCGGTGGGCATCCGCGGCGGCGACATGCCGTTCACGGCCGGTACGCTGTGTACCAAGGTGGCACGTTATCTCGACCGCACCTACGCGCCGTCACGCATCCTTTACCCGATGAAACGCATCGGCGCCAAGGGCGGCGGCCGGTTTGCGCGCATCAGCTGGGACGAGGCGCTCGACACCATTGCCGGCCGCTTCAAGGCCATCGCCGCCACCGATCCGCAGCAGATCCTGCCGGTCAGCTACGCCGGCACCATGGGCATGGTCAGTTATGCCTCGATGGACCGGCGCTTTTTCCATCGGCTGGGGGCGAGCCTGCTCGAACGCACGCTGTGCTCCTCGGCGGGCAAGGCCGGCTCTAAGATCACGCTCGGCGGCTCGGTCGGCTGCGATCCGGAACAGGCGGAGCACGCCCGGCTGATCATCATCTGGGGTTCCAATCCGGTGGTGTCGAACCTGCATTTCTGGTCGCGCTGCCAGGCGGCCAAACGCCGCGGCGCAAAACTGGTGATCATCGACCCGCGGCGCAGCGAAACCGCGGAAAAATGCCACCAGCACATCGCGCCCTACCCCGGCACCGATGCCGCACTGGCGCTGGCGATGATGCATGTGATCATCGGCGAAGGCCTGACCGACGCCGATTACGTCGGGAACCACACGCTGGGTTATGACGAACTCGCCGCGCGCGTGCGCGCGTGGACGCCGCAGCGCGCAGCGGCGATCTGCGGCATCACCACCGGAGAAATCGTCAATCTCGCCCGCGAATACGCGCGCACCCGCGCCGCGATGATCCGCATCAACTACGGGCTGCAGCGCCACGCCGGCGGCGGCATGGCCGTGCGCACCATCGCCTGCCTGCCGGCGCTGACCGGCGCCTGGCGCGAACCCGCCGGTGGCGTGCTGCTCGCCACCAGCGACTTCTACGGCTTCAACCACCGCGCGCTGGAGCGCCCCGACCTCCTGCGCGGCGCGCCGCGGACCATCAACCTGGCGGCGCTGGGCGATGCATTGACCGCCGCGCAGCCGCCGGTAACAGCGGCCTACGTTTACAACACCAATCCGGTCGCCGTCTGCCCCGACTCGCGAAAAGTGATGGCCGGGTTCGCGCGCGAGGACCTGTTCACCGTCGTCCATGAGATTTTCCAGACCGACACCGCGGACTACGCCGACATCCTGCTGCCGGCAACGACACAGCTTGAACATCACGATATCCACAAATCGTACGGGCATATGTATGTGCAGGCCAGCCAGCCGGCCATCGCGCCCGTCGGCGAGGCCAAGCCCAACGCCGAAGTGTTCCGGCTGCTCGCCGCGCGCATGGGCTTCGACGATGCCTGCCTGCGCGATTCCGACGAGGACATCTGCCGCCAGGCGCTGGACTCCACGGCGACCGCGCTGCAAGGGATTACCTGGGACACGCTGAAAAAGCACGGTTGGCAGCGGCTGAATGTGTCAGCAGCGCCCTTTGCCGAGGGCGGATTCCCGACGCCATCGGGCAAATGCGAGTTCTGGAGCGAAACCGCGAAAGCACAGGGCCACGACCCGCTGCCCGACTACACGCCACCGCGTGAAGGCCCGACCAGCAACCGCGCGCTGGCGCAGCGCTATCCGCTGGCGTTCATATCACCGCCGCACCGGCATTTCCTCAATTCGTCCTTCGCCAACCTCGATTTCGCACTGCGGGATGCCGGCGAGCCGTCGCTGGACATCCATCCCGACGATGCGGCCAGCCGCGGCATCCGCGACGGCATGCCGGTTTGTGTGTTCAACGACCGCGGTAATTACACCGTGCGCGCTCATCTCACCACCAAGGTGCGGCGCGGCGTGGTGTCGGCGCCGTCGGTATGGTGGAAAAAGCTGACCGCCGACCGGCGTAACGCCAATGAAGTCACGTCACAGGCCGTCGCCGACATGGGTGGTGCGGCAACTTATTATGACTGCCTGGTACAAGTGAAACCTGCGGGCCGTTAAGCCGCGGGGCCCTGGTTCGAGCCCAGGTTGGGGAGCCACCCTTTTTTGTACCAGTTCTTGCACTTAGCCTTGCCACCTCGGCGGGGCTTTTGTGCTTTTAGGGAGCGCGCCAAGCCAATGCGCACTTCAGGTTGGCAACGAAGAAGGATCAGGAGGCTCGCCTGCCTCACCAAGCCCGGTTCGACGGGTTTGGATACGCCGCGCGAGGACTGTCACCAGTATCGCAGCCGCTGCGGAATAAACCATCGTCGGTGATGTTGTGAGCGCGGATGCTAACCCATTGATGGTCTCGGTACTGTATTGTTGGACATATTCTGCGAGAGAGATTACATCGATACCTTGCACCGTTTGTGCATCTTCTGGTCCGATGTGACAATTGTTCCATCCGTTGCGAAACCAGATTTTCGTAAACATTCCATTACATACGCCAACGAGAGCCAAGGCGCCGAGCGGCTTTATTAGGTAATTAAGTATCCGACACTGCTCGGTTAGGGGTGCAGCGTCATAGATTTTGCCCACCAATTCTGGGATCGTGATGTCAGGTGCGTCGCAGATAGCCGGAGATGGTGAAAGTGCTTTTGGATGGTCGTCAGGGTTCATGGCATTTAGCTCCTGGTTCGAGAGGTTTGTCTGACTTGCTCTCTGGATCCTCGCGTCACTACGATCAGCAACGCCGAACGCAAGCTGCTTCGTGTGCTTTCTCCTCACCAAAAATGCGTTACCCCCAACTGACACCCGGATAAATCTGGAGTTCCCCTCTTTAGAAACGACAGGAGGGATCAGCCGATGTTCGGGCGCCCAAAGAAATTGGGATCGGAGACCACGGAGTGAAAACGTGATTCGCTCGCCGAGCGAGTGCCAAGGCCTCTACATCTATGCCAGCGAGGATCCGCCCGATACTGCCAAGACCCAATCCGCCAAACCCAAGGCACTGGTTTCTACACATCCGACTGCTGGGCCAGCCCCCCCTGCGCAATTGCGCTATATCGAGTAGCTGATTCAGGAGACTGGAAGCGAACTCGCCCAAGTGCTCACCTGCTTTGGCGTGGAGGACGATACTCGTCGTGAACGGGTAATACAGTGCAGGCAGCAATGCTGCGGCCTGCAGGGATGGCCGGGAGTGGCCCCGGCCCGCCGTCAGTCCTACTTTTTAATGCATTTCGGATGATCCGGCGTTTTTTTGCAGTCGACAGGTTTCTCGGGCGCCTGCTGCGGCGTCGTACCAGCATAGGCGACACCGTTCAGGGCGAGCACTGCGGCAGCAGCGACGGGGATGGCAAACTTGCGGAACTGTTGTGGCATGGACATGAGGTACTCCTTTTGATCAGATTGACAAATTACAGACTTTGATGCCTGCCCCCGGATGTCAGCGGATTTCATGCCAGATCAAATAATAATTTAAATCAATTGGTTATCATATTTCATCATCTGCGGTGCTGTTGGGCAGAGGCAACACGCAACTTGTTGCAAATAGTTATACGCCTGAAATTCCTGCACTTTTTAATGTCACCGTCGGGCGACGCCGTTGTGCTGGCATGCATGCTGTTTGCTATGCACGCCGTTGCGCAGCAGCCAGGACTTACGGCGAAATTTTGTGGAACACCGCGGTGGGCCGCAACAACCGCCCGCCCACGAGCGAGGAGCCCATGAAGACGAGCAGATTCACCGAAGAGCAAATGGTCGAGATCCTGCGGGAGACGGACAAGGTGCCGGTTCCCGAAGTGGCCAGGAAGCACAAGGTCAGCGAGCAGATGATTTACATCTGGCGCAAGCGCTTCGGTTTGGTAGATCCTCGGTGTCAGCTTCATTTGCAGCATCCTTCCTCGCGCGTTGGAACATAGAATGGTGCGCTGACCGGTTGAATCCGCAGTCGATAGCGGACATTCAGACCAAGTAATTGACTTCGCGCCAGTGCCCAGCTTTGCCCAGGTCGGGGAGCCAAGCAAGAACCTGTAAATGAAGATATGCTGCCCACAGCAGCAATTGACCGCTATTTACGATACCCCACACACAGCGATAGTGTTGGTGTGATAGACAGATAAATGGCTTGTTGAATCAGCACTTAAAGAGGTGTCCACTTTGATCAAATGGATAGAACAGGCGATAGCGAAGGTGGTTGTGTTGGAAAATGAGCTCGCGGATTTGCGACAGAAATATGCCATCGCCAATAACAGCAACAACATTGCGTTGGAATCGCTGAAGTTGGTTACACGCAAAGTAACAGAAGCGGCGGAGCGATCCGGAAGGGCCGCGGCTGTATCGGTGATTGCAGCCAAGCAGGTAATGATTGCTACAATGAACCAACCAGGCAAAGATTTGCTGATTTCCGCAGAAGAGGCGGAAATTGCTGCGGAAAAGGCTGCCAAAGCGGCAAGGGAAACGGCTGAATTAGTCCCCGCTGTATTGCAGGCAGCAAACATAGTCGCTTTGAGTCAGCAGCATATCTCGACGATTCAGGTCTCAATGACCTCAGCGTTAACTGCCATACGAGCTGCCGAAGCTGCCACTGAAGCCAGCAAGCTGGCGCAATCAGCTGCTTTATTAGCAAGTTCCGTGACTCTAGCCGCGCGCTGAATCCGCAGCCGGAAGCGGAGACTCCGGGAATGGAAATTGCCTGTTTCCAGTGCCCGGATTTGGCCAGGTCGGGAAGCCACCCTTTTTTGTACTGGATCTTGCACTTGGCCCTGCCACCCCGGCGGGGATTTTGTGTTTCTGGGATCGTAATACCGAAAGTCCGCGGGTCGGTACAGGATTACCCGGTTACCCTGCAGGTCCCAGATTCCACGACGGATAGCATGTCTCTGCGGGAGTCCGCATTGCTGCATATCGAGCGTAATTCTTCGTCAACTCCGTCTCGTACAGCTTTTGACTACGCTCCAGACGAAACGCGAGAAGCAACACGGGTCAGGGTAAGTCGCCCCGTAGCGTATCGCCGTGCGGCGACAGGGATTCCAGTTCGGCCATTTCCCGCATTACGTCTTCCACCTTCAGAAACGCCTCGACTGCCCGAGGATCGAACTGGCTCCCGGACTTGCCGACGATCTCGTCCCTGGCAACGTCAAAGGGTAATGCCTTGCGGTAGGAACGGTCGAATGTCATTGCGTCCACTGTATCGATCACTGCAAACAGCCGTGCTGGCAACGGTATCTCGTCCCCCTTCAGTTGCGAGGGATATCCAGATCCATCGTAGCGTTCCTCATGGGAAAGCACGATCCTGCAGGCAAGTCCAAGAAAAGGGATTTTCTCCAGGATGCGGTATCCGTCCTCCGGGTGTTGCCGCATGATTTTCCACTCGCCTTCCGAGAGACGCCCAGCATTCAGCAGAATCGAGTCAGGCACCCCGATCTTTCCGATGTCGTGCAGCAGGGATCCCCAGTAGATCTCCCGAAGCTCGTCTGCATCAGTATAAAACTGGCGCGCGAGTATCAGGGTGTGCACCGCAACGCGCCTGGAGTGCAGTCCCGTTTCGTGCTCACGAAGATCTAGAGCCGCGACGAGGGACTCAACGAACACATCGTATGGATCACTTGCAAGCCCAATCAGGCGCTTACGCGCTTCGAGCAGGCAGTGCTCGCAGGTCGATCGATCCAAAGCGGAGGTATACAGCCGGTCGAGTGCCGTCGAGCCGCACTCTGTGCAAATCGCGCCAGTTCTGCGTTGCGGGATCGCGGCGGGGCAAGGATTGTCCGATTTCGTAACCATGTTGATCGTCCAGATTCTAATGGCTACATGAGTTACGGCAACGTTGTTTCAGCAGCAACACGATTAACCCTGCGGGCTGCTGCCGATCTGTTCGCAATATTGCTGCAGATCGTCCGGCAAGCCGGTCGGACAGACGCCGCACTGACGGTTCCCTGGCACCGCATAGTCGATGAACTTCGGGTAGGCAAGTTCTAACTCCCGCATGATTCTCACGAATTCAGCCAGCGGCTTGTCGCCACCCAGCCGTGGATTGCGCCACTTCTCCTGACCAATTGAGGACACCCGTCGGCCCGCATAGTCATGCGCCGGATATACCAGCGTCTCTTCCGGCAGCACGAACAGTTTTTCGTGCACGCTGTGATAAAGCGTTGGGGCATCACCGTTCTGGAAATCAGTGCGTCCGCAACCGTCGATCAGCAGCGCGTCGCCGGTGAACACACGGTCCCCGACGCGATAGGCATGGTGCCCGTCCGTGTGTCCAGGCGTAAACAGCGGGTCCAGTCGAATGCTGCCCAACTCGAGCGGCCTGCCTTCTTCGATACCCGTGTCGGCGCACGGGAGGCGATCGCACGCCGGGAACGCGATGCAGCTGCCAGTTTCCTGTTTGAGCTTGCGCGCTGCGGTGATGTGATCGGCATGAATATGCGTGTCAAGCGTGCACACAAGTTTCAGGCCGAGTTTGTTCAATTCGTCGAGATCACGCCTCCAAGTGGGCAGCACCGGATCGATCAGCAGTGCTTTCCCCGTTTTTTCGCACCCGATCAAATAGGTGTAGGTACTGGACATGGGTTCGAACAACTGTCTGAATATCACCGCCATCCTCCCGCGATCAATCCAGCGCCTCGATGTGGTAGGCATCGCAGGTTGCGAGGTCTGAACTGCTCCTGTCAAACTGCTTCGCCAGTCCACGCAATGCCGTACGCAGGCCTTCTTCCACTACCGGATGGTAAATAGGCATGCGCAGCAGTTCTTGTGCAGTAAGCCCCCGCCCGATTGCCAACGCCAGCAGATGGACCATGTGCTCTGCCGCCGGCACGCACATTTCAGCGCCCAACAGGCGGGCATCATCCCGTGCCGCGTAGATCCGTATCAAGCCCTGATTGCGCTGTGCAGTCAGTGCACGCCCCTGATTCTCGAAACCAAACTCGCCGATCGCGATCTGCTGGGCATCAAGTTCGGCAAGGCGGCTACCCACATATGCGACACCCGGCTCCGTAAATACTATGCCGAGCGGCGTGCGACGCCGGAAACACGCCGGCTTATCCACGAATGCGTTCATACCGGCGATATACCCCTCGTCAGCGGCTTCGTGCAGCAATGCGGCGTGACCGTTGACATCCCCCGCGATGAATACCGGCAAATCCGCAATCTGGGTGGTTTCAGGATCGAAGGGAGGCATGCCGTGTTCGTTCAGTGGCAATCCCAGCGTATCGAGTCCGAGATCGTCCACATTGGGCCGGCGGCCAATCGCGGCAAGCACGCGATCGACGATTACCGTTGTCGTTCCCGCGCGTATGGCAACCCCGTCGGCTGCGGCCGACAATTCGACGCCGGCGCCGGTATGCAAGGCAAACTCCTTTGCCAACAGGGCACGCAAGGTTTCGTTGACCTTGTCGTCAGTCAATCCTGCAAGCCTTGCGCTTTGGCTAAAGGCCGTTACCTCGATCCCAAGACGCGCCAGTGCCTGGGAAAACTCGGTGCCGAGGGCACCAAGGCCGATGACGCCGATACGCCGGGGTAACGATTCCTGCTCGAAAAAGGTGTCGCTGGTCAGCACGCGCTCGCCCAGGCTCAGCCAGGGCTTGGGCACAATCGGGTGCGAACCGGTGGCAATAATGATGCGGCGCGCTTCAAACACGCGATCGCCAACTTCAACGCAGTTGGGTCCGCGCAGTCGGGCTCGACCGGCGATGTTGCGCTCGCCCAGCTCCTCGGTAGCCTTGAGCGTACTCGCCACAAAACGGTCACGCAGACTGCGCACCCGGCGCAGCACAGCCGGAATGTCCACCGACAGGGCGCCACTGCCGCGAATCCCAAAAGCCTCGTGCTTGTGACGAGCGTGAAATGCTTTCGCCGCCTCGATCAAGGCCTTGGAAGGCATGCAACCGACCCGCGCACAGGTGGTGCCGTAGGGACCGTCGTTGATCAGCGCAAAATGTTCCGTTTGTTTGCTGACCTCGCGCAATGCAGCCAGTCCGGCGGAGCCGGCACCGATGATGATGACTTCAAGCTTCTCCGGCATTGCACCACTCCGCGGTTATCAATCGTGATTCATGCCTCTTGTTGAAATACAGCCTATCACACAGCTTCCTGGCCGACAGTGGGCAAGTGCACACAACCCAAGGCAGCGCTACTTCTGCTTACGCGGTTGCTAGAAGCTATCTCAAAAATATCTCCGAAGCAGGATGATCATGCCGCAGCGATTCGATCGGCGCATACCGGGCGTCATTCAATTCTTCTCGGCATGTCATGCCGAGAAATTACCAATGCCTTCAATGAAGTACAAGCATTTTTGAAATGGCTTCTAGTGTGTTGCATCCACCGGTTGAATTCGCAACCCGAAGCCGATATTCACGACACAAACAAAACCCCGCCGACGCGAGGTCTGTGAATCAACTTTTCCGACGGGGTAAATCGCGTCAGGCCGACACGGCGATCTCTTTCCTCAGCATCGCTTCACGGCCGTTAATTGCCTGCTCATCACTCGGATTCAGACGCAGGACGGCATCATAGTCTTCGATCGCACGATCGAATCGGCGCTTGTTCCACCAGACATTACCACGCGCATATAGAACGTCAACAAACTCGGGAATGATGCGCAACGCCTCATCAAAAGTCGCTATGGCTCGATCAAGGTCGCCTTTCTTGCTAAAGGCGACACCCCGCCGGTAAAGTATCTGTGCGTTGCCCGGACTGATGCGAAGTGCCGTTTCGTAGTCATCGATAGCCTGGATGAGGTTTTCCTCCTGTTCGAAACCAAGTCCGCGCAGGACAAAAAGCTGTGCGATCCCCAGAGTATCGTTTTTGAGCGCCACTTCCATTCTGCGTGTATCTGGCAATTGAATCTTCATGCTCGGTATCAGCCTTGGCAATTGTTACGGTTGAATTAAGAATGCGTGGTCACCGGTTTGCCCGGTATCACTGATACGCGACAAGCTCGAGAAACTTAATTAAGGTCCCGACAACAATGCCGAGGATAAATAGGCCGGATTTCGATTGAAAAAGTGACGTAAGTACTGTCAGGAAATCGGCTGGATGACCATTGATCGTTCTCATGCGGAGCCTCCTCTGAAAGGTATGCTCTTATGATCAATCGGCTCAGCTCAGCGCCGATCGGCTGGCCCGCGCCTTACGTTCGTGGATCATGGATTTTTCGAACCAGTAGATATTCCTTCTGTTGGTCCGGATGTATAACCAGAAGTAAAAATCAGATATGTTCCAATGGATGTGTTTCATATTTCCTCCGATTCTAAAATGGCCCTTCCCGTGATTTCTGCGATACGGGATCAAATTGAGTCAACCGCGATGCGCTGAGGCGTACTGGTGTTTATGCGCATTGAAACATATGGGGTACTACAGGGTCATAATCGCGCCGCACAGCGCAGTAATCTGTTCGTTACCGTACACACTGGCAATGAAGTACTTGTTGCGACGATCCTCGCAAGGGCGCCACACGTATTCAGTCAGTTTGAACGCGGGTTTATTGACTGTGGGAACCCGATCAAACCCCACAAGATCTCATGCCCTTAGCGGCACATCCGGGCGCGGCCGCAAAGTGCTTGCTAGCAGCGGGCGCGGAACAACTGCTTAGGTGAGGGCGGCTGGGACTGCAAAGCACGTTCGCAGCAGACAGGAGTTACCAGCGTCTACCAGCGCACACTGGGGCGCTGCAAATACAGCTAGGCTCGCCGAGGATACCGTCCGACCGTATCGATGCTGGGGTTCAATGGACGTCCGCAGCTTGCGCCGTGGAAGAAAGCACTATGCCGCCTTCATTTTCCCAGACTTCCAGCGCGTTCTGCAGTTCCCGTGCTTTCACCCGGAGATTGCGCCGGCGGCTGACATAAGCAGATACCCCGACGGCGCAACCCGTCAGCGCCAGAGCCAGAGCCACCATGTAACGTTTGTCGAAATTCATGATCACCTCTGCAGATTCATCGTCAATTTTGCATGCCGCGCGAGCGCGGAATTTGCGCCGTCATGCACGTCTCGCATCGGAGATCAAGTATTGACGCTTCCACCTCGGCAATCCGTGCGGTGTCGCACATAGTGCCAGGCACGCAATCCCGCGGTATGTGGACAAAGGGCCGAGCCCCAGTGTACGCCAGAGTACGGCGTGCGCACGCTATTGGGCGACCAGTTGGTCCCGCGCGCGTTCCCCCTCGGCCACCATCAAGAAAACGTGGATAGAAATCTACATAGTGGAAACGTGGCTCGCTCGTTGAGCTTCCACGAGCGTTGGCGATCGAGGGCGGGCGCGTTACGTTAAAAAATCAGCTGCTCATTGCGCCTGTCAATCCGCTGGAAAAAGGCTGGTCCGTGTCGGCTTCCACGGCGGGCGGCGACCAGTCCCGGTCCGCCGGTGCATCCGTCGCCTTCTGTGCCGTCGCGGTTGTCGCCGCCAGCAGTGCAACAGCTGCGATCAGCAATCGGGCAGACAGGCGGTTGGCCAAGCGGTGAACTCCCGGTGCGAGTGACAAGCTCGAAGCATATCCGGGACTCGCGATGCCCGTCTCTTGTCACGCCCTGAAAACTTTTAAAATCAGCGGCTTATCGCGAATGTTCATCCGCAGGTCCTTGGTTCGAGTCCGGATCGGTGTCTCGATACTCGCCAGCAGCTCTCCGGCGAGGAGCAGGCTTTGATTCCCGCGATGAATTGCCTTCCGTTCGCCTCCAGCGTAACTTCGACAAGTGTTCGGGGCTGGCGGCAGTCCTTCAGCTGAAAGCAGCGCTAACGCGCACTATCAAGCCGGCTCCAGGGCTGACCATTCGTCAGACTTGCGGATTGCCCGCGGAGGTAAGCATGAGTCAAACCGGGTTTCACGGTGTATTTCCGTATCTGGTCTCCCCCGTCGATGCGGCGGGCCGCGTCAAGGATGCGGTGCTGGCGCGCCTCGCGGACGATCTCATTGGCGCGGGCGTCCATGGCTTGACCCCGCTCGGATCGACCGGCGAGTTTGCCTACCTCAACCGTGCGCAGCGCCATCGCATCGTCGAGGTCGTGGTGCAGGCGGCACGCCGCAGGGTACCCGTCGTGGCCGGTGTCGCGGCGACGACGATTGCCGATGCAGTTGAACAGGTCAAGGCGTACGACGCGCTCGGCGTCGATGGCATCCTCGGAATTCTCGAAGCCTACTTCCCGATCACGGAAGATGGCGTGGTTTCGTATTTCACCGCGATGGCAAACGCCACCGCGTTGCCGGTCGTACTGTATACGAATCCGCAGTTTCAGCGCAGCGATCTCACGCTGCCGGCCATCGAGCGCCTTGCCGGGATCGATAACATACGCTACCTGAAGGACGCGTCCTCGGATACCGGTCGGCTGCTCAGCATCATCAATGCCGTCGGCGATCGCATCCACGTATTCAGTGCCTCCGCCCACATCCCGGCCTGCGTCATGCTGATTGGCGGCGTGGGCTGGATGGCAGGTCCGGCATGCGTGGTGCCGCGGCAAAGCGTGCAGTTGTACGACCTGTGTCGCGCCGGGAAATGGGACGGGGCCATGCAATTGCAGCGGCGCCTGTGGCGCATGAATCGGATTTTTGCCAAATACAACCTGGCGGCCTGCATCAAGGGCGGCCTGGAGCTTCAGGGCTACGCGGTCGGGGCGCCGCTGCCGCCGCAGACGGCGCTATCCGAGGCGGGGCGCTCCGAGATCAGGAGCGTTCTGGCCGATCTTGGGGCATTGGCAACCACGCGCGCAGTAATTTAGGCAAGGTAAGCAAGCGCCCATGTGGCGGCGCCCTGAGACCAAAAGCAGACACCGGCCGGTGACGGCATCCGGCAAGGCGCAGATGACGCACTGGCCGCCCCGCGACCCTCCCGTTGCCTCAACCAGACCGCGCAACGTGCACCTCAACCGCCGCTCTCGACAGGTAACGACCAAGCCGGGCCGGCGCAGCGCCGACTATCCCAATGGCATGGCCGCCGTGCCATTTGACGCAGATCAAACTCAACCCAAACAGGCGCCTTTCCCGAGCGAAAAAGGGCCCCCGTGCAGTTGCCTGAACTCGGCGGCAGGAGGAATATTTATTGGCATCATTCCGATGCGCATGGGCGCACAAGACCAGCATGCCATTATCATGTGAATTCGCCATGCAGGCGGACGCACTATGCCGGTGGCGCCTACAGCAATTTGTTAATCCAAAGGGGAAAACAACATGCCGGAACGCACGCTTCATCGGTGCGCACGCCTGACGGGGCGGGCACTGCTGGCCGCAACTTTCCTGGCTCTGCTGGCTGTGCTGCATCCCGCACATGCCCAATCCAGAAACCTGGCGCCCGGCTTCGAGGCGCTGCCCAAAGGCGGGACCATCATCATCATGCCGACGGACATCGAGCTCTTCCAGATCAGCGCGGGGGGCGTGCTGGAACCCAAGGCGGACTGGACCGCCGCGGCATCGAAACATTTCAGGACCCTGCTCGATGACAAGCGGAAACGGCTGGACATGAAATCCGTCTTCCTGAGCGAGAAAGACGCCGACGAGTTCGCGGAGATCAATACGCTGCATGCGGCGGTGGCGCGCGCGATCTCGCAGCACCATTTCGGCCTTGGTTCCATGAAACTTCCAACCAAGGACGACAAGCTTGACTGGTCGCTGGGCGAGCCGGTGCGCGCGATCAAGCAGAAAACCGGGGCCGATTACGCCTTCTTCAGCTGGATCCGCGACAGCTATGCGAGCGGCGAGCGCGTAGTGACGATGATCGCGCTCGCACTGCTGGGCGTGGGCGTGGGCGGCGGCGTCCAGGTGGGTTATGCATCGCTGGTCGATCTCAATACTGGCCAGATCCTGTGGTTCAATCAGCTGACGCGCCAAAGCGGCGATCTGCGGGAACTGGAAAAAGCCCGGGAAACGCTGGACGCGCTGCTCACGAACTTCCCCGTAACGAAGTGAAGCGAAGAGATTTCATCGCCGGCGGCTGCGCCTGTTGTACGGCGCTGTATGCGGCGGCCCTGCGTGGACAGCAGGACTGGCAGATGCCGCTGCGCTTCGTTCGCCCGGAACCCGCGACGGACGAGGGCGGATTGTGGGCAATCATGGACCGGACTGAAACAGAGCTCCGCCGCAGCCCCTTCCTGATTCGCGACAAATCCCTGCGCGACTACGTTCAGGACATAGCCTGCCGCCTCGGCGGTGATCACTGTCCCGATGTTCGCGTATACCTCGTACGCACGCCGCTTTTCAACGCCAGCATGGCGCCCAACGGCACGATGCAAGTGTGGACCGGACTGATGCTGCGAATGGAGAACGAAGCGCAGTTCGCGGCCGTACTCGGTCACGAGATCGGCCACTATCTCGAACGGCACACGCTCGAACGGCTGCGCGATGTCAAGTCGGCTTCGGCATTCGGCCAGTTCATCGGGCTCTTCGGCCTGGTCGGGGCAATCGGCCAACTCGCCGTGCTGGCAGGGTTGTTTAGCTTCTCGCGCGATCAGGAACGCGTGGCCGACCGCATCGGCATCACGCTCATGCGCAAGGCGGGCTATGATCCGGCCGAGGCCTCGAAGGTGTGGGGCAATCTTCTGGCCGAAATCAAGGCGCGCCCGGACGGCGACAATGAGGCGACGGTTCCGATGTTTGCCACGCACCCCGGCGTTGCCGAGCGGATGGACACCCTCGCCCAGCTCGCAGCCGAGGTGCCGGGCGGTGACACCCGAACGGAAACCTGGCGTGCAAAAATCAAACCGTTCCGTCGTGACTGGCTGATCGAGGAAATCAGGCGCGGGCAACACGAGGAGAGCATCGCCCTGCTGACGCGGATGATCGCCAGCGCACCCGGGGATGCGGAACTGCTGGTGGCGCGCGGCGAAGTCTACCGTCAGCGCGCAAAGGAGAAGGATCTGGAACTGGCGATGACCGATTACCAAACCGCGGTAGCGCTGGGCGGCGAGCCGCCCGAGACGCACCGTGGGCTGGCGATGGTTTATCGCAAGCGCGGCGAGCCGGATCAGGCGCGGGCAAGTTTTCAGCGATATCTGGAAATGGCACCGGGCGCGCCCGATGCGCCGATGATCAGGAGTTACATCGAGGAACCAGGCAAATGAGAAAGCTGACTATCATATTGTGCACGCTGGCACTGGCGGGCTGCGTCGCCATGGCCAAGGTTGAAACGGGCGACCGCAGTATCGGCGACCGGATGGCGGTCAAGATCGAAGGCCCCTGGAATCATCTCGAGGCACCAGGCCTGGGTCCCGCGCAGAACTGGACGATGGAAGGGCTGCCCGTCGATCAGCTGCTGCTGTACTCGGGGATCAAGGACGGCGAACTGGTGCATGCAGGTGGCGGTGGCGGCACGCGCAAGGAATTCGCGTTCCGGGCCAACATGCACCCTGACGAAATCGTCGCGATGTTCGAGGGCATGCTGACGCGCGACGGCTCCACCTTCATGCTGACGAAACTCGAACCTGCACCTTTTGGCGGTCGCAAGGGCTTCCGTTTCGACTATACGCTCACGCGCAAAGTCGACAACGTGGTCCTGTCAGGTGTTGGGTGGGGTGCAGTGAGCAAGAATGAACTCTTCGCCATCATCTACATGGCGCCACGGCTCGCGTTTTTCGCCCGCCACGCGCCCCAGGTCGAGAAAATCGCGATGAGCGCGACAATCAAGGAATAGTCGCGGTGCAGCCGCTGGTGGCCGGCGGGGAATGGCCTGTGATTCCTGACTCGGTAAGATCTGACGGAAACGACAGATCACGAACGCAGGCAGCAGACGCAAGATTGGGGGATCAAACCCTGCCGATTTCACCAGGCATTTCAGAAACAATGCGCGATTGCGGATTGTGACAAGTCAATGGGGGTTATCGAGCGGATGCAACCGGTCGGGCCCCTTCCGATGAAGCGCCTAGACCGGTCGCCTGTCCCGCAGCCGATGGCATCCAACTGCAGGTCGCGCAGTTGCCGGACAGAGCCAACATGACATTCGATCTTTCTCAGGCCTATTTGACTTATATCAAATACGACATTCACGGCGGCAGCTAGTCTGTTCAGAATATTGGAGAAACCTCGAGGGCCGGACGAATCGGATCCCACTTTGCGCGGCGCGTTAGCCCGGCACAATCGCTGCTGCAACGCGGGCTGTGCGGGTCGCTGGTTGGGGGTGGAAAGGGTGATAAGCTGCCGTTCAGATTGAGCAGCCATCGTCCCGACCGGCCGTGGTTGAAGAATGCGTCGATATCCAGCAATGCAGTGCCCTGCAGCTGATTTTCCAATTCACAGGAGATATGCCATGAAGCTACGCGATCTGTTCGTTTCCGGTGCGTTAATGTTCTCGCTCATCGCCAGCGGTGCGCTCGCCGCAGACGCCGACAAGGCCAAGAAGCAGGCCGAAATCCGCAAAGTGACACAAGCGGCACTGGCGGACTTCTACAAGGCCGAACCGAAACTGAAGGCCGATGTGGCGAAAGCGCCGGGTTATGCGGTTTTCTCAACCTACGGCATGAGCTTCCTGATCGGCGGCTCTGGCGGCAAGGGGCTGGTCCACGACAACAAGACCAACAAGGATACGTTCATGCATCAGGCCCAGGGCAGCGTCGGCCTGCAGGCCGGCATCGCGGAAAACCGGACCCTGATCATCTTCAATACCGCAGCGGCGCTGAACCAGTTCGTCGAGAAGGGCTGGGGTGCCGAAGCGGGCGGTAATGTCGGAGCCGCGGTTGAAGGCAAGGGCGCCAGCGGGGGCGCGGGCGGCAGCATCATTTCGAATGCCAACACCTACACCCTCACCCGCACCGGATTGCAGGCAGGTGTTGCACTGGCCGGCACCAAATTCTGGAAAGACAAGGATCTCAACTAAGCCGAACTGTCTGAGTTCCTGCTCGGGGCGGGCGCGAACCCGACATCC
>Ga0113563_10000608_pt1 | contig 17818 bp, 15 predicted proteins | sample Mud3Dept3metaG_FD_80117 | JGI IMG/M metagenome (GOLD analysis project Ga0113563, IMG submission 80117) | Freshwater wetland microbial communities from Ohio, USA, analyzing the effect of biotic and abiotic controls - Mud 3 Core 4 Depth 3... | ecosystem: Environmental > Aquatic > Freshwater >...
AACTACACTCGTTACCGAGAACGCGGTATCGTCCCCACCAATCGAAACCAGATGGGTTATCCCAGCATCTAGCAAGGTACAGACACAAGTTTTCATAGCCTGGGGAGAGCGGGTTGGATTGGCACGTGATGTCTGTATGATTGAACCACCTTCATTATGAATGTAAGCCACAACTTCCGGAGTAAGGGCGATCCCCCGTAAACGACCTTCCATCAAGTGCTGGAATCCATTATAAATACCAATAGTAGGGATATTGTGACGGCAGGCTTCGATGGTGGCAGCATTAATCACCCCGTTTATACCGGGAGCAGGTCCACCACCTACCAGGATACCAATTTTCTCAGCATGATCAGGCATGGGCACTCCGCACGGTTATAACCGGCCGAATTCGGCTAAAAGCTCATCCACAGTCTTGCCCTGACGGATCTTGACGCGAGTCATCTCCTCTTTGTCGGCTTGCTGGCGCGCTTTCTGTAATACTTCACCCGCATTCTCCAACGAGATAACCACCACGCCTATCTCATCGCCCAGGATGATATCGCCAGGTCGTACGAGAACCCCTCCGCACTGGATTGGCACGTTCACCTCGATGGGCTCCATGCGTCCCGAATATGGAGTATGCGTGGATCGTGGGACGATGGCCTTCGAAAAGATGTAGAAACCCAGGTCACGCGTCTCGTCAGTGTCCCGTATCGCCCCATCGACTACGGCTCCGACCACTCCTTTCATCTTGCATAACCCTGACATCAATCCGCCCCAAATGGAAGTTTCCGTTTCACCGGCAGCATCGACGACAATTACATCCCCAGCTTGCGCCACAGATAGCGCATCCAGGCAATCCACCTGGTTACCGGGTTCCAGACGGACGGTTAAGGCCGGGCCTACGAAGCGTGTATCAATGGTAAGCGGTCGCAAGTAGGAACGCATGACACCCGCCCGCTCCTGGGCATCGGCAACCACACACGATGGGCTATAAACTTTTAATATCTCCTTGAAACCTTGCAAAATCTCTGGCGATGGATTTGTAGTGCGCTGATTGATAATTTTTCGCATCTCTCTTCCTCAATTTTAGACAATATTGTGTCCCTGTTTACTTGGGTTGGTAGCCTAATTGCCGTGATATATTCATCGCAGTCCATTTTGCTTTCTCAATCATCTCTCGATTTGCGTCCAATGGATCCATACGCGCATCAGGACCCGAAATGCTCAAAGCGGCTTCAGCATCACCTCTAAAATTAAAAATCGGTGCTGCAATGCAGCGCACCTCTTGCTCATGCTCTCCATTGTCGAATGCATAACCTTGCTGTCGCACAAGATCCAACTCGCAAATTAACTCATCGAGATTTGTGATCGTTGCTTCAGTGAACTTTGATAAGCCATTTTTTTGGAAGTACTCTCGCACTGTTTCAAGGTTTTGGTAGGCAAGCAAAACCTTCCCAATGCCGGTGCAATAAGCTGGAGCGCGACCACCAACGCGTGAGGTCATAATCCCAATGGCATATAACCCGCTCAGCTTTTCCAGATAAACGATCTCCATCTTATCCAATATAGCCAGGTGCACGGTCTCTTTGGTCTCATCGCGCAGTGATTCCAATTCGGGTAGAGCTACACGGCGCAGGTCATTGCTATCCTGGTATGCTCGCGCCAACTCTAAACAAGCCAACGCAAGTTGATATTGCCCACTGACTTCATCACGTTTGACATAGTTATACATGGAAAGGGTGACCAGGATGCGGAATGTCGTGCTGGAACTCAATCCGATGCCTTCGCTGATCTCAATTTGAGTGCGTGGTCTCCCATCCGAGAGCAGCGATAGCACCCTGATCGCTCGATCGAGCACCCGGATTTTGTAGCGAGATTCGCCTGTTAGCACCGAATTTGTGGCCATTTCAGACGATTACATCATAAACCTGGAGTGTGCTGGTAGTATATAAAGCTTTGAGGAGCGGAGATAGCGCCTTATGCTCTGGGGAATCCCGCCAGGCAGATGCATCCTCTGCTGTCTGGAAGCGGATGATCATCTGATAGAGCCTTGGATTCTCTTGTTCCCTAAGCAGTTCAACCTTCACGAAACCGGGTTGGGTGGACATCGCCGGGCGATATTTTTCGGAAAATAATTTTTCAAAATCCTCACCCATATCCGGGTGAACATCAAAGGTGACATGTCTTTCGATCATCTGGACTTCCCCTTAAATCCTGACCTTAAGCTAGCTAACAGGTCAGCGCTGGCGACCTTTTTCAACGCCAGACCTGAATCCCCGTGCCAGCTCAGAAATGGCAGCATAATCCTTGGCATCCAGAAGTTTCTGGTTAACCAACTCGCCACCAACTCCGACAACTTCACAACCTGCACGAATGAAATCTGCCGTGTTCTCCAGGTTTACGCCGCCTACCGCACTAAGGCGAATATGAGGCAGCGGCGCCTTGACTGCTTTAATATAACCAGGTCCACCTACGCTTGCTGGGAATACCTTCACGATCGATGCTCCAGCCTCCCAGGCAGTTAGAATTTCCGTCGGTGTGTAGGCGCCTGGCATCACCGGGATCGAATATCGCAGGCAGATTTCGATCGTTTTAACATTGAGGGTTGGGCAGACAACAAACTGCGCGCCTGCTAAAATTGCAGAGCGCGCAGTTTCAGGATCCAATACCGAGCCAACACCGAAAAGCGTTTTATCTCCAAATTTGCTCACTGCTTTCTCGACTACAGCCAATGCCCCAGGGGTGGTCATAGTCACCTCAATTGCATTGACTCCACCCGCCAGGATAGCTTCTGCAGCAGAAAGCAGTTGATCTGAGCTTTTAGCTCTCATGATCGCTACTACCCCACCTTCCACCATACGATCAAGGATCTTTTGGCTCATAGCGTCTCTCCTGAAATCAATTTATTTGAATTTCATTCAATAAAACACTTCTTCATCTAGTGAAATAATAGCAAATATTTTGCATCTTGTCAATGATTTTCTTTATCTCGCATTAAATTCATTTTTCCCTGGTGATACAATAACGAGGTGCAATTGCCTAGCTTGTTATAGCCTAAAGCAGTAAAGCGACATCTGCTCGATCAACTAGCCAAAAAGGAAGGGTTTATATATGACAAGCAATTCAGATGACAATCAGAAAAGGACTGTACGCGCAGGAAGACGCCGCCCCAGCAGCCCATCTCAACCGGAAGAACGCCAGCAAGCCGAAGCTCCTCAACGTCGTAAACCCACGGGGCAAGGCGCATACCCATCATATCCAAGCGAGGGTGGAGGTGGTGCCAGCACTCCGGGGATTCCGGTCGGGCAGTTGTTTGGCGGCGGAGGTCGTTCACCCCTCTTGGTGCTTCTGATCATCCTTTGCCTGGCTCTGGCCGGCGTTCCTATCCTACTCAACCTGGGCGGTCAAGATACGGGTGAAGTTGCCTATACGCAACCTGCTGAGATAATTCCCGAAGTGCAATCAACCCCTGCACCACCTACATCCAAGCCGCCAACCAAAGTCCCCGCCAAGCCATCTTCGTCTTCCCAGGCAAAAGGACAGACATGGCTGGTGATGCTCTACCAGGATGCTGATGACAAAATCCTTGAACAGGATATATTCATAGACTTGAATGAAGCTGAGCGCGTCGGTTCCAGCGATCGAGTCAAGATCGTTGCACAAATGGATCGCTACAAAGGTGGGTATCAAGGAGATGGGGATTGGGTTTCGGCAAAACGCTTCTTCATCACCCAAGATGACGATCTGCAGCGCATCCGCTCCGAAACAGTTGCTGATTTGGGAGAGGTGAACATGTCCGACAGTGATACGCTGGTGGATTTTGTCAACTGGGCAGTCGAAACATACCCTGCCAACAAATACCTGCTGATCTTATCGGATCATGGCATGGGTTGGCCCGGCGGTTGGAGCGATCCCACTTCGACCAGACGCGGTAGCCAGGATATCCCATTAACAACTGTATTGGGCAACCAGATGTACTTGATGGAAATCGACCAGGCACTTGATGATATACGCGCTGCTACCGGTATCGATAAGCTCGAGCTTATTGGCCTGGATGCCTGCCTGATGAGTCACATGGAAGTTCTCAGCGCCTTGGAACCTCACGCTCGTTTTGCCGTCACTTCTCAGGAAGTTGAACCCTCCTTGGGTTGGGCTTATACAGCCTTCTTAGAAGCTCTACAGGCGAACCCTGACATGAGCGGAGCTGAACTAAGCAAGATCATCGTTGATAGTTATATTGAAGAAGATCAGCGCATTGTGGATGACCAGGCGCGGGCGGAATTTCTCAAACAGGGTTCACCAATGGGGAGCGCATTTGGCTTCATGGGAGGACCAACCGCCGCTCAAATCACCGAGCAGATTCAGCGAACCATTACTCTGGCTGCCGTAGATTTGTCAGCCATGCCTAAACTATCGAACGCGGTCAATGACTTATCTTATGCCCTCCAAAATGAGGACCAGCGACAGGTCGCTCAAGCGCGCAACTATGCTCAGTCTTTCACCAGCATTTTTGGCAACCAGGTGCCGCCCTCCTATATTGATCTTGGTAATTTTGCCCAATTCTTAAAACGCCAGACCACTAATCCGGCAGTTTCCCAGGCTGTTGACCAGGTTATGTCTGCCATACAGCAAGCGGTCATTGCCGAAAAGCATGGCAAAAACAAACCGGGTGCAACCGGGGTCTCCATATACTTCCCTAACTCACAGGTGTATCGCGCTCCTGCAGCTGGCCCTCAATCCTATACTGCGATCGCTCGGCGCTTTGCTGGGGAATCCTTATGGGACGATTTCCTGGCATATCACTATGCCGGTAGATCTTTCACCCCGGACACCCAAGCGGCTGCTGTTCCCTCTCGGAGTGAACCTATCAGCGCACCAGGACAAGGCGAGATCACTCTTTCTCCCATTACGCTATCCAGTCAGGTGGCTTCCTCTGGACAACCTGTGTTGTTGAGCAGCGATATCAATGGCGATAATATCGGATATATAAAAATATTCGCTGGATATTTTGACCAACAAGCAAATTCCATCTTTGTTGCTGATGTAGATTTTCTCGAAAGTATGGATACTAGGGAAATCGATGGCGTCTATTACCCGGACTGGGGAGAAGGGGACTTCACCCTGGAGTTTGAATGGGAACCATTAATGTTTGCCATTAATGATGGGGTGAACACAGTCACAGCCTTGCTCAACCCTCAAACCTATGGTGCTACACCTGAAGATGCGATTTATACCGTGGATGGCATTTACACATATGCTGACAGCGGCGACCAGCGGAACGCACGTCTTTATTTTAGCAACGGCGTCTTGCGACAGGTATATGGTTTCACTGGGGAAGCTGATACAGGTGCACCGCGCGAAATTACGCCTCAGACCGGCGATACCTTCACTGTTCTGGAAAATTGGTGGGATCTGGATCAGATTGGCAATGTAGCCCAATCAACAACCCAAGAAGGAGATACCCTAACCTTCAGCGATCAGATGTTCACCTGGCAGGAGCTGGATGCTGCCCCCGGTAACTATATTGTCGGTTTTATCGTTGAAGACCTGGACGGAAACGCTAATCAAGCTTTTACCCAGGTGCGAGTGAGATAATACTCTCAATTTAGCCATCTCCAGCTTCATCCAACGAAATTAACTACACCAGAAGTGAGGTTGTAACGCGCCCCCACAATCCTTAACCCACGCTCCTTCACGTATCTCATCAGGATGGGTTGCGAAGCCTTCAGTTCATCAACAACATAGCTGATGTTCGCATTAATAGCATTGTCAACAAGATTGCCCTCCTTCTGATAAGCTCTATCTACTGCTGGTTTAATGGATATGGCTAAATTGCTGAGATGCCCAACAGGTAATGTCCTGACCGGTTGCCAACCATGCTGCCATGTCCAGGCACCCGGTGCAGAAGCTCTTGGACTGAAGCCCATCATCTGAACCGCTGTGGCAATCGCTCCACAGCGATCATGCCCCAGTACCACGATCAAAGGTACCCCTAAATCCTCCACTGCATATTCCAATCCCCCCAATACGAGGGCGTCCACAACGTTGCCAGCTACCCGGATGACATATAAATCTCCCAGGCCTTGATCAAAGATAATTTCTGGCGGAATGCGTGCGTCTGAACACCCCAGGATGGCTGCAAATGGACGCTGTCCTGAGGCAACCTCCATGCGGGTTTGTGCGGTTTGCCTTGGATGTTTAAGAGACCCTGAGCTAAACTGTTGGTTACCAATCACCAACCTTTGCAGAGCGTCATCGGAATTTATCGGGCGTTTAGATGCTAATTCCATTCTTACCTCATATAGACTCTAAGAAACTTGTCAATGCGCGAATCAATGGTGAAACTTCCCATGTATCCAATACGAGGCTCTATCCGGATCTATTTAACAAGTACATGTATGGCATTTAGCATATTTGAATCTGTATATAAGAGCATTTTATCAGCGTTTAATAAATAATTCATCAACCTTTATTCTCCTCAGCCAAAAGCTCATCCAGGGTTTGAATAGCTTCGTCTAGCTTGGATAACATGGGCTTCAGGTATTTTTGTCGCTCTGCCTGAGTTTCCTGAGCCAGAAGTTTCATTTCTCGAAATTCATCATTGAAATATGTGATGACAGTCTCCGGATCTGGCACCAGGCCTTTATCTGAGGCTACGCTCAGCCAAACTTTGCCGTTATAACTTACTATACTAACGCCAAAAGCGATCCTTCCAGTTTGTGGCACCCAGGCCATGAGAGTATTTATCGGCGCACCAGCCAGATAAAGCTGTAACTGAGGGCCTGGAACATTCGTCATAATCAATGTGCCTTTGGTATCGAAAAAATCAGCAAGCATCTCTTCAAACCTGGGAGGAACTGCTCCGAGTAAATTTATGATCCCGAAGGTGGCAATGGCCTCAGAAGACGATTTCAACTCGTCCATATTATGCTTGACCCGGCGCAGTCGCCTAACCGGGTCATCAATGCCGATGGGTAGTGATAGGATTACCATGCCAAATTTATTGCCCAGCTCCTCATCCAATTTGACAGGTCGTAAGTTAATTGGGATGAAGCTGTGGATGCTCACCCCTTTTGTAGTCTCTCCCCTGTTTTCAGTGTAATGCCCAAGAGCTCCAGAAACGGCACTGATTAATACATCGTTCACAGTACTATTGAATGTTTTACCAATATATTTCACATCAGCAAGCTCAATCGGTTCAGACCAGGCAACGCATTTCTCTATCCCCAGAGAGCCCTTGAAAACCGTCGGTGGATCAGGCAAACGCAATGCCAGTCGACTTGCAGAAGCAGCCAAATCAATGACCTGGAGAGTGCGATAACGGGCATGAGAAGGATCGCAGATGATCTTCTTACCTTCTTCCCAAAGACTCTGGCTACTCCATTTGACTTCATTAAGAACAGAGGATTTGAGCGTTTTGCCGGGCGCGGTGGGAGATTGATTGGCATATTGAGCTGTATTTTCGAAATGGTCATTTATTGAGATATTGGGGACCGTCGTCGTCATAGAAAGAAGCAATTGCAACAAGGAAATTCCATCTCCAATGCTGTGATGAAGGCGAGCAATTAATGCACCCCCGTTTCCGTAATTTTCGACAAGGTAGAATTGCCAAAGCGGGCGCGTGTAATCAAATCCTTTGCTCATTAACCCACTTATCAGATTCTGAAGAGTTTCTTGATCTGCGGGTGAAGGTAATTTGAGGCGTTCCAGATGCGCTTCGAGGTCAAAATTGGGATCATCCTCCCAATAAGGTCGCATAAAAGGGGGCTCAGGCGGTACCAGGCGCTGGCGAAAACGTGTGAAGCGCAAAAAGGACTGCTCAATGATGGCTTTAAGACGCTCATAATCCAATGGCTCATCAAAGGTCATCAGGCCTGTAATGACCATCAAGTTATTAGGATCATCCAAACGCAGCCATGCATTGTCAGGATAAGAGATCTTTTTACGTTTCATAACGATATCTCCTTCTGCTACCAATGCTAAACCACAGCTACTGTTCCAATAATTTATCCTCAGAGGAGCTCGCCCCTGTTCTGGAAATCGTTCCATGCTCCTTTTTCTCGGAACGGATGGGGATTAATAAAACAATTGCAATTAGAGCTAGACCTATCCCGATAACAATTGTGGGGATCATGCCAAAGCTTTGAAGGACATAACCCGCACCTGAAAAACCAAGAACGCCACCAATCCAGGATGTTGCGGCAAACAGGGATAGACCTCTCCCGAGTGATTCTTGAGGTAAAAGATCTGTTACCAATGCATTTCCAACGGTCATATTGATTCCTATAAATAGCGATTGTAGTATCAAGACGACGAAAAAGTTCCAAAGGGAGGTCGATATTGCCAAGACTGAGATACTGGCTGCACATGCCAGATATCCCAGGTACAGGTAGATCTTGCGACCTGTACGATCTGACAACCACCCCATCAGAAACGGGATAGGCATAGCAACGATTCCACCAACTGCTCCTGTGCCTGAGATCGCCAGTGCTCCAAATTCCATTTCGTTCATCAGCAGTGATCTTCCCAAGAGGATAGCAAAACCGGTGATTGAAGCGACCAGACTGGCCGAGAATAGAAGATGATAATCTTTTCCTAAATTCATTTTTTTCTTTGTCAAACCATCTTTCCCCTGGACTGGTTTCATTTCTTTTTCCTCCAAGAATAGTCCCGCCAGAGGTGAAAGAATGAGAAAAACAGCCACAGTAGAAAATAATGATTGAAAATCCCATCGATCGACAATGTAACCAGTAGACAGGCCGCCAATCAGAGCACCCAGGCTACTGGTTATTGAGAGAATCCCGAAGATTTTTCCACGTTCATTCTCCCCTGCAGACAACCCAGCAAGGATTCCTACCAGCGCCAATCCCAGACCACCACTAGCCCATAGCACAGCCGTCAGCAAACTCAGACTCCAGATATTCCCAACCCTGCCCATCATCCAGGCAAGGGGGATGCCCAACAAACCCGCTACAATAAGAGGCACTTTACGACGGTTAAATTTATCTGATAGCCAACCGGCAGCAATGGCGCCAACCGCCAGGGCAAAATAAGAAAAGGCCAGGTAGTAACCCGCTACAGCAGGATCCGCACCCAACTGAATGGCATAGACAGGCAGCAGCGGCAACAAACCATTACCCACCGTCCATGGCACAAGACTGCAAACGAACAAGGCCAGAAGCTGTTTCTTACCCATCATGCCCTAAATCCTCAGTTTTGTAAGTATTTAAGAACAGGAACTCTTCAATTATCTAGTATACAACGATTTTATTTAATATAACTGCACTGTCCTTTTATTGTCCCTGAGGGCATTGTGCAGGTAGACCTTTTTTACTACACTCAGCACTAGGCGATAGATGTGGATAAAAGAAAGATGACGATGCCACGTTCGAGATTTTGAAACAATCCACTGACAAAACCCTGATGGCTCACATGAGTGGGGAGATTACCGGCCCGGAGTACTAGCAATTCACGAATGCGCTGAAAGAACGTCTTGATAAGGATATTTATCACTTTTGTACTAGAGATTCTTGTAGTGTGCTAAAATCAGAATATACAGGGGTGTGAAGTGGTATTCGGTTTAGAGTAGGAAGGCCTGAGGAGGAAAAAATGTCGAATCCATATCAACTTTTAGCTAGAAAGCTAGACGAGCTGCCTAACGGTTTTCCACCTGCTGAGGACGGCGCAGAGTTGAGAATATTGGAGAAGTTGTATTCACCCGAGGAGGCCAGCCTGGCTGCCGGATTGCGCCTGACACTTGAGACTCCAGAGCAGATCGTGGAGCGGCTGGATATCGACGATCCCGCTCTTCGCGATAAATTAAAAAGCATGGCGCGCAAAGGCTTGATCGCAGCCGGAAAGGTCGAAGGCGGCCTCGGCTTCAGGTTGATGCCCTTCGTGGTGGGAATATACGAATCTCAAGTCGGTTGGATGGACGAAGAGCTGGCGAAGTTGTTCGAAGATTATTATTTTCAGGCTTTCGGTAAAATCCTGCAAGTCCAGCCTGCCGTCCACCGAGTCATCCCGGTCGGGGAGAGCGTGCGGATGGATATGGAGATCCACCCTTACGAGAGCGCAGCCGGCATTATCGGGAGTGCTGCTGCGTGGGGCGTACAGGATTGCATTTGTCGCAAGCAGAAGGCGCTGGTTGGCGATCCCTGTGAGCACCCGGTGGACACATGCATGGTGTTCAGTGCAAAGCCTGGTGCATTCGATAATAGCTCAGTGATCAAAGCCCTGACGCAAGAAGAAGCAATGGCTACCCTGCAGCGAGCAGCCCAAGCAGGTCTGGTGCATTCAGTCACCAACAGCCAGAGAGATATGTCGTACATCTGTAACTGCTGCACATGTTCGTGCGGCATCCTGCGTGGGCTGGCGGAGTTAGGCATCGCAAACGCTGTGGCGCGTTCTGCATTCGTCAACACTGTGGATGAATCGCTCTGCATGGCGTGCGAAGATTGCATCTCTGCCTGCCAGTTCGGGGCGTTATCGATGAGTGAAATCGTTGCAATCGACGAGTCACGCTGCGTTGGGTGCGGTGTATGTGTCGTGTTTTGCCCCGAAGGGGCACTAAGCCTGGCGCGCAGACCGGCAGATGAGGTGATGCCAATTCCAGCCAGTGAGGTGGATTGGATGTACCAGCGCGCTGCTGCCCGCGGTATCGATTTCAATAGAGTGCTGTAAAGGAGCACTTACCAGCTACCGTACATCTTTCTGGAGGCAACGGTGATGATCGTCAAGGGGAATTGATTTCATGTGCCTTTTCCGCTAAAATTGAAAAAAAGATTCGCCTTAACAGACATCACATGGTGAAGAACGCCAGTGTTCATAATGACACGAACAAGACTATTTTCAAATTAGGAGAATCGTATGGCTGATAGTTCGTCCGCTAAGTATAAAATCGCATGGCTGCCCGGAGATGGCATTGGCGTAGATGTCCTGGACGCAGCAAAGATCGTGTTGGATAAGCTCAACCTTGACGCCGATTTTATACACGGCGACATCGGCTGGGAATTCTGGTGCAAGGAAGGGGATGCTTTCCCAGCGCGCACCATTGAACTGCTGAAAACCGTAGATGCGGCCATGTTTGGCGCAATCACCTCCAAGCCCGTCAAAGCCGCCGAGATCGAGCTTGCACCTGAGTTACAAGGCAAAGGCCTGACTTACCGTTCACCCATCGTGCGCATGCGCCAGATGTTTGACCTTTACATTTGCCAACGACCTTGCAAGGCTTATGCAGGCAATCCCTTGAATTATAAAGAGGACATTGACCTGGTCGTTTTTCGAGAAAACACGGAGGACTTGTATTCTGGGGTGGAGTTCAATCCAGTGCCGGTAGAATTGAGTGAATTGCTGACCAGAATCTCAAAACCGTTCGCCGCCTTTAAAGACGTTCCGCCCGATCAATTCGCCATTTCAACCAAGATCAATACCCACAAGGGTTCGGAGCGCATCATTCGCGCTGCTTTTGAGTTTGCCCGCAAGCATGGGCGCAAGAAGGTGACCGTGATCCATAAAGCAAACGTAGTTCGTGCCACTGAAGGATTGTTCCTGGACACTGCCAGGGAAGTCGCCAAAGAGTATCCTGAAATTATGATAGACGATGCAAACGTGGACGCTATCTGCATGTGGCTGCTAAAGAATCCCAAGAATTATGATGTGATGGTCGCTACTAACATGTTTGGAGATATCGTTTCCGACCTATGTGCCCAAATGGTGGGCGGATTGGGTTTCGGTTGTTCTGGGAACATCGGTGACAAATTGGCGGTCTTTGAGCCCACGCATGGCTCGGCGCCAAAATATGCCGGGCAGTATAAAGTCAATCCAATCGCCACGATTCTCTCGGTTAAAATGATGCTGGATTGGCTGGGCGAGGCGGAAAAAGCTGCTGCGGTGGAAAAAGCCGTCACGGCGATTATCAAAGAGGGCAAAGTCCGCACCTACGATATGGGCGGTTCGAGCTCGACTTTGGACATGGGAAAGGCGATTGCCGAGAGCTTGTGATAGGATCGATTGGCAGTCGATAAATGGATCGGTGTGGAAATATATGAGCAGGGATAAGACGAGTTATGAATAAAATTGTGATCCACGAAATAGGGTTGCGCGATGGTCTGCAAGCCGAGAAAAGCCCTGTACCACTGGAAGAAAAAATCCATTGGGTAGAAGAAATCCTCACCTCTGGAGTTGATATTATTCAGTTTGGGTCATTTGTCAATCCGGAAAAAGTTCCCCAGATGGCAGATACCGATGCCCTTTTCAGACATTTTACCGACTTAAAATATTCCAGTGAGCAAAAGAAATCTAATAATGTCATCTTTTCTGGCTTAGTATTGAACGAAAGAGGCCTGGAACGCGGTATGGCTTGTGGGGTGGAGATGGTTTGCATGGGGGTTTCAGTCAGCGAGACACATAGCCAAAAAAACACCGGCATGACATCTGAGGAAGCTCTGAGGCGTATCATCCCTATGGCGCAAAGCGCCTTGGATGCCGGTAAATACGTGCAGGTCTCTGTCCAATCGGCGTTCGGGTGCGGTTACGAGGGAGTCATCCCCCAAGAGAAGGTGTTAAATATCGTGGAGGCTTACCTCGAGGCTGGGCTTCGTAACATCAGCCTGGCAGATACAGCTGGTCATGCCCATCCGATGCAGGTGGAAGAGCTATACACGGCGATACATGATTTAGATCCTTCGGTGGTTATGGCCTGCCACTTCCACAATACCTATGGGCTAGGACTTGCAAACTGCTATGCAGCCTTAAAGAGTGGCGTGACTTATTTTGAATCGGCTTTTGGTGGTCTGGGTGGCTGTCCATTTACTAAATTACCTGCTGGCAATGTCAGTACTGAAGATCTGGTGCACTCTTTCCAGCGCATGGGCATACGCCGAGACATAAACCTTGACCAACTGTTGGATGTTGCCCGCCAGGTGAGCGCGTTCTTCGATCGCGAGCTCCCTGGCTTCATACTTAAATCAGGCTCAATTGTTTAAATGCAGGTGCAATGAATTTATGAAGTTCATCATGAGTGCAATCAAGGAGGAATGAATGAAATTGCTTGAAGGTATTCGCATCCTGGATTTGACCAACGTTCTTGCTGGGCCATTTGCCACAGTGCACCTGTCGTTATTAGGCGCGGAAGTGATTAAGATCGAAAATCCGGATGGCGGCGACCTGGCCCGCAAGCTGGGTAATATGCCCAGATACAACCAGGATCTGATGGGCACCAGTTTCCTGGCTCAAAATGCAAATAAGAAATCGTTAACCCTCAATCTGAAAGCTGGGGAAGGTAAAGAGATCTTCATCAAGCTAGTGAAGAAATCAGACGTGCTGGTGGAAAATTTCCGACCAGGGGTGATGGCACGTCTGGGTTTTTCCTACGAGGAACTGGCAAAAATCAATCCCAGATTGATCTACTGCGCCATCTCTGGCTTCGGGCAGACCGGTCCTGACGCCTTTAAACCAGCTTATGACCAGATCATCCAAGGGCTCTCAGGAGTGATGGCAATCAATGGCGATGAGCGTCTCAATCCCCTGCGTTGTGGATTCCCGGTCTGCGACACAGTCGGTGGACTCAATGCAGCCTTTGCCATCATGGCAGCGCTATATCACCGAGAACATACGGGGGAGGGGCAATTCATTGACGTTGCTTTACTCGACTCGATCATGCCTTTAATGGGATGGGTGGCTGCAAACTTATTGATCGGCGGTCAACAACCGGTGCTTTTAGGCAACGATAATTTCACCGCTGCACCATCTGGCACATTTCGCACCCAAGATGGATACATCAATATAGCCGCAAACCAGCAGCAACAGTGGGAGGATCTGGCTACCACTCTTGGTGTGCCAGAACTGATTACAGATCCACGCTTTCAAGAGCGCGATACCCGCAAAGGTAATCGATTCCTGCTCACTCCGTTGTTGGAAGAAAAGCTGACGCAAAAAACAACAGCTTATTGGGTAGAGATTTTGAACGCGAAGGGTATCCCATCAGGAGACATTTTAAGTCTGGAAGCCGCTCTAAGCTCTGATCAGGTTAAGCATCGCGGTACCATCGAAGAAATCAAAGAGCCAGGGATCGGGGATATCAAGATTTTCAACTTAACGGCGAAGTTCTCCAAGACGCCCGCCGAAATCACCTCCCCGCCACCTCGCTTATCTGCGCATACGGCTGAGATCCTGGCTGAGCTTGGATACAGTGAGCAAGATATCAAGACTATTAAAGAGAAGTCCGTCATATAGGAGAAAAACACACATGGGAATGACATTGGTAGAGAAGATCCTGGCAAATGCCACGGGTCAGACTTCTGTCAAAAAAGGGGATGTAGTTGAACCAAAGGTTGATCTGGCCATGTCGCACGAGAATGGCGCCCTGGTGCTCAACCAGTTCCTTGAAATCTACCAGGGCACCGGTATGGAAGCCAGGGTTTGGGATCCATCGAAGATTGCCATCATCTTCGATCACCGCGTACCGGCAGAAAGCTCCAAGACCGCCACCAACCAGAAGAAAGTGCGCGAGTTCGTGGGCAAGCAGGGCATCAGCAAATTCCACGATATCCGGGGAGATGAGGGCGGCATCTGCCACCAGATCTTGCCTGAAAACGGTTATGTACTCCCGGGATACGTGGTCGTAGGAACAGACAGCCACACTACCAGCCATGGAGCTCTGGGCGCTTTTGCCTTCGGCATCGGCGCCACCGAGATGGCTTCAGTTTGGACTTTAGGATGCATGTTGAACGTTGAAGTTCCAGGAACTATCAAGGTGGTTGTTAATGGAGAATTCCCCGAATATGTCTTACCTAAAGACCTGATTTTAACCCTCATCGGTAAGCTCACTGCCGAAGGAGCTAACTTTAAGGTAATTGAATTTCATGGATCAGCCATCGAGAATATGTCTACATCTGGACGCTTGACGATATGCAATATGTCGGTAGAAGCGGGCGCTACTTCAGGGATTGTACCCCCGGATGACGAGACGCTGCGTTATCTCAGAGAGGTGGCTGGATTACAGGAGCAAATAAAGACATTTGAACCGGATCCGGAGGCGACTTACGACCAGGTAATCGAAATCGATGTATCCAAACTGGATCCACAGATTGCTTGCCCACACACGGTTGACAACGTCAAGCCTGTGCAGGAAGTTACTGGTAGGAAGATCGAGCAAATCGTAATTGGTTCGTGCACAAACGGTCGCCTGGATGACATCGAAATTGCGGCGCGTATCCTTGAGGGTAAGAAAATCGCCCGAGGGGTGCGCATGCTGATCTTCCCTGCCTCAGGACGCATCTTCCGCGAGGCAATAGCAAAAGGTTATATATCCACGTTGATGGAAGCTGGGGCGGTGGTTGCTAATTCTGGGTGTGGACCTTGCCTGGGTGTACACCAGGGAGCCTTAGCAGATAACGAAACCGCCCTGTCCACTACCAACCGTAACTTCAAGGGGCGCATGGGGAATCCTAATGCTGAAGTTTATCTATGCTCGCCGGCTGTAGCCGCTGCCAGTGCGCTGGCGGGCGTCATCACTGATCCGCGTAATGGAGGTAAGAATGGCTAAAGTCGTTTTGAAACTCAGCGATGATGTCTCCACTGATATTATCTACCCCGGGCGTTTTATGGCTACGGTTCTACCAACCGAGACTCCACAATACGCCTTTGCTGATATCACGGACTTCAATAGCAAGCTGAAAAAAGGCGAAATCCCTGCGGGCAGTGTGGTTGTGGGAGGTAAAAACTTCGGCTGCGGCTCCTCGCGCGAACAGGCAGCCTCCTGTTTGAAAGGTCCAGAGCTGGTCGTTGTGGCGCATGATTTTGCGCGCATTTTCCTGCAGAACTCCATTAACCTGGGTTTGAATACCATCATCTGCCCAGACATTGAAGCAGAGCTGGGCGACGAGCTAGAAATATCCCTGGATAAGATCGTGAACAAAACCAACGGTAAATCCTTTACTTTAACCCCGCTACCTAAGGCTCGCCAGGCCATTGTCGATGCGGGAGGGTTAATCCCATACACCAGGCAGAGATTGATACTAGGTAAGAAATAATAGAAACATTGCCCAGCTTATATCGAGCTGTTAATTGGCATTGCATCACAATAAACAAAACAGAAAGGGAAATTCAATGAAAATTTTAGTATTCGGAGGTTCAGGAAAGATTGGCGCTGCTGTTGCTTGGGATTTAGTCAAAGAGCAGGATGTGGAGACAGTAGGCCTTATCGGCAGGAGAAGGGATGCGCTTGAAAAGACAAAGACCTGGATTGCCAATCCCAAATTGAAATTACACATCCTCGATATCGATGACACACAAGCACTTAAAAGCGTAATGCAGGAATATGACATCGGTGTGATCGCCTTGCCTGATCGGAGGACAAGCTATCATGTCGCTCAGGCAGCGATCGAGGCTGGTCTCGATATCGTTGATATGCTCGAAGAGTTCCACCGCCGGCCAGATGCTTACGAGATCGAAGGCTTAAGGCTACCTGAGGGCATGAGCGTGGATGATTACGGCGAGTGGTTACACCAAAAAGCTGTCGAGCGCGGCGTGACATTTTTTGATGGAGCAGGTTTTGCTCCAGGCATTAGCAATATTACAGTGGGCGAAGGCATCCGGAAGCTAGATAAAGCCGAAATTGCCATTGCTAGAGTAGGCGGGATACCCTCAAAAGCTTCCGCAGCAAGGCACCCGCTTAAATATATGATCACTTGGGCATTTGAACACGTTTTGAGGGAATACATGATCAAAGTGAAGGTGATTAAAAACGGTGAAATTGTAGAAGTGGATGCAGCAGGTGATCTGGAAGGTTTTACATTCTCCGAGTTTGGTAAGAACGAAGAACTAGAATGCGCTATCACACCTGGTATGCCCAGCTTTATCTTCACCAGACCCTACCTTAAAGAATTTGCAGAGAAGACGGTGAGGTGGCCAGGGCACTGGCAGGGTATCAAAGTTTTGAAGGAATGCGGAATGCTAGATCTTCAACCTGTTGAGACGAGAGAACAAAAAATCGCACCACGCGAATTCCTGCTTGCTGTTATTGAACCCAGGCTTCGTCCTTTACCAGGCGACACAGATGTATGTGTGATGTGGAATACTGTAGTTGGCACCAAGAATGGAAAGCGAACGCAAATAAACTATTATTTGTGGGATGAGGCGGATATTAAAAATGGAATCAGCTCGATGGCGCGAGTGACAGGTTTTTCATCAGCCATTGCAGCACTGTTCATCGGTAGAGGATTGATTGCACAGAAAGGCATCGTTCCCCCCGAAGATGGCATCACGGGTGAACTGTATCAGATGTATATGGACGAACTGGACAAACGAGACATCAGGATTTCGGAGCGTGTGGAGATCATAGGATAGCCTGAAAGCAAATTAGACTTTTTGGTTTTTAAATATATCCATAAGGGATTATTACCGTACAACCATATACGAACCGCGTTCTTCGTCCGCGGCGATGGCTCGCGGCAGCAGCCTGGAGAGCGAAGTCGAAATTAGTAGGTGATCCTCTAGCGGCACTCCCTCACCTGTGATCCGTGCTGCCCAGACAATCAAAACTTATTTCGCGCCAGGTTATAAACAGCAAATTGTCTGGCGTGCGCCCTTCGACTTGTTGCTCGAAAATCAGCCAGCGCCCGAAGGCGCGATAAACGCGAGCATGATCATAAAGTGGCTGAAAGCGCCCAGTATGACGAAGATGTGCCAGACCTCGTGGAAACCGAAGACTCCAGGTACCGGGTCGGGTTTCTTGAGAATATATATGACAGCTCCCCATGTAAAGAACAGCCCACCGACCAGGAGCAATACTAGCACTCCGGTAGGGATTGATGCGAGCACTTGCCTGCCTGCC
>Ga0113563_10000609_pt1 | contig 17808 bp, 17 predicted proteins | sample Mud3Dept3metaG_FD_80117 | JGI IMG/M metagenome (GOLD analysis project Ga0113563, IMG submission 80117) | Freshwater wetland microbial communities from Ohio, USA, analyzing the effect of biotic and abiotic controls - Mud 3 Core 4 Depth 3... | ecosystem: Environmental > Aquatic > Freshwater >...
GCCTGTTCGCCCAATGCCCGCTGTGCGCTGCCGTACACAAGGCGCCAAAAAGAAAAAGGACCCTCGCGGGTCCTTTTTCATGCCTTGCGACTGCAGGTTTACTTGTTGCCGCCCTTGCGGCCCGGGTTGCCGGGCACTCCGCCTGGGGTGGTCAAGCTGGGTTCGTCATTCGAACGGAGGAAGGGGTTGCCCGAGTTCGGGTAACGGTTGCTCTGGTTCGAGTTGCCCGGATCGCAGCCTTCTGGCCCATTGCCCACGCCCTGATTGCAGCGTAGCCGCGGCGGGATGAAGGTGCTGCTGCCCTTACAGCCGTTAACGTACGTGCCCGTCATCGTCACTGCGGCTTTTGCCAAGGCATCACCGGTGAAAGTTCCACCGGTAATGGTGATCGCCGCACCTGCGAGAATCGTGCCGACGAAGTTCGAAGTGGTCATGGTCGCAGCCTCGGCGACCCACCAATACACGTTGCATTTTTTTTTGACGGATACGGCGACCACCGAGAAGTTGGTGCCTGTGAGGGCGCCGGTCCCGCTGGTCCCGATCTTGAAAATCCAGATGTCGGTCGAGGATCCGGCGAGCGTCAATACGCCGTCCGTCGTCGTCGACGCCGCATCGACACAGTAGACACCGGGCGTAAGGATGAGGCCGGCGAGGTTACCGGAGATGGTCTGGTCGCAGGTGACAGCCCCGAGCGTGGCGTACGCGGTGTTGAAGTCAGTTAAAACCTGTTCAGAGACCGGCGCGATGACCGCCCCATTAATCGTGCACGAGGTCTGAACGACCGAGGCCGCGAGGCCGGAGGAGCCCACGTCTCCGTTGACCGCGGAGTTGGTACAGGTCACTGCTCCTCCGCCATTGGGCGCTGCACTCAGGACCGAGAAGTTCGCGGCCGTACCCAGATTTGGCGCGGTCGCGGCGACTCCCGGGGAGGCGCCCACGACCAGCGCGGCCAGCGCAAGCAAACACGTGGAAAGGTATTTCTGAAGATTATTCATGATGTGTTTCCTTTAAAAGGATTTCCAGTGGGGCAAGGCAAAATCCCAGACGGGCATGTATCCCGATGCACCGCATCAAGGTCCCGGCGTTGGGATTCTTCCTTCCGAACGATAGCGAAGTCTCGTGCAGGTCTTCTCCAAGCTTAAGCTGGATCAACCGGCCGTGAGGCCACCTATCGAAGATGTATTTGTAGCTCTTGCGCCCGAGATGCACTGTGCGCTGGCCCACATAACGCAAATAATTTTTTACGGCCGGCGCCGGATTCCGGCGCGGTTTTATTTGAGCTGCAGCTCGAAGCTTCCATCGCCGCGCTCCACGGCGATCAGGCGCAGCAGCGGTGCGAGCTGCTGCTGGTGCTGCGCGGGAACGCGAGCGATGGCGAGGAACGCCGGGCTGTCGCTACGTGTCCACGATCCTTTGCCGTCGAGCTGGAGCGGTCCCTGAAGGGTGCGCAAGGTGGCGCGGACCACAGGTCCTTCCCCCTCGATGCGCAGTTCATAGTCGCCCAGAGGCGACACGGGCGTGAGCGCCGAGCCGGCGGAACGCCATTGCAGCGTGGCGCCGCCCCGCGTGGCGCTGCGCCCGATGGACAGGGTCGTCACGTGGACCAGCACATCGCCTGTGAGCCCCAGCGGCGCAAGCTTGGGCACTCCCAGACCCAGCACCGCAGCCGGCAAGCTGATGTCGGCGTTCGCCAGTTCGATCCGGGATACCGATATCGTCACGGGAAAACGCTTGGCCGCCTGGTCCAGCCCGACTTCGCAAACCAGGTGTCCGCGCAGCAATGATCCCGGCACAACACGCCAGTCTAGCGTCTTGGCGACGCCGGTTCGACCGCTCGCATCGCGGATTTCGAGCTGCCCGGTGCCCGACCACAGCGTTCCCTGCGCTTCGGCGAGCCTCAGCCGTCCGTCGCTTGCGCGCCGCAGGCCGGCATCGACCAATGTCGCCGGCGCGGTGGCGATGAGTGCGAAGGCGTAAGCGCCAAGCCCGATCGCGAGCAGGCTCCAGCGCTTCATTGCGATTTCGCGCGGACCAGGGTCGCCGTCATGCTGACCATGCCCGGCGTGGACAGCGCTTCAATCCGGCAGGCCTCGAGACGGACGTGCTGCGATTTCAGGCCGGCGATCCAGTTGAGCCAGTCCGCAAACGCCACCGCGCCGAATACCACCACCACTTGATCGGCGTTCGGCGCATCGATACGCACCAGCGCGCGCGACAGCCCGGCGGCACCGGCCTGGGCTTGCACCAGCGTGCGCAGATCGGTCTTCGACGCCGATACGGCCGGCGCAGCGCGCAGGCGCTCGAGCTCGGCCGCCTGCTGTTCGAGGCGGGCCGCCTGCGCCCGCAGTGTTGTGACACTGGTGCGCAACTGTGCGCGGGCCTGCCCGGCCGACTGCACGAACCACACATACAAGGCAGCCCCCAGTATTACGGCCAGTGCGGCGATAACCGCCCGCTCCCGGGGCGCCCGCGATTCCCAGGCCTTGCGCAGTTGCGCTCTCATGATGCACGCACGATCAGGACAACCGCTGCGTTTGCTGCGCGCGACGCCGGGGACGTGTCAACGCTCAGGCCTGATTGGGTAAGGCGCGCCACGATGCGGCGCACGCTCGCCTCATCGATGGCGGAAAGCTCGAGCGTCATGCGTCCGCTCTCGTAGGATACGATGCGTACTGCGCCCGCTGGAAGTTCCTTCGCAGCTGCCGCCACTTGCTCGATCAGCGGCAGGAAATCGCTGCTATCGAACTGGCCGGCGGCATGGTGCGCCTCGGCGAGCTTGCGGCGCATCTGCAGCACCGGGTCCACCACCGCGACCGCGTCGGGAAAGGCGGCGCGAAACCGCGACTCCATTTGCTGGCGCAGGGCCCGCTGCTCGTTCGCAAGCGACGACCAGTCGATGATCAGCGCGGCCGCCTGGATCGCCAGCGCGGCGCCCAGGATCCAGGCCGCGGGTCGCAGGCGGGCAGCCGCGCCGGTGAAAACGCGCCAGCGTTGGCGCTCCTGGGCCAAGCTGACGCCGGCGCCGTGCGGCGCCGTGCGCCAGTCCCATGTCCCGGCGAGGCGCACGGCAATGCCGAGTTCTCGCGTCCAGGCCTCTATATCGGGCGCTGCGTCGGGTACAGTCGTATAAAGTGCAATCGAGGCCGGCCCCGCGCCAAGTGCTTCCGCTGCTTCGAGCATCAGGCGCAGGGATAGCGGAGGCGCTTCGCGATCGCCGCAATCGGTCGCCGCGCCTTCGAACTCTCCGGTGCGCACAATGCCTTCGCGGCCGTCCCAGGCGAGGCTCCATTCGTCCGCTGCCCAGGGCAGCAACAGCGTCTCGCAGTGAACCTCGTAACCCCGGACGCCGGCGGTGTCGAGCGCATCGCGCCAGCGCGTTAACCCCTGCTTGTCGACGACCGCGAGCACATCGCTGTCGCCCGCGGCGCCGAGCCAGCTGACGAGATTGGCGTCCGGCTCGCCGACAGTTTCGTCCTCGACCGCATAAGCCAGCACCGACCCGGCGTGGCGTCTGGCCGCATGCGGCAGGCGCGCGCGTGTGATCAGCACCTGCGCGGCGGGAATCACCAGCTGGACGCGCTCGGCGCGGCGCGGCAACTCCGCGAGCGGCCCTTCTCCGGAAACCGGTTCGCGGCCATCGTTGACGAGCGCCCATTGACACCGCACCGGTGCGTCGGCGAGCGAACCTCGGATGCGTAGCAGGCTCATGGATATTTGCGCCAGACGATAGCGGGCCAGCCGGTGTTCTCGCGCGAGAGCAGCGCCGATCCGCGCGCTTGTGCTCCGCCGATGATTATCTGCGTCGTCGCGATGAAATAATCGCTGCTTACCGAAATGTTTTCTGTGGGCACGATGAGTCCGGGAGGGAGTTGGTTGAAGAAGTCGGAGAAGTTGCGAAAATAGGTGGTGCGCTCGCGCTGCGCGACCACCGCGCGGGCGCCGTCCAGGCCCAGGCCTTCGACCACTGCGGCAAGGACTTCGGGGGAAGCCGTGTTCACGTTTACGGCGGTGAAGCGGGGCAGGGCCGTCACGAACGGACGCAGCTGCGCGCGAACGTTGTCGTCAAAGCCCCGCACCAGCGCGAGCTCGGCCACATCGATCAATGGCCGGTTGGCGGCGAGGTAGGGCGGCTGCAGCAAGAGGTAGTACGCGTCTTCGGCCCCGTCCTGCGGCTGCGGCTCGCTGTCGGCGTCGATCCAGTCGGCGAGCGCGCCGGCGAGCGCGGGCGGCAGGGCCAGAATCGACAGCAGGCGCCGGAAGTGCGCAAGCTGCGCGAGGTTGACCTTGCCGTTCTTCAGCAGGTTGTTGAGATTGAACTTGCCCTGCTGGTCCTCGATGTGACCGGCGAGGCTGCCGCCCTCGACCGGAACCGGCGGCAGCCGCAGCGCCCAGGGTTCACCCAGATAGTCGACATTGCTTGCGCGGCGATCGTCGCTCAATACGGCGCGGGCCCAATCCAGCCCGGCCCGGATGAGAAGCTGCGCCTGGCCATGGCCGGCGGTCAGCTCGACCTGCCTCGACCACGTGCTTTGCGACACCATCATCGCCGTCGCGGCCAGCGCGGCCAGCGCGACCACGCCCATGGCGAGCACGATGGCCACGCCTTGTTGTCGTGTTCTCATGAGTTCAGCGCAAACACGCGCACGATTTCCTCGCCGGAGGCGAGCACGATGCTCAGCCGCACGGCCAGGGGAATGTCAGCGTCGCGAGGCGACGTCGGCCACACGCCAAGCCACGCAAGATCGGCATTGAGATACTGAAATTCAAGCTTCGTCACTCCGCTCAGCACAGGATAGCGTGCGGGCAGCGCATCGGGCGCCACGTCGAGACCCGGCCATAGCCACAGTTCGATTTCCTGTTTCTCGTTCAGCCCGTACGCGACCCGTCGTGGCGAGTCTACGCCCTCGGCCGAGGCAAAGCGGCTGATTTCCAGGCGCGGCCCGGACGTCGTGTCTGGCCTTCCAAGCCATGCCGGTGCGCTGCCGTATAGGGTGCGCACCGGACGCGGCGCCGCCAGTTGCACGTCTTGCTCGAAGCGCGCGAAGAAAGAGGCCACACGACGCCATTTGTCTGTCTCCTGGCTGACGTGCTCGCGCGCGTCGAGCACCGCGCCCAGGCCGCGGTACGACATCAGTGCCAGCAGCGACAGGATAAGCAGCGCCGCGAGCAGCTCGATCAGGGTGAAGCCGCGCCGGCCGCGTTGCGGCCGGGGTGAATGGCAAATCGTGAATCGTACCCCTCGAGGGGGACTCATTGCCGGTTCAAATTTCATTTGACCGTCCTCGGCGGCTGCACCACAAACCCGGTGAAGTGCGCAAGCGCGCGCGATTCTTCGGGCGCTGCAAACACGAAGACATCGATGCGGCGGAACGCGGGATTAGGCGTCGCGACAACCTCCTCGCGCCAGGCGAACTCGATGCCGCCCTGGCGTTCCTTGCCTCGCTGTATGCCAAGCGGCAGCCAGTCGCCGCGGGCGCGATGCTCCGCCAGAAGGTTCTCTGCGGCCCAGCCGGCAAGCAAACGCGAGCGCAGCTCCCCGACATTGTTCGTGCCCTGGCCCGCGGCGCGCAGCGCGGCGAGGAGTGCGATCGAGACGATGGCCAGCGCGACCAGCACCTCGACCAGCGTGAATCCTGCACGCCTACCGCAGCGCCATTCCATCATTGGTTTTTCCTTCGCCCGGCAAGACCCGCACGTCTCCGACCGGAGACGCCGCAATTACGCAACGCTCTGCGCCAAGGGACATTTCGACGTTGAAAGCCAGCGTCGAACCGTAGGGGGTGAACTCCAGCCGCATGACGCCCTGCGGCCGCATGGTTTCGACCTGCAGGCCCGAGATCGTGATGCCCTGCGGCAGCGTTCGCGCACGCAGAGGATCGCTGTCGAGAATCTCGGACCAGCCGGTATCTTCCTGAAGCCGCCAGAACCGGTAGTCCGGCCCGTCGGTTGTCCAGGCAATGGATTTGCCCGTGAGGCGCGATTCCGCAGCGGCGAGATCCAGCAGCTGCGCCAGTCGCTCAGCCTCGACGCGAAGCAGGGCGCGGTCATCCGGGCGCGTGATGGTGGTGACCAGTCCGACCAGCAGACCCATGATCAGCAGCACGACGAGCATCTCGATGAGCGTGAAGCCCCGCTCCTGGCGCTTTTTCCCTTCACCCTTCACGCATTCACTCTTCACGCCTTTAAAGGTTCCACGACCCGATGTCGGCGTCGTTCCCCTCGCCGCCGGACCCGCCATCGGCGCCGAAACTGATAATGTCGATCTCGCCGCGAACCCCGGGATTCAGGTACTGATAGGGGTTGCCCCAAGGGTCTTTCGGCAGGCGCTCGACATACCCGCCCGCTTTCCAGTTGGGCGGGATCGGGGCTGTAGTCGGCTTCGTCACCAGCGCCTGCAATCCCTGTTCGGTCGTGGGGTAGCGCTGATTGTCCAGGCGGTAGAGCTTGAGCGCCTGCTGCAGGCTCGCGATATCCTGTTTTGCGGCGATGACCCGCGCCTCGTCGGGGCGGCTGATGATTTTCGGCACCACCAGCGCGGCGAGAATGCCGAGGATAACGACGACCACCATCACTTCCAGTAGCGTGAAACCGCGTTGCTCAGCCATCACTTTCATTTGAATTCTTTTCCTTTGGAATTTGCAGCTTCCACTATTTTATTCGAAGCCCGGATGGATTGGATGAAGGAGGGCCTCCATGGTCTATTTTCCAATAATAACTTATTGCCCAGGCCATTAAACAGATTTAAGCCGCACGCCTCACCTTCGGGCCCTGGAAGCCGGATGCCGCGCGCTCTGGATTTGATGGTCAAATCCGCCATTCGTTGCGATTGTCATATGCCGGGAACGCGGATTGCAGCAAAGTTTGACGTGTGTCAAGCCGCTCGTCGTTGGATCGTGCATGATCCAAAAGCAAAACAGGATGTAAGAAATACAAAAAGCATGTCATGAAGAAAAAGCGACGATGCACGGGCTCCCGGCAAAGTCCACTTGAGCATGAACCTTTTGCTCATACCCTTGGTTGTCACCCCGCACCAGTCAAGCGCGCCCCTCGAAACGACAAATAAATTGATATTAATCAAGGAGATAACATGAAACAGACAAGTTATGCCTCGACCGGAAAATATTTGCTCTATGTCCTGCTCACGGCTTTGCTCATAGGCATCAGCGGATGCGGCAGCGGCGGCAGTGGCAGCAGTAGCAGCAGCAGTGGCAGCGGGAGCACCGCATCGGGCAGCGCCCAGTAATCACTTCATTTTTCCCCGGAGTTCCACATCATGAAAACCAGCAGACTTTTTCGCCCCTGGGTGATCGCCTCGCTTTTTTTCCTGGCAGCGTCGTTCCTGGGTTCCCACGCTTTGGCCCTGACGGCAGGGCAAACCTACACCGTCACCATTGAAAAACTGACTTCAAGCGGCACCGTCACCAGCGGAACGACTACGCTCGCCCTCAGCACCACGGCCGTGGCCGATGCGGCGGGCAAGCTGTCATTTTCAATCGCCGGAATACCGAGCAACAGCTCCTGCAATCTTCTCGTCGTCACCATCGCCGACAGCGCCGGCGTTGTCGCGCGCCGTTCCATAGTGCCTTGTCCGGACGCGGGAAAAACGCTGCCGCTGGGTGTCTCCGGCGTTACCGACAAGCAAACGGGGGCGCTGCTCGCGGCCTTCGCCAGCGCCGGGACCGATGATCCCGTCCTGGCTGTTTTCGGTTTTGCCATCGTGCGCTCCACCGGCATGACCGCAAGCGATCTCACCGTGCTCGCCAATGCGTGCAACCAGGGCATCAACGCCTCGGGCGGTTTTCTGAGCTACCTGAGCAGCAACGGGGTCACCGCGGCCCAACTCGCCGCCTATCGGACTAACATCGTCTCGCGCCTGGCTGACCCCGACATCGGTTTCAGCAAATCCTTCAAGGAGTCCGTGGATGTTGCGAGCAGCAGCGATTCCACGCTGGAGGCCGCCAAGCGCGGCGAAGCGTCCGGCAAGCTGCTCAAGATGCTGGTGCAGGCGGCGACCACGGCGGGCATTCCCCAGGATCGCGTACTCGAAGCCTTCAACGCCATGGGGAGCGTGGTCATGCCTATCCTCAACACGGCCCGGACCGCAGGCACGCTGTCCACCGCCTCGCTGCAGACCGTCAACTCCAGCATCGGTGGCGGCATGCAGAAGCTGACGGCAGAGCGCACTGTTGAAATATACACGCAAGCGCTTGCGACCCTGGGCGGTTCCGCCAGCGACCAGGCGATCTTCTCGAGCGCGGCGACCGCGCTGGGCAGCGCCATGACCGCGGCGTTCGCCAACTTCGACAAGGTGTTCACCGGCACCGAAACAGCGGCGCAGGTGCAGGCGGCGCAAACCACGCAGAACGCGGCCATGCAGGCCGCATTCAGCGCGTTCATGACGGGCACGGCGGCGGCGAACAGCCGTGTTACCACCATGATCAGCAACATCGAGACCGCGCTGGGCATCCCCAGCGGCATGTCGGGGATGTCCATCAGCATGTTCCAGTTCCGCAAGAGCGATGGCACGTCGTCCAACTGGCCGGTCATGATGGTTATCCCGACGGACCTGGTTTCAAGCTATATCGCCGCCGGCGGCAGCCTGACTTACACCCGCGACACCACCGCCATCCCGGCGGCGATGACCTGGCTTTCAGGCGGACGCAGCAATTTTTCCGGTATGCCGGCCAGCTACGCCAATCTCTTCAAGATCCAGGAAGACATCCAGATTGTCGAGTTCACGCGTTTCGCCGCGCAATCTGCCGCGGGTTCGGACATGGGCGCGCAGCAGGTGCTGGAAAAGAATTTCTCCACCAAGATGACCGCCATTGCCGGCAACATCGGCGGCACGACCAACGGCACCACCGCTGTCAGCGCTGCCGTCAGGTCGGCGCTGACCAGGCTGATGCAATCGCCTCAGATCTGAAATCATCCTGCCGTAGCCGTGGGGGCGATCGCCCCCACGGCTTTTTTTATTTCCGTCATCAATGCCCGCGGCGAATATCGGCCCAACAGTTGCGCCCGGAACTTGAAACTGCATAATATGTAATGCGGATTTCATTTATACTGGCAAAGTATGCAGGATATCTCACTCGACCGATCGGGCCTTGCACAAACGACCGTGGTGTCTTTGGTGACGCTTGCCGCGCTGGCGCTGCTGGGCGGGGTGCTCGCGTACTGGACGTGGGTGTGGCTCGCGCCACGTCCCGAACTGCGCGCGCAGCCCCTCGTGGACCCAGCCGGCCGTGTAGCCTCCGCTAACACTCTGTTCGGAAGTGTGCAGCGGGACCGGAACATTGCCGCACCGACGGGCATTGCAATCAAGCTGCTCGGTGTCGTGGCCGCCTCGGGTGGCCGGCGTGGATATGCGGTCGTGCAGCTCGAGGCGCGACAAATTCTTGCGGTGCATGAAGGCGAAGACATCGCCCCCGGCATCCGGCTCGCGGAGGTTCATGCCGATCACGTTATCCTGGAGCGCGACGGTGCCCGGGAAACGCTCGCGTGGCCGGAGAAGAACGCATCCGTGAAATCCCCTGTGCCACCACAAATCAACAAATGATGCCCCCGTCGCTTACCGATGGCATATCCGAGGATCTATCCATGAAGCGTCGCTGGTTACCAACCGGATTTCTGTGGCTGGCCATAGCGGCCTTTATCGGCCAGGCATGGTCCGCCGACACGGCAGCGGCGGAACAGACCGGGGCGGGAGCGGCGCGCTCCCCGCAAACGGGCGCCTCCGGCGCCAACCCCGACCTCGTTACGCTCAACTTCGTCAACGCCGATATCGAAGGCGTGGTGAAAGCCGTGAGCGAAATCACCGGCAAAAACTTTGTGCTCGACCCGCGCGTCAAGGGCTTGATCAATATCGTCTCGGCGCGGCCGATGTCCAGAGCGCTCGTCTACGACGTTTTCCTGTCGGCGCTGCGCCTGCAGGGGTTTGCCGCGATCGACGATCGCGGCATCACCAAGATCGTTCCCGAGAGCGATGCAAAGCTGCAATCGAGCCAGATGCTTGGCCCGCAGGACAGGTCGCGCGCTCGCGGCGATCAGATTCAGACCCAGGTGTTCACGCTGAAATACGAGTCAGCCACGCAACTGGTGCCGATACTGCGCCCGCTGATCGCTCCCAATAACACCATCACTGCCTACCAGAGCAACAACACGCTGGTCATCACCGACTATGCGAGCAACCTGCAGCGCATCGGCAAAATCATCGACTCGATAGACCAGCCGAACGGAACCGATCCGATCATGATTCCGCTGCGCTACGCCTCCGCGCTGGACGTGGCGCAGACGGTCAACCGGCTGTTAGCGGCGGGCGCGCAGCCGCAAGGCGCGGCGGGCGCGGACACGACCCAACACATCACGATCGTGGCGGACACGCGCTCGAACAGCCTGGTTGCGCGCTCGGACAATCCGTCCCGGCTCACCCGGCTGCGCGGTCTCGTCGCCATGCTGGACTCGCCCACAAGCACTGCAGGCAACATCCACGTCATTTACATGAAGAATGCGGAAGCGGTGAAGGTGGCCGAGACTCTGCGGGCGATCTACCTCGGCGAATCCGCACCCGCGGCGTCGCGCACGGCCATGCCCCTTTCTGCGCCGGCAATGACCACGGCTCCCGGGGCATCGCCAACGACCACGCCTCTTGGCGCATCAGCCCTGGCCCCGACGCAAGTCGCCGCAGTCTCATCCGGCATCATCCAGGCGGACGCGGCGACCAATTCGATCATCATTAATGCGCCCGACGCGATTTACAACAATCTGCGGGCCGTGGTGGACAAGCTTGACGTGCGCCGGGCGCAGGTCTACGTCGAAGCGCTGATCGCCGAAATCACCGCCGAGAATGCCGCAGAGTTCGGCATTCAGTGGCAGGATCTCAATGGTCTCGGCAAGACCGGTACGCAAGTATTCGGCGGCACCAACTTCGGCGATAGAACTCTGGGCCAAAACATCATCGGCATCTCCCAGAATCCGACCTCGGTGGGGCGTGGCCTGAACGTCGGCGTAATAAAAGGCCGCGTCACGATCCCCGGCATTGGCGAAATACTCAATCTCGGCGTCCTCGTGCGCGCGCTGGAGAAGGACAATAACGCCAACATCCTGTCCACGCCGACCTTGCTTACGCTGGACAATGAGGAAGCCAGGATCATCATCGGCCAGAATGTGCCTTTCATCACCGGCCAGTACGCGCTGTCGGGCGCGGCAACCACGCCGACACCGTTTCAGACAGTCGAGCGCAAGGACGTCGGTCTGACGCTGCAGATCAAGCCTCAGGTCTCCGAAGGCGGCACCGTCCGGCTGCAGATTTACCAGGAAGTCTCCAGTGTCGACAAAGCGTCGACCAACCCTGCCGGGGTGACCACCAACAAACGCGCGGTGGCATCGACGGTGCTGGTCGACGACGGGCAGATCGTGGTGATTGGCGGCCTCATCCAGGACAGCGTCACGGATGGCGTCGAAAAGGTTCCGCTGTTCGGCGACATCCCGTTAATCGGCTCCTTATTCCAGTACAAGACTCGCTCGCGCAGCAAAACGAACCTGATGGTTTTCCTGCGGCCGACGGTGGTGCGCAGCAGCGAGCGTACGGATGCTTTCACCGGCGAGCGCTACGACTATATCCTCGGCGAACAACTCAAGGCCAAGCCGAAGCCAAGCGCCGTTCTTCCCGACATCGAATCACCCAGCCTGCCGCCGAGACAGTCGCCGGCGCCGGCGGACGTGACCAAGCCGCAATAGCCGCGGCGCGATGGCCAGAACCACCCACACCGTCCCCTACGCCTTTGCCAAAGCAAATGGCGTCGTCGTCACGGCAATGCGTGACGGCCTCGCGGAAGTCGCGGTCCGCGATGGAGCCCACGCCGGCGCGCTCGCCGAATTACGGCGCGCGCTCGGCGTGCCTCTGCGCGCGCGCCGCATGGGTCCCGACGAGTTCGACGAGATGGTCTCCGAGCTATACAACACCGCCGACGCCGGCGCAGCGGCGCTGGCCGGTGACCTTGCGCAAGACATGGATCTGTCGAAGCTGTTGCAGGAGATTCCCCGAATCGAGGATCTGCTCGATAGTCAGGATGATGCGCCGGTCATCCGCCTCATCAATGCGCTGCTCACGCAGGCGCTGCGAGAAGGGGCCTCAGACATCCACATCGAGCCCTTCGAGACGCGCTCGGTGGTGCGGCTGCGCATCGACGGCACGCTGCGGGACCTGATCGAGCCGGCTCGCGCGCTGCATGCGGCGATCGTCTCGCGCGTGAAGATCATGGCGCAGCTCGATATCGCGGAAAAGCGCCTGCCGCAGGACGGCCGCATTACGCTGCGCGTGGCCGGCAAGCCGGTCGACGTGCGGGTGTCCACGATTCCCACCGGGCACGGCGAACGCGTGGTGCTGCGCCTGCTCGACAAGCAGGCCGGACGGCTCGACCTGACGCGACTCGGCATGGCCGATGCCACGCTTGCGCACATGGACCGGCTGATCCGCGAGCCTCACGGCATCGTTCTGGTCACCGGCCCGACCGGCTCGGGCAAGACCACCACGCTCTACGCCGCGTTATCGCGGCTTGACGCCACCGCGCTCAATATCATGACCGTGGAGGATCCGATCGAGTACGACCTCGACGGCATCAGCCAGACCCAGGTCAACACCCGGATCGAGATGAGTTTCGCGCGGGCGCTGCGCACCATCCTGCGCCAGGACCCCGACGTGGTCATGATCGGCGAGATCCGCGATCTGGAGACTGCTCAGATCGCCGTGCAGGCGAGCCTTACCGGGCACCTGGTGTTTGCCACGCTACACACCAACGATGCGGTGAGCGCGGTCACGCGGCTCGTCGACATGGGCGTGGAGCCCTTTTTGCTTGCCTCCAGCCTGCTCGGGGTGTGTGCGCAGCGCCTGGTGCGCCAGTTGTGCCTGGAATGCCGCAAGCCCTTCGCCGCCGACGCGGCACAGTTGCGCGCCCTGGGCCTCGCGCCGACCGATGGCACCCTCTATACGGCACAAGGCTGCAGCGCCTGCAACGGCTCGGGGTATCGCGGCCGCACCGGCATCTACGAGCTGCTGACGGTCGACGACGATTTGCGCCGGTTGATCCACGACCGCGCTTCCGAGCAGACACTGCGCGAACACGCGGTATCCCGCGGCATGCGCTCGCTGCGCGATGACGGCATGCGTTGGGCGGGGCAGGGCGTGATCAGTCTCGAAGAAGTGGTGCGCGTGACGCGCGAATAGCCGCTGCCATGGAAGCATTCCAATACCAGGCGCTGGACGCCGCCGGCCGCACGGTCTCCGGCGTGGTGCAGGCCGATACGGCGCGTCAGGTCCGCATCCAGTTGCGTGCACAGGGGCTTCTGCCCTCGGTGGTCGATCAGGTGCGCGCGCGCGAGCGCGCACGCCAGGTATGGGCGCGGGGGCTGTCTTCCGCCGAACTGAGCCTGGTGACCCGGCAGATGGCGACACTGCTCGAGTCCGGCCTGACGATGGAACAGTCGCTCAATGCCCTGATCGAGGAGGCCGCCGAACCGATGACGCGGGAAGTGCTTGCCGGCGTAAAGACCGAAGTCACCGCCGGCAGTTCTTTGGCGGGTGCCCTGGGTGCTTACGAGAAGAGTTTTCCCGACTTTTACCGGGCGCTGGTGCATGGCGGCGAGGAGTCGGGCGCGCTGCCGACCGTGTTGCAGCATCTTGCCGATTATCTCGACGCACGCCAGGCGTTGAGGCAAAAGACCAGTCTCGCACTGCTGTACCCGGCGCTGGTGACCATCGTCGCGGTCATGATCGTCACCGGTCTGCTGGTCTACGTGGTGCCGCAGGTGGTGCAGGTGTTCCAGCAGTCGCGGCAGAGTCTGCCTTTGCTCACCCGCGCCATGATCGGACTGAGCGACTTCCTGCGCGAGACCTGGCCGTATCTCGCCGCGATCATCGCCGGCACAGCGGTGGCCGCACGCATGGCGCTGCGCCGGGATGCCGTGAGACGCCGCTGGCACGTCCTGTTGCTGCGCATGCCCTGGCTGGGATCGTTGATACGCGGCGTCAACACCTCGCGCTTCGCCAGCACGCTTGCGATTCTGGTCGGGGGCGGTGTGCCGCTGCTTTCGGCGCTCAACTCCGGTGCCCGGGTGATGACCAACATGGTGCTGAAAGAGGCCATCGAGCGCGCGATCGAGCGGGTGCGCGAAGGCGCGAGCCTGGCGCGGGCGCTGGGCGAAACGCGTGCGTTTCCGCCGCTGCTGGTGCACCTGGTGGCGAGCGGAGAGATGAGCGGGAAGCTCGAACAGATGCTCGAGCGCGCCGCGCGCCTGGAGACCCAGGCGCTCGAGCGCCGTCTGGCAGTGTTCCTGACGCTGCTCGAGCCGGTGATGATCCTGTTTATGGGCGGAGTGGTGCTGATGATCGTGCTCGCCATCCTGCTTCCCATCATCGAGATCAACCAGTTGGTGCGATAAGAGCCCGTAACATCATGAAACACGTGTGCGTTGCGAGTCAAAACTGGGGATGACGCGAAGGACGGCGCAGAGCATATCGCGAATATGGTCAAGCCGGCCGACAAAGTCAGCGCCGGTTTTGGCCGCAACCCTTCGGGCTGGCACGAGTTTTGGCCCATGACATTGTCGCTCCCCTTGCTCATATTCGCGATATGAGCTGCGGGAAGCTTCGCGTCCTGAGCCAAAATCGTGCCAGCGCATCGCGCGTTTCATGATGTTACGGGCTCTATGCAGCCGGCATCCTACGGGCATTCGAGCCGCGTTTCGAAGGGGGCGGTGCAAACCATTCCTGCAGCCTGCTTGCCCCAAAGCACTATGTGCTATATCGTACACAAGTAGTGCGATCCGGTCTGCACGAGATCGGAGCATTCTTCGATGCGCTCTCAACCATAGGCCATGCCGATGATTAAGAACCCATCCTTGTCCGTACCGCATACTCCCAAGCAGAACCATCTGCTCGCCGCGCTGCCGGCAGCGGACTACGAGCGCCTGCTGCCCCATCTCGAACTGGTTCCATTGGAACTCGGCAGGGCGCTCTACGAATCGGGCAGTCATCAGGGATATGTGTATTTCCCCGCCACGTGCATCGTGTCCCTGCTCTACGTCATGCATGACGGATCCTCGGCGGAGATCGCAGTCGTAGGCAACGAGGGCGTGCTGGGCATCGCCCTGTTCATGGGCGGCGAAAGCACCCCGAGCCGCGCGGTGGTGCAGAGCGCGGGCTACGGCTATCGGCTCAGGGCAAGTGTGCTGAAAACCGAATTCAGCAAAGGTGGGGACCTACAGCATCTGTTGTTGCGCTACACGCAGGCGCTGATCACGCAGATGGCGCAGACCGCGGTGTGTAACCGGCACCATGCGGTCGAGCAGCAGTTGTGCCGCTGGCTGCTCCTGAGCCTGGACCGTCTGGCCTCGAGCGAACTGACCATGACCCAGGAACTGATTGCCAATATGCTGGGCGTGCGCCGCGAGGGCGTCACGGAGGCGGCCGGACACCTGCAAGCGGCGGGATTGATTCATTACAGTCGCGGACACATCTCGGTGCTGGACCGTCCGAAGATGGAAGCGCGGGTCTGCGAGTGTTATGCGGTGGTGAAACGCGAATACGACCGCCTGCTTCCGAAAATCACTATGACTTAGGGAAGCTCTGATTAAGTATGGTTTTGTCATTCCCGCGAAGGCGGGAATTCAATATATTCAGGCAGTTACTGTATCCCCGCCTTTGTGAGGACGACTTGATCCTCGGGTCGTCATCAAACGACGACGACCAGGATGGCCACAGCACCCTGGTCTTTACCCTGACTCAAGCAACCGGCATTACTTTGTTCCGGAGACTTCGACTTCCACGCGGCGATCAGGTTGCAGGCAGGCGATCAGTGCCTTGGTTGCTTTCGTGCCTTTGCATTGGCCGGGCTTCGTCACGGGATCTGTTCCGTCAGTTCCCCGGGCTGCGATCTTGCCGGCCGGGATCCCTGCGGATACCAGATAGGCCTTGACCGCTTCGGCGCGGCGCGTCGAAAGCTTCATGTTGTATGCGTGCGAACCGATCCGGTCGGTGTGGCCCGTTACCGTGATGACATTAAAATCGACGCTCTTCAGGTCTGCGGCAAGCTTGTCGAGGTGTTGTTTGCCCGCAGGCTTCACGGTTTCCTTGCCGAAGTCGAACAGAGAATCCGCGGATAAAGTTACCTTCCTCTTCGCTGGCGGCGGAGGCGGCGGCGTTACGGCCGCCGGCTTGGGCGCTGGCGCAGGGGCGGCGGCAGCAACAGGTTCGGGCGCCGCTGCGCGCGGGGCCGGAGCCGGGGCCGGTGTTTTTGCGCCGAAACTATAGACGAGGCCGACCGACAGAAGATCGATCTCGCCCCGGTTGCCGACGGCATCGTTGATCCGGTAGCGTTCGGCCTCGGCGCGCATGCCGAGAGATTCTGTGAAATTGTACTGAAGCCCCACGCCGAATTTGTAGTTCGCTTCGCGCTTGCTGGGGTTGGGATTGGTCACGTTGACTAATCCGGTTCCGGAGAAAGAGTCTTTGGCTTGGGCGTAGTTCACCCCGGCACGGCCAAACGCAGAAAACTTTTGATTGATGGGCAGAATCCCGACGGCGTCGAGATTCAGGCCTTGGAGTTTGATATCGCCTTTCAGCGTTCCGGCCGGTACGGTGGTCGCCGTAAAACCGAACTTACCCAGATTGAAATAGCCGCCTTCAAGGGCAAAATTCTTGTTGATCTGGTACCCGCCATAAAGCTTAAAGCCGGTGTCGCGGTCGTCATCGCTGATCGAAGTCGTGGTAAAACCGCTTCCCAGCAGGCCGCGGGTGATCCCGGCGTCGTCGATTTTCGCTCTTGACTGGCCAATATTGATCCCGCCATACCAGCCAGAATCAGCCGCCATTGCGTATGGACTGGCGATTAATGCGAGTGCCGCCAGACACAGTGTCCCTGAGGCTCTTGCTAATTTCATGTTTTTTTCTCCAAAAGGACTTGCCGTCCCTAATAAAGTCATTAAGTTACGGGAAATTGTTAGTGTGAATCCTAAGACGGCAAGGCCATAATTGTCAAACCGTTTGGAATTTCCCGATAAAAACTCTTGCGTCTGTTGCATATATGCAACATTGGTAATATTGACTGTTTCCGTCTTTTTCACTTTCGCTTGATCAAACAAAGGCCGGCAGAAATGACTCTGCCGGCCTTTTGTTTTAATGCCTCAAGCGTTGTTACTGGCAAGTTGTTGAATATGTAGCAGGGGGTGCAAACGGCTGACCCGGCACCGAAACGACGTTAGAGTCGAATATAAACGTGCCTGTACCGGCCGCCACACCGACCCATGCTCCAGCCATCAGTCTGCCGCACGACGTTGCGCCGGTCAGCATCGTGATATCTCTTGCGGCCAGTATGTTGCCCTGAAATTCGGAGTACAAACCGAGTGTCGCATCCGAGGCGGCCTGCCACCAGACGTTGGACGCCTTGGCACCGCCGGTCAGGAGGATACGAGAGTGCACGCCGGGAGGGGCGGCGCCGGCTGCCATGCCGACCGTGCTCGATGACTGGAAGACAAAGACCGCATTGGCGTCGCCCTGGGCGTCGAGCGTGACATCACCCGTTATCAAAATCGACGTGAGGGATTGATAGAGGCCGGGAGTGAAATAGTTGTCTCCCTGCACCAACGCGCTTCCCGTCGGGGCTCCTAGAGTAGTGCCAGCCGGCAAATTGGTGGGCGATCCCAGGGAACCTGCGGCAGGCGGCCCGGCCGGAGGTGTGATGCTGAGAAACGCCGCATTCAAGTCAGCAACGACAGTGGCTCTAGTGTTTGCCGGGTCATAAAGTGCACTGATAA
>Ga0113563_10000610_pt1 | contig 17806 bp, 16 predicted proteins | sample Mud3Dept3metaG_FD_80117 | JGI IMG/M metagenome (GOLD analysis project Ga0113563, IMG submission 80117) | Freshwater wetland microbial communities from Ohio, USA, analyzing the effect of biotic and abiotic controls - Mud 3 Core 4 Depth 3... | ecosystem: Environmental > Aquatic > Freshwater >...
CCGCAGCACGTCCTTGAAGCGCACGCCGCCGCCCGGCGCCGTGGACGGGTCGTAGATCGCCAGCGAGGCGACGTGCATGAAATTGTTGCCGCGCTCGAACTGCAGGAACATCGAGTCGGCGCCAGAGAGCTGCTTCATGTAGGTATCCGCCGCGCCATGCGCCGCGGCTCGTGTGCGTGAGGGGGCAATGAGACTACTGGCCGGCGGGCGGGGAGTCCACCGGCAGCCGGCGGGCCGCCCGCCGTCGTGCTACTTCAGCCCAAGCTCCCGCGCGAGCCACGCGGCGTCATACACCTCGGTCAACGCGGCCTTGATGATCGCCGGGTGCACGGCGACCGAGCGGTTCTGCGCCACATCGAACCAGTACGAGCCCGAGATCGAGTGGATGTTGCCGTCGAAAATCAGCCCGACCAGCTCGCCCCGGGCATTGATCAGCGGGCTGCCCGAGTTGCCGCCGACGATGTCGTTGTTGGTCGCGAGGTTGAAGCGCGTCTTCGGGTCGAGCCGCGGCTTCGCCTGCAGCCAGCGCTCCGGCAGCTTGAACGGCTCGGCGCCCGTGGCCCGCTCGTAGGCCCGCTCGAGGTGGGTGAATGGCGGCACCGCGCGTCCGTCTTCCAGCCAGCCCTGCACCGTGCCGTCGTTGACTCGCAGCGTGAAGGTGGCATCGGGGTAGACGCTCGTGCCATAGGCGGCGAAGCGCGCCGCCGCGATGCGCTCGGCGGCGGCGTCCACCGGCGCCTCGACCTCGTCCTCGTAGCGCTTGCGCACGGCACGCGCCTCGGCATCCATCGCGGCGGCGAGGCGGATCATCGGGTCCTGCGAGGCCGCGACCGCGGCGGCGCCGCCGTCCCAGAGCTGCTTGCGGTAGGCCGCCTCGCCGAGGCGTGAGCCCGCCACCAGGCTGCCGGCCAGCGCCTCGGGGGACTGGGCGCGCATCAGCTTCACGACCAGCGGGTGGTCGGGCCCGAGGTACTCGCGCAGGCGCATCAGGCCGAGCGACATCGCGATCTGCTCGCGCGCTGGGTAGACCGGCACGTCGGCCAGCAGCCGCCGCTCCACCAGCGGCAGCGCGGCGTCGGTGTACTCGCGGAGGCGCTCCTCGTTGGGCCTGGCCTTCTCCGCCGTGCCGCGCACCAGGGTCCGCGCGTAGTTGTAGAGCGAGCTGTAGCCGCCGCCGAAGCCGGCGCGGTCCTCGAGGAATTCGTATGGGATGCGAACCTGTTCGTTCACCTGCTGGGCGCGCGCGATCTGCTCCCACGGATCCTGCGGCCCGGCGAGTCCCGCGCGGGCGCGCAACGCGGCCTCGAGCTCGCGCTTCTGCTCGATCAACGGGCCGGAGAGCAGCGCGTCGAGCTCGACGCGGCGCACCTTGATGCCGTTCTCGAGGCCCTGCAGCCGGTCGGAGACGATGCGGGCGTTCTCCGCGCCGCCCTGCGCGAACTCGATGTAGCGGCCGCGCAGCTCCGAGGCCCACAGCAGGTCGAGCGGCAAGGCCGCCCGCTTCGCCTCGAGCTGCGCGACGGTGAGCAGACGCTCGGTGGTGCCCGGGTGCCCGGCGACGAACACCGGCTCGTTCTCCGCCGGACCGGCCCAGTGGATCGGCAGGTGGTGCGGCCAGCTCACCGGCTTCCCGTGCTCGTAGACGCGCAGCAGGCTCATGTCGAGGCACCAGCGCGGGAACTGGAAGTTATCCGGGTCGCCGCCGAAGGCCGCGATGTCCTCCTCCGGCGCGAACACCATGCGCACGTCGTCGAAGCGGCGGTACTTGTACAGGAAGTACTGGCCGCCCTGGTAGAGCTTCACCGACTCGCAGCGACGCGGGTCGGACGTGCCGGCGGCCTGCTCGCAGGCCTGCTCGAGCTGGGTGAGCGTCTTCTTGCGGACCTCGCCCGCCGCCGCGTCGTCCTTCCCGGCGGTGGCCGCGGCCACCTTCGCGGTGACGTCCTCGATCTCCATGAGGATGTCGGCGTTCTGCGTCGGGCAGCGCAGCTCCTGCTCGCGGCCGCCGGCCAGGAAACCGTCCTTGAGCAGGTCGCGGTCCTTGCTCGAGAGCTGGGCGAGGCAGCCCTGTACGCAGTGGTGGTTGGTGAGCAGCAGGCCGTCCGGGGAGACGAAGGAGGCCGTGCAACCGGCGATGCGCACGGTGGAGAGCCGCACCCGCTCGAGCCACTCCGGCGTGATCTGGACGCCGTGCTTGTCCTTGAGCTTCGCCGCCGGGAAGTTGTCCACGGTCCACATGCCCTCGTCGGCGTTGGCGACCAGCGGCAGCGTGGCCAGTACGGAGACGAGCAGGCGCATCGGGCGTGGGGTCATGGCAGGAATACCGGGTGCGGGGGTCGCTTGCGCATGTAGCCACTGGAAAGCGGCGGACGCAAGGCGGGGCCTACTTGCCGATGCAGAAGCTCGCGAAGATCCGTCCAAGCAGGTCGTCGCTGGTGACCTGGCCCGTGATCTCTCCGAGCTGCTTCTGGGCGTCGGTCAGCTCCTGCGCCACCAGTTCGCCCGCGTGACGCTCTACGAGCAACCGATTCGCTTCCTCGACGTGGGCGCGGGCGCGGCGTAGCGCGTCGAGGTGCCGGGTTCGCGCCGAGAGCACCCCGGTGCCGGACGGATGGAACCCGACGCAGTCCTTGAGGTGCTGGCGCAGGAGATCGAGACCGGCGCCCGTCGCGGCGCTCAGGTGCAATTGCACGGACGGCGGGACGCCTTTCGGCGTTTCGCTGCCAGCGATCGCCGCTCCCGGTACGCTTGCGGCGACGGGCCCAGTGGGCGCCGGCTCGATGCGCGGCTCGCCGCCGACGCGATCGATCTTGTTGATCACGGTCGTGCGCGGCGCGGCCGTCGGCAGCGCAGCCACGTCGTCGTCGATCGCCGCCATGGCCTGAGCATCCGACGCATCCACCACGAACAGCACGCGGTCGGCGCGTTCGATCTCTCGGTGAGCGCGTCGGATGCCCTCGATCTCGACTTCGTCCGGAGAGTCGCGCAGCCCGGCCGTGTCGAGAACGTGCAGCGGGAGGCCGTCGATCTCGATGCGTTCTCGCAGCACGTCGCGCGTGGTGCCCGGCACCGGGGTCACGATCGCGGCTTCGTAGCCGGCGAGCCGATTCAGCAGGCTCGACTTCCCGGCATTCGGGCGCCCGGCGATCACGATCGTGAGCCCGTCTCGGAGCAGGGTTCCCTGGCGTGCAGTCTCGGCGAGCTCGGCGAAACGGCGGCGGATGAACTCGAGCCGCGTGCCCAGGGCGCGGTCGCCGAGGAAATCCACTTCCTCCTCTGGAAAGTCGATCGCCGCCTCGACCCACATGCGCAGCTCGAGCACCGACTCGGCGAGGTCGTGGACCTGCGACGAGAACTCGCCGTGCAGTGATCGCAGCGCGGCGCGCGCCGCCTGCGCCGAGCCGCTGTCGATGAGGTCGGCGACGGCCTCGGCCTGTGCGAGGTCGAGCTTGTCGTTCTGGAACGCACGCTGGGTGAATTCACCGGGCGCCGCTGCGCGTGCGCCGAGTTCGAGCACCCGGCCGAGCAGCAGGTCCATCACCACGGGCCCGCCGTGGCCCTGCAGTTCGAGCACGTCCTCGCCGGTGAAGGAGGCCGGGCCCGGGAAATACAATGCGATGCCTTCGTCGATGGGCTCGCGGGCCGCGTCCACGAACCGGTGCAGCTCGGCCGTGCGCGGCGCCGGCACGCGGCCGAGCAGTTCTTCGGCAATGCGGCGACAGCCGCGCCCGGAGAGCCTCACGATGCCGATCCCGCCGCGCCCGGGCGCCGTTGCGATGGCCGCGATCGTGTCGGTAAGCAGCGCGACCACGGCGTTGCTCACGCGGCCGGCATCGGCAGTGCGCCGTCCACGGTGAACTGCTCGAGAGGCAGCATGTGCACGCCGAGCACTCCGCGGGCCCGGAAGCTCACTCGGTCGGCGGCGGTCTCGCAGAGCCATTCCTCCCGGAAGATCGGCTGCCGCTCGGCGAAGGCGACGGGCGTATAGAGCGCGACGTTCAGGCCACCCTCGGCATCCCGCGCTGAACGGTATTCGAGTGCGTCGGCGCCGGCGCTGCGCAGCGCACTGCCGAGGGACTGCGTATTACCGTAGTCGGTGGGGCTCGCGAGGTGAGCGACATGGGTGTCGAACGGCGGCCGATGCAGGCAGTAGGCGCGCCGCGCGTGGATCCGCACGCCGAAGAGCGTGTGCTGGGTCCGCAGCGGCCGCGGCGGTGGGGTCTTCATGCCCTGCCAGAATACGAACCGGTAGTACGCCGCCTCGGCCAGCAGCGTCGCCCGTCCGCGCGCAGCGTAGAACAGCGAAGGCTCATGCCGTCGCCCGAAGCGCGAGCCGTGGCGCAGCGGCGGGTAGCGAAAGGGCGTCGCGAGCAGGTAATCGAGCTGGTCGGTCGCGGCGGGCCTGGGTGGCTTGGAGCGCTCGAGCAGCGACTCAAGCAGATCCTGCTCGCGGAGGTTGGCGACCAGCCGCTGCGTGGCAACCTGTTCCTGGCTCTCGACCATGCGCAGCACCTCGCCCGAGAGTTCCACGGGCTCCGCGCTGGGACCGCACTCGGCCCAGAGGTCGCTCATCAGAGCTTGCCGCGGATCGCGTCGAGGTACTCCACCACCCGCATCAGGCCCTGGACGTTGCGAACCTGCTCGGACGGCACGCCGCCGGTGTGCAAGTTGCCGGTCTGGAACCAGTGGCGCATGGCGTCGCGGTCCCCACCCGTCAAGGCGAACAGCGCTCGGTAGGCGCGAACCATCAGCAGCGCGAGCTCGCCGGACTTGCTCTCGGGATCGAGCCCGCCGCGGCTCAGGGCCGTTCGGTCCTTGCCGATGATCTCGCCGAGCGTCTGCTGGGTGAGCCCGAGTTCCTTGCCCGCATTGACCAGCGCGGTCGCCAGGACGCGGCGCGCCTCAGGCTGGGCGAGGGCGCTGGAGTTCATGTCAGGTGAGCCCCGTAATGTGCATGCTGCACATTATAGGGTCGTTCGTTGCCATTGCAACGAGATCTAGGCCCGCTTCTTCGCCTCGGCCTCGACCACCCGGTTGATGTTCCACTGCTGCGCGATGGAAAGCAGCGTGTTGGTGAGCCAGTAGAGGACGAGGCCCGACGGGAACCACGCCATCATCACCGTCATGATCACCGGCATGAAGGCGAAGATCTTCGCCTGCATCGGGTCCGGTGGCGCCGGGTTGAGCTTGAACTGCCCGAACATCGCCACGCCCATGAGGATCGGCAGGATGAAGAACGGGTCCTTCGACGAGAGGTCCTGGATCCACAGCATCCACGGCGCCTGGCGCATCTCGACGCTCTCGAGCAGCACCCAGTAGAACGCGAGGAACACGGGGATCTGCACCAGGATCGGCAGGCAGCCGGCGACCGGGTTGATCTTCTCGCGCTTGTAGACCTCCATCATCTGCTTGGCGAGCTGGTCGCGGTCGTCCTTGTAGCGCTCCTGGATGCTCTTGATGCGCGGCGCGATGGTGCGCATCTTGGCCATGGAGCGGCCGCTCGTTTCCGTGAGCTTGTAGAACAGCAGCTTGAGCAGGATGGTGACGATGATGATCGCCCAGCCCCAGTTGCCGACGAAGCCATAGACCTTCTGCAGCAGCCAGAAGAGCGGCTGAGAGAGGATCGTGAGCTTGCCGTAGTCGGCAGTGAGCTCGAGGCGCGGGCCGACTTCCTTCAGCTGCGCCTGCAGCTTGGGGCCCACGAAGATCCTCTCGCTGAAGCGCCCGACCGTGCCGGCCGGCACGGCCTTGAGCGGCCCGCGCTGCGTCAGCAGTGCGTGCGTGCCGTCGCGACCGAGCGTGACGTGGTACTCCTCGCCCTTGGGCGGCACGGCAGCACTGACGAAGTGGTGCTGCATCGTCGCCATCCAGCCGTCGGTCACGTTCTGCGCGAAGCTGCCCTCTTCCTTGTCGTCGATGTCGAGCTTGCGGTACTTCTGGCCGTCGTAGATCGCCGGGCCCCGGTAGGCATAGCTTTCGACGTCGAACATCGAGCGGTCCTGCGCGTAGACGTGCCGCGCGAGCTGCACGTAGGAAGCCCCGGACCAATCCGTCGCGGACCGGTTGTCCACTTCGTACTCGATTCCGATCGCGTAGCTGCCGGGACGGAACACGTAGGTCTTGGTGACCGTAACGCCCTGCCCGTCCGTCCAGCTGAGCGGCACGCGCAGCTCGGAGGCGCCCGGCGCCATGCGGAACTCCCCGGCGGTGCTCGTGAACAGCGCGAGGTGGGTGGGCTCAGGCCGACCGTTCAATGCCCGCAAGCCGCTGCGCGCCACGCTGTAGTCGGGCTCCTGCGTGCCGAACAGGCGCACCGGCGGGCTGCCCGGCCGCTTGTCGCGCGGGTACTGCACGAGGTCGGCGCGGACGAAGTCGCCTCCCTGCAGACTGATGTCGAGGTCGAGCACGTCGGTCACGACGCGGATGCTCGGTTGGGTAGCGGTTGTCGGGGCGACCGGTACGCCGGGGTCGGCGGCGGCCGGGGCCGCGGCCTCGCCGGTGGGGATCGACGGCAGCTGGGCTTGGGCCGCCTGATCCTCTGCCGTCGTCGCGGCCGCGGGATCGGTGCTCGCCGCCGGTGTGGTCGCAGCCACTGGCGTGGCACCGTAGTCGCGGTTCCACTGGACGACGTTCATCCAGAGCAGCAGCGCGATGCCGATCCACAGGTAGATGCGAGGGTTATCCATGAGACGGTCGCTTCAGTAGGGGCGGCAGCGTGTCGGGTACCGGGTCGTAGCCGCCAGGGTGCCACGGATGACAACGCAGGATGCGGCGCAGCCCGAGCCACGCACCGCGCAGCGCGCCATGACGGCGGACGGAATCCTGTGCGTAGCAGGAACAGGTCGGGTGGAAACGGCAGTTCGGCCCGAGCAGCGGACTGATGAACCAGCGATAAAGCTGGATCAGGCCGATCAGGATCGCGCGCATCGCTGGCTCATCCGATCGAACAGCACCGCGATGCTCGCGGCCAGCTGGGCGCGGGTCGCCTTGCCGGCACCGTGCCTTGCGTTCACGACCACGTCCACGGGCGGAAGCTCCTGCTGGGTCAGTCGAAAGCGCTCGCGCACCACGCGCTTCACGCGGTTGCGGTTGACGGCACAACCGGCCGCCTTGATGCCCACCGCCATGCCGAGCCTTGCGTGCCCGAGATCGTTCGGACGAGCAATCACCGCGAACAGGCCGTCGGACACGCGGAGCCCCTCGCGGTGGACGCGGTCGAACTGGATCTTGTCAGTGAGGCGGGCTTCCCGAGGCAGGCGGCCGGCAATCGGGCGCACTGCGTCTCGCGCGATCGCGTCGGTCAGACCGCGAGACGCTTGCGTCCCTTGGCGCGGCGTCGGGCCAGCACGAGGCGACCGCTCTTCGTGGCCATGCGCGCACGGAAGCCGTGGGTTCGCTTACGGTGCAGGTTGCTTGGCTGATAGGTGCGCTTCATGTGCGGCTCCGTTCCTGGCGGAATTCAGACCAGAAACAATCACATGCACTGGTCATCAAAGGGCCGGCAAGGATACGCAGCGCCGTGCCCAGCGTCAACGGGGCCGGAACCGCAAATGGCAGCCGTCTAAGGATATCCACAGGCAGGGGGCCGGTATAAACTCCCGCCCCCCTTGCCGTTTCCCCCTGGGCGCCGACCGGCCAGCGCAACGACTCCGCCGTGGACACGACACTCTGGAACCACTGCCTGCGGCGCCTGGAAGCGGAACTGCCCGAACAGCAGTTCAATACGTGGATCCGGCCGCTCCAGGCGGTCGAGGAGCGCGACTGCCTGCGGCTGCTCGCGCCGAACCGCTACGTCGTGGACTGGGTCCGGGACAACTGCGCAGCCCGCATCGGCGAACTCGTCGAAGAGCTCATTCCGGAACCGACGCCGCAGGTCGTGGTGGAGATCGGCACGCGGGCCACCACGCCGGTCGCCGAAGCCGTAAACGCGCGTGCGCCGGAGCTGCGCGGCAAGCGACCAGTACCGCTGCCTTCGATCGGCGGGCGGCTGAACGCGGACTTCACGTTTGCGACGTTCGTGCAGGGCAAGAGCAACCAGCTCGCGCGCGCCGCAGCCATGCAGGTGGCGGAGAACCCGGGGCGTGCCTACAACCCGCTTTTCATCTACGGCGGCGTCGGCCTCGGCAAGACTCACCTCATGCACGCGGTCGGCAATCACATCCGTGCCGGCAACCCGGCCGCGCGCATCGCGTACGTGCACTCGGAGCGGTTCGTCGGCGACATGGTGCGCGCGCTGCAGCACAACACGATCGACCAGTTCAAGACGGCCTACCGAACACTCGACGCGCTGCTCATCGACGACATCCAGTTCTTCGCCGGCAAGGAGCGCTCACAGGAAGAGTTCTTCCATACGTTCAACGCGCTGCTCGAAGGCCAGCAGCAGGTGATCCTCACCTGCGACCGCTATCCGAAGGAAGTGCAGGGACTCGAGGAGCGGCTGAAGTCAAGGTTCGGATGGGGCCTGACGGTGGCCATCGAACCACCGGAACTCGAGACCTGCGTGGCAATCCTCATGAGCAAGGCCTCCGCGGCCGGCGTGGAATTGCCCGAGGAAGTCGCCTTTTTCGTCGCGAAGCGCATCCGCTCGAACGTCCGCGAGCTCGAGGGCGCGCTGCGCCGCGTAATCGCCAATTCGCAGTTCACCGGACGGCCGATCACCCTCGACTTCGCGCGCGAGGCGCTGAAGGACCTGCTCGCGCTACAGGAACGCCTGGTGACGATCGAGAACATCCAGAAGACGGTCGCGGAGTACTTCAAGATCCGCGTCGCCGACTTGCTCTCGAAGCGCCGCAGTCGCTCGATCACGAGACCACGCCAGGTCGCGATGGCACTCGCCAAGGAACTCACCAATCACAGCCTGCCCGAGATCGGCGATGCATTCGGCGGGCGTGACCACACCACGGTGCTGCACGCCTGTCGCGTGATCAAGGGACTGCGCGAGTCGCAGACGCGCATGAACGAGGACTACCAGAACCTGTTGAGAACCCTCGCGGCATGATGTGAGCAAGCTGTGGATCAATGGGCGCTCGGGAGTGATGCACCTGTCATCCACAGGGTACCGACAGGTGGTGGGCGAGTTGCCGGCGGGTTTGTGCTTTCGGCAACTGTCGGCGGGTGCTGAATAAAAAGGCGTTCTGCACAGGCTGGGGCTGTGCTAGAAATCATAGTAATAAGAGATATCAAATAAGAGATTAATAGCGGAAGCACAACGATGAAGATCATTGCCAAGCGTGAAGCGATCCTAGGTCCGCTGCAGGCCGTCATCGGCGTGGTGGAACGCCGGCAGACGATGCCGATCCTGGCGAACGTGTTGCTTTCCGCAAAAGGCGGGCGCCTGTCGGTGACGGCGACCGACCTGGAAGTCGAGCTTGTTGCGACTTCCGAGGTGGACGTGCAGCGCAACGGCGAGGTCACGGTCCCCGGTCGCAAGCTCCTCGACATCTGTCGCGCCTTGCCCGAGGGCGCCGAGATCACGCTGACCCTCGATGGGGAGCGGATGTCGGTCCGGGCGCGCAAGAGTCGATTCACGCTCTCGACCTTGCCTGCGAGCGAATTCCCGACGGTCGAGGAGATCAACGCGCAGCAGTCGCTCAAGGTGCCGCAGAAGGACTTCAAGCGGTTGCTGGAAAAGACGCATTTTTCCATGGCCCAGCAGGACGTTCGCTATTACCTGAATGGGCTTCTTCTGGAAACCTCGGCGAAAGCGCTGCGATCTGTCGCGACCGATGGCCATCGTCTGGCTTTGTGTGATGTCGAGCTTCCCGAGGGCGCGAAATCCGGTCAGCAGGTGATCGTGCCGCGAAAGGGTGTGCTCGAGTTGCAGCGAATCCTCGGTCACGAGGAGCAGATTCTGGATCTGGCCATCGGGGTCAATCACATTCGGCTCCAGATCGGCGACATTCGATTCACTTCGAAGCTGATTGACGGGCGATTCCCGGAATACAGTCGGGTAATTCCAAATGACCCCCCGCGGGTCGTGACCGCAGTTCGAGATGACCTCCGCCTCGCACTGCAGCGAGCTGCGATCCTGTCCAACGAGAAGTACCGCGGGATCCGCTTTGCGGTAAAGCCAAACCTGCTGACGATCCAGTCGCACAACCCAGAGCAGGAGGAGGCCGAGGAGGAGGTCGAGGTCACCTACGAGGGCGAGGAGCTCGAGATCGGCTTCAACGTGAACTACCTGATGGATGCGCTGGCTGCCGTCGAAGGCCCGGAAGTGCAGGTTTGCCTGACAGACGGTAACAGCAGCTGCCTGATCCGCTCGTCAGCGGACAGCGGGGCACGATTCGTCGTCATGCCAATGCGGCTGTGAGGCTTGCTGTCGACGTCCGATGATTCTCGAAAGTCTCGGCGTCGAGGATTTCCGGTGCGTCGAGCGGGCTGATCTAGAACTTCACTCGCGTAGCAATCTGATTACTGGCGAGAATGCCTCCGGGAAGACCACCCTCCTGGAAGCGATGTTCTTTCTCGGCCGTGGCCGCTCGTTCCGGACCGCGCAGTCGGACACCCTGATTCGAACCGGTGCAGCAGGATTCCTGCTGCTCGGTCGCGTTCGTGCCGCGGGACGCAGTCAGCCGCTGGGGATGCGCTACGGAAAGTCGGGAATGGAGGTGCGTCACGCGGGTCGACCGGTCGGCAGCCTCGCGGAGCTCGCGACGGTGCTGCCCGCCCAGGCGATCGATCCCGAGGTACACCGGCTGATCGAGGGGGGGCCGCAAGAGCGCCGACGCTACTTGGACTGGGGAGTGTTCCACGTGGAACCAAACTTCATCGGACACTGGCGACGCTACCAGCGGGCATTGCGCCAGAGAAACGCGGCCCTCAAAGCGGAACAGCCGGAAGGTCTTGTTCGCGTCTGGGATCCGGATCTGGTGGAGGCGGGCGAGCAGGTGGCGCTTTTGAGAAGCCAGTATGTGGCGCAGCTCGGGCCGCAGGTCGCGCGTGCGGGAGAGCGTCTGCTCGGAGCACCGGTTGAAGTCACTCTGAATCGTGGATGGGCGGCGGAACGGTCATTGGCAGAGGCACTGGCATCCTCCTGGTCGCGAGACCGAGCTCGGGGACTCACCCATACCGGACCACATCGTGCCGATGTGGCCGTCCGCTTCGAGGGTGTGGCCGCCCGGGATCGAGTGTCCCGCGGGCAGCAAAAGCTCGCGGCAGCGGCCCTGCTTCTGGGTCAGCTGAGGTGTGATGCTGCGCTGGGATCTGAGGTGGCGCTGCTACTTGTGGATGACCCGGCGGCAGAGCTGGATGAAGGCCACCTCGAGCGCTTGCTCGCAGAGGTCAGCGACGTCTCTGCACAGCTCGTCGTTACCGCCCTTGATCCCCGAAATGAGGCGCTGTCCAGCTTGCCCGCAGGCCACAGGTTCCACGTGGAACATGGCTCGGTGACCCGTCTGTTATAATCCGGCGTCATTTTGCACCAGGTCTCCCATGAGCGGCGCCGACGTTTACGATTCCAGTAAAATCAAGGTCTTAAAGGGCCTCGACGCGGTCCGAAAACGCCCAGGGATGTACATCGGTGACACCGATGACGGCACCGGCCTGCACCACATGGTTTTCGAGGTGCTGGACAACTCGATCGACGAGGCCCTCGCCGGTCACTGCACCCACATCACGGTCACCATCCACGCCGACCAATCCGTCACGGTCGAGGACGACGGCCGTGGAATTCCTGTGGATATCCATCCCGAGGAAGGCGTTTCAGCGGCCGAGGTGATTCTCACCGTCCTGCATGCGGGTGGAAAGTTCGACGACTCCTCGTACAAGGTGTCGGGCGGCCTCCACGGGGTGGGTGTCTCGGTGGTCAATGCGCTGTCCGAGACGCTGCACCTGTCGATCTACCGCGACGGCAAGGAATATCGCCAGGAGTACCGCCTCGGCGAGCCGGTGTACCCGCTGGCCATGGTGGGCCCGAGTGACCTGCGCGGTACGACCATTCGCTTCAAGCCGAGCGACACAATTTTTACGAACATCGAGTTCGAGTACGAGGTGCTGCAAAAGCGCCTGCGTGAACTGTCGTTCCTGAACTCCGGCGTCCGCATCGAGCTCGTGGACGAACGCGACGATAAGCGCGAGACGTTTTTCCACGAGGGCGGCATCCGCGAGTTCGTGCGGTTCCTCAACCGCAGCAAGACACAGGTGCACGAGACGATCTTCTGGTTCCGCGGCGACCGCGACGGCATGGGCGTCGAGCTGGCCCTGCAGTGGAACGACTCGTACGCCGAGACGATGTACTGCTTCACCAACAACATCCCGCAGAAGGACGGAGGCACGCACCTGGCCGGCTTCCGCGCGGCCATCACGCGCACGCTGAACGATTACATCGAGAAAGAGCTCGCCGCCAAGAAGGACCGCGTGCCCACGACGGGTGACGATTCCCGGGAGGGTCTGACCGCCGTGCTGTCGGTGAAGCTGTCGGACCCCAAATTTTCCTCGCAGACCAAGGACAAGCTGGTCTCGTCGGAGGTGAAGGGGACGGTCGAGTCCATCGTGGCCGAGAAACTCGGCGAGTTCCTGCTCGAGAATCCTACCCAGGCCAAGGCGATCGTCAACAAGATCATTGACGCCGCGCGGGCCCGCGAAGCCGCCCGGCGGGCCCGCGAGCTCACGCGTCGCAAGGGCGCGCTCGATATCGCTGGACTCCCCGGCAAGCTCGCCGACTGCCAGGAGAAAGATCCCGCGCTGTGCGAGATCTTCATCGTCGAGGGCGATTCGGCCGGTGGCTCGGCCAAGCAGGGCCGCGACCGGCGCACCCAGGCAATCCTGCCGCTCAAGGGCAAAATCCTTAACGTCGAGCGGGCGCGATTCGACAAGATGCTGTCGTCTGCGGAAGTGGGCACCTTGATTACCGCGCTTGGCTGCGGCATCGGCAAGGACGATTTCGACATCGCCAAGCTGCGCTACCACCGCATCATCATCATGACCGACGCGGACGTGGATGGCTCCCACATTCGTACGCTTCTTTTGACTTTTTTCTATAGACAAATCCCACTTCTCATCGAAAGAGGGCACGTCTATATCGCCCAACCTCCACTTTATAAGGTGAAGAAGGGTAAGGCCGAGACCTACGTGAAGGATGACCTCGAGCTGAATTCGCTGCTCCTCAAGTCCGCGCTCGAGGATGCCGAGTTGCACGTCAACGGCGAGGCCGAGGCCATGCCCATTTCGGCACTCGATGCGCTCGCGCGCCGCTACATGGAATTCCAGGCCACGATTCGCCGCGCCGCCCGCCGCTACGACCAGCACGTTCTCGAGCAGATGCTGCTGATGCCCGAGCTGTCCCCGGACGAGCGCGAGGATGAGGCGCGCCTGACGCAGTGGGGCGCGCAGCTCGAGACGCTGCTCAACGCCGAACAGCCGCCGGGCCGCACCTATCGCGTGGCGCTGCAGGCGGGCACGCCGCCGCACCTCGTCGTGGGGCGCACCGAGCACGGCGTCACCGTCGAGAAGCACCTGCACCGCGAGTTCTTCAACTCGAGCGAATACCGACGCATCGCCGATCTCTCGCGCACGCTCGCCGGGCTGTTCGGCCCGGGTGCATACATCAAGCGCGGCGAGGCGCGCCAGGAAGTGACGACCTTCCGTGATGCCGTTCAGTGGCTGTTCGATCAGGCGCGCAAGGGCCAGTCCATCCAGCGCTACAAGGGACTCGGCGAGATGAACCCCGAGCAGTTGTGGGACACGACCATCAACCCAGCGTCACGTCGGCTCGTGCAGGTGCGGATCGAGGACGCGCTCGGCGCGGACGAGATCTTCTCGACGCTGATGGGGGACCAGGTGGAGCCGAGGCGCGAGTTCATCGAGAGGAACGCGCTGTCGGCGACGAATCTGGACGTATAGGTGTCTGCAAATGTAGGGTCTCATTTGAAATGGCACTATTCTCACGATTTGGCACTGAAAACGGCCGATAATCTCGAATAAGAACAGATGGTTAGGCCGAACGCCGCGGCGAAAGCCACTGTACTGAACTGCGCACATGTAAACCGGCATCGGGACTTGACCAGATAACCGGGCGCACCGGCGTCGAAGTCGGACCATGTATGACTCGCGAGATTCCAGGAGAATCTGGCGGTTACATCATTCCGGAGTGGTCAACGCTGGGCGCCTGTTGCTGGTCAAGGCTGGGCGCCGGTTTACACGGCAGGGAATGGCGAGGCGTGAGATCGACGCACGGCCATCCGGACGGCGCCGTTGATCCGACGGAATAGTTCGCCCTGATGGGCGGAGCATCCGAACCTTCCTTCGAAAAATCACCCGTTCGGGTGATTGCACGCTGTAAATCGCGGGCGTAAGAAACGCGCCATCCAGAGAGCGTTTTTCAGGCAAGCCAGAAGCGCATCCCGGTGGATGCGACGGTCGATGAATTCCACCGTCGTGGTCTAGTGCTCCGGCCGGCGCCGGCGAGCCACTCTGCACGCCGCACGGCTTCGGAGCTGGGCACGGCTTCGGAGCCGGGTCGTGGAACCGAACGAACGTGTTGGAGCGGAGGCAGCATGGCAGAGAAACTGAACTGGAGTTACGCGGTGCAGGCGGAAGGCGGCCCCCTGATCGCGGGTGCCGGCGCCCTCGAGGTCGATGCGTACGTAAAGCTGTCGGTGACAATTCCCGCCGGCGAGACAAAGGAAGTGGAGATCCTCCCCGCGCCTGGGGGCGCGCTCCAGCTGCTGGTCATCGCCGCCGCCAAACCGAGCGCCGACCTCAGCTACGAGCTCGACGGCAACGCCGTGCCTCTCGACGGCCCGCACGTGCTCATCGGCCCCGGCGCGGTCGCGCTCTGCGCCGGGGCCATCGGCACGCTCGCCTTCACGAACGACACGTCCGAGGAAGCGCGGATCGACATCCTCGCCGGACGCGACGCCACGCCCTGAGGCCACAACCTGGAGCACGATCCATGCCTCTGACGCTCACCTATCCTGGTGTCTACATCGAAGAAGTGCCGAGTGGCGTGCGCACCATCACCGGTGTAGCAACGTCGATCACCGCATTCGTCGGCCGCGCGCTGCGCGGCCCGACGGACCGGCCGCGCCTGGTGCAGAGCTTCGCGGACTTCCAGCGTGTGTACGGCGGCCTCTGGGTGGGATCGACGCTCGGTTACGCCGTGCAGCAGTACTTCCAGAACGGCGGCCGCGACGCGCTCATCTGCCGCGTCCACAACGGCGCGGCCGCCGCGACGCTCACCCTGCCCGCGGGCTTCAACCTCGTCGCCGCCAGCGAGGGCGACTGGGGCGAGCGGCTACGTGCGCGAGTCGACCACGAGACGCGGCCGCTGGAGCCGGGGGAAGGAGCGAACACGCTGTTCAACCTCGCGGTGAAGGACACCGGTACAGGTGCCGTGGAGCGCTTCCTGAACGTTTCCACCGATGCCAACCATCGGCGCTTCGTCACGCGCGTGCTCGAGGAGGAATCGAACCTCGTGCGCATCTCCGGGGTGGTGCCGGCCGCGCGTCCGGCGCCGAGCGGCAATCCGCCGCCCGGCGCGGATCCGCTCGAAAACGCCGCCGCCTCGACACCGTTCCAGGCCGACGGGAGCGACGGCAATCCCATCGACAACCCGGACATCTCCAACCCCGCGCTGGAGGCCCAGCGCCGCGGGCTGTGGATGCTCGACCACGCCGATCTCTTCAACATTCTGTGCATCCCGCCGCTGCGCGCCGATCTCGAGGTAGACCGGACGACTTGGGACGCGGCGGCCGCCTACGCGGTACGCCGCCGCGCCATCGTGATCGTCGATGCGCCGGCGGCTTGGGACGAGGCGGTCGACGTGACCCCAGCCGCGGTTGATGCCGTCATCAGCCAAGGCAGCAACCTCACCAACGCCGCGCTCTACTTCCCGCGCTTCCGCGCCGCCGACCCGCTGCGGGAGAACCGCCTGTCGGTGTTCGCGCCCTGCGGTGCGGTGGCCGGTATCTATGCGCGCACTGACGCGCAGCGAGGCGTGTGGAAGGCGCCTGCCGGTCTCGACGCGAGCGTCTCGGGGGCTACGCAGCTCGTCGCGACGCTCACCGACGGCGAGAACGGCCAGCTGAATCCCCGCGGCATCAATTGCCTGCGCTCGTTCCCGGCGTTCGGACGCGTCGTGTGGGGCGCGCGCACGCTTAGGGGCGCCGACGCGCTGGCTTCTGAGTGGAAATACGTGCCGGTGCGCCGAACGGCGCTGTTCATCGAGGAGAGCCTCTACCGCGGCACGCAGTGGATCGTCTTCGAGCCCAACGACGAGCCGCTGTGGGCGCAGATCCGCCTCAACGTCGGCGCCTTCATGCAGAACCTCTTCCGCCAGGGCGCATTCCAGGGCACCAGCCCCCGCGACGCGTACTTCGTGAAGTGCGACCGTGAGACGACCACGCAGAACGACATCAACCTCGGAGTTGTGAACATCCACGTCGGCTTCGCGCCGCTCAAGCCCGCCGAGTTCGTGGTGATCCGCATCCAGCAGATGGCCGGCCAGGTCGAAGCCTAGAGGGAGACACAGCACATGGCCCAGTTCTCGGTGAACGCGCAGAGGTTCGATCCGTACAAGAACTTCAAGTTCAGGGTGAGATGGGACGGCCGCTACGTGGCCGGCGTCTCCAAGGTGAGCGCGCTCAAGCGCTCCACCGAGGTGGTGGAGCATCGCGAGGGCGGTGATCCTTCCACCTCGCGCAAGTCGCCTGGCCGAAGCAAGTTCGAGGCGGTCACGCTGGAGCGCGGCGTAACGCACGACCGCGAGTTCGAGCAGTGGGCGAACAAGGTGTGGAACTTCGGCTCCGGCCTCGGCGCCGAGGTCTCGCTCGCCGACTTCCGCAAGGACGTGATCATCGAGATGTACAACGAGGCCGGGCAGCTCGTGCTCGCGTACAAGGTGTACCGCTGCTGGGTCTCGGACTACCAGGCCCTGCCCGACCTCGACGCCAACGCCAACGCCGTCGCGATCCAGTCCATCAAGCTTGAGAACGAGGGCTGGGAGCGCGACTACGACGTTTCCGAGCCCAGCGAGCCGCGCTTCACCGAGCCCGCGTAGCGCATGCGCGTGCCGTCGGCCGCCGACCTCGTCGATCTCCGCGGGCGCGGTGCCGCGCTGCATGCGATTGACCGCGCGCTGCTCGCGCTGGATGCCGACGGCGCCGACCGCGATGCGCTCGCGCGCCTGCCGCTCGGCGTGCGCGACGCGCGGCTGCTTGCAGTACGGCGGGCGCTGCTCGGCGATCGCATCGATGCGGAAGCGGACTGCCCCGCTTGCGGCGAGCGGCTTGAGCTCGCCCTCGGCTGCGGTACGCTGATCGCCGCCGCATCGACGCCGCCCGACGCGTGGGAGATCGAGTGCGGCGCCTGGCGCGTGACGGTGCGGCCGCTGGACAGCCTCGACGCGGCCGCGGCCGCGGCCTGCGACGACGCGCGGGTGGCCGAAGAAGTGCTGCTGCGCCGCTGCGTGACCGATGCGCGCCGTAACGGCGACGCCTGCGATGCGCTCGCGCTGCCGCGCGACGTGCGCGATGCGGTGGCCGAATCGCTGGCGGATCACGATCCCGGCGCGGAGTGGCTGCTCGATCTCGCCTGCCCCGAGTGTGGCCACACCTGGCAGAGCGTGCTGGACGTCGCCGACTTCGTCTGGCGCGAACTAGCCGCGCGCGGCGACCGGCTGCTCGGCGAAGTGCACGTGCTCGCGCGCGCCTACGGCTGGGGCGAGTCCAACATCCTGGCGCTCCCCGCGGCACGGCGCGCCGCGTATCTCGCCATGGTGAGCACATGACCGGCTTTCTCGCGCGGCTCGCCGCACGGCAGATCGCTCCGGGCGGGGGGCTGCGGCCGCGCGCGGTCTCGAGGTTCG
>Ga0113563_10000611_pt1 | contig 17782 bp, 16 predicted proteins | sample Mud3Dept3metaG_FD_80117 | JGI IMG/M metagenome (GOLD analysis project Ga0113563, IMG submission 80117) | Freshwater wetland microbial communities from Ohio, USA, analyzing the effect of biotic and abiotic controls - Mud 3 Core 4 Depth 3... | ecosystem: Environmental > Aquatic > Freshwater >...
CATGCCTGTTCGGTAACTGATGCCCCCCCGCGCCCTCATCGTCGACGACGAGCCCGACATCCGCGAGCTGCTGGCCATCACGCTCGGCCGCATGCAGCTCGAGGTGGACACGGCGGGCGACTACGCGAGCGCCGTCCGCCAGCTCGGCGGGCAGCGCTACAGCCTCGTGCTCACGGACATGCGCCTGCCCGACGGCGACGGGCTCGACCTCGTCGAGTGGATCCAGGCGCACCGCCCGGGCGTGCCGGTGGCGGTCATCACGGCGCACGGCAACGTCGAGGCGGCGGTGCGGGCGCTCAAGCTCGGGGCGTTCGACTTCATCTCGAAGCCGATCGACCTCGCCTCGCTGCGCCGGCTGATCACCACCACGCTGCGCCTCGACGCCGGGGACGACACGACGCTGCGGCGCGCCACGCTCAAGCTGCTCGGCGACTCGAAGCCCATGCGGCAGCTGCGGACCCTGGTCGCGAAGGTGGCGCGCTCACAGGCGCCTGTGCACATCTCGGGCGACTCAGGCACCGGCAAGGAGCTGGTGGCGCGGCTCATCCACGAGTCCGGCCCGCGGGCCGAGGGGCCGTTCGTGCCCGTGAACTGCGGTGCGATCCCCTCGGAGCTGATGGAGAGCGAGCTGTTCGGCCACAAGAAGGGCAGCTTCACCGGCGCCGTGGCCGACAAGGAGGGCCTGATCCGCAGCGCCGAGGGCGGCACGCTGTTCCTGGACGAGGTGGCCGACCTGCCGCTGCACATGCAGGTGAAGCTGCTGCGCGTGATCCAGGAGAAGGCCGTGCGACCCGTCGGCGAGACGCGCGAGGTGCCGGTGGACGTGCGCATCCTCTCCGCCACCCACCGCAAGCTCGACGAGCTGGTGAAGGCGGGCCGCTTCCGCGAGGACCTCTACTACCGCATCAACGTCATCGAGTTGCACGTGCCCGCGCTGCGCGAGCGGCTCGACGACGTGCCGCAGCTCGTGGACATGCTGCTCGACCGCGTGTCGCAGCAGATCGGCGTGGCGCGGCCCGAGATCGGCGACGAGGCGATGGACAAGCTGCTCTCCTACGCCTACCCCGGCAACGTGCGCGAGCTCGAGAACATCCTCGAGCGGGCGGTGACGCTGTGCGCGGACGACCGGGTCGCGCCTGGGGACATCCAGCTCAAGCAGGGGGCGGGGCCGGTCGAGCTGCCCCCGCTCGGCGAGGACGTCGGGTCGGACGGGCTGGAGGGGCAGCTCGAGCACATCGAGCGCGAGGCGATCGTGAAGGCGCTGGAGCAGACGCGGTATAACAAGACCAAGGCGGCACAGCTGCTGGGGATGACGTTCCGGCAGTTGAGGTACAGGGTCAAGAAGTTGGGGATAGAGTAACGTCGGTGGTGCTGATCCTTCGGGATCGGAGACGATCCGCCGCTTCACGGTCGGCCGCTTCAAACCACTAAGGAAAGCAGATGTATTTGCGGAACCTCTGGCTTGCCGCTACCGGGCGTTTCGGCCGCCTGCAGACTGTATCGGACGGCTACTGGCGGCAATGCAATTCCACGTATCTCGCCTCCAGCGGGTACTACGCGAAGCGTGAAGCAGCCCTGGCGGAGACCCTGGGGGCACTGCCGGCGCTCCGTGCGGCGATCGATATCGGCTGCGGTGACGGACGATTCACACGCCTGATCGCACATCACGCCGGACAAACCGTGGGCTACGATATTTCGTCCACGCTGATCGCCGATGCTCGTGACGCGCTGCGGGGCGAGGCGCACCTGCGGGTCCAGTTCGAGGTCGCGGCAATCGATGACGTACCCTCGCTGGAGCCGGTCACCCTGGTCGCCTGCATGGGAGTGCTCTCATGCCTCGTCCATGACGGCCAGTACGCGCGCGCCCTCAAGAAGTGCACAAGTCTCGTCGAGCCGGGTGGATACCTTCTGCTCGTGGACACACTGGCGGAAAACAGCGATGTCACGCGCGCCTATCGTGGTGGATATGTGGCACGCTACCGGCGCGTGGACCACTATGAACAGGCGATACTCAATGCCGGGTTTTCGATCATCCTCCGGCGCACGATAGCCCGGATGAGCGCCAGATCTGTGAACAACCTGTACCTTTGCAGCCGACAGTAACGGATGACCTCGAACACCTTCTGGCAGTTCGACTCGCCCGATCGCCTGCCGCGCCCATTCCACCATTGGGCTCGACAAGTCGCCTAATCCCATAGCCATTGCAGGAAATTCTGTAGTGCCTGCCGGAGAATGCAGATTCTGTACGATGACCTGCACGAATCCATTGAGCGCCTTCATTTGTCCGATTTTCGGAACTGCCTCGGAAGTCCCGTCCGTGAGACTCCCCGCGGAACTGCCGTCGACAGTTGATCACTTGTTTTCCTGGGCTGCTCCTCGTGGCGGAGACTCGCTTTCGACTATACGCAAGGCGATCAGGATGAAATTGCCGGGTTAGTCACCTCGGGGTGAGCACTGTCCAGAACGTGTCGAATCGGTAGTTCGCGGTATCGACACCTGTGGCTCGCAATGCTCGCAATGTCTGGGCGTTTCGCACCGGCTTCTTCCACTTGTGAAGCCACGCAACCTGCAATCCCGCGTCATCGAACGCAGCGAGGTATTCGTCGAACACCCGACGGCTGAGCCTGGGCGATCGATAGATGGATTCCACTGCGTCTTGAGCCAGCGGTGCTTCCACGAACTCCGTCAGATGAGCCAACATCTGCTCCGGTGTCTTGACCAGATGAATCCAGGGGCCGAGCGCGTCGACGACTTGGCCTCCTGCTGTCGGTCCATGCTTTCGGAAGTAGCTGGGGTAGACATGATAACCAGACGGCCCGGACCATATGGGGCCGACGGCGTGAAACATGGCGCCGCCGGGCGCGAGGAGACGACGCATTTGGTCTAAGCAAGCGGACAGATCCCTCACGTGTTCTAACACCGCACTCGAGTAGATCACATCGAAGGGTCCGGTCAGGGAGGTCGCCACTTGCTCAAACCGACCATCCAAGAAGGACCAAGCGCACGCGTGATTTGCACCCGACCTCGAGACGCTGTCCGCAGGCGCAATGAGATCGAAGTCCAGCTCGGCGGTATACTCAGTTCGGCTGTCTACGCACGTCCAGCTCCTGCAATTGTAGTGGTCGATTACCATGCGACTGGGCAACGAGCCGCCCACTTCGAGAACGCGCTTTCCTGAAAGCGAGAGAAGCGCGTCAGCGGTGTGCAGGTGATTGACCTGGTAGCTCTGGAGTCCCAGGCGATGTCCAAGCCTTCTGGCATGGACAAACCTCGCCACTTGCAGCGGCGACAGCAGTGCCAAACCGAGGCGACGCCACATGCTCGCTCCTTTCAGTTCCATTTCACCGTCTCACGCCACTCAGCCTAACAGGTGATCAAGCGCGGCGGCCTGCGATGCAGCGGATACTTCTCTACTGCCGCCAGGCGTGCGCTGGAAACGCAAAGACAAGGCACAATGGCACACGAATTGTTTTGCAACGAAACCGCCTGAAGGGCGTGGACGCGAAAGGAAGGCTGCGCCTTACAGACAACGCAACGCAGCCTGATAGCGGCAGCCTGTACCCTCGAATGCGCGACAAAAACCTGTTACGGTTTCGCTTTGCCCAAGACGTCCTTCAGATAAGCCCGCAGGTAATCGACAAGTTCCGTGCTGCGATGCCGTGCCGGCCTGCCCGCGCGCGACTGCACAAGCGCTCTCTCAATATGGTTGGGCAACTCCGCCTCATCCCACGCAACGGTGACCATGCCCATCTTTTCGAGTTGCCGGGCCGTCTGAATCTGGTGATCGTCCCGGTGCTCCCCGCGACGATGATCCCGAGGCATGATGATTACTGGGACGCCTCTATCCAGGCCGGCAAGAATCGACCCAGTCCCAGCGTGCGCGACCATCAACTCCGCAGCCGCCACCGCTTCGGCATACTGCGGCCCATCAAGAAACCGAACGCATTTCAGGCTCGGATAGTCAGCCCGCCCAACCCCTACTTGCGCGAGAACCTCCGGCTTCGAAAGTCGTCGGTTGGCCCAATCATCGACAGCCGCCACGAGCCGCTCAAACGGAAGCTGAGTGCCGACCGTGACGAGGATCACAGCAGTGACCCGCGATAGTGCGGACCATCCGGCTTGGCAAGGTGCGGCCACTGCACCAGGTGAACGTCCGCGAAAGGCTTGACCAGCCTGCCGGACAACGTCATACGCTCCACCAGGCCGAAAATGTCGACCCAGACCGCCTTGGCGCCGACAAGTCTGCCGAGCAGGATCGCGATCAACCCAGGGGCCGCACCGGTGGACACGATGACGCGTGGTCTAACGGTCGCGATCAGTCGGGCAATCTCCAAAGTGCAGATCACCAAACGCCAGGGTGTCCGCTTGTTTGCATCCATCAGGACGTGAAACCGTCCAGGAGGCACATCTGCAATCCGGCCAGCATCCGTGCAGGCGAACTGCACGTCGAGGCCGTCGAAGGCAACGAAAAGCCTGGAGAGTTCCGCCCAGTGTCCACCGGACGAACTGATCGCCAGAACGTCACAACGCGTTGCAAGTACCATGCTGTCGCTATATTCCTTGGCTCGGGGAGTCTAACCATGCCTTGCGACGTAGGCCAGTATTCGCCCGCCAACGCCGGTCCTGACCAATGTACCAACGTCGCCCGTACCGAGGCTGCAGCGGGGGTTCGCGAAACGGACTCAACGGCCCGAAAGCCGGCGGCCGTATCGCAACTTGTCAAGTTCGACCCTACTGGTGATATTGAACAAGTGTCGCCCGACACACAGACTTCGAAAGGATAGATCCGATTGGAAAATTCCTACCGTCACGCTGTGCGCCGCGCACTGGTGGTCGTGGACGCGGTGTCGATAGTCGTCGCCATGATCGCGGCGATGACCGTTCACACTCTGCTTCGGCAGAACTTTGCCAACTTTAAATCGCCACCCGCACTCGAGCTGTACGTGCTGCTTGCATATTTCACACTCCCGATGTGGCTCTCAATCGCTGCCGTGCTTGGCCTCTATCGTCAACTGGAGCGGCCCATCGGCGCCCTTGTACTCCTCCGCGAACTCGTACAGCTGCATGTCTTCGGATTGCTCGGTCTCGCTTTGCTGATCTACACCACGCAAATCCCGATGAACCGTAGCGTCGTTGCTCTGTTCGTACTCATAACCTTCGCGCTGATGTTCACGACTCGCTTGCTTCTCCAAATGTGGGTCCGGCTGGAGTATCGTCGAGGCCATGGTCAGCAGCGAGTACTACTCGTGGCTGACTCGGGCAAGACTGTTGAACAAGTCGCCGCGAGGATCAACCAGCAGCCACTGCCGCCGCGGCTGGTTGGCTGCCTGGCGCACGAATCATCTTCAGACGATCCACAGGGCTGGCAGCTGCCGATCCTCGGATCTCCTGCCGACATTCGGCAAGCGCTGCATGACACTGCCGTGGACCTTGTGCTCCTGTCGTGTCGGCGGGAGGTGGTAGTTGACATCGATTCACTGCTCAGCGCATGCGACGAGGTGGGTGTGCGACTGCTGTGCCATGTTCACATGGAGCACCGTGGCAACCACGAGATCCGCGTCGCGGATGACCTGGGCCTTCCGACGATCACGTTCGGCGCGCGGCAGCGGCCGGAGGACGCACTGATCATTAAACGAGTTGTAGATCTCCTGGTCGCAACGATCGGTCTGATTCTGGCATCGCCGTTGCTTCTGCTGATTATGTTGGGCATCTGGCTGACCATGGGTCGGCCGCTGTTGTTCTGCCAGGAGAGAACCGGCTATAACGGTCGTGCTTTCAGGATGTACAAGTTTCGTACCATGAAGCGGGACGCCGAGCAGCAAAAGGCGAGTCTCGAGAAGCTGAACGAGATTGATGGACCGGCTTTCAAGATGAATTCTGATCCTCGAGTGACGCCGCTCGGCAGCTTGTTGCGCCGAACTAGCCTGGATGAATTGCCCCAGCTGGTCAACGTACTTACGGGTCGCATGAGTCTGGTTGGCCCGCGCCCCTTACCTGTCGGCGAGCAGCAACTCATCCGTGGAGCACAGCGTCGACGTCTGTCCATGAAACCTGGGATCACCGGCCTCTGGCAGGTGAGCGGGCGCAGCGACTTGTCTTTCGACGAATGGATGAGACTTGATCTCGCATACGTTGATGAGTGGTCCCTGCGGCTAGACCTGCAGCTTCTGATGAAAACGATCCCCGCCGTTCTATTTGGCCGAGGCGCCAAGTAGTCGAAAGCTGCACTAATCGAACGGGATGACGGTTCGATATGTCACCTGCGCCTCAGGAAAGGGCGGAGCATCAGGTGTTGCGGCTCATCGGCCGAGGTGCTGCTGTGGGCACCGTCTGGCAAGTAGTGCGGGCCCTAAGTCATCTTGTCTGGGTAGTGATCGTCGCCCGACTGCTGGGCCCGGATGCGTACGGGAAGTTGGCTGGCGCCATGGGTCTGGCCGGTGCACTCGGGACCTTCACGGGGCTTGGTCTGGGGCTCGTCATGCTGCTGGAAGTGCCACGCCAGTTGCATACGTTTGGACACGCCTGGTATCGGGCGTTGTTGATGACCATCGGCAGCGGAGTGTTTCTGGTCGCATTGTTCGTTTTCGTAGCCCCCTTCGTAATCGGCCGCGCCGCATCGAACCAAGTACTGATTGCAATCGGCATCTCCGAGATCATTTGCTTCCCGATTGCCGTGCTGTGCAGCTTCGCATTCCAGACGCACGAGAGAATGGGATGGGCAAGCGCAGTCTATGCGGCGGTACCTGCGGCGAGCACAATGGCTGCCGCGGCCTGCTGGATAAGCGAGACTCAGCCCAGCCTTGGCACCTACATCATCTATCATGCTGTGGCATCCGTTGCGACCGCTTTGTTCCTGGTAGGGGTCGTTCGAATTCGCCTGCGCCCCCCCCGGTCCAAATTCGCATGCTCACGTACCGAGGCTCTGCGCGGCATGGAACTGTCCATCGTGAGGACCGCCGACATAGCGCTGAACACGCTGGATAAGACGCTGGTACTACGCATCGGCGGAGGTGAGATGGCGGGTGTGTACGCGGTCGCGACTCGGCTGGCATTTGCGCTTGCGCTTCCGATCGTTACTCTCAGCAGCGCGGCACTACCACGGCTGTCTCGGTTGAAGGCCGAACCTGCATCTTCACGAGACGGGCTCATCCGGAGGTTGCTCGCCGTGACGATTGGCTGGGGCGCGGCTGCCGCGCTCGGCATGGTAGTCTTGGGTCAGGTGCTGCCGGTAATCCTTGGCCCCGCCTACATAGCTGTGGCTGCCGTTGCCTCGCACCTGGCCGCGTTACCGGCTCTTGTCGGCCTCTGCTCGCTTGGTTGCACTGTGCTACTTACCTCGGACCGACAGCGCCATCGACTGACCATTCAACTCTTCGGGCTTCTGGTGCTAGTCGGCACAGCGGTGCTCTTCATTCCGGCATACGGACTGAGCGGTGCTGCCACCATGGTGCTGTTGACGCAGGTGCTGACCGCCTCGGGCTTGTGGCTGATAATCTGGACAACCCGATCTAAATCTGTCGCTGGCAGCTAGGCCCTCGGACGCCTTCTATGTCAAGAATACTGACGAACAAGAACGATCCTCTGAAGCCTAGGATCGAGCCTGACAAGGTAGTGTCGTTCTTCGACGAGCGCGCACGTCGCATCGGTACCCTCGGGCCTGTGCGCGCGGTGCTGTACCAGGACAACCATCCCGAGCTGGCGGAGCGCCGAGACCAGGAGGAAAGGCTCGTTCTGACGCCTCTTCTGGCCGTCGAGGCTTCGACTCGCTTTCTCGACATAGGGTGCGGTACCGGCCGCTGGGTTCCCTCTGTCGTCGACACGTGCGCGCACTACCATGGCATTGATCTGAGCCCCGGCCTGATTGAGTTCGCACGCTCGAGCTACGCCCGCCACTCCAACTGCCAGTTTTCCGTTTGCTCCGCCAGAGATCTATCCCTTGCCAGCCTGCACGAGACGCTGCCGTTTGATCGGATTCTGTGTGCGGGCCTGCTCATCTACCTGAACGACGAGGATGTCTATCAGACCCTGCAGAGAATCGCCGATGTAAGCAGTTCGCGTTGCCGACTGGTGTTGCGGGAACCCATGGCCGTTGCAGACCGCCTGACGCTCAAGGACCATTTCTCCGAGGAACTCAATCAAACGTACAACTCTATCTATCGTTCCGAAGCAGAGATCCTCCAGCTGGCCGAAGGAACGCTCGTGCAGAGTGGCTTCCGGATGCTCCGGTCTGCCGACCTCTTTCCCGATCCGACACTGAACAACAGACAGGAAACCCGCCAGCGCTGGATGCTTTGGGAGCGCCAGGCATGAGGACTGCGTATTGCTTCGACCTGGATGGCACGGTCACGACACGAGAGATACTCCCGTGCATCGCTTCCGAACTCGACATCGCGGAAGAAGTCTCGACGCTGACGCAACTCACGATGCAGGGCCTGATTTCGTTCGAGCATTCCCTCCGGCTTCGCGCTCTGATTCTGGGCCATGTGCCGGTCGGCAGGGTTCACGAGATCATCGACGAGATTGGACTCGATCCGCAGATCGTTGAGTTCGTGCACGAACGGTCCGAAGTTTGCTTTCTGATCACCGGAAACCTGGATCTTTGGATCGGGCCGCTCGCGTCCCGACTCGGCTGCCGCTGCATTTCGTCCAAAGCCAACCTGGTAAACGGGCGAATTCGTATCGACCACGTACTGGACAAGGGTGAAGCGGTTCATGAACTCCGGCGATCCGGGCGCTTCGAACGGATCATTGCAATCGGCGATGGAGCCAACGATGTGCCGATGCTGAAGGTGGCCGACGTCAGCGTGGCCTTCGGCGGCATTCACAGTCCTACCCCGCCAGCGGTGCTAGCAGCAGACTATGTGGTTCACAGCGGAGGATCATTGTGCAGCCTATTGAAGGCGCTGTAATTGCGGCCGCCGGCCTCGGCTCCCGCCTCGGCCTCGGCTTACCGAAGTGCCTGCTCGAGATCGAGGGCCGCACGCTGCTGTCGCGGCTCATCGATCTACTCGAGCCGCATGTACAAAGGATTCACGTCGTTGTCGGCTATCGTGAGGAACTGGTCATCGAGCATTGTTCGCGGCACCACCGAGAGGTCGTGCTGGTCAGGAATGCCGACTTTCGAACCACCAATACTGCGCGCAGCATGGCGATGGGTGCCCGAGGATTCTCCGGCAAGATCGTCTTCCTAGACGGTGACCTTCTCATCGCGAGACCGTCCATTGAGTCGTTCATCGCCCGAGCCGCGACAACTGAACTGCTGGTGGGACTGACGAAGCAGAAGAGCGAAGACGGCGTCTGCGTACGAGTCGCCAGTGACGCTGTAGACGAGAGTCCAACGATTCTTGGCTTCGCGCGCGACCCCGCCTACTCGCTGGAGTGGGCAAATGTCTTTTCGGGCCCGGCGGGCATACTCGACGCTGCGCAGGGCTTCGTGTTCGAGGAACTGGGGCGGCGACTACCGCTGCCCGGCCAGGTACTGGATCTGAGCGAGGTCGACACCCCCGCCGATCTGGACCATGCACGTCAGTTTGGTCGACATCTCTTCCTTTAGGGCGGCCCGCGGCATCGGCTTCACCTGTTCAGGGATTAAACGAGTCGTTCCCATTGGCAGCCGATCTAAAGATTCGCGTTCTGTTCCTTCTCCAGCGTGCCGAGGGCTGGTGCAACATTCGATCCGTATGGCAGGCAATGGCCGCCGACGTTCGTTTTGTCCCTGAGGTCTGGGTACTTCCTTACGACGTCCGACGGACCGCTGAACACTCCGATCGCTTGGCGCAAGCAACCGCAGCCCTGAGTTCAGAGTCAGTTCCCTACACCGTGTGGACGGAGACTCGCACCTCCGACGTCAGCAGTTTCGACGTCGTAGTGTTCACGACTCCGTATGACCTCGAGCGGCCGAACTCCCTCCACTTTGACGTGGTCGCACGTCAGGTGCCGGTGACGGCGTACATACCATACGGTTTTGTGGTCGGTGGCGGACGAAAGAATCGATTCCTGCAGTTTGGGCAGCCCACGCAGATGCACGCGACGCTCGTCTTCGCTCGCTCATGGAGAGAGCGTGCGATGTATCGCCGTAACTGCCCTACTGGTGATGCACACGTTCGAGTTACCGGCCTGCCCAGACTGGATGAGTTGTCTGGGCTGCATTTGGAGAAGCCCGATCCGGAACTGGCCGCCGCAATCGGTGGCCGGTTCGCGGTACTGTGGAACTCACATTTCTCGTTCGGAAAGAGGCACGTCGGCTCACTTAACTACTCAACCTTCGATCGCATCGGGGGCAACCTGCTTCGATATGCGGTCAACAACCCGGAGGTGGCGCTGATTTGGCGACCACACCCACACCTTCTGCCGGCAATGACCGCAGAGGGCCTGTTGGGTCCAAATCAGCTCGCGGGCCTCGAACGCGACTTGCGCGGTGCCGGCATCATCTTCGATCGACGCGCCGACCACCGTCCGGCATTCGTCGCATCTAACGCTTTGCTGACCGACGCAGGCTCGTTTATTTTCGAGTATCTCGCCACCGGCAAACCGATGGCCTTTCTACACAATCCCGACGGGCCTGGTCTTACCGACGAGGCTGAGGAACTTGTCGGCCATCTCGACAGAGTGCACGACGCGCAAGGCGCCATATCCTTCATTGAACGGGCTCGACACGGTCACGATCATGCAGGCGGGGCGAGCGAGAGGATCCTGAAGTCCTTTCTGCCAATGCAGGATGGCAGGTCCGCTTCGCGCGTGGTGGAGTCGATTGCCGGAGCGGCTCTTTCCGCACGCCAGAGCCGCTGCTCCATTCCACTCGGCGACGATGACTTTCCGGTACTAAGCCAGCTCGTCCGCAACCTGCGTGAATTGCATGACCGACGCGACCGGCCCCTTCGCTGGCACCGCGGCATCCTTGGTGCCTACCATGGCATTCGGGACGAACTGACTGAGGGCATCAAGCGACGGCCGTGGCTCTATCGGATTCTGACTCGCTGGCGCGAATAAGCAGGTGCCGACGCTGAAGCATAACGGCAACAGTGGGTGGATCTTCGAACGGAATGACGGATTATCTTGACGTACGTCTCAACATTCGCGCCTGCAGCCTACGAGAATTCAACAAAATGCAACTCCGAGATAGCCGCTGAACATGAAAAGAATACTGGTCACAGGGGGAGCGGGCTTCATTGGCAGCCACCTCTGCGAGCGACTGCTTGCCCAGGGCCACGAAGTCATCTGCGCAGACAATTTCTACACCGGTACTCGGCAGAACATCGTCCCGCTGCTGAACCACCCGAACTTCGAGGTGATCCGGCACGACGTCTGCTTTCCTCTGTACGTCGAGGTGGACGAGATCTTTAACTTGGCCTGCCCGGCAAGTCCGGTCCACTACCAGAACGATCCGGTACAGACGGTCAAGACCAGCGTTCATGGCGCCATCAACATGCTGGGCCTCGCGAAACGGCTCAAGGCCCGCATATTCCAGGCATCCACCAGCGAGGTCTACGGAAATCCGATCGTGCACCCCCAGACCGAGAACTATTGGGGAAACGTAAACCCAATCGGCCCGCGCTCATGCTACGACGAGGGTAAGCGCTGCGCCGAGACGCTGTTCTTCGACTATCACCGACAGCACCGACTGGATATACGAGTGGCGCGGATCTTCAATACCTACGGTCCGCGGATGCACCCCAACGACGGCCGCGTCGTTTCGAACTTCATAGTTCAGGCTATTAGGGGCGAGCCGATCACGATCTACGGAGATGGCTCACAGACGCGGTCGTTCTGCTACGTTGACGATCTCGTGCGCGGCATTGACCTGTTCATGAAGAAGGACGACGGATTCGCAGGGCCGATGAATCTGGGCAATCCTACCGAGGTGACCATCCTCGAGCTCGCAGAAGCAATCATCAAGATGACCAACTCCAAGTCGGAGATCGTCCGCAGGGATCTCCCGGCCGACGACCCTGAGCGGCGCCGACCCGACATCGGAGCAGCAACCGAGCGTCTCGGCTGGACTCCGATTACCGATCTGCCCAAGGGACTCGCGCAAACAGTCGACTATTTCGCACACCGACTGGCGCGCGAGGGCGCCCGGGGGTGATAGCAAATGGCGGCTTCGACACCCGCTACCCCTGCCCCCGACTCCGGCGGGCCTAGTAATAGAAGCCGCGAAAAGGCTGCGCCGCATGTCCAACCGCTACCCCAGCACTAGCCACCTCCACCTGCCGCCGATGCCCTTGTGGGCTGCCGCAGTCGTTGCCGCAGCCGCAGCGTGGTTCCTGACCACGCACTACCTGCACATATTCAGCGAGGTCATCAATTGGGATGAGTTCGCGATGCTCGAGCGGGCCGAGCGCAGTTCACGCTTCGGCAGCGTGATCGGATCGGGGCGACCCGGCCTCGTAACGATAGTGCTAATGCCCCTCGTCGAGGGGTGCGTCGACGCCGCTCGCAGCGTGGTCCAGGCCCGCCAGTTCTGGATGGCCATCACCGTCGTCTACCTGATAGGCGTGTATGTTTTGGTACGCCGATGGTTCGTGCACGTCGGCCGCGCCGACGAGGGGAGAGCCCAGGGACTCATCGCCGTCGCTCTGCTGGCGTTCCTGCCTGCGTTCGTTGTGTGGTCCGTCCAGGTGCGCTCCGACCAGCCCGCACTCGCAGCGGTCGTCTGGGGCGGTGCCCTGTTGCTTGGCACTCGGAATTGGCAGGCGCTCACGGCCGGCTTGCTCTTCGCGGTTGGCCTGCTCTGCACTCAGAAAGCGCTCTATGCCATTGCCCTGATCGGCGTGCTGTTCGCAACCGCGACCGCAGCTCGCGCCTTCGGCGAGGGCGGCAATCCGTCTGCCGAAGTTCGGTCAGCCGTTAGACGCCTCGCGACAGGCGCGCTGGCGGGCGTGCTCGTGATCGGCGTATACGCTTTCTTCGTCCCCGACGTCACTCGGCTCGCGAGCGAAAGCATGATTGCCGGGTCGCTCGAGACCATGCGAATGTCGCGCGCAGGACAGGGCTATCGCATCTACACGGTGCACGCAACGCGCCTCGTGGTGCACTGGGTTTTCTTCGCAGTACTGGTGGGCTGGACTGCCCGCGTACTGTGGAACCGCGATAAACCCGAGCTGTTTGTGGTCGCGACCAGTTGGCTGAGCCTGCTGCTCGGCCTGATCGTCATCATGGTTCACGGATCAAGCTTCCCGTACTTCATCATGACGGCGGGTCTGTTCCCGGCTTTGGCACTGGCGATGCCGGCTGGACGGCCATTGGCAATGTCCGGTCGATGGTCATGGGCACTGGTCGCAATTGCAGTCGCCCTCTCGGCCGCACAAAGCTCGCGGGAGTCCGTGCAGATGCTTCATGACACCCAGCGGGAGCAACGGGAAACGCTGCGACTCGTTTATGACTCACCGCTCAAGGATCGGCGCGGCTACCACGTCGAAGGCGCACTGCTCTGCATGCGTGACCCTGAGCCCATGCCGGTGATGTTCAGCCCGATGATCTACCAGCGCTTCCACCAGTCGCCGCAGGCGATGCAGAATCGCTCGGACTGGATCAAGGAATTCCGTGATCGGCCCATCGCCTACATCGTTGAATCCTACCGGCTGAGACAATTTCCCCATGAGATCCGGGAATTCTGGTCGAAGCACTACGTTTGGTACGCACGATCCCTGTACATCGCCGGATTTAAGATCGCGGAACAGACCGAGGTGGAAGTCATCGTGCCGGGCCGGTACCGCTGGGACGCGGATCCCACCTCCCCCACCTCTCAGCTCAAGCTCGGGACCGTGCTGTTGGAGCCGGGCGACGAGGTCGAACTTGCATTAGGGAGCCTACCAGCGCAACCGGTTGGCGAAGGGGCACGAGGCGAACTGCTCCTCGCTGACCTGCCCAAGCCAACACGCGACCAGTACCCGTTTTTCTACCTGATGCGCCAGATCGAGCAGCTGGGTGGACGTTACTAGAGCGGAGAAGCGCCACGGCCAAGCGCATGAACCTCCGTCACTTCGATCGGTCACGACCGGCCGGAATTGTCGATCGCTACTCGTCTGAATCACAGATCGACCTGCGTCGAATCTGCATGAAAACCCCCCGCCAGACCGTCGACAGACGCCCGCTAGGAGCAGGTCGAAAGAAGAAACATCGTTCGCCCGTTGGCCAGGTCGCTGCGCATGGCGATCCGCCCCCGATGCTCCAGCAGCGCCACGCATTTATCGAGACTGTAATCGGAGTAGATCGACTCCCGTCCGCGCGCGATTGCGCTGAACATCGGGTCGTCGACCGGAACGAACTCGAAGATCAACCCCTTTTGGCCCATGCTGCAGCCCAGGTCGATGATCTCCTCCAGCGGAACGCCGCCCGACACACGAAGGTGATGAGCGACGGCAAGCATCAACGTCAGATCGAAGCGGCCTTGCGCCCGCTGCAGGAAAGACTTGCTTTCGGAGTTCTTCCAGCCTGATGCTGGTGTTGGCCGGACCAGATCCATGACCAGCGGATGGATGGCGTGCCCCTGCCGGCGGGCGCGGCGGTAGATGGAGCTCACCGACACCTCGTCGACGTCGAGCGCCACGACGGCGGACCGACTGGCCGCGTATTCGCTGAACTCGCCGGTGTTTGCGCCTATGTCGAGCACCCAGTCCGGCGAGACCGCGTCTATCGCTTTGGCGACAAACACTCGCTTGTCGGTCAGGTCCTGGGCACTGTAGTGGTCGCGCGTGCCTTCGTACTCACTCCAGTGCGACTGCCGCCTGTCGATTCGATCCGCGTAGCGGGTGACCGTGTGATGCAGAGCGCGCAACGAGCGCTCCAGGACGTATTGCGTCCGGCGCAAGGCCGAGGCGCCGGGTGGACTCGCAGGAGCAGACGCAGGAGCACGACCCGAGACTGTCCTGGCCGTTAACGCAGCCGGCAGGGCGACGTGACGAATACGATCCATTCCCCACCACCGCGATACGCCGAGCAACTGCGCACACTGCTCGTGTGCCAAGCCGGCCACCGGGTCGGAGAGGGTCCACTGTATCGGGAGGCCGGCTTCGATCCTCGCCATGAGTGGCAGCAGGAACGTGGTCTCGAACTGATGCCTTGCGACCCAGACATCCCGACCTGGAATCAACGGCTCGATGGAGGGGACGTCGACGATCACGGGCTCGGTGCCGTTGAACAGCACGTTGGCCGGCGTCGCATCCTTGAGAATATAGCCGTGCCGAACCAGCTCGAGATTGACCGCGATCGTGTGCAGCGCCGCCTCGGCCAGCATTGCCGCCGACCACTCCGCCGGCACAGACACGAACGGCACGCGGTCGTGCTTGAACCAGGTACCGGACAGATGCCGTAACCGGTCCGGAATATCCCCCGCCTCCAGGCGCCGAGTGCCCACTACGGATCCGCGATCGACGAGTCGAGCCAATACGTCGCTGCGGAGCATGTCCTCGAAGCGGCCAACTTCAGACGGCTTCACGAGCCTGAGGATACTGCCCTCGAAATCAAAGAGTGACCCAGCAGGGTCGCGAAACGTCCCGCCCGTCACGTTTGCAACCAGCATTCAGTCGTCAGAGCGCTGAAAGGGCTTTTCGCCAGTCTCGGCCGTCGTGCCGGCAGGTTCCGTCCGCTGGAGTACCACCCGGCGAACCCACGTCATGAACTGCAGGCGAAGTTCCCTGAAGTAGAACATGGCTCCCGCAATGCCGGCGATCATCATCTGCACGAGCATGCTTCCCGTACCCGGATCCACGTACGCAACTGCAGGCTGGACGGAGACGACAGCCAGGAACGAGGCAAGCGCGGCGCTCGCTCTCGACAAGGCGCGACGACGATTCTCACTCATGACCATAATTCTCTCCCGACGGTATCAATTGTGTTCTCTGTTGGCCGCAACCGCCGAGGTAGCCTGCGCCGTCGATGTGTCGTTCCAGGCTCGGCGCAAGGCATCGGCAGGAACCTCGTGCATATCGAATGGGCGTCCATACGGCGACAGGAAATAGCGGTCCGGAAGTGGTTCCAGGTTCGCGCCGAAATAATGACTGAGAATGCGGCGGAACTGGTTCACCGCCGAGCCGTCCTGCGGCATGAGATCCGCAGGTGCATGCGGCAGGAAATACGCACTGAAGTTTGCCAGCCGGACGGCTGCATACTGGATCCCGGCCAGACTGTTAGAGAGGTTTGGCCCATGGTCGGACGCGAGTACGATCACGGGCGGCTGACTGGAGGAAGCCAGGATCCCGTCGAGAGCAGCCGTGACGAGCCGGTTCACATACTCGAGCTGGGACACGTAGCTGGCCTTGTCCTCCCACAGGCGCTTCTGCGCTTCGAACTGGTTCGAGATCGTCGCATTTCGCAGTACTTTACCGTCGCGATCGAACAGGTAGGGGTGGTGGGGGACGATGAAGTGGGCGAAGACGAACTTGGGTCGTGGGCTCTTCTCCATCCGGCCAAGCGCGCGGAAGTTTCCCCGATGGCAATCGGCCAGATCGACACTGGCCTTACTCCGGAGTGCGCCCAGCCAACTCGCCTCGACCACTGCACGCACGAATTCATCGTCGTAGATCTGCTGCTCGCACTTTATCTCGCGGTCCGCATGTGGATTGGAGGCCGTGGCGTAGTACGTCGACTGCACGTGGACAATCTCGTAACCTTGCCGCCGTAGAAATCGAGCAGTCTCGTTGTTGCGGATGCCTTCGTTTACGACAGATCGATCTCTGTTGGCGGGGTCCATCTGACTCGGGAATGCGTCGTCTAGATACCCGAGATTCAAGGTCGAGGCCAGCGACAGGAAAGTCCAGCCGTAGTTCGCTGAACTCTGATCGGCCACTTGGAATCCCCGCTGTCGCAGGCCATCGAGGAATTCCGAATTGTCGAACCCGTACTCTCGTTTGAGGACGTCCGCCCGCGCATAGCCGTCGAGAACTATGTAGTAGACGTCAGGCGAACCAGTCGCAGCCGCTGCACGGCCGTCAACTGAAATTTCGGATCCTTCGTCCGCAGTGCCTCGAAGCGCTCTGGATGCACTGGCTGCAATGGGAACCGACGCGAGTACGAGAAGCGCGATGGCGGCAAACGTGAAGGTCTTGTCGACCTCGGGACGAGTCGCCCATGCGGACCTTGCGATCCGGTCCGCGGCCGCGACTGCCATCAGGGCCCAGATGGCCGGCAGCAGTATGCGAAGGGTCGGTGTGCTGCCTGCTGTCACCAGGATGCCCCGACTCTTCGGGCCCAAGTGGCTGACTGCCTCCTGAATTCCGGCCTGGGCCACGGGGTATGCGAAAAAGAAGACCAGGACGCAGACGGCAGCGACGCCGGCCCCGGTGGCCGACCGGGCCCGCAGCCTGAGAATCCCATAGGTCAGAAGCGTCGCAGCGATGGCAACGACGGCAAGAACCCAGGGCGTACCGCCGGAGACTTGCCCGACGTTCTGGCCGGCCAGGAAGACGATCGGGTACGCCGCGAAGAGCGGAACGAACCACGGAATCTTCCGGAACGAAGCGATTTCAGCCGACATAGATCGCAATGGCTATTCCAGTTACCGGTCGCGCCTACGTACTTGGCACCGCAAAGCCTTCGCACCGGCGGCTCGACATTAAGTCACTTCATGCTGCGTCGACGTCGCAAACTGCGTCTCAGAATTGCACGACCAGATCACGGACCGTTATCATCCGGCGCTGTCCTCGGCCGACACCGGTGGATGCTGCCCCGACTCACGGACGTGGGTGAAATTCGTCCACTCCTGCTCGATGCGCATCCAGTCCTCGGGAGTGATGCTGACCGGCGTCTTCAGTTCCCCCGGGTAGTGCGCGAACAATGCGTCCCA
>Ga0113563_10000614_pt1 | contig 17775 bp, 15 predicted proteins | sample Mud3Dept3metaG_FD_80117 | JGI IMG/M metagenome (GOLD analysis project Ga0113563, IMG submission 80117) | Freshwater wetland microbial communities from Ohio, USA, analyzing the effect of biotic and abiotic controls - Mud 3 Core 4 Depth 3... | ecosystem: Environmental > Aquatic > Freshwater >...
GCGCCGGCTGCACGGCGTAGGAAATATTGAGCCCCCATTTGTGCCCATTGCCGAAAAGTTGTTCGAAGCGTGGCGTGTCCTGCGGTGTCGAGATCAGCAGGATGTCGCGTATGCCGGCGAGCATCAGCGTCGACAGCGGATAGTAAATCATCGGCTTGTCGTAGACCGGCAGCAACTGCTTCGAGACGACTTGAGTCGCGGGGTAGAGGCGGGTGCCGGAGCCGCCGGCTAGGATGATGCCTTTCATGGTTTTGGGTGATTAGGTGATTAAGTGATTGAGTGATGGGGTGGTTTACTGGGTAACGTTTCTGTGAAGGCCGGAAAGCAATCGCGATACCTCCTCCACTAACTGGAAAACTCCGTGCTTCTGGTCAAGATAGCCCAGTTCTGCCGAAATCAAAAGTTGTGTTTCCAATTCGCTTAATGAGCCTTTGGCGATACTCAGGAATTGTGCGAACTCTTTCCGTCCCGTTCTGGCCGCGCCTTCAGCGAGGTTGCTGGGAATGGAAATCGCCGCGCGTCGCATCTGAGCGGTGAGGCCGTATATTTCTTCCCGAGGGAACGTTCGTGTGGCTTCATAAATGCTTTTGACCAATGCCATCGCAGCCTTCCACGCTTCGAGATTGTAATGTGGCCTGGTCACGCGGCGTTTTCCTAATCACTCAATCACTTAATTACTTAATGACCTATTGCTTGGCCGCATAATGCGTTTCGATCCATTTCCGGTACTCTCCCGTTTGAACAGACGCCGCCCAGTCCATGTGTTCAAAGTACCATTCTACGGTCTTGCGCAGCCCGGTTTCGAACGCTTCATGGGGTTTCCAGCCAAGCTCGGACTCTATTTTCGTGGTGTCGATCGCGTAGCGGCGGTCATGCCCCGGCCGGTCCTTCACATAAGAGATCAGTTTCGCGTGCGGCGCGAAGTCCGGCCGCAACCCGTCGATAATGGCGCAAATCGTCTTGATCACTTCGAGATTGGTTTTCTCGCTGTTGCCGCCGATATTGTAGGTTTCTCCCAGGCGGCCCTGTTGCAGCACCAGGCGGATCGCCGCGCAGTGGTCGCCGACGTACAACCAGTCGCGCACATTGAGGCCGTCGCCATAGACCGGCAGCGGCTTGCCATGCACGGCGTTCAGGATGACCAGCGGGATCAGTTTTTCCGGGAACTGCAGCGGGCCGTAGTTGTTGGAGCAATTGGTGGTGACGGTCGGCAGGCCGTAAGTGTGGTGATAGGCACGCACCAGGTGGTCGGATCCCGCCTTGGATGCGGCATAAGGGCTGTTGGGCGCGTAAGGTGTTGTTTCCGTGAAGGCGGGATCGTCGCGCCCCAGCGAACCATACACTTCGTCGGTCGAGACGTGCAGAAAGCGGAAGCGGCCTTTCGCCGGCTCTGCGAGCTGCGACCAGTAGGCGCGGGCTTCTTCCAGCAGGCTGAAGGTGCCGACGACGTTGGTTTGCACGAACTCGGCGGGCCCGTGGATCGAGCGGTCAACGTGGCTTTCCGCGGCGAAATGCACGATCGCTTCGGGCTGATACTGCGCGAGCAACCGGGCGACGAGGGCGCGGTCGCTGATGTCGCCTTTCGCGAAAATGTGCCGTGTGTCGTCTTTCAGGCTTGCCAGATTGCCGAGGTTGCCGGCATAGGTGAGCTTGTCGAGATTCACCACCGGCGTGGCTTCGGTCGCGAGCCAGTCGAGCACAAAATTTGAACCAATGAATCCCGCTCCGCCGGTAACCAGTATCACTTTCTATCGCTCCATGCTGATGATGATCGCCCATCTTTAACGCGTTTCCCCCGGGCGCCGGAAGGATACCAGACCCAGCTTTGCCTATGCGGCATTTTGATCCGGGGAGGAGAAATACCCCGTATTCTATGCGCAAGTGCAGTTTGCGTGTAGGCTAACGCCAGCGGCGCGTCACTAAAAAATATGCCGACGAAATGAAAAAAATCCTGCTGGTCAAAACGTCGTCGATGGGGGATGTGGTCCACAATCTGCCCGTTGCCAGCGATATTTGCTCCCGATTACCCGGTGCGGAAATCGACTGGGTGGTGGAGGAGCCGCTAGCGGTACTCCCGCGCCTGCATGCCGCAGTACGGCAGGTCATCCCGGTCGCGATACGCCGCTGGCGCAAAACGCTGTGGCAGCGTGGGACGCGGGACGAGATCCGCCATTTCCTTCGCGTTTTGCGCGAATCCCGTTATGACGCCGTGATCGATACCCAGGGCTTGCTCAAGAGCGCGCTGATCGCGCGCGCAGCACAGGGTATGCGTTTCGGACTGGACTGGAACAGTGCGCGGGAGCCGCTCGGGCTGCTCTACGACCGCACTTTCGGCGTGCCGTGGACGCTGCACGCCGTGGAAAGGAACCGGCTGCTTGCCGCGCAGGCTCTGGGGTACGCACTGCCGGCCCAGGTCGACTATGGTGTGCGCGCCGCCCCGGGAAAATTTTCCTGGTTGCCGGCGGCGCGTTACGCGGTGCTGCTGCACGCCACTAGCGCCGAACGCAAGCTCTGGCGTGAAGCGAACTGGATCGAGATGGGCCGGTATTTCCTGAAACAGGGCATTACTTGCGTGCTGCCGTGGGGCAATATTGCCGAGCGCGCGCGCAGCGACAGGCTCGCAGCGCAGATTTCCGGGTCTATCGTGCCGCCGGCCCTTGGATTGGGTGATGCGGCGGCGCTGTTGGCCGGCGCGTATGCAGCAGCCGGCGTCGACACCGGGCTTGTGCATCTTGCCGCAGCCCTGGGCACGCCTACGGTCGGCATTTATTGCGCTACGGATCCCGGGGCAACCGGGATTTATGCTTGTCCCCGAGCGCTTAATCTGGGGGCCGCAGGGAAGCCGCCGGTGGCCGATGAGGTCATCGCTGCATTGGAGCGGATCACCGCATGATCAAGACCCGCTTCGGCTACACGCTGGTGCTTTATGCGCTGTTGCCACAAGTGCTGTTGCACTTGGTGTGGCGAGCGCGGCGCCAGCCCGCCTACCTCAAAAACATACCCGAACGTTTTGGTTTTTACAGGCAGAAGACGACGCGTCCGCTGATCTGGCTGCATGCGGTGTCGGTCGGGGAGACCCGGGCGGCGGCTCCGCTGATCAAGGCGTTGCAGGACCGGCACCCCGGGCACCAGATTTTGCTGACCCACATGACGCCGACGGGGCGCGAGACGGGGGAGGCGCTATTTGGCGCCGATGTCCTGCGGTGTTATTTGCCGTACGACTATCCGGGCGCGGTGGCGCGCTTTCTTGAGCACTTCAAACCCAAAGCCGGGCTGTTGATGGAAACCGAGATCTGGGCCAACCTGATCCACGGCTGCAGTCAGCGGCATATCCCGCTTTATCTCGTCAATGCCCGCTTATCCGGGAAGTCGTTCACTCGATACCGGCGTTTCGCTGAACTGACACGCGCCAGCCTGAGCGAGTTGAGTGCCGTTGCGGCCCAGACTCGCGACGATGCCGAGCGCTTTTCTGCGCTGGGCGCCGCGAACGTGACCGTCGCCGGCAACATCAAATTCGACATCGAGCCCCCGGCTGCGCAGCTGGAGCGGGGCCGCGCCTGGCGCGCAAGCTACGGGGAGGCCCGGCCGGTATTGCTCGCCGCCAGCACGCGGGATGGGGAGGAAGCGGCACTGCTGGGCGCGCTGGCACAGATTGCCGTGCCGTCACTGCTGACGGTGATCGTGCCGCGTCATCCGCAGCGCTTCGATCAGGTCGCGGCGTTGATCGAGCGTCGCGGCATCCGTTTTCAGCGCCGCAGCGGCGAGACGGCTATTGCCCCGGAAACGCAGGTGCTGCTGGGGGATAGCATGGGCGAGATGTTTGCCTATTATGCGGCGTGCGATATCGCGTTCATCGGGGGCAGCCTGCTGCCGTTCGGCGGGCAGAATCTGATCGAGGCGTGCGCGGCGGGCAAGCCGGTGCTGGTCGGGCCGCATACCTATAATTTTTCGGAAGCCGCCGAGCTTGCGATAGCGGCGGGCGCCGCAATCCGCGTCAAAGACGCCGGCGAACTCGCGCGCGCAGTGCGGCGCCTGCTGGAGGATCGAGAGGTAATGACGCGCATGGCGGACGCCGCGCGCGCGTTCAGCAAAGCGCACCAGGGGGCGACACAACGCGTTTTGGAATTGCTGAGGTTCTAACGAGTAGATCGGTGATTGAGTAATTAAGTGATTGAGTAATTTGGGCAGTCGCAGCAGCAGCCTTAGGCGCTGTTAATCACCCAGTCACCTAATCACTTAATCACTGCTTTACGCATCACTTGACCGCCAGCCACGCATTGACCTGGGTGAGGTCGTCTTCGGCGAGCCGTCCTACGGCGGCCTTGAGTTTCAGCAGCGACAGGATGTAGTTGTAGGTCGCCTGCGCCAGATCGCGGCGGGTCGAGAACAGCTGCTGTTGCGCATTGAGCACATCGACCTGCGTTCTGACGCCGACTTCCAGCCCCAGGCGGGTGGAATCGAGGCTGCTTTGGCTGGACACCAGCGCCGCCTGCAGCGCTTTGACCTGCGCGGCGCCGTTCGCGACGCCCAAAAACGCCTGGCGCGTGCTGAGTTCCGCCGTGCGGCGGGCATTTTCCAGGTCCTGGCGCGCTTTGTCCTCGAAGGCCAGCGCCTCGCGCACCCGGGAACTGGTCAAGCCCCCCTGGTAAATCGGCACGTTCAACTGCAGTCCGATCACCCGGGACGTGGTGTCGGTGCCGGTGCCGCCCTGCAAGCCGGAGCCGGAACCCGACTCGCTGTACGAGGCCACCGCATCCAGCGTGGGCAGATGTCCGCCGCGGTTGCGCGTGACCTCCTGGGTCGCGAAGGTCAGCCCGGCCTGGCTGATCTGCACTTGCAGACTGGTCCGGGCCGCGTCCTGCACCCAGTCATCCATGCGGTTGGGCTCGGGCAGCGCCAGCGAGAACTGCTTGCCCAGAAGTGCGAGCACCGGCGCCGGCTTGCCGATGAGCTGTTCCAGGGCGCGGCGTTTGATCTCCAGGTCGTTGTTTGCGGCAATCTCCTGCGCTACCGTCAGATCGTAGCGCGCCTGAGCATCGTGCTGATCGGTGATGGTGGCGGTGCCCACTTCGAAGTTGCGTTTGGCCTGGGCCAGCTGTTCGGCAATGGCTGATTTCTGCGCTCCGGCGAAAGCCACGCTGTCCTGCGCCAGCAGAATGTCAAAATAAGCCTGCGCGGTCCGGACAACCAGGTCCTGGGCCGCCAGCGCAAACTGCACATCGGCTTGCGCTACCTGGGTTTTGCCCTGTTCGTACTGCATATAGTTCTGCGCCCGAAACAGCGGCTGGGTCAATGACAGCGTAACGGCATTGGAGTTGAACTGCCCCTCCGAACCGGGGGTGCCCGGACTCCGGAAGCGGATTTCGCGGTCGTTGTACTGAGTGGACGCCGACAGGCTGAGTTGCGGCAGCAGTCCTGCGCGCCCCTGAGGCAGTTTTTCCTGACCCGCGCTCCATGCCGCGCGCGCCGCCGCATACACCGCGTCCGAACTGCGCGCTTCTTTATAAATATCAATTAAATCAGCGGCATAAGTCTGGGCCGCCGGCGCTGCAGCCAGCAGCAACGCACACGTCGCGGAGGTGAGAAGGCGCATCATGCTCAAGTGACTGAGTGATTGAGTGATTGAGTGATCAGGCATGAGGCGAAGCTCTGTTTAATTACCGGGTTACTTAATCACTGAATCACTAGAATACGAATCGTTCCGGTTGCGGCGCGTTTTTCAGCGACGCAATGCAGGTCTCGAACAAGCCTGTCGAATGATAGGCGCCGGCCGAGACATAAGTGATCAACCGCGCTTCCATTGCCGGCGGCTCCCCCACGACCGCGAGCAGCCGGCCGCCCGGCTTGAGGCTGTTCTGAAACGCCTCCGGCAGCACCGGCACCGAGCCGGTCAGGACGATCACATCATAGGGTCCGTGCTTGTTCCAGCCGCGGGCGGCATCGCCGGTTTCCAGCGTGACGTTGGTGATGCCGTGCGCCGCGAGCTTGGCGGCCGCGGACTGCGTAAATTCCGGAATGATGTCTACGCTGTAGACGTGACTTCCCAGGCTGGCGAGCAGCGCCGTCATGTAGCCGCTGCCCGTGCCGACTTCGAGTATCCGGTCCGAACTCACGATGCCCAGTTCCTGCAGCATGCGCGCCTCGATCTTGGGCGGGAGCATTTTTTCGCCGTGGCCCAGCGGAATTTCCATGTCGGCGAAAGCCAGTGCGCGGTACTGCTCAGGCACGTAATCTTCGCGGTGCACGCGGAGCAGGAGGTCAAGCACTTGCGGGTCGAGCACGTCCCAAGGCCTGATCTGCTGTTCGACCATGTTGAAGCGCGCACGCTCAAAGTCCAATTGGGGGGGCATCATAAGAGTCGGTTCCGGATATGGATAATCGGGTTACGCGGCCTCAGGAGTCGGGCCCTGCTCCGCGCTTCGGCGTGCTATTGCTTGCAATTATCCCACAATTGGATTAGTTTTTGCGTAACACGTTAGGGGTCCTCGCGGCAGGTGCCGCGGGGTGAGAAAGACCCTTATAACCTGATACGGGTAATGCCGTCGTAGGGAAGCGTGGTGCGGCAGCCCCCACCATTGCTCCCCCTGCAATTCCTAGGAGCACAACCATGAATGCCAACCCCAAGTTCCTGAGTGCGACCGCGCATGTCGATGCGGCGGCGGTGCTGCCCTTGCCCAACTCGCAAAAGGTCTACATCCAGGGCTCGAGTCCTGACATCCAGGTGCCGATGCGCGCGATCAGCCAGAGCGATACCCCGGCGTCCATGGGCGAGGAGAAAAACCCGCCGGTCTGGGTCTACGACACCTCCGGGCCTTATACCGATCCGCACGCGGCCATCGACGTACGCAACGGCTTGCCTGCGCTGCGCGCGAAATGGATCGCGGACCGTGGCGACACCGAAGAGCTCGCGGGCCCCTCGTCGCGTTATGGCGTAGAGCGCCTGAACGACGCCGGGCTGGCTGAACTGCGGTTTAACCTGAAAAGAAAGCCGCGCCGCGCCCAAGCGGGCATGAACGTCAGCCAGATGCACTATGCGAAAAAAGGCATGGTCACGCCCGAGATGGAATTCATCGCCATACGCGAGAACCTGTGCCGCAGGGAATACACGGAGTCGCTCAAGGCTTCCGGCCCGAACGGGGCCAAGCTCGCCGATCTGATGCTGCGCCAGCATGCAGGCCAGTCCTTCGGCGCCGCCATTCCGTCCGAGATCACCCCCGAGTTCGTGCGCGACGAGGTGGCGCGCGGCCGCGCCATCATCCCGGCCAACATCAACCACCCGGAAACCGAGCCGATGATCATCGGCCGCAATTTCCTGGTCAAGATCAATGCCAACATCGGCAACTCGGCGCTCGGCTCCTCGATCGGCGAGGAAGTGGAAAAGATGACCTGGGCGATCCGCTGGGGCGGCGACACGGTGATGGATCTGTCGACCGGCAAGCACATTCACGAGACGCGCGAGTGGATCATACGCAACTCACCGGTGCCGATCGGAACCGTGCCCATCTACCAGGCGCTGGAAAAAGTCGACGGCAGGGCCGAGGAACTTACCTGGGAGATTTACCGCGACACGCTGATCGAGCAGGCCGAGCAGGGCGTGGACTACTTCACCATACACGCCGGGGTGCTGTTGCGCTATGTGCCGCTCACGGCCAGGCGCATGACCGGCATCGTCAGCCGCGGCGGCTCCATCATGGCGAAATGGTGTCTTGCGCATCACAAGGAGAGCTTCCTCTATACGCATTTCGAGGAGACCTGCGAGATCATGAAGGCCTACGACGTCGCCTTCTCGCTCGGCGACGGCTTGCGCCCGGGCTCGATCTACGATGCCAACGACGAGGCCCAGCTGGGCGAGTTGCGCACCCTGGGCGAGCTGACGAAGATCGCCTGGAAGCACGACGTGCAGGTGATGATCGAAGGCCCGGGCCATGTGCCCATGCACCTGATCAAGGAGAACATGGACCTCCAGCTCAAGGAGTGCCACGAAGCGCCGTTCTACACCCTGGGGCCGCTGACCACCGACATCGCTCCCGGCTACGACCACATCACCTCGGGCATCGGCGCCGCGATGATCGGCTGGTATGGCACGGCGATGCTGTGCTACGTCACGCCCAAGGAACACCTGGGGCTGCCCAACAAGAGCGATGTCAAGGATGGCATCATTACCTACAAACTTGCCGCCCATGCCGCCGACCTGGCCAAGGGGCACCCCGGGGCGCAGATCCGCGATAACGCGCTATCCAAGGCGCGGTTCGAATTCCGCTGGGAGGACCAGTTCAACCTCGGCCTCGATCCGGACAAGGCGCGCGAGTTTCACGACGAGACCCTGCCCAAGGACAGCGCCAAAGTTGCGCATTTCTGTTCGATGTGCGGGCCGCATTTCTGCTCGATGAAAATCACCCAGGATGTGCGCGAATACGCTGAAAAACAGGGCGTGTCCGAGCAGGAGGCGCTGGCCAAAGGCATGCAGGACAAGGCGCAGGAGTTCAAGGACAAGGGCGCCGAGATCTACACCAAGATGTGAACCGTCGGCGTCGTAAGTGTTGATCCGGGGTTTTTTACGTTTGCTTACAACCCCTGCCTGCCTGCTTTACAAATCACCCTGTAGAATGCCTGCTTTGCACGGCAGGTTTCTAACATGACCCGACGTCATTTCTACGCGGTTGGCCTCTTGCTCCTGCTTGTTGCGGGTGGCGCCGCGGCCTATGCGGTCTGGGGATCGATCAAGCCGGCGACTGCTTACCGTCTTGCCAAGGTCGAAAGCGGCGCCATCACTGCGGCGGTTTCCGCAACGGGGACCCTCAATCCGGTCGTGTCGGTGCAGGTCGGCTCGCAGGTTTCGGGGCAGGTCAAGGAACTCTACGTCGACTACAACTCGCAAGTGAAGAAAGGGCAGCTCATTGCGCGCATCGATCCCGAGGCATTCACGCTGCGCGTCGGCCAGGCGATGGCGGATATGGAGGCGACGCGCGCCACCGTGCTGACGCAACTCGCCAACGTGGGGGCGCTGCGGGCCGAGGTGTCGCGCGCCAGGGTCAGCCTGGCCGATGCCGAACGCGATTTTCAGCGCAACAAAACACTGTTCGAAAAGAATTTCGTTTCGGCGGCGGCGCTCGACAAGGCGAGGGCGGTTTTTGAGGGGGCGCAGGAGCAGTTGAAAATCACGCAGGCTCAGCTCGCGGTCGGCGAATCGCAGGTGCGCAATGTCGAGGCGGTGGTCAAACAGCGCGAATCGCAGCTGGCCCAGGCCAAAGTCGATCTTGACCGCACCATGATACGCGCGCCGGTGGACGGCATCGTGGTCAAGAAATCGGTCGAGCCGGGGCAGACCGTTGCCGCGAGCCTGCAGTCCCCCGAGCTTTTCGTTATCGCGCAGGACTTGCGGGAAATGCAGGTGGAAGCCTCGATCGACGAGTCGGAAATCGGGCGGATCAAAACAGGGCAGGCGGCGACTTTTACCGTCGACTCGTATCCGGGCCGGACCTTCCGGGGATCGGTATCGCAGGTGCGCAAAGCGGCGCAGGTGGTGCAGAACGTCGTGACCTATATTGCCGTGATTGCCACGTCCAACTCCGATCTGAGCCTGTTTCCGGGGATGACGGCCAACGTGCGCATCGTGGTGGATACGCGCGAAAAAGTGCTCAGGGTGCCCAATGCCGCTTTGCGTTTCCGGCCTGCCGGCATAGCCGAGGCGCGGCCGCCCGAAAATGTCGCCGCTCCGGCAGGCAAAGGCGGGGGGCAGCAGGCGGCCCAGGCGCGCGAGAGGCTGATCAAGGAACTCAAGCTCGATGCCGGGCAGCAGGCAAAAGTGGAAACCATATTCAATGAGACGCGGGACAAGATCAGGGCCCTCACTACCGAAGACCAGGCCGAGCGCCGCCGGCAGACCGAGCGGCTGCGCGCGGACTCGCGCACGCGGATTGCGGAAGTGCTGAACCCCGAGCAGCGCAAACATTATGAAGAAATGACCGCGTCCCGCGCCACGGGCGGCGCAACCAGCGGCCGCGTATGGGTGCTCGACAAGAACGGCAAGCCCGCGCCGGTCAACGTGCGCGTGGGGCTGTCTGACGGCACTGCCGCAGAGCTTGTGTCCGGCGACATCACCGAGGGCATGGGCGTGATCGTCGGCACCGGCGATTCCGGCAAGTCGCGCACGCAACCGGCGAGCGGACCGCGCTTTGGATTTTAAGGGCGGTGATTAAGTGATTCAGTGATTGAGTGATTCGGTGATTAAGCAACGGCCAATCTGGGAGCTTCTTGAAAATTGCTTAGAGCGTATCTCAAAAATACTCCCTCTCCCCGCGTCGGCGGGGAGAGGGTTGGGGAGAGGGGATTTTGAGATGAGTTTTAATCACTTAATCACTTAATCACTCAATTACTGAATCATGGCAGAGCCTCTGATCGTCACCCGCAGCCTCACCAAGGTGTACCGCATGGAAAGCTACACCGTGACGGCGCTGCAAGGCGTGTCGGTCGAAATCGGTGCCGGAGAATTCGTGGCGGTGATGGGCCCGTCCGGATCGGGCAAATCGACCTTCATGAATCTGCTGGGCTGTCTTGATACGGCGACGAGCGGCGAATATTACCTTGCCGGCGAGAAAGCCTCCGAGCTGTCGGGCGATGCGCTCGCGGCAGTCCGCAACCGCAGAATCGGGTTCGTGTTCCAGAACTTCAATCTGCTGCCGCGCACGACCGCGCTGGAGAACGTCGAGCTGCCGCTGCTTTACGCTCACGTTTCAACGCAGGAGCGGCGCAGCCGGGCGCTGGCCAAACTCGCCGATGTCGGGCTGGCCGAACGCGCAGACCATCACCCGGCGCAACTCTCCGGCGGCCAGCAGCAGCGGGTGGCGATTGCGCGCGCACTGGTCAACGACCCGGTGCTTATTCTCGCCGACGAACCCACGGGCGCGCTCGACTCACGCACCAGCTTCGAGGTCATGGGCCTGCTGCAACAACTGAACCGCGGCGGGATGACGGTGGTGCTGGTGACCCATGAACACGACATCGCGGCATTTGCCTCGCGCGTGGTCAGTTTCCTCGATGGTCGCGTGGTCGATGATCAGCGGATCTCGCAGCCGGCCGATGCTGCGGCCAAGCTGCGCGAACTGGAGGTGGCGGTATGAACTGGCTTGCCAGCATACGTATCGCATTGCGGGCGCTGCGCGTGAACAAGCTGCGCAGCATTCTGACCATGCTGGGCATCATTATCGGCGTGGCGGCGGTGATTACCATGATCGCGGTCGGCGCCGGCGCGCAGTCCCAGGTAGAAGAGCAGATCAAGAGTCTCGGTTCCAATCTCATCATCCTGCTGCCTGGGTCGGTCACGTCGGGTGGGGTCCGGATGGGTGCGGGGTCGCGGGCGTCGCTGACGGAGGACGACGGGTACGCGTTGCAGCGCGAAGTGAGCGAGGTCCAGGCTGCCGCGCCGACCCTGCGCGGATCTGGCCAGGTCGTGGCTGGAAATAACAACTGGTCGACCGTGTTCTTTGGAATTACGCCCGAGTATTTCGAGGCGCGTAACTGGGTGATTGCCACCGGCAAAAGCTTCGATGCAGCCGATCTCACCGGCTCGGGCAAGGTCGTGCTGCTCGGCGAAACGGTTGTGCGCAATCTGTTCGGTGATGCCGACCCGATTGGCCAGACGGTGCGAGTGCGCAAGGTCCCGATGCAGGTGATCGGCACGCTTGAGCGCAAAGGTCAGAGCCTGATGGGCCAGGACCAGGACGATGTGATCCTGATGCCGATCTCCACCGCGCGCAATCGCGTTCTCGGCGGCAATATCGCGAAGCAGCGGGCGGTGCAATCGATTTCGATCAAGGTCCGCGAGGATGCCGACATGACTGAGGCCGAAGGCGAGATCAGGCGGCTGTTGCGGCAGCGCCATCGTCTGCAGTCCGGTCAGGAGGACGACTTTACGCTGCGCAATCTTTCGGAAGTGCTGGGAGCGCGCGAGGAATCGAGCCGTATCATGACGCTGCTGCTTGCCGCCGTGGCTTCGGTGTCGCTGCTGGTGGGGGGCATAGGCATCATGAATATCATGCTGGTCTCGGTCACCGAGCGCACGCGCGAGATCGGGCTGAGGATGGCGGTCGGCGCGCGCGGGAGCGATATTCTGTCGCAGTTCCTGGTCGAGGCGGTCACGCTGGCGCTCATCGGCGGCCTGTGCGGTATTGTTCTGGGTGTCGGAGGATCTTACGCCATCGGGGAATTTGCCGGCTGGCGGATTAAAATCAACGTCGAGGCCGTCACGCTCGCGGTCGGTTTTTCCGCCGCCATCGGCGTGTTCTTCGGTTTTTATCCGGCGCGCAAGGCCTCGCGGCTGTTGCCGATCGAAGCGCTGCGCTATGAGTAATTCTGTGATTGAGTGATTGAGTGAACCACCGCCCGCGGCGCGAGGGTTTGGGTCAATCACCTAATCACCTAATCACTTAATCACTAAATGACTGAATCACTGTCTTTTACGCGTAGAATAGCGCCTTCCTCATGGACCTAACGCTATACCTCAAGGCCCTGATACTCGGTGTCGTCGAAGGGCTCACCGAATTCCTGCCGGTTTCCAGTACCGGGCATTTGATTGTCGTCGGCGACCTGCTCGGTTTCAATGACGATAAAGGCAAGGTACTCGAGATCGTCATCCAGCTTGCCGCGATACTCGCGGTGTGCTGGGAGTACCGGGCGCGCTTTGCGGGGGTGATCCGCGGCTACGCCACCCAAGCGCCGGCACGGCGCTTCGTTTCCAACCTGGCGATTGCATTCATGCCCGCCGCGATTCTGGGCTTCTTGTTCCACGGCGCGATCAAGAAAGTGCTGTTTCACCCGGTTCCGGTGGCGCTGGCGCTGATTGTCGGCGGCGTCCTGATTCTGTGGGTCGAGCGCAGGCAGCACACGGTGACGGTACTGGACGTCGACGATATGCGCTGGCGCGATGCGCTCAAGGTCGGTTGTGCTCAGGCGCTGGCGCTGATTCCCGGCACTTCGCGCGCGGGCGCGACCATCATAGGCGGGCTCTACTTCGGCATGTCGCGCAAGGCCGCGACCGAATTTTCATTTTTTCTCGCCGTGCCGACGATGTTTGCCGCGGTGATCTACGATGTTTACAAAAACCGTGAATTGCTGAGGATGGATGATGCCGGGGTGTTTGCCGTCGGTTCCGTGGCGGCTTTTATCAGCGCGTTTCTCGCGGTGCGCGGGTTGCTGCGCTATATCAGCCACCATGACTTCAGCGTGTTCGCCTGGTACCGCATCGTGTTCGGACTGGCCGTTCTGGCAACCGGTTACACAGGCATGGTGAACTGGTCGCAATGAAGCGGTGATTGAGTGATTGAGTGATTGAGTGATTGAGTGATTAGGTCGCGTGGACACCCAATCACTATTCACTATTTACCTTTCACCGTTTTTTCAGCTCTGCGTCCAGGGCAGGCCTGCCGCGCGCCAGCCGCCCTTGGCATTGCGATGACCGACAGCGTCCTTGTCTCCCTCGAAGCCTTCGAGCACGTTGTAGCACCCGGCATAGCCGGCCTGGGTTGCCAGCGTCGCGGTATGGTGCGAACGGCCGCCGCTGCGGCAAATGAACATTACCAATGCTCCCTTGTCGACCTTCTGCTCGAGTTCGGGGAGAAAAGACGGATTCAGTGTGTTGTCGGGGTAGGTCAGGAATTCGATTTCCACCGCACCGGGAATGCGGCCGACCCAGTACCATTCGGCGTGTGTACGTACATCGACCAACCTCGCGTTGGGCGCCTCTTTCCAGACCTGGTAAGCCTCCCCGGGCAACAAGGCCCCTTCATAGGGAAGTCCCAATTGCCGAGCCCGCTCGCGGGCGGTTTTCAAAATATCGTCGAGGGCCAAATTTGCTCCTTTCGGTCGAACTGGGTTCGGGAATCATGACGGTCGCCAAAACGGTTCCGGCGCAAAAACAAGGCGTTATTTTACCAGAGCTGCGGGGGCGCTATAATGGTGCAAGTAGAGGCCGAGCCGCACCATTATGGTGCCAATGAATTAGTGTGCTTTGCTCAAATTCCTTATGGCACAATGCCTTCCTTATAAAAATTGCTGGCACATTTTGTGCTCATGTAGAAATTTTGCATTACCCGTTTCCGTCTTACCCACCGTTTAGGAGAATTTGATGGCATCCGCCGCCGATGTAATGAAAATGGTTAAAGACAACGAAGTCCGGTTCGTTGATTTTCGCTTCACCGATACCCGCGGCAAGGAGCAGCATGTATCGGTGCCTGCCAAAGCGTTTACTGATGATAAATTCACGGACGGCCATGCTTTCGATGGTTCTTCGATTGCCGGCTGGAAGGGCATTCAGGCCTCCGACATGCTGTTGATGCCGGACCCGGATTCAGTGCGCATGGACCCCTTTACCGACGAGCCGACGCTGATTCTGACCTGCGACGTGGTCGAGCCGACGGATGGCAAGGGTTATGACCGCGATCCGCGTTCCATCGCCAAGCGTGCCGAGGCTTACCTCAAGTCGACCGGTATCGGCGACACCGCTTACTTTGGTCCCGAGCCCGAGTTTTTCGTTTTTGACTCGGTGACCTGGGGCATTGATATGTCCGGCTCGTTTGTGAAAATCAAATCAGAAGAGGCGGCATGGGCGTCGAGCGAGGACATTGAAGGCGGCAACATGGGGCACCGCCCGTCGGTCAAGGGCGGCTACTTTCCGGTGGCGCCCGTCGATTCGCTGCAGGATATCCGCTCCGCGATGTGCATGGCGCTTGAAGAACAGGGCGTCGAGGTCGAGGTCCACCATCACGAGGTGGCGACTGCGGGCCAGTGCGAAATAGGCACCAAGTACGAGAGCCTCGTAAAACGCGCGGACTGGATGCAGATCCTCAAATACACGGTGCATAACGTTGCGCATTCGTATGGCAAAACCGCGACTTTCATGCCCAAGCCCATCGTCGGCGATAACGGCTCGGGCATGCACGTGCACCAGTCGCTCTGGAAGGGTGACAAGAATCTGTTCAGCGGCAACGGTTATGCCGGGCTGTCCGAGCTTGCGCTCTACTACATAGGCGGCATCATCAAGCATGCCAAGGCACTCAACGCCATTACCAACCCCGGAACCAACTCCTACAAGCGGCTGGTTCCCGGCTTCGAGGCGCCGATCAATCTTGCCTATTCGGCGCGCAACCGCTCGGCTTCGGTGCGCATTCCCCACGTAATGAGCCCGAAAGCACGGCGTATTGAAGTGCGCTTTCCGGACCCGACCGCCAACCCCTATCTCGCATTCACCGCGATGATGATGGCGGGCCTCGACGGTATCCAGAACAAGATCCATCCTGGCGATCCGATCGACAAGAACCTGTATGATCTGCCGCCGGAAGAAGCGAAGAAAGTGCCCAACGTGTGCTCGTCACTCGACATGGCCCTCGAGCATCTCGACAAGGATCGCGAGTTCCTGACCCGCGGCGGGGTGTTCTCCAACGACATGATCGATGCGTATATCGAACTCAAGATGGAAGAGGTCACCGCTTTCCGCATGACCACCCATCCGCTCGAGTTCCAGTTGTACTACAGCCTGTAATCCGGAGCCGGACGTCACGGGAAGGGCGGGCGCGAGCCCGCCCTTTTTCTTTCGCACCGCTTGGCGCACCATTTGGGTGCATTGCTAATTCTTTTTTCCTGACATAGACTTAGACACTAATATCAGCGCGGTAACGTCAACCTGGACTACCAGTTGGCTGTTAAAGTAAAGACGATCGGACGGGATATACGCATGCGAACACTGGTTTTGGCTTTGTCACTGACGTTCGCCGCATGTGCGGTGCGCGCGGAGATCTATGAGTGCATCGACCAGAGCGGTAACAAGCGGTTCACCAACATCGGTTCGGAAGCCAAGGGCTGCAAACCGATGAACATCGCGCCGCCCAGCGCCGCTACGCCGTCCAGACCCGCAGCCAAGAGCGCGGCGCCCGCCAACTTTCCCAGCGTCGATGCGCAGACGCAAAAGCAGCGCGATACCGACCGCCGCCGCATTCTGGAACAGGAACTCGCCAGCGAGCAAAAGCTCCTGGAGCGGGCCCAAAAAGACCTCGCCGAACAGGAAGCTATCCGTCTTGGCAGCGAGCGCAACTATCAGCGCGTGCTCGACCGGCTTGAACCGTACAAGAAAAAGGTCAAGCTGCACGAAGACAACATCGCCAATCTCAGGAAAGAACTGGCGAACACCCGGTAGACCGGCGGCCGGATCGGTCCGGATCAGGTATGCGACATGGCCATGCGAGTAGCGGGCCGGCTTTTCGGCACACCCGCTTTCTGGCGCGGTTCTTGCTGTGTCCTGTTTCCATATAGAGTGAAAAAATGACACCAGCCGCACTTTCCGGTCTCGAATTGCTCGCGGCAGCCGTGGTGCTGGTGGACCGGAAACTGGTCGTGCATTATATGAATCCGTCAGCCGAAAATCTGTTTGAACTGAACTTCAAGAATGCCGCCGGTCTGGCGCTTGGCGAGCTGTTTGACGATACCGAGGTGCTTTCCGCGGCGGTAAATTACGCGCGCGACCACAATTGCAGTTACACCGAACACGCCCTCGAACTGGGCATCGCCGGCCGGAAACTGCATTTGTCATGCACCGTGACCCCCGTCGGGCTGGAGGAGCAAAGAAGCGGCGAGGACTTTCTCCTCGAATTCCAGCACACCGAACAACAGCTCAAGATCGCGCGCGAGGAGCGCATGCTCGACCAGAGCCGGGCCAATCGCGAGCTGATTCGCAATCTCGCGCACGAAATCAAAAACCCGCTGGGCGGGATCCGCGGCGCGGCCCAGCTTCTGGAGCGCGAGCTCGAGCGTCCGAATCTGCACGAATATACGCAGGTGATCATGAAAGAGGCTGACCGGCTGCAGCAGCTGATGGATCGCCTGCTCACGCCGCACCGCCTGCCGCAGCCCACGCTGGTCAACGTGCACGAAGTGCTGGAGCGCGTGCGCAGCGTGATCCTCGCTGAATATCCGAACATCGCCATCCGCCGCGATTACGATACCAGTCTGCCGTTGTTGAAAGGCGACAAGGAGCAGCTGATTCAGGCCGTGCTCAATATCGTGCGCAATGCAGCGCAGGCGCTTTCAGGCAAGGGTGAGATCAGACTCGGGACGCGCATCGCGCGGCAGGTGACCCTGGCGCGAAAACGTTACCGTCATGCGCTGGCGCTGACGATTTGCGATAACGGGCCGGGGATTCCGGATGAAATACGCGAGCGCATTTTTTACCCGCTGGTGTCGGGGCGCGACGGCGGAAGCGGCCTGGGCCTGACGCTCGCCCAAAACTTCATTTCGCAGCATCAAGGCACGATCACGTTCGAAAGCGAGCCGGGCAGCACCTGCTTCACTATTTTGCTGCCCGTTGAAGAGAGTGTGAATGGGAAATAGGAGATGTGTGGCCAGTGATTAAGTAATTAGGTGATTAAGTGATTTGACAACCGCAGATCAGATGAATGCAGACGCTGCCGCCAATCACTCGTCACCCAGTCACTCAATCACTGTTTACTGTTCACGGAATTTATGAAACCTGTCTGGATCATCGACGACGACCGTTCGATACGCTGGGTGTTCGAGAAAGCGCTGGCGCGGGAGAACATTCCGTTCAAGGTGTTTTCCTCGGCGCTGGAGGCGCAGCGCGCGCTGGATGTGGAAACGCCGCAGGTGATGGTGAGCGACATCCGCATGCCCGGGGAATCGGGCCTGGAGCTGTTGCAGAAGGTGAAGCAGCGCTTTCCCGATCTGCCGGTCATCATCATGACGGCATACTCCGATCTCGATAGCGCGGTA
>Ga0113563_10000615_pt1 | contig 17768 bp, 14 predicted proteins | sample Mud3Dept3metaG_FD_80117 | JGI IMG/M metagenome (GOLD analysis project Ga0113563, IMG submission 80117) | Freshwater wetland microbial communities from Ohio, USA, analyzing the effect of biotic and abiotic controls - Mud 3 Core 4 Depth 3... | ecosystem: Environmental > Aquatic > Freshwater >...
ACCAAGGCGATCATCATCAACACTCCCAACAACCCCACGGGAAAGGTCTTTTCCCGGGAGGAGCTGCAGTTTATCGCGGACCTTTGTTTGAAGTGGGGGGTTTTGGCCGTGACCGACGAAATCTACGAGCACATTCTCTACGACGGCGCCCGTCATGTCCCCCTTGCGTCCCTGCCCGGTATGCGCGAGCAGACCATCACCGTGAATTCGATCTCCAAAACCTACAGCCTGACCGGCTGGCGGGTGGGCTGGGTGGTGGCGTCCCCGAAACTGACCGCCTCCGTGCGCAAGGTCCACGATTTCCTGACCGTCGGGGCGGCCCACCCCTTACAGGAAGGGGCTGCCGTCGCCCTGCGGACGGATCGGTCCTATTACCAGACTTTAGCGGAAGAGTACCGGCAGCGGAGAGACTTTCTGCTTCCGGTTCTGGAGGAGGTGGGGTTCCGGGTTTACCGGCCTCGTGGGGCCTATTACCTCATGACCGACGTCGCCCATTTCGGTTTTGCCGACGACGTGGCCTGCTCCTTCTTTTTAGTGGAAAAATTCGGCGTGGCGACCGTCCCCGGGAGCGCCTTTTATAACCGGGCGGAGTTAGGAAAAACGAAGGTCCGCTTCGCCTTCCCCAAGAAACTTGAAACCCTCCAAATGGCCGCCGAGCGGCTGAGAAAGTTCAAACCGCCCGGCAAATAGGGGCAAAAGGGAAAAAGGGAGAAAGACGAGGCCTTTTGGCCCTTCTTCTTTTGTTATCGCTTTGTCCGAATCCGGATCTTCTGCCCTTTGCGCCATTCGTAGACGATCGGGCTGGCCACGAAAATCGAAGAATAGGTCCCGACCACAATTCCAAACAGAAGGGCGAAAGAAAAGTCATGAATCACTTCCCCTCCGAATAGGAACAGGGCCAGGCAGACCAGAAATACGGTGACGGAGGTCACGATCGTCCGGCTGAGGACTTCATTAATGCTGGAATTCATCACCACGCCCAGATCGTCCTTTGGGCGGAGGCGCAGATTTTCGCGAATCCGGTCATAGATCACGACCGTGTCCGTAAGAGAATAACCGGCCAGGGTCAGAAGGGCGGTGATGAGAAGAAGGTTGATTTCTTTCCCGAGGAGGAGAAAGAGGCCCATGACCGTCAGAACATCGTGAAAGGTAGCGGCAGCCGCGGCCACCCCGAAGGAGAACTCAAACCGCCAGGCCAGGTAGATGATCATGCCAATGGCCGAGATCACCACGGCGATCAGAGCGTCGTCCCGGAGGCTCTTGCCGACCTTGGGGCCGATCTCCGTCGTGCCTTCCACGATGAACTTGTTTTCCTTGAATTCCCCGGAGAAAGCCGCCACGATCCGGTCTGAAACCTTCGCTTCCCTGGCCTCAAACGGTTTCTTGACCTGGATCAGAAGTTTGTTCCCTTCCGTGAAGTGCTGCAGTTCGCTGTCGTGATACCCGCTTGTTTCCAGGACTTTCCGGGCCTGCTCCATCTGTACGGGTTTTTCGAATTTCAGCTGGATAGCCGTTCCGCCGGCGAAGTCGATGCCTAAGTTGGCCTGCCCCCGCCAGATTTGCACTAAAGCGATGATCCCCATGCTCACGAAAATCACCGAGAGAATAAAGGCATATTTCCGCATGCCGATAAAGTTGATATTGGTTTTTCCTAAGAGTTCAATGCCCATGAAAGGGATCCTCCATTTCAGATGCTCAACGTCTTGAGCTGCTTCTTCATGTTGATCCAGTCGAAGATGACTTTGGTCCCGATCAGGGCGGAGAAGAGATTGATGATCACGCCCAGGCTCAGGGTCACGGCGAAACCTTTGATCGGTCCGGTTCCGAACTGGAAGAGAACGACCGCGGTGATCAGGGTCGTAACGTGGGAGTCGATAATCGTGAAGAGGGCTTTGTCATACCCGGCGTCTACCGCGGCTCGGACGGTCTTCCCCAGGCGCAGTTCTTCGCGGATCCGTTCGAACATCAGGACGTTGCTGTCCACGGCCATGCCGATGGCCAGGATGATGCCGGCGATGCCGGGAAGGGTGAGGGTCGCGCGCATGGCCGCGAACGCCCCCATCAGGTAAACGATGTTCAAAACCAGCGCCCAGTCGGCGATCAACCCCGACATGCGGTAGTAAGCGACCATAAAAATGACCACCAGGAGCGAGCCGATAAAGGCCGCGCGGATTCCTTTCCGGATGGAGTCCTCGCCCAGGGAGGGGCCGACAGTCACATTCTGGATGATTTTCACCGGAGCAGGCAGGGCGCCGGCGCGAAGAACGATAGCCAGGTCCGAGGCCTCTTCCGGGGTGAAAGACCCGGTGATCTGCGCCTTCCCCCCGCTGATCCTCTCCTGGATGACCGGAGCGGAGTAGACATTGTTGTCCAGGACGATAGCCAGACGCTTGCGGACGTTTTCCGCCGTGATCTGGTCGAAGAGCCGGGCGCCGCGGGCGTCAAAGTCCAGCGAAACATAGGATTCGTTGAAATCCGATTTGATGCGCATCCTTGCGTCGGTAAGCACGTCCCCGGTCATCAACGCCCGCTTCTTGATCAGGTAGGGGCGGCGGGTAACGACCCCGCTGTCGCGATCAACGACTTTCTGGTAGAGGACTTCGTCGCCCGGGGGGATATTCCCCTTAAGGGCCTCTTCCAAGCTGTTCTCATCGTCCACGAGTTTGAATTCCAGGAGCGCGGTTTTGCCGATCAGCTCAATCGCCCGCTGCGGGTCTTTAATGCCCGGAAGCTGAACCAGGATTTCCCTGTCTCCCTGGGGAACAATGACCGGTTCGGTGACGCCGAACTGGTCCACCCGGTTGCGGATGGTCTCCAAGGCCTGGCGCACCGCCGATTCCTCAACCCCCTTGGCCTCTTTCGGGTTGCCCTCCAGGAGGTACAGGAACTTTCCTTCCGCCTCCCGGAAGGAGGCGACCTTCAAACCGGGAAACTGGTCTGTGCGGACCTGGTTGAACCGGTCGTTTGCCTTGCTGTCCGGCAGGACAACGGAAATTTTCCCGTCCGGGGTGCGCTCGATCTTGCCGAAGGGGATGTCCTTTTTCGTCAAGGAATCTTTGATATCGGCGGCATACTTGTCCATCATACTTTCGACGGCCTTCTGCACCTCCACTTCGAGCAGCAGATGCATGCCCCCGCGCAGGTCAAGGCCCAGGTTGATCTTGTCGGTAGGCAAGTATTTGGTCCACCACTTGGGCAGAGGGTCAACAAGGGTGGGGATCAGGAAAAAAATGGAGAGAGCCAGGAACAGAACGATCAGCCCGGCCCGCAGTTGAATACTCCGCAACATTTTGGTCTCCTTTGAGGGCTTCGTAAAAAGTCCATCTGCGGCGGGGCGCCTCGGAAAGGGCGCGGGAAGTTGGGCGCGGGAGGCGGGCAAGGGCTCTGTTTCTCGTTCTCATCTGCACCCTATACCCCAAACGCTATCCCCTCTCCAGGTTCCTGGCCGTTTTGCATCTGGATCTTTTTACGAACCCATCCCTTTATCGAGTTTTGGAAAGATCGCTTACCCGGAACTGGTTTCAATCCGCGCCCGAAGAATCCGGGTCGGCGGACTCCGCCAAAGCGACGGCGAGGCACCGACTTTTTTCAGGGGGTTGAATTCTTGATGACCCCGGCAATGGCGCTGCGGGATACCTTAATCCGGACCTTTTCCGCGATTTCCAACGTTGCGGTAGTGTCGGTCAAGCCGGTGATCTGCCCATAAATCCCCGAGGCCGTCACCACGTTGTCGCCCTTCTGCAGGTTGGCGAGAAGCTGGCGGTGAGCCTTGGCCTTTTTCTGCTGGGGCCAGATCAGGAGAAAGTAAAAGACGACAAACATCAGGATCAAGGGGAGAAAGCTCGTCAAACTGCCCATCCCGCCTCCTCCGCCGTTTCCGGCCCCCATGGCGTAAGCTACCTCTGCAAACATACAATCCCTCCTTATAGGTTTGTTAAAAGATTCGGCTGCGCTGCGGCGCAGCTTTGTTTCCTCAAAAGACGGACCTTCCCGTGCGGCGGGAAAGCCGTCTCCTCCTCATCCCCGCGGGTCCGGAACGGATCGGCCCCGGCCGCCGCGGGTTCCCGAAAGGAATCAAACCGGCCCTCCCTGAGAGCCTGGCGCAGGTCCCGCATGAACTGCAGGTAATAATGCAGGTTGTGAATCGTGTTCAGCCGCATGGCCAGGATTTCTTCGGCCAAGAACAGATGCCGGAGATAGGCGCGGGTGTAATTCCGGCACGTGTAGCACGAACAGCCCGGGTCGACCGGGAGCGGATCGTCCGCATATTTGGCGTTCTTGATGATGATCTTTCCAAACCGGGTAAACAAGGCCCCGTTGCGGGCGTTACGCGTCGGCAGAACGCAGTCGAACATGTCCACTCCGTGCCGAACCGCTTCCAGGATATCCTCCACCAGGCCGACCCCCATCAGGTAGCGCGGGCGTTCTTCCGGAAGCAGGGGGGCCGCCTGGGCGACCACCCCGTACATTAACTCCTTATCCTCGCCCACGCTGAGCCCGCCCAGAGCATAACCATCGAACCCGATTCTCACCAAGCCCCCCGCGCTCCGGGCCCGAAGATCCGGGTACATGCCTCCCTGGACAATACCGAACAAAGCCTGGTCCGAGCCTGCCCGGTGGGCTTCCCGGCACCGCCTCGCCCATTCGAGGGTGACCTTGAGAGACCGTTCGGCCTCCTCCCGGGTCGCCGGGTAAGGCGTGCATTCGTCCAGACACATGATAATATCCGCCCCGAGGGCCTGCTGGATCTCGATGGCTTTCTCCGGGGAGAGAAAATGGCGGGAGCCGTCCAGGTGGGATTGGAACTCTACCCCTTCCGGGGTAACTTTGGCCAGAGAATTCAGACTGAAAACCTGAAACCCGCCGCTGTCCGTGAGCAGAGGCCGATTCCAATGCATAAAGGAATGCGCGCCGCCGAGACGCCGCACCCGCTCGTGACCGGGGCGCAGGTAAAGGTGATAGGTGTTGGTCAGGATGATCTCGGCGCCCAATCCTTCCAGCTCTTCCGGGGTCATAGCTTTGACCGTAGCTTGAGTGCCCACGGGCATGAAGGCCGGCGTTTCGAAAGATCCGTGCGCGGTGCGGCAGATCCCCAGCCGGGCCATGGTTTTTGAATCTTTTTTTAAAACTTCGAATTGCATAGAAAATATAGTATCAGGTTGAAGGTGAATTCGGGTTTAAAAACTTTAGGCAATTAAAGGCATTCCCGAGGTGATCAACATCGCGTCCCCATAGCTGTAGAAACGATACCGTTCTTTCACCGCTTCTCCATAGGCGGCCAGGATCTCTTCCCTGCCGGCAAAAGCGCAGACCAGCATGAGAAGGGTGGACCGGGGCAGATGGAAATTGGTAATCATCGCGTCCACCGCCTTAAATTTATAACCCGGGAGGATGAACAAACCGGTTTTCCCGTTTGAGGGTTTCACCTGCCCGCTTTCGTCGCTCAAATACTCCAGCGTGCGCACAACGGTGGTGCCCACGGCCACGACTCTCCCCCCGGAGCCTCGCGCCTCATTGACTGCGGCGGCGGTCTCGGCGGAGAGGTCAAATGCTTCGGCCTCCAAGCGGTGGTTCTCGACCCGTTCGGCCTTGACGGGAAGGAACGTCCCGACGCCCACGTGGAGGGTCAGAAAAGAAATCCGGGCCTCCCGCAGCCGGATGTTGTCGAGAACTTCTTTCGTAAAATGCAGCCCGGCGGTGGGGGCCGCAATGGCCCCGGGGGCCCGGGCGTAAACGGTCTGGTAGCGGTCCCAATCCCGCTCTCTGAGGTCCTCCCGCCCGCGGCGCCGGATGTAGGGCGGGAGAGGAGGATAGCCGATCCGGCTCAGGGCGCCCTCCAATCCTTTTTGGCCCCGGAGGCGCAGGACCCAAAAACCGTTCGCCGTCCTTTCCAAAACCTCGCCGCGAACTTCCTCGGGAAATAAAAGGACAGCCGGCGGCCTAAGCTTCCCGGCGTTTTGGATCAGGCAGTCCCATTCCCCGGTTTCCTCTCCCGCAGAAGGAAAGGGATCGGGATTGGATGAATCCCCATCTCTCCTGCGGACGAGAAGAACCTCAACTTTCCCCCCGCTTTCCTTTTGGCCCTGGAGGCGGACGGGCCGGACCTTCGTATCGTTGAGGACGACGGTATCGCCGGGCCGGAGGTGTCCGGGAAAATTGCTGAAACGGTCATGAAAAATTTTTCCGCTTTTCCGGTCCAGGACCATGAGCCGGGAGCGATCCCTGGGAGAGGCCGGCTCCTGGGCAATCAGCTCCGGGGGCAAGAAATAGTCGAAATCGCTCAGGTTCATCCGGGAAACTTCCCGAAGGTCACATCTTTATAATAATAGCGGAGAATCGACCGGTAATTTTCCCCATTTTCCGCCAGGCCTTTCATTCCCCATTGGCACAGCCCGGCTCCATGACCCCAACCGAGCCCGGCAAAGAGGAAGACCCCATCCTTTTCCTTGACCGTGAAGTTCGTGGAGCGGAGAAGGTCCCGGCCCAGGAGGCGGCGGAAGTCGGGTCCGCTGAGATCGACCCGGCCTTTTTCCCCTTGAATGAAGACCTGGAGAATCCTCTGGCTTTCGTTTCTCTGCCCGAGGCGGAGTTCGACGACCCGCAAACCCAGGGAGTTCAGCGAATTCAGCGTAGAACGCAGACGGAGGCCGTCGATCTGGTAGTTCCAGACGAAGAAAGGGGACCCAAGGCAATGCGGGCATTCCATGGTTTTCAGATAAGGGAAATTCCCGGCCCAGAGATATTCGGGGGACTCGGTCTTCCCCCCGCAGCAGGAGTGATAGACGGCGAAAATCGGTTCTCCCCGGAACAGAATCATCTCGCCTTCGGTTTCCCGCACGGCTTTTCGGGAAAGAAAATCTTCCCGTTCCATGCCCCCGTAGACCTGGTCCGAGGTCGTGGCTTCCACGTCGAACAATTCTCCCGCGCGGATCGATTTCTGAAACCGGGCGTAAGTCCGGGCGGCGACGGCCTGGGCTTTTACCGCTTCGAAGGGCCACTGGGAGGAAATCTCCCAATTGATCAACCCGGCCAGATAATCCTCCCGGGAAAGGACATTGACGACCCACAGATACCCGGCGTTCGCTGGATAGACCCGGAGCTGGTCCCGGAAACGTCGGCCGTTGATCGAAAACCCTCGGGGGGCGGTCAGGAGAAAAGAGGGAGCGGATATTCCCGAACCCTGAACCCGCAGCCGGGCCCCCGGGAGGCGCTCGATGGTGAAGGAGGCAGCTTTTCGGTTGTGAAAGAGCAGACGACCCGTGGTCAGGTCTTTTAACGTCAGTTCTTCTGCGCCGATGGTGAAAAAGGAAACGTCCCGGTGAATCAGAACCCGGACAGGTTCCTGGGCGCCCCCCTCGGCGGCAGAAAGAAATACAGCCCCGATACAAAACAGAAATTGAAAAAAAGCGGCGAAGACTCGCAAACAGGTTCGCAATCTTTCCCAAAGGGATGATTCTGCAAAATTGTCGGAACAGCGGTTCCGAACCCCCCCCTTTTTCAGGGCTACGGGCACGTTTTTTTTCGTAAGCGCCAAATCGAAGTATCTAAACATCCTTTAGGGCGGGAAGTCAAGATAATATTTTATCCTATTCGAAAACGGGGGGGAAGTCAACTCCTTGATTCATTTCACAAAGATTGGGCGGAGAGGGCTTAGAAGAGGAGGTCCCGGAAGAAGGCGAGCCCTGGATAAGGTTTCAGGAGGATAAGGTTCCACTGATCTTCACGGAGATAAGTGCGGGCTACCCGCATCACCTCCGCGGCGCCGACCTCATCCAGCTTGGTCAGAAATTCCCGGGGATGCTCCAGGTCTCCGGACAGCAGGCTGACCCCGAGGAAATCGGAAAGACGCGAGTTGTTTTCGGTCTGGATCAGGATGCGGCCGCGGATATAGTTCTTGATGTCCGCCAGTTCTCTTGCCGCCAGGGGTTCCTCCCGGACCCGGCGGATCTGTTCGAACATGATGCTCCGGACCGCTCCGATATTCTTGGGGTTTGTGCCCGCGTAGGTGGCCCAGAGTCCGGTATCGACGAGCGGGTGATAGAGAGAGCCTACCAGATAAGCGAGGGCCTTCTTCTCCCGGATTTCCTGGTAGAGGCGGGAGTGAGCCCCGGCGCCGAGGACCGCGTTGATAATTTCAAAAGCCGGGCGATCAAGATCGTGGCGGCCCATGGCCTGCAGGGCGAGGACCACGATGGCCTGATCGAGAAATTTCCTTTCCCCTACTTCCTGAAAACGATTCTGACGCCTGGGCGGCGGGGAGGGGGAAAAGGATTCGTTGCGGGGGGCCCAGGAGGAAAAATGAGTTTGCACGGCCGCGTGGGCTTTCGCGGAGGAGACGTTGCCAACGATAGTTATAAAAGCCCGCTCGGGGACATAGTTGACTTTATAGAAATTCAGCAGGTCCTCCCGGCGAATATTCTGGACGGAATCCTTGGTGCCGGAGATAGGAAGGGCCAGGGGGTTCTGCGAGAAAAGGGTCTTGGCCACCAGGTTGAGCACGTAACTGGGAGGATAGATATTGGCCAGGGAGATTTCCTCAAGCAAGACCTTCCGCTCCTTTTCCACCATCTCCGCCGTCATGACCGAGTTGCGGGTCATGTCGGCCAGGATATCCAGTCCCATATCCAGGTGGGTGGGGAGGAGCGAGAGGTGGATCTGCGTGTATTCCCAGTGGGTATAGGCGTTGATGGAGCCGCCCCCGGAAGCGATTTCCCGGGAAATATCCTGGGCCGAGCGCCGCGCCGTTCCCTTGAAGAGGAGGTGCTCAACGAAGTGGGAAATGCCGTTGAGCGGGGCCGGTTCGGCCCGGGAGCCGACCCGCACCCAAAGATCCACGGCCACCGAGGTGGTCCCCGGGTTTTCCCAGACCAGCGCCTTCAGCCCGTTGGGCAGACCCCTCACGCCCCCGTCCGCCCAGGCCGATGCCCCCGCCAGCCCGAGTCCCAGCAAGGCGCAAAACAAAAAAAGGGGACGTTGATGAAAAAGATAACTTTTCACTCTATTCCCAATGTTTCTTGATCGTTTTAACGATTGCGCTGGTGGAAACGCCAACGGCGCGGGCGATTTCAGCCATCGGAATTCCATACTCGCGATTCAACTGACAGGCAATTTGAGCGCGAACCCGGGAAACGGCTCTTCTTTGGCTGCCGTGGCGCAACTCCATTTCTCTTATGCCAGCCTGACGGCAATGCAGGTTTATCGTTTGCGAAGTCAATTTTTCCTTTTCCCCGGCCTTGAATTGCTTCCTTGTCTCCGGCGTCGCCTCCCGGAGGATTTCAGCCACATATTCAGCCCTTCCGAGAATCCGGGGGTCGTGGTCGAGTCGATTTGTGACTCCGCGCAGGGAAATCACCCGCGACCACCCGCCATAGCTTCGAATTAGCCCTCCTCCGCTCAAATCGTCCCTTCGCCCCTGTTCCTTGCCTTCGGCCAAGAACCGGTGATAAATCTGAATCGCCTTTTTGAGATCCGGGCTGAATTGGGCTAAAACATAATTCTTTTCCTGCCACTCATGTTTCGTTTTTCCGATAAGAACGGCGTGGCCGCTCCAGGGATAATGATCCAATTCGAAAAGGGTTTTCACCTTTCCCGCGCGCAGAGGATTCAGATGGATGTAACGAACCAGTTCCAAGAGATAGGATTCTTTTTCGCAGAGGATTGATTTGAATCTATTCTGGAAGAGATGTCCCCGCCGGTGGTATTTTCGATTGTAGTAAAGGGCGTAGCCGGTTAGGAGGCAGCGCATAAACTTGGAAATCTTCTGCTGGCCACTCAGGGATAACAGGTGAAAATGATTATCGAGCAAAGCCCAGGCCAAAATCGTCGTCCCCGTCATTTTTAGAAGCGTAGGGAAACGGGAAAGGAAATTTTCCCGGTCTTTGCGGTCTCGGAAGAGGAGAGTTCCGTCAATGGCGCGGGCCATGAGATGATGTAAAGTTCCGGGGGCATCCAAGCGTGCCTGTCGAGGCATAACGTAACCTATCATAAGTCAAAAAAAATGTAAAGTCATCTTTTTCATCAACGTCCCCTAAATGTCGTCCAAATTTTTTGTTGACAATTGGGAGGGAAATGATTTAGGTTGAGGCGAAATTGGGGGAGAGGAATGGGAGGCGGGCGGAAAGAGGGGGACGGGAAATTTTGGGGGCGGTTTTCCCGCCGGGAGCGGCCGGCCTTGAGCCTGATTGGCGAAGGGATCACCGTCGTCGGCTCCATGGATTTCGGCAACGGGGAGGTCCGCCTCGACGGCCGGCTGGAGGGAAAGATCCTCGGCCCCGGGACTCTCATCATCGGCGAAAAGGGAAGCCTGCAGGGGGAAGTGGACGTGGGCGCCCTGGTGCTTCACGGCCGGGTGGACGGAATCGTGGTGGCCTCCGACTCGATCCGCATCACGCGCACGGGACAGCTCTGCGGGCGGGTGCACGCTGTTCGGTTCATCATGGAAGAGGGGGCGATTTTCGAAGGGGAGAGCGAGCCGTATTCGATTCCCGCCAGCTCCAGCGATGTCCGGTCTCGTCCTGCCGACAAACGATAAGTCCCTTCTTGACCCACTTGCTTAACGTTCTCTCCACAAATTCTCCGGGCATCGTCGTCTCCGAAGCCAGGCGCCGAGCGAGAAGCTCCAGCGGCTGAGGACGGCCGTCCGACAGCGTCTCCGCCGGAGGAACGGTCCCCTTTTCTTCGATCCAATCTCCGGAAAGAAGCTTCCAGGCAAAGTCAACCTCGATTCTCTTCTCCATCTCCTCCCGGTAGATACCCCTGTAGGTCCCGTCGAGGGTCCCCTTCTTCATCCTCTCGATCTCGGCCGTCAGGTTCGCAAAGAAGTTCTTGGCGAGGTTCTCCACTTCTCCGGCCTTCAGGTCCGCGGTCTCGGTCACCGCGTGGTCCGCGTCGTAAAGGGACCAGTCGTCCGTTAGGATTTTGATTCCGTATTCCGCGGCCCTTTCCCGGATTCGCGTTCCCGGGAACGGGGAGAGCAGGTGAAACCCGTGCGGGATTCCGAGGCTCTGGGCGAAGGAGACGGTTTCCTCCATCGTCTCCCGGGTTTCTCCGGGGAGCCCAAGGATGAAGGACCCAAAGGGGGCGATGCCCGCGGCCTTGGAGAGTTCCATGGCCCGGCGCGCGCGATCCACGGTGGCTCGCTTGCCCGCCAGGTCGAGAATCCGCTGATTGCCGCTCTCTAGGCCGAAGCAGATCATGGCGCAACCGGCCTCCCGGAGCTTGGCCAGGAGGGGTTCGTCGACCGTGTCCACCCGGGCGAAGATGTACAGCTTCAGTTTCAGCCCGCGGCTCCGGATCTCGTCGCAGATGGCGGTTACGTGCCGCCGGTTGCGGGTGAAGAGGTCGTCGTCGATGCATACCTCCTCGAACCCAAGGCGCCGCGCCGCCTCAATTTCGTCCACCACCTTAAGGGGGCTGCGGAACCGCCCTTTGCGGCCGGTCATGCGGTACCCGACGCAGAAAGAGCATCCCGTCGGGCAACCGCGGCTCGTGAGGACACTGGCCGGGACGCGCATGGCCAGGTAGCGGGACACGGGAAAAAGTCCGCGGTCGGGGAGGGGCAGGCGGTCAAGGTCCCTGATAAAAGGCCGGTCCTCGGTCCGGACGATGGATCCATTCCGGCGGAAGGTCAAACCCAGAACCTGCTCGAGGCCCCGTTTTCTTTCCAGGGCTCTCGCCGTTTCCGCGATGGTCTCTTCCCCCTCGCCGCGCACAACGATGTCCACCTCGGGGTAGGAGCGCAGGATCTCCTCGGCCGTGAAGGTGGCGTGCGGGCCGCCGATCACGGCGGCCGCGCCCGGGAGGAGGGTCTTGCAGGTCTGCAGGATCCGGACGGCGGCGGGAAAGTTCATGGTCACGCTGGTGACCCCGATCAGGTCCGGCCGGAAGCGCGCCAGGCAATCCTCAATTTTTTGGGGTGAATACCGGGTCGAAAGAAGGTCCAATATTTCCACGTCCATCCCCTGCTCCCGGAGGACGGCGCCCATGGACATCAGGGCGTAGGAAGGCTTCGGGAACTCGGAGAAGGGGTAGGGGGGCTGGATGAACAGGATTTTCATCGGCGATCCTCAATCGTATTTGGGCAGGTCGATGCGCTTCACGGTCCCGAAGGAAGACAGGGGGCCGTCGAAATTTTCCTCTTTCCCCACCACGACCAGCAGGGCGCTTTCGGGGTGGAGATGCTTTTCCGCGGCCCGGTCCAGGTCCTCCAGGGTGACGGCGCCAAGGCGCTGCGGGTATTTCTCCAGGTAGTCTTCCGGCTGGCCGTCATAGAACAGCTGCATCTTCTGGCTCACCAGGCTGGCAGAGGAGACGAAGGAGAAAATGAATTGGTTGATGAGGGTGCTCTTGGCCCATTCCATTTCCTCCAGGGTGGGCTTCTTTTTCTTCATCCCTTCGATGATCTCGTACATGAGGGAAAGGGCCCGGTGGACGGAGGCGGATTTCGTCTGGCAGAAGGCGCCGAAAACCCCGTACCCCACCCGGCCCTGGTAGAAGCTGCCTACGCCGTAGGAAAGCCCCTGGTTGGAGCGGATTTCCTGGGTCAAACGGGAATTGAACCCGCCGCCGCCCAAGATGAAGTTGGTCACCTTGAAAGGAAGGTAGTCGGGATGATTCAGGGGGATGGAAAGATGGCCTAGGAGAAGAGTCGCCTGAGGAAGGTCTTTCGGGACATAGGAAACCGCCCGGGATTCGGAAGGCAGGGGGCTGGGAACAAAAGGAATCTCGGAAGAAGATCGCTCCCAATCCTGAAACGTTTTTTCCAGCTCGGTGATCATCTCCCCCTTTTTAAAATCTCCGGAGACCCCCAGGAGGATCTGGTTCGGCCGGAAGAATTGCCGGTGGAACGCGAGGAGGTCGGATTGCTGAATCTTCTCGATGGAAGAGAGGGTCGGAACCCATCCTCGGGGATTGCCCGCGTAGAGCGCCCGGCGGAACTCGCGGTAGGCGATCTCCTCCGGGTCGTCGTCGGAGCGGCGGATGGCTTCGATCTCCTGTTTCTTGGCCAGGTCCACCTGCTCGCTCCGGAAGGCGGGCCGCATCAGGAGCCGGGCAAAGATCCCCAAAGCCCTGGAGAAATCCTTTTTCTGCACCGACAGAGAGCCGGTGCCGGACTCGCGGTTCATCCCGAATTCCAGAGTTGCCGCCATAGATTCGAGGGCTTCGTTGATCTCCCGGGGGCTTTCGTCGGCCGTCCCCCCGGTGCGCATCACCGCCGCCGTGAGTTTCGCCAAGCCGACTTTGTCGACCGGGTCATAGATCGAACCGGTGCGGACCAGGAGGGAAAGATTGATCAGGGGCAGTTCGGGGTCCTCCAGGAGGAAGAGGGTAATCCCGTTCGGGAGATATGCCCGGCTGACCTGGGGCGGGGTGAAGGAGAGAGGGGGGAACTTCATGTCCCGCGGGTGCCGGTAGAGGTTTTCGTCCTGGGCCGGGGCCGGTTGAGCAAGGGATGCCGCCGCGAGGGCGAGGAAGGCAATGAGAAAAAATCGAACGATCGACTTCATACCGGTTCTCTTCATTTTTTCTCCCCTTCCGCGGTTCGAACCAGGCTGGCGACGGTCCGGTTGCGGGCCGTGAAATATTTTTCGGCGGCGTGGCGGATGTCCTCGGGGGTGACCTTTTCATAGGCCTCCAGCCGGCGGACGAGGTAACGCCAGTCCCCGAAAAGGGTTTGGCCGTAAGAGAGCCAATAGGCCAGTTTGGTGTTGGAGTTCAACTGGCGCAGGAACCCGGTCTGAATTTGATTCTTGATCTTGGCAAGCTCTTCGGCCGAAACGGGTTCGCGCTTCAGGCGCTCAAGCTCCTCCAGAACGGCCTTTTCCAGCTCGGCGGCGGTGTGGGGGTGGCGGGGAGCCGCGAAAATGACGAAAAGATTGGGAGACCGCTCTCCCGGCCAGCCGTTGGCGGCGGAAACCTCGGCGGCGATCTTTTCCTCTTCTACGAGGCGCCGATAGAAACGGGACGTGCGGCCGGAGCTCAGCAGGCCCTCGATGATTTCCATGGCGGAATCGTCAGCGTGGGGCGGGTTCGGTTTGTGAAACCCGATGATGAGCTGAGGATTGGCGTCGGCGAGAACCTCGAGGCGGCGTTCCCCGGGCTGGGGCGGCTCCACGGTCCGCAGGGGGGGCGGAAGGACCTGGCGGGGGATACGCTCGAAATACCTCTTCAAAACGGGCAGGGCCTCTTCGGCCTTGACGTCCCCCACAATGGTCAGGACCGTGTTGGCGGGGGAGTAAAAGGTTCGGAAGAAACGTTCGGTCGCCTCCCGGTCCAGGGACCGGACATCCGAAGGCCAACCGATAATGGGCCGCCCGTAAGGGTGGGCAATAAAGGAAACAGCGAGAAAATTTTCCAGGAGGATGCGCTCCGGCTGGGAATCGATGGACCGCCGCCGCTCCTCCAGAACCACGTCCCGCTCGGAATAGAATTCCCGGAGAACGGGGTTCAAGAGGCGGTCCGATTCCACCCGGGCCCAGAGCTCCAGGCGGTTCGACGGCAGGCTGATCACATAGGTGGTCGTGTCGGCGCCGGTCATGGCGTTAAACCCAACGCCGCCGTTTTGGGAATAGACCCGTTCGATTTCATCTTTGACGACGTATTTCTTATGCTCCTCCTGAAGGGACTTCAGGGACTCCTGCAGATATTTGAGATATTCCGGATTCGCCTTGTCTCCCTTTATCTTTTCCGCTTCCATAGCCATGTTGACCGAATCCTCGCGGGCGAGGATCTTCCGCTCTTCGGCGTAATCCTTGGTCCCCAGAGTTTTCGTCCCTTTAAACAACATGTGTTCCAGAAGATGGGCGGTCCCGGTCATGCCGATGTTTTCATCGATCCCCCCGACGCGGAAACGAATGTACAGGGCCATGGTGGGAGACTGGTGTCTCTCCAGGAAAAGGACCCTCATGCCGTTCTCCAGGGTGAACTCCTTCACCCGCTCTTCCAGGGAAAAGGCCGGGATCCCGGGAGCGTCAAGAAACAGGAGGCCGAGGAAGATGAGGGTCCCCAAAATCCACAGGCGGGCGGTTGCGCGAAGCCGGTTCATATCGGTTCCTCCGGTCCGAAAATTCCCTCGAAATATAGCATAAAGAGATGGAAATGAACAGGATGGGAAAATGGCCGGGAGTAAGGAGCGCGGAGCAGGGGGCAGGGAGCAGCGCCATAAGCAGGGGAACGCCACTCGGGCCGGAATCCTGGATGAGCGAGGAATTTTTACGAAGCCGTCAATTTTCTCTCTTCCCGCGCGCTGAGATAGATTCCGATGAGAACGAGCGTGCCGCCGAGAAGGATATTCGGACCGACCGGCTCCGCGAGAAGAAGAAAGGCCAGGAGGGTGGCCAGCACCGGTTCTCCGAGAATGATGACGGCGACCAGAGTGGCCGAAAAAAAACGCAGGGCCCAGTTCACGGTGGTGTGGCCGATGAGCTGCGGAATCAGGGCCAGGAGGAGAAAAAGGAGATAGTCCTTCGAGGAATAGCCGAAAAAAGAGTCTTCGTTCAAGAAAGCAAAAAGGATAAGCAGAACCCCGGCCGCCCCGTAAACAAGGGTGATGTAAGGCCCGAGGCTCATTTTGGGGCGGAGTCGCCGTCCCGCCAGGAGATAACCTGTAGCCATGACCGCCCCCAAGAGGGCCAGGAAATCCCCATACACGGTCTGGTTCCCGGCGCCCCAGTCGCTCCAACCGATCAGAAGCCCGCCGATGACCGCTACGAGGATGGAGAAAAACAGGGAAAGCGAGAGGCGCTCCCGGAGGAAAAGAACCGACGCCAGGGAGACGAAAATCGGGTTCGTAGTGACGAAGATAACGGAGCTGGCCACGGAGGTGTATTTCAGCGAGGTGATCCAGAAGGCGAAGTGGAGGCTGAGAAAGAGGCCGGCGAGAAGGGCCAGAAAAATCTCCCGCCGGGTCAAAACCCCGAGCTCCCGCCTTAAGGGCCGGAAATTGAAAAGGACGAGAATCAAACCGGCGATGCCTAAGCGGTAAGCGCAGATCACGAGGGGAGGGGCTTCGCAGAGCTTGATGAATACGGAGGCGAAGGAGATGGCCGCAAGCCCGAGAGGAAGGACGATCTTGGCCCGATAGGGAATGGGAAGAGGGCGGCCGGTTTCAAGCATGGAAGCGGATGTGCAGGATGTCGCCGTCCTGAACGAGATAATCTTTGCCTTCCACCCGGATGAATCCCTTGTCCCGGGCCGCAGCCATGGATCCGGCGGCGACAAAGTCCGGGAAGGAAATCACTTCGGCGCGAATAAAGCCCCGCTCCATGTCCGTGTGGATTTTCCCGGCCGCCTGGGGGGCGCGGGTTCCCCGGGTCAGGGTCCAGGCGCGGAGTTCCGGCCCCACCGTGGTGTAGAAGGTGATCAAATCGAGAATCCCGTACCCGGCCCGGATGAGCTGGTTCAGGGCGGATTCGGCAAGGCCCATGTCCCGGAGGAACTCCGCCCTTTCTTCGGGAGGCAGTTCGACCATCTCCGCTTCCAGGTCCCCGCAGACGATCACCAACGGGGCTCCTTCGGCGGCGGCCGCCTCCGAGACCCGAGGAATAAACCGGCGTTCGCGGAGCTCCTTTTCGTTGGCGTTGGCAACGTAGAGCTGGGGTTTTGCCGTCAAAAGCTCCAGGGAGGGGATGAATTTTGCCCCGTCGGCCGGAAGCTTCAGGGCGGAGGCGGCTTTCCCCGCGGCGAGGTGATCGTGAAGGGCCTGCAAAACCGGGATCTCCTCCTCCGCCTTTTTATCCCCCACTTTAGCCTGGTGGGCCATTTTCTGGAGTCGTTTTTCCGCGGTCTGAAAGTCGGCAAGGATCAATTCGGTGCGGATGACCTCGATGTCGCGCCGGGGGTCGACGGAACCGTGGACATGAACTACGTTTTCCGCCTCAAAGCAGCGAACCACATGGGCGACCGCATCGACGTTGCGGATGTGGCCGAGAAAACGGTTTCCCAGGCCTTCCCCCTGGCTTGCGCCTTCGACCAACCCGGCGATATCCCAGAATTCGAGGACTGTCGGGGTCGTTTTTTCCGGATGAAGGAGTTTGGCCAGCTTGGCCAGCCTCTCGTCGGGGACGGGGACGATGCCCTGGTTAGGGTCGATCGTGCAGAAGGGATAATTGGCCACCTGGGCCCCGGCCGCCGTAAGGGCATTGAAAATCGTCGATTTCCCGGCATTCGGAAGCCCGATGATCCCGCAGCTGAAGCCCAAAAGCTTCTCCTCGTGATGGGTTTGTGGCGATTTGAAAGGTATTATACCGGCGGCTTTCGAAAAAGTCCAGAAAGAGGAGAAAAGGGTCATGGCGAGGGTGCGGGTGAGGGAAAATATTCAGGGGGGATTTAAGCGCAGTTTAGATATTTTCCTCCCTTGGGGAAGAGGTTCCCGCATGGAAGAGTTTCCTTGACAAAACCAGGGCTAATGATTAGGATTGTCCTTAAATTTTTGATGGTTTCGTAAAAAACTCTCACGCGAACGTAGAGGCGCCACGGAGCATGAAAATAAACTGTTCCTCTTAGAACCTCTCCGCCGGCCCTCTCCCGGGAGGGGAGGGGGTAAGGCAGGAGAACTTTTTGCGAAATCATCAATAATGGCCTTTCAATGAAGGGGGGTGGTCGCTCACGGAGAGGGGTGCGGGAAGAAATATTTTATCCCGGCGTAATCAAATCCATTTCATGAACCCATCATCTCGAAAGGAGGAGGAAATGAAACGATTTCTTATGTGGGCGCTGGCAGTGATGGTTGTGGCCGTTTTGGCCGCGGGGCCCGCGGCCGCCCAGGCTAA
>Ga0113563_10000616_pt1 | contig 17766 bp, 17 predicted proteins | sample Mud3Dept3metaG_FD_80117 | JGI IMG/M metagenome (GOLD analysis project Ga0113563, IMG submission 80117) | Freshwater wetland microbial communities from Ohio, USA, analyzing the effect of biotic and abiotic controls - Mud 3 Core 4 Depth 3... | ecosystem: Environmental > Aquatic > Freshwater >...
ATCAGGATAACTGTAGTAATAAAGAGATTTTTCGTAATAAAGTTATTGTGCAATTCTTTCATAAAATACCGACCATTTAAATAGAATTTAGCGTATCAATTCGCCAGAATTATATCAGGTTCTATCTAACTAACTACTTCTACTCTTACCGCACAGATTTTGTACTCAGGTATTTTTGCTACAGGATCTAAAGCAGCGATAGTTAATTCGTTAGTTGGAGATTCTGGAAAATGAAAATTCGCAAAAATCATTCCGGGAGGGACTCGATCAGTAATCCAGGCTTCTGCGTTAATACTACCTCTCCTGGATATTATTCTAATTCGATTATTTCCATTCAAACCAATACGTTGGGCATCAATCGGATTAATCTCCACAAGTGACCGGTCGTAAACACTTATCAAACCTTGAGCTCTGCGTGTCATTTCACCACCATGCCAATGATAAAGAACCCTACCGGTACTAAGCAACATGGGATAATCGTCATCTGGCAGCTCAGCGGGTGGTATGTGATCAATTGGCATGAATTTTCCTTTGCCTCGGGTGAACTGGTTAATATGTAAGATTGGTGTACCTGGATGATCAAGATTTTTCACGGGCCATTGTAGACGTTCACCTTTTGCTAGCCTATCATGGCTGATGCCAGCATAGCTAGGCGTAATAACACCAATCTCAGACATGATTTGGGCTGTGTTTTCGTAATCCCAACCTGAATATTCTACAGATTCCGGTTTGCGGGTACCTGCCTCAATGACATATTTTGCTAGATCTGCAATGATACGCCAATCCTCCCTCGCTTCTCCAAGGGGTTCGATCGCTTTTTGAACCAATTGTATTCGCCGTTCGGTATTTGTATATGTGCCGGTCTTTTCGGCAAAAGTGACTCCGGGTAACATTACGTCCGCATATCTTGATGTTTCTGAAGGAAAGATCTCTTGCAAGACAATGAAATCGCACTCATTCAGGCAATGACGAATATGGTTGCTATCAGGATCACTCAATATAGGGTCTTCACCGAGAATATAGAGCGCTTTAATTTTTCCTTCAAGTATGCCGGGGATCATTTCTGTTATTGTCATCCCATTCTTATTTGAAAGCGGAGCACCCCAGGATTTCTCAAATTTGGCACTAATTTCCTCATCGTTTACTACCTGATAGCCAGGAAAAACATTGGGCAATCCACCCATATCGCACGCTCCTTGGACATTATTCTGACCGCGCAATGGATTGACGCCACCACCAGGAATTCCTAGGTTACCTAAAAGCATCTGTAAATTAGCGAGATCCATGACATTTCGAACCCCAACAATATGTTGAGTTATCCCCATTGCCCACATGACTGCCATTGGTTTGTTCAGTGCAAGGATCTCGGCTGCCTGAAAAATCTTTTCTCCTGGAACACCAGTTATCTCGGAGACTTTTGATGGCGGATATTGGTTAACGGTTTCTTTAAACTCTTCAAATCCTTCTGTTCTATTGGCAATGAAATCATTGTCTTGCCAGCCATTGTTTATAATGATGTGCATCAATCCATTGATTAAGGCAACATCTGTGCCTGGTTTTTGCTGGATATGTAGAGATGAAAATTCTGTGATATCGATACGTCTAGGATCGGCGACAACCAGTTTCACGCCTCGCTTACGAACGGCTTGACGGATCTTGATGCCAAATACTGGATGCTGTTCTGTTGTGTTAGATCCGATTATTAACATAGCTTTTGCGTTTTCTACGATATCGTCCATTGAGTTAGTCATGGCGCCAGAACCAAAAGCAGTAGCCAGACCGGCCACAGTGCTGGAGTGTCAAAGACGTGCACAGTGGTCGATATTATTCGTTCCAATAACCTGACGTGCAAATTTATTCATCAGGTAGTTTTCCTCGTTCAAACATTTTGCAGAAGTTAACACGCCAATGGTGTTAGCTCCATAAGCATCACGGAAAAAGCATAGATTTTTAGCAGTAATACTCAGGGCAGTATTCCAATCCACATCAATCCAATCGCCTCGATTCTCGGGTTTGGCAGATCCATCCAGTAAATATTTTCGAACTCGTGGTTGTTTTAGCCGTTCTGGATGGTAGATAAAATCGTAACCATAACGTCCTTTCACGCAAAGAGCCATACCATTAACTGGTGCCTTGGGATTTGAGGTAACGCCGATGATGCGATTATTTTTTACATTCAGATCGAATTGGCAGCCAACGCCACAATATGTACAGGTTGTCAAGACTTTTCTCACCTGATGCACTCGTCCTAATCCATACGACATACGGTCGCTTAAAGCTCCAGTTGGGCAATATGCAACGCATTGGCCACATGATTCACAACGAGCTTGCAGCATTGTTGTATCATTTCCCGCAATTATCTTTTCCTCATGTCCGCGGTTAGCCACTCCCCAAACATACCGACCTTGAACTTCTTCACAGGCGAGGACACAACGTCGGCAGAGAATACATTTATTGAAATCTACTCGGACAAATGGATTGGGATCGCTGTCCACGATATATTTAGTCCCCTTGCTACCCCAATCTGGAACTTTTACTTGATAATCATATGCAAGATCTTGGAGTTCACATGAGCCGCTGGTATCACAAACTAAGCAGTCAGGTGGGTGATTTGCGAGCATAAGCTCAAGGGTTTTCTTGCGTGACTTTATAACACGTTCGCTGTTCGTTTTTATCTCCATGCCAGAAGAAACTGTTGTAACGCAAGCGGCTTGTAAAAACCTTTGCCCTTTCACCTCGACTACACACATTCGACAATTTCCGGTAGATGTCAGATCACGATGGAAACATAGGGTAGGGATTCGCATACCCTGTTCATCTGCCACACTAAGTATTGTTTGCCCTTCTTGAGCGACTATGGCTATGTCATTGATGGTTATTTGAATAGTCATTGATTTACTCCATAGATGTCGGCTGTTATGAATGAGTGGATTCAAGAGATGTAAAAATCTCTGAAAAGTGTGATAATGCTGATTTCACAGGGACTGCGACAGATTGACCGAGACCACAAAAAGATGAGTCTTGCATCAAATCCGCAAGATCATTTAATTCTGACGTGTCACCTGGCAATCCGCGGTTGGTGATTAACCTATCTAATATTACACGTGATAGATAGGTGCCAACTCTGCAAGGAGTACATTTTCCACAAGATTCCATTTCAAAAAAATGGAGGATCTCTCGCAACATTTCTACTGGAGAGATGGATTGGTCGCACACTAAGAATGCACCAGCGCCCAGCGATACACCTTTCATCGCTGATGCGTAATCGATGGGAACATCCAGAAGAGAATCTGGAACGATAGTACCTGCTGCTCCGCCTGTTAGAGCAAAATTAAATTTCGAATTGGGAAGCAACCCGCCTCCATAATCCTCGATTACTTGGCGTAAAGTTATCCCAAAAGGCGCCTCAAAGAGGCCGGGTTGTTGTATGTGACCTAGAACCATATACATTTTTGTTCCTGGTGTTGAATAGGTGCTCAGGGAGCGAAACCATTCGGCACCATGAAGGATTATAGGAGGGACAGAAGCAAAGGATTCGACATTATTTACTAAAGTTGGAAGGCCAAGGTAACCATATTGAGGTGGAAAAGGAGGGCGGAGGCGTGGTTCACCACGCTTTCCTTCCAGGGATTCAATTAATGCAGTTTCCTCGCCGCAAATATATGCTCCAGCACCTCGATGTAAATGTATTCTGAAAGTGTAATTTGTTCCAAGAATGTGATCGCCAAGAAACCCTTCATTTTCTGCTGAATGAATCGCTTGTTCAATGCGCTCTGCTTGAGACTTGTACTCACCGCGAATATATATAAAACCCTCGGATGCACCTGTGCAATAACCAGCGATAGCCATTCCCTCTAATATTTGGTGTGGATTAGAGTCGATCAAAACACGGTCTTTGAATATTAAGGGTTCAGATTCGTCCGCATTGCATATGATGTATTTTGGCAAGCGATTGGCTTGCCGGACAAAACGCCATTTCCTACCGACAGGAAAGCCGGCTCCACCCCGTCCAGATAACCCAGAATTTTCAATTTGTAGTAAAGAATGTTCGGGGGGGCTCTTAATTGCAACTTTTAACCCTTGATAGGCTCCATGTTCCAACGCCGATTTGAGCGAATCAGGATTTATTTTGCCAGCATTTGCCATCATTACCCTGATTTCACCATTTCTTGTTTTCGAATAGTCTACAGGTTGGCCGCGCCATCCATAGAATAAATTAGGGATATCTTTTTTGAGTATCGCACCAGCTTGTTCTTGGTTGATTAATATGGATGGCGCTCGATCGCATAGTCCCAAACAACTGGTTCGACCCACGTGCCATTCTGGGAAAAGTTTTAGTTGCAGATCAATCGCCTGGTAAATCTCGTGCGAACCGTTCAACCAACATACCGGACCATCGCAAATCCTGATCGTATTTGCTCCCTTGGGAGTTAAATTAAGCATTGAGTAAAATGATGCAATACCATATAACGTTCCTGCTGGTAGCTTTAATTCGCGACCTAGATCGCTAATTTGTTCTGGGGAGATCCAGCCATGTTTTTCTTGAATTTCTTTAAGTATCTCTAGGGTAGAGTAGGTATTATGCTGGAATTTCTCTGCAATAATGCGTATTTGGGGATCAACAGGTTTTAGTGTGAATTTTATCCCGTGCATGCTCAGCCTCAGTATATTATTGATGATCTGCTTATCACAATGATATTTCTACTCATTGGGAGTTTTTATTGAATTATTTTGATTTAGTGGACCCTCTATGGATTGAAATATTCGTTGAGGATGAGTGTATACCTTGAATTGACCACGTCGGGCATACCCTATTAGAGTGATTCCATAATTTTCTGCCAATTGGATAGATAGTGAGCTGGGAGACGTTCTAGAAATTACAATCGATGCACCCAGTTTAGCAGATTTCTGTAGCATCTCAGAGCTTATGCGTCCTGTAGAGACGATGACTTTATTTGGCTGTTGAATATTTTGGAGGAGATATAAACCAGCAATCTTATCGAGAGTATTATGCCGGCCAATATCTTCGGCGATCAGTATCATTTCGTGCCCATCGTATAATCCAGATGTATGAACCCCACCAGTTCTACGGTACAGACTTTGTGATTTAAATAATTGCTCTACGATGTTACTAATATCAGATGGATTCAATATCGTACCATTGTTGTTGATTTGATGTTGAATATATTGCTTTGATAATTCTAGCTCAACAGAGGTGAAACCACCTGTGCAACCTGACGTTTTTCGCCATTTTTCTGGTTCTTGAACAGGATGATATAGCCAAACATCGATATTATCACCAGTAGCGCACAAATTAACAGAAGCAATTTCATCCTTCGTTGAAATAAGACCCTCATTATAGAGGAAACCGACTGCTAGTGCTTCCAGATCAACTGGCGTACACATAAAAGTCAGCCAGAATTCTCCATTTACTGTCAACGAAACTGGAACTTCCATGATGACCTCGGTTTCGGCTTTTTCCCAATAGCCTGACTCGAATTGTATATATTGAAATTGCAAATGAGAATTGATCATAAGATTTTCACCAAGACAAGTACATCTGGTATAAAACTATTTGAATGACACCAATAATAAAGTGCAAATAATTTTAGCATAAAGGTTCTTCATAAAGAATCAATATATCAATATATCAATATTCTAAACGTGTATCGAATCTTAGAGTATGCTACAATAATCAGAATGGCGAGAATCTGATGCAGGAGAGGGAGAACGATGTCAAACAATAACCGAATACTCTGGTTTCTTATCGGTTTATTAGGTGGTCTAGTGATCTGTGCAATCACGGTGTTTACCCTCTGGAAATTTCCAATTTTAAAACCGACAGAAATATCCAAAACTGATTCAACGTTGATACCTACTCTAATCGACACTGTAACCATTGTTGCTTCGACTCAGATGCCAACTGCTATAGAAAACACTGAGTTACCTCCAATTACGACAACCATAGTTCCAGCCAATATTATGGTTCAAGCAAAGTTTGATACGAATTGTCGCCAAGGACCAAGTACTTCTTATACTGTACTCGGATTGTTGCGCGCTGACCAACAGTCAATCGCCCTTGGAACAAATAATGATCAATCATGGTGGTATATCGAAAATCCAGATAATCCAGAAACGGATTGTTGGGTCAATGGAGAAACGACAGAATTAAAGGGTGATGCTGGCCTTTTAACAATCATAACGCCTCCACCACCTCCAATTACGGGTGTTAGTTTTCTTGCTGCTTTCTGGAAAGTGGAAGACTGCGCTAATAATCCATTAGCTGTAATCCAAATTAACAACACTGGAACAGAAAGACTCGAATCCATGAGTATTTTGATGATTGACCAAACAACAAATGATACCGTTTTTTATGTTCCTGCGACCAATTTCCCATTCCTGGATAATAAGGAACCCTGTTTAATTGGAAATGAATATCTAGCAGCTGGGAGAACAGGGATTGTGGGAGGTTATCTTGGCCAAGTTGCCCGTCGTAATCATCTAATTCAAGCAAGTATCAAGTTGTGCAATCAAGATAACCTATCCGGATCGTGTGCTGAATCTCCAGTTGAATTCATAGTACCGTAGTATCAGAATATTCTTAGATGGAAAAGTTTAAAGTTGCTTTACTTGCTAATTTGAATAGCAATGCCCCAAAATTTGATGATATGCCAGAAGATCAATGGGATGATCTTGATTCTGAAGCTACAATAATTGCATTAGTAGAAGCAATCCTTTCATCTGGACATTATTGTGAATTTTTAGAGGGGGATCATACTTTATTTGATACTTTACTAAAGTTCAAACCAGATATCTGTTTTAATGTCACTGAAGGTCATTTTGGAGATGCACGCGAGGCTCAAGTTCCTGCCATTCTAGAGATGCTAAGAATTCCATATACAGGCTCAAAAGTACTCACTTTAGCGCTTGCATTAGATAAACCTATGACCAAACGGGTTTTAACTTATCATGATTTGCCTACTCCAGCTTTTCAAAGCTTTGAACGGGTTGATGAAGCTCTAAATGAGGATATGGTTTTTCCATTGTTTGTTAAACCAAGTCGTGAAGGTACTGGTATGGGAGTAGCCGCCGAGTCGATAGTACACAATATAGAGGCATTAAGGGAAAGAGTGGAATATATACTTGAACGTTATAAACAGCCGGCATTGGTAGAAAGATATATTAAGGGAAGAGAAGTGACTGTTGGTATAGTAGGCAATTTAATAAGCCCAGTCGCTCGACGATTGCCAGAAAACGACAGTGCTCCTCGTATGCAAGCTGGCTTGAAGTTCTTACCTCCGCTTGAAGTGGATTTAACACCCTACTTTAACGAAGATGTTGTTTATAGCAATCGTTTGAAGGTTGAACTGGCTGATCAATTATCTTATCTATGCCCAGCACCTCTCGACAATAATATGGTTGATGAGTTACGTTGGCTAACTGCTGCAGTGTTCCGGGTAACCGGAGCTTTGGATGTTTCCCGGGTGGATTTTAGGTTAGATGTTGAAGACAACTTGAAACCCTACATCTTAGAAATTAATCCTTTACCAGGATTATCTCCTGGGGTATCTGATCTTGTGATAGAAGCTAGAGCTGAAGGGATCAGCCACGCAGAATTAGTCAACTTGATTTTAGAAGCAGCTTTAGAACGTTATGGAATGATCAATTACTGATTATTTTATTGACCTAATGGGATTATTAACCATCGCCCAGCTGGGATTATATTGGAATCACCAAGTTGATTTAAGGATTTGAGCTCATCAATGCTAAATTTATATTCTGTGACAAGTTGATTGATGTCAGTAGGTTCTTCTAATTGAATTAACTTGAATTTTGGAAGATTTGTTAAATCCTCTTGCCCTGGAATAACTACAATAACCGTATCAGCCCAAACACTTGCCCCTGGGACTACATTATTAATAAGGCGTAGAACTTCTACTGTTGTTTGGAAAGTCTGAGCAATGATAGATAGCGATTCCCCTTGTTTGACAAGATGTAAGATAAAACGGTTATTTGGTCCAAAGGATTTGCCAAATTCAGGTCCCGGCGTTGGGGAAAGTGGAGTAGGAATTAAATTTATTGAAGTAGTCGGCGTCTTGATTGGAGTTAGAGTTGGTGACGGAGATGATGTGGAAGTTAAGGTCGCTGGTTGTGTGATGTTAGGTATGAAAGCTGGCGGATTCGTATTTGTTATTGCAACGGTATTTGTTCCGGTAATGATATACCTTTCTGCTAAGCTTGAAGAAATCAATTCATTAGTTGAAACGGGTTTGTATAAGGTTGAACCTTTGATAGAATAATTGTAGATAATCAGCGCGATTGCTAAAATACTAAATATCAGAATCGATAAAATCCAGAATTTAGAAGGTATCGTGATTCTTCTTGTATCACTTAGCTCAGGTTTGGAGATCTGATGGGAAACACTTTCAGTACCTGGTGATTGAAAGATTGGGCATAAAGGATACTCATGAGAAAGACAATATCTAGTTTGATGAGCTAAGTTGATTGCTTGATTTGGTTTAATTCTATGACAAAAGTTGCCATTAGTTGCAAATGCATAGCTCGTACTAGGATCATCGTACATACCAAGATATGTACAACTTTTCTCTGAATTATCGCTCTCGTTACCTGTTATTATTTCTGAATTATCGCTCATTATTGTATAGTATACAACAATTAACCGATGGAAGGAAAAGCGTATATCCATTTTTTTGATGAACTGAATGATTTTCTAACTAACTCGATGAGAGATAATCGAGTTATATATCTGTTCAAGGACACACCTTCAATCAAACATGTTATTGAAGCACTTGGTGTGCCTCACACAGAAGTTGGTAGGATTGTTATCAATGGACTGGATGTTGGATTTGATTATCCTGTCAAGAACGAGGATAATGTTCAAGTGTTCCCAATTTCTTTTTTATTATTTGCTTCATTATCTTATCCAAAATATGTGTTGGATAACCATCTTGGGAAATTAGCTACATATCTGCGAATATTAGGTTTTGACACTTTGTACGATACAAAGTACAACGATGATGAATTGGCTGAAATCTCCCAAAATTCAAATCGAATCCTTCTAACAAGAGATCGCAGATTACTGATGAGATCCGTTATCACACGGGGTTACTGGGTTCGAGCACTTGAGCCGAAACAACAACTTTTTGAAGTGATTAAGCGATATCAATTGAGTAATAGAATTAATCCATTCAGGCGTTGCCTTCGCTGCAATAGTTATTTAGAGGCAATAAAGAAAGAGGAAATAATTCAACGGTTAGAACCCTTAACGCGTAAATACTACAATGAATTCAGCATTTGTAGAAATTGTAATCGTTTATATTGGAAAGGATCACATTATGAACACATGAATAAGATGATTACTGAGCTTAAACAAATGAATTTATGGAGGACATGTGATGAGTAATTTCTATTTTCCAGAAAGCGCAATGGCGATAGTTGCGCACCCAGATGATATTGAATATAGTTGTGCAGGTACTTTAGCCCGTTGGGCGAGAAGTGGTACACGAATATCTTATGTATTGTGTACAAGTGGAGATGTAGGCATTGATGAATCTGGAATGACCAGAGAAAAGGCTTCAAAGTTACGAGAGTTAGAACAACTGGATGCAGCAGATATTGTTGGAGCTAAAGAAGTTATTTTTTTACGTGAACCTGATGGATTATTACAGGCAACTATAGAACTGCGTAAGAAGATTGTCAGAGAAATCAGGCGTTTCAGACCTGAAGTTGTTATTTGTGGTGATCCTACTATTGTTTGGGCTGGGAATGATTATATAAACCACCCAGATCATCGAGCTGCATCCACGGTTGCGTTAGATGCAACTTTTCCAGCAGCCGGGCAACCAAATTTATTTCAGGAATTGGAAGAAGAAGGTATTTTCGCACATAAACCGCGAAAGGTCTATGTTACAAGCTGGGATGGCGCAGACCACTTTGTGAGTATCGACGATACGATCGACATAAAAATTGCTGCGTTGCGAGCGCATAAGAGTCAGATGAAAGATTGGGACCCAGCCGACACGATACGTGAATGGGCTTCCGCCAGAGCATTTGGAAAAGAGATGAATTATGCTGAAGGATTTCGTGTAGTCACACTAATAAACGATGAAACCTGGAATACTAAGAATGCTTAAAATTGCTCTTACGATTCGTCTTGATACTCCTTAAAGAATTTGTTGCATCATTGAGGATACCGAGTGATAAGTGGGTGAATCCTCATTGAGCTCAACAAGTGGACGTCCAGCTAATTCATTTTTGACAATCACGTAATCATAAGGGATAAGCCCAAGAAGAGGAATGTCCATTTTTTTTATAGAAGAATCAAGAAGTGGGTCCAAAACTCCGTTTTGCACACGATTCAATACCAAATAGGAATTATTGACATCAATATCCAGTTCCTTGCTCAGGGTAGCAATGCGTTCAGCAGTTATTAACCCTCGCGGAGTTGGATCACTAATGATGAGAAGATGTTGAACGTCCCTTGTGGTTCGACGGCTGAGATGTTCCATACCGGCTTCATTATCAATAACGATATAGGAATAATGTCTACTGATTGCATCAATCACCTCACGTAGGTTATGATTTACGGCACAGTAACATCCCGGCCCCTCTGAACGACCCATGGCAATTAGGTCGAAATTTTCCCCTTCTGATACTGAAGATCTGATCTGAAAGTCAAGATACTCGCGCTTACTTACCCCTCCCTCTAAGGTACCCATTGCCGCGCCACCCGCAATAAGCGAGTTTTTAACTTGGGCTAGCATCCCTTCTCGAATATCGCCAACAGTCCATTCCAAGTCTAAACCAAGGACAATGTTCAAATTACTACTTGGATCAGCATCAATAGCTAACACAGGACCTTTTATATTATTTATCAAGTATTTAATAATCATTCCCGCTATAGTTGTTTTACCTACTCCACCTTTACCAGCCAGAGCTATCGTGATTGTCATCAGCTATTCCTCAAATTATTTCTTATTTCTATCTAACAAAGCATTTGCCATCCATTGCGCGTCCATACGTAATGAAGGCACATAGTCATAAACGGCTATTCCTAGCCGATCAGCTTCTTGTACAGCTAAATCCGCTTTCAGAGTTCCTAGAACAGGGATTCCAGGAGATTCTAATTCGATAAATTTTGCCTCTTCTTCGTCACGGATTTTATTTCCGACCAGCCATAAACGAGTTAATCCAATATCTTCAGCTAAATTCTTTATCTGAGCAGCTGTGCCTAAGCTACGCCGTGTTGGTTCAACAACAATGATCATTGCATCAACAAAATCTACTGTGGCTCTTCCAAGATGTTCAACTCCAGCGTACATGTCCAGAATTAGAATATCGTCTTTACGAAATAGAAGGTGAGTAAATAAAGTCTTTAGCATTGCGCTTTCTGGACAAATACAACCCGAACCTCCTGTATCGATTGAACCCATTTCAAGCAATCTAACATTGCGGTGTTCAATACTAAATCGATCGGGAATATCATCTACGCGTGGATTTAATGTGAAGAAACCTCCAATCGTTCCCGGTTTCGCGCCAGTTCTCTCATAAATCAGCTCATCCATTTCGGAGATAGGGTGAAGGTTAGCGCGTAAATCATCCGGAAAGCCGAGAGCACCTGCCAAACATGGAGATGGGTCAGCATCCACTGCAAGCACTTGGTAGTTTTGATCTGCAAAAGCCTGAGAAAGTAAGGCAGCGAGTGTAGTTTTACCTACGCCGCCTTTTCCTGTTATCGCTATTTTCATAGAATAAATATCCTTTTATCTGAAGAAGATTATTATAATGAAATATGTGAGCGGTTTACCCATAAAGCAAATAAGACAATTATCACAGATATAAAAACTAAACCGGTCATTATACGGATGAGATTATATTCTTCTTGCGTTGGTGGCTCGATTATGGTGGCTGTTGATTGAGGTACTTCAGGTGTTGCACTGGATTCATTATATAAGCTTACAGAACTACTCTCCATAGGATATATTCGAATTTCCTTTGAAATAAAAGCAAATGCAAATATTGAGAGTAAGAGAATCATAATTTGTAAAGATTTTAATTTCATAATCTTCTTGAAGTTGATAAATCTACTTAATCTGGTTGGTTTCCGTTTCTTTAGATTTTTTAGATCTCATTTCCTTCAGTTTCCTACGCGATTCTTCCATGGTACTTATCACTTTCACAAGAAATTGCTCGTCTGGCCTAGCTTCCCAAGCATATAAGACATATGTGCGAGCAATTTTATCGTGCCATGCCATTCGCCTATCATCGATTAATATCCAAAGGAAGCCCAAACCTAGGGGTAGCGCCGAAAGGTAATAAAGAAGGTATCTAATCATTCCATGGATGAGTGAAATCTTATAACCTGATATTGGTACGACGCGAAGACCGAGAAGTGCTTTACCAGGAGTTTGTCCTGCAAAGGAAACAAAAAAGGAATTATAAATAATTATTGTAATAATCCCGAATATTCCCCAGGTGGTTCCAAGATTTGTAAAGGATTGGTAGATAAATTCAAAGAAACTAGAAAGGTAAGGAAAATGCCGCCCGATGAATTCGTCCGGTCTTAGTTGCATCATTGTTATTGAAGTAGGCACAAACCATGTAAGAAACACAATAACAGTACTAAGGATTAGAAGATCTACAGTAAATGCTATTAATCTGCTGATAAATCCAGCGTAATGCCCGCTTAAATCTGGTCTGGGTGTGATTTGTTTGTTATCTTCATTATCCATAGTCACTTTGCTACCTTGATTATTTTGGTTGCTTTTTCTCGCATCTCATCGGGTGGAGGTGGTAACTCGGATCGAAGAGGTCTTCTCAATAAAGCCCTTAATATATCCTCGATAAAATTATCAGCTGTTACACTTCTCTCGCGAGTTTCTTCTAAGACTTCATTGGCTAAACCTGCGCTTTGAGTTTCAATTAAATTATGTATTTCTGGATTATCCGCTAGGGTATTAATTGACTCGTTTATTGTCGATTGAAGTGCCGTTTTCGCTAATCGATAACTGTGTTGATACTCTAATTTTCCTACATTTACCCAGCGCTCGACTTCATCTTGTCCACGTTGGGCTAGTTGATCATATCGATTCATCACCGGTCTTATGAATCTATTTGATGTAAGGGGTTTAATAATTGATCCAGTTACCCGTAGAAGAATTCTCGACCTTTTGTCAACGGCTTTTAAACCTTTGATTGTTATTTGTTGGCTCTCAGATAATAAACCAAAAACCGCAAATATCAACCTATCATTTTCTTCTGAATTGGGAGACTTAGCGTTAATAAAAAAAACCTGCTCTTGATCTAATGAAATCGGAGTGTCAGAATTTTCTCCCGCTGTTATATTTTGCTGATGCGAGATGAGATTTTCCCACTCATTTAACCTAACCATTAATTCATCATATCCCAAAACCAATCCGCCAATAACCAAGCGTACCAGTGATCCTAGGTTTGAATTATTCGTCGAATAACTCTCAGTTATTAATACTTCTTGTACATTCTCTTGTTCATTTCTAATTGGAACGATCGCTGTCGAGGATGCTTGATCCATTCCTTACTCTCCTCACTTTCCTGGTTGATTGTCTCAGCTTAAAGATAATTGTAACTCTTTGTATATTTGTAATTACCATGCATATGCTTCTGGTGCTTCACCTCCAGGACCAGGCCAGATTTCATCCAGTTTTTTTTGAATCTCCTCGGAAATCTGTACTTCCAATGAACGGATCGATTCCTCTAGCTGGCTTCCTGTGCGAGGGCCAATTATCGTAGATGTAACATTTTTGTTACTCAACAACCACGCTAATGCGATAGTCGCAGGTGTTTCACCGATCTCTTCACAAAAGTTTTCAAATAACTCTAATCGCCTGCGGTTTTTTTCAATGGCTTGATGGATTTGCTCAGATGAGCGCCTGCCAGTAGTAGTTCCTTGACTTAGAATACCTCCTAAGAGCCCCCCCGCCAATGGGCTCCATGGTATAAGCGCTAAACCGAAATCACGACATGCAGGAATAACTTCAAGCTCAATCATCCGAGCAGTCAAGTTGTATAAGCTTTGCTCAGAGACCAATCCCAAGAATTTTCTCTCATGAGCCGACATTTGAGCCTGAGCGATATGTATTCCTGCAAAATTACTGCTTCCTACGTATAGAATCTTTCCCTGGTGAACTAAGACCTCCATAGCTTGCCAGATTTCATCCCAGGGTGTTTCCCGATCTATATGGTGCATTTGATATAGATCTATGTGATCTGTTTGTAACCGCTTCAAACTCTGTTCGCATGCATGACGAATATGGTATGCGGACAAACGTCGGTCGTTTGGTCCTTCTCCCATTCGACCGTAAACTTTAGTTGCCAGAACTATGTGTTCTCTTCGTTGATTTCCCTGGGCGATCCAACGACCAATAATACCTTCAGTGACTCCTTCACCAATCTTCCATCCATATACATTTGCCGTGTCAAAGAAATTTATACCTAAATCCAGAGCACGATCCATAATGCTAAAACTGTCTGCTTCGTTTGTCTGTGGGCCAAAATTCATCGTTCCAAGAGCAAGACGACTAACTTTCAAACCCGTTCGACCTAAATTTGTAAAGTCCATTTGAGACCTCTCTTGTAGTGAAATATTGGCTTATTGCGCTAATTGACTTATTAAATCATCAGGAGTATTGACGGGCATTTGACAAATCGAATTATGGCAGACATATGCGGTTGGGGAATTGTCTAATAGAGGACGATTTAACAATAAAGGTGGCACATTAGAAGGAGGAGGATAATGCGAGAATGCGAGCACGCTAGAAGGATAATACCGATCGCGAAGCACATCGAGCAACGGTTGATCTTGATCCGTAAGCGATACTCCTAAAACAGCGATTTCATGGAGTGGATGTAATGCCATGTCAATTGCGCATAGCCAATTAGAAAAACCTAACGAAAATCGAGAAACCCAACCAGCAACATTTTCCATTACTTCCTCAGCAAGTTTAGCATATATACTGTTGCCGGTAAACGCCGCCATCTGAATTAAGGCAATTGCAGCCATTGAATTCCCCGATGGGGTAGCGTTATCTTGAATATTCTTAGGACGTAATATTAATTCTTGTTGGTTCTTATCAGTATCAAAGAAGCCTCCTTGAGGGTCTTTGAAAAACTCAATCATTCTATCGATAAAGGAAACTGCGGAAGAGTACCATCTTGGATTCGCATCTACCTGATAGAGTGATAATAAGCCACAAATAAAACTGGCATAATCTTCTAAATAAGCAGGATGTGAACTTGCTCCATTTCTCCACGATCGAAAAAGCTGACCATTAGAGCTAAGCCTAATAATTATGAAATTGGCGATACTTTGTGCTATCCTAAGAAAATCTTTACTTCTTAAATACCAGGCAGCTTCAGCAAATGTGCTTAATAGCAGACTATTCCAAAAACACAGAATTTTATCATCCATGGTTGGAGGAATACGTTTACTTCTCTCAATCAGTAATTTCTTAATGATTATATGCATACTACTTTCAGCTGCTTCACTTGTAATGTTATATGTTGCTGATAAGGAATGATCGTCAATTCCTCTACGAATAATGTTACCCGCCTCAAAGTTAACATTATCTGTTAGTCCGTGAGCTCGAATAAAGAATTCTGCTGGATCGATCCCCCGAGTATCCAACTCATATATGTAAAGGTCTGATAATGCTGATTTTATTTGATCTATTGACCATAAGTAATATAAACCTTCTTGTCCTTCTGAATCTGCATCCAGGCTACTAGCAAATCCCATCTCGGACTCCAGTTGATTCTGCGGGACAATTGCCAATTCTCTTACAATGAATTTTAATGTCTCTTCACATATTTGCTTAAAGGCAATATTATTTGTAATAAGATATGCATGTAGGTATGTGCGTGCAAGTAAAGCATTATCATATAACATCTTCTCAAAATGAGGGATAAACCATTTAGCATCAGTACTGTATCGAGCAAAGCCTCCCCCTATAACATCATACATTCCGCCTTTAATCATGGACTTAAGAGCATGTGAAGCCACTTCAAGTGCTAATTTATCCCCTCTCGAAGCCAGTCGTAAAAGATATTCAATCGCCATAGGCTGAGGAAATTTTGGCGCTTTACCCCATCCTCCATTTTCCCAGTCATAAGTCTGAATTAGGCGAAATGCGGCTTCATCTAGAAGATTTATTGATAAGGGGTATTGTGGTAATTTGTTGGTTACTTCAATTCTTAATTGATCTAATAGGATTTTAGCTGAATTGAGAATCTTCTCACGATCATCTCGCCATATTTGTGAAACTAACAATAATATCTCACGAAAAGATGGAATATTGAATCGCCTTTCTGGAGGAAAATATGTTCCACCAAAGAATGGCTTTCCATCCGGTGTCAAAAAAACACTCATTGGCCATCCACCTTGACCTGCAATGGATACGACTGCTTTCATGTAAATTCCGTCAAGATCTGGTCGTTCTTCTCGATCCACCTTGATATTAACGAAGTGCTCGTTCATGATATCAGCCGTTAATTGGTTTTCAAACGACTCATGTGCCATAACATGACACCAATGGCATGCGGAGTAACCTATACTTAAGAAGATAGGTTTATTTTCAGATTTAGCTTTCTCAAAAGCCTCTTGTCCCCAAGGATACCAATCGACTGGATTTTCCGAGTGCTGTAATAGATATGGAGAATTTTCTAATGCGAGTTTGTTAGTCATAATATCTGTGAGATTCTTTATCGTTACTCTCCAAATTCTAAATCAAATGGTTCGTTTTCATCCCAAGATGATTGGGGGATGATCTCGATTTCTCCAAATACATTATTCTGTTTCGCCAGAATATATTGACGCTTAATAAGTTCTAGTATAGCCAGGAAAGTCACTACAACAGTAAGACGGTTATGAGCTGTATTTAATAAATCGTGAAAGAAACCTTTTCCATTAACTCTTAAGTAGTTAGAGATGTAATCTACTTTTTCTCGCAAAGTAATTTTCGGTATAGAAATTACATTATCCAAGGTGATCTCAGGTGCTTCTTTAGTGAATACACTTTGGGCAATGTTTATTATGTCATCCAGAAATAACTCCTTGAATCTAATCTTTCGATCTGAAGTTGGGTATGGAACAAGTCGTAAATATGTATGGTAGCTGCTTATCTGCAACTCAAGAAGATGTTCCGCTATCATCTTATATTGTTTATATTCAATTAACTGCTGGATTAATGCTTCTCCGAAGTCTTCCTCAACATCGTCCTTTTGAGGAATTCTTGGAAGCAATACCTCTGATTTAATTTGAATCAACCTTGTAGCTATAACTAAAAATGAGGATACTTCATCCGTGGATAATTCTGTTAATTTTTGCAAATGTGCCAGGAATTGATCTGTTACTTGAGCCAATGCGAGTCGAGTGATGTCTAGTTCGGCACGTTCAATGAGGTGTAATAGCAGGTCTAAGGGTCCTTCATATACTGGCGTGTTTATGGTATATGTCCTTGTCATTGGAGTGATCACCACGGATTTCATGGGCGGGATTATACCTGACAATCACCACCCATCATGCTATACTAAGAAAATCTTATTTAAGGAGTTATTTATGATTTCAGAACCGATCCATGTTACTGATGCGGCATTTGAGAAAACTGTGATTCAGTCAGGTCTGCCTACTATTGTTGACTTTTGGGCTCCATGGTGTGGACCTTGTCGCATGGTTGCACCTGTTTTAGATAAGTTAGCCAAGGAGTATTCAGG
>Ga0113563_10000617_pt1 | contig 17764 bp, 12 predicted proteins | sample Mud3Dept3metaG_FD_80117 | JGI IMG/M metagenome (GOLD analysis project Ga0113563, IMG submission 80117) | Freshwater wetland microbial communities from Ohio, USA, analyzing the effect of biotic and abiotic controls - Mud 3 Core 4 Depth 3... | ecosystem: Environmental > Aquatic > Freshwater >...
AAGACAGGCGCCTTAAACCGCTCGGCCATCCCTCCATCTTCGAGGGAATCACCGTGTCGGGAATCCCTCCAGAGCGCTTGAAATTCTACCATATTTGAAGGGATCAAGGAATCAGGATTTAATTAAAACAGTATTATTGATCTTCTTCTGTAAAGATCAGGCATTTGTAGATTATAAAAACATTGTATAATGAAAATGTACATCTCAACAATGAATACGTCGTAGTGCTTGTAAGAAAGGATTCGTTTATTGGGGAGTTATTGGATTGATCAAGCAACGACAAAGCAGCTCATCCGGATGGAAATCAGAAGAGAGGGAGTGATGAACGCCATATTCACAACCGGCTTAAACCTGCTGGTTGCCGCGAGTTTCCTGCTCGCTGGCTGCACGACTGCATTGGTCACTACCGAGCCTGCATCCTCGAACGACCTGCTGGAAAAAATTCTAACCCGGGGTACATTGGTGATTGCTACCGACCCGGCTTATCCCCCGCAATCCGAGCTGATCGTAGGCGCCACACGCAAACCGAATTCTAAATGCGCTCCCACCGAATATACTGCCGATGAGCTGACCGGTTTTGATGTCGAAACCGCGCTAGAAATCGCCCAGCGGTTGGGTGTGGAGCCTTGTTTTGTAACGCCACCCTGGACACAGCTCACTGCTGGAAACTGGGATGGTCGCTGGGATATCAGCGTCGGTTCCATGGCGATCACGCCAGACCGCATGGAAATGCTATATTTCACTCAGCCATATTATGCAACCCCAGCCGCACTGTTCGTTCATCAAGATAATACAACTTTTATGGAACCCGCAGATCTATCGGGAAAAAAAGTTGGAGGATGCACGAATTGCACTTACGAGGCTTACTTGCAGGGAACGTTGGCTATTCCCGGCGTAGAAATGAAATTCATTATTAATGATGCGGAAATCATCGGGTATGACGTAGACTTGCCTGCCCTGGAAGACCTGGCTTTGGGCGACGGTGTCGTGCTGGACGCTGTGCTTGTCGCCCAGCCCACTGGAATACAGGCTATCAAAGATGGTCTCCCAATCAAGCAGCTAGGCGATCCAGTGTTCTTCGAATACTTGGCTGCTGCCATCGATAAAAAAAGTATCCAGAATCCGATTTCCTTCATAAAAAAAGTCAATGAGGTGATTCAGGGTATGCACCAGGACGGCACTCTCCTGAGACTTTCGCAGCAGTATTATAAAAAGGATTTTACAACAGCAGCAAGCCAATTTGATATCACCAGTCTCAGCCAGAGTCCATAGTCCAAACACCCTGGTACAACCTAACATTAGCCTTGCTCAGATGTTTCTTGGAGATAAGACATGAAATTCTGGAAAAAAAGCCTGATGGCCCGCCTGGTAGGATATTATTTGGTCTTATCCCTGGTTATGGTTGGCCTGGTGGGTTTCGTTGCTTTTACTCGAGCCAGAGAAGCCCTGAAAGAATCGGTTTTCAACCGGCTGGAAGCCGTTTCAACCCTCAAGGAAGACGTGCTGAATCGTTGGATCGACGACCAACGGCGGGATGTCGTCTTCGTTGCCTGGTTGCCAGAAATCGGGGAGCAAGCCGGGCTCCTGTTAAGCCGCCCCGAGTCTTCTCCAGAATTTCAAACAGCTTACTCGATCCTTTCAGAATATCTGAAATTCCTGGTTACGAGCACGTCGGACTCAGCCGAGCTATTCATTCTTGACCTGGCAGGTAAAGTCATCCTCTCCACCGATAAATCCCATGAAGGGCTATCACAAGCCGCGTATCCCTTCTTCATCCAGGGACGGTCGAAGCTAACCCAAAGTATCGATACGACGCCATTTACCGGGCAGCCGGTGATCACCGTCGCCACACCTCTATTCGATGAACGCAAGCGACGGATTGGGGTATTAGCATCGCACCTTAACCTCCCCCGTATCGACCGCCTCATCCTGGAACGCACAGGCTTGGCAAGCAGTGGCGAGACCTACCTGGTTACCACCTCGAACAGGTTTATTTCATCGGAAGCACTTTATAGCAACCAGGAATATCCATCGGGCGTACACTCTGAGGGAATCGACGCGGCTTTACAAGGTAAAGATGGTTACGGACTTTATCTCAACTACGCAGGTATCCCGGTGATTGGTGTCTATCGCTGGGTGGATGACCGGAAGGTTGCCTTGCTGGCCGAGATGAGCCAGGAAGAAGCATTCGCTCCGGCGCGAGACCTGGCTTGGAACATCATTCTGATTGGGATGCTGTCAGCAGGCTTGCTGGCAGTGGGTGTTTACTGGCTGGCGAGGCAAATCGCGCGGCCCATTCTGGCTATAACCAATACAGCTACTCAGGTGGCAGCTGGCGACCTGACCCGAACAGCGCCGGAATTGACCGAAGACGAGGTAGGCGTTTTAGCACGAGCTTTTAACCAAATGACCGAACAATTGCGCTTGCTCTACGAACACCTGGAAGAGCAGGTAAAAGAGCGAACGGTAGCCCTCAGCAATGCTAACGACCTCCTCGAGCAAGAAATCGATGAGCGCTTGCGTGTGGAGGAAAACCTCCGCCGGCAAAACCAGTATTTGGCAGCCTGGCATGCTACCACAAGGGAGATCTCCGCCGAACTTGAATTATCCAAACTCCTCCAGGCAATTATGGAACGTTCAGTTATGCTGACGGGTGCCAGTGGAGGAGAACTGGCGATTTTCGACCCGGAAAAGCAGGAACTCGAAGTCGTCATCAGTTACAACATGGAACAAGACTATACCGGAACTTACCTGGACATTGGGGAAGGCGCAATGGGCACTGTGGCCTTGACCCAACAGCCTTTGATCCTAGATGACTACATCAATTGGGAGGGAAAGTCTCCCCAATATGCTGGAGCCCAACTCCACGCCACCTTGGCTGCGCCTCTCCTGGTCAGTGGTCGGTTGGTTGGGGCAATCTCAATTGCAGATGCTGACCCAACGCGGCGATTCACCCAGGATGATACAGTCCTGCTTAATCTGCTTGTTTCCCAGGCAGCCATTGCCATTGAAAACGCCCGGCTATACACATCTGCGCAGGAGGCGAAAGAAGCTGCTGAAGCCGCTAATCGTGCCAAGAGCGCTTTTCTAGCCAATACCAGTCACGAGCTACGCACACCACTTAATGCCATCATCGGTTACAGCGAGATGCTGGCTGAAGAATTTGCAGACAGGGGATTAGAAGAATTTATCCCCGACCTGCACCGAATCCGCACCTCGGGCAGGCACCTGCTTTCGCTGATCAATGATATTCTCGATTTATCCAAGATCGAAGCAGGACGGATGGAGCTATACATTGAAACTTTCGATGTGGCGCCCCTGGTTGAGGAGGTGGTTAACACCGTCTTGCCGCTGGTGGAAAAGAATGCCAACATCCTGGAAGTTTATTGTAGCGACGATCTCGGTATGATGCGCGCCGATCAGACCAAAGTGCGGGAAGGATTGTTCAACTTGCTCAGTAACGCAGCTAAGTTCACCGAAGAAGGCACCATTAAGCTAGAGGTAGATCGGGAAACATTAGAGGTCACAGATTGGCTAATATTCCGGGTAAGTGACACAGGAATCGGCATGACACCAGAGCAAATGAAGAAGTTGTTCCAAGCATTTTCGCAGGCATATACTTCAACAACGCGTAAGTATGGCGGCACTGGCTTAGGTTTGGCGATCACAAAGGCTTTTTGCCAGATGATGGGCGGCGATATTCAGGTGGAGAGCGAGCCGGGGATTGGATCTACCTTCACCATCCGGCTGCCCGCGGAGGTGGTTGAAAACAAGGCTGAACCGCTGCCTACCATGATGGAAGGCCATCAAGTTTAATCACTGTCGGCGATTGGCGCTTACTTAATTCAGGAGGATTGATACATGGTGAAAATATTGCTGGTTGAAGATAACGAGATGAATTGGGACATGTTGTCGCGCAGATTAAGAAGAAGGGGGTATGAAGTAGTGGTTGCCACGGATGGCAGACAGGGAGTCGAGCTAGCATCAATAGAATCCCCGGATCTGATCCTGATGGACATGAGCTTGCCTGTTCTAGATGGCTGGGAAGCCACACGAGAGATAAAACAGACTCCCGAAATTCAGTCCATTCCCATCATTGCGTTGACCTCTCATGCCATGATGGGGGATCGCGAGAAAGCACTATTGGCTGGCTGTGATGATTACGATGTTAAACCCATCGATTTCCCACGCTTGTTGGAGAAGATCCAGGGACTTCTTGGCTCACACGAGGAAAAATGAATGAGACGCAAAGCAAATTGAGCCATCTGGCAAAACTCAGTCATGACCTGCGCACACCACTTAACGCCATTATCGGCTACAGCGAAATGCTGGGCGAGGAATGTGTAGATCAGGGATGGGAAGAAATCTCTCTCGACCTGCAAAGGATAAACCAATCAGCTAGAGCATTGTCGGAGGTTATCATAGCAGCTCTAGATCCCGCCCGGACCGAACTTCTGGTAAGTCATTGCGGGGGAGAGATCATCGACTCAACGATCGATTTCAAGATCCGAACCTCCATGAATGCCATCCTAGGCTATACTGATCTGGCAATCGAAGAAGCCGAAGATGCCGAGTTGCTTGAGCTCATCCCAGAGCTCCAGAAGATCCACGCGGCAGCCAATATCTTCCTGAGCAAGATCAATGACACCAGCCTAACATCGCGCGACGCAGGCGCGAACAAACCTGATCTTGAAGCTGAAATCATATCCCAGACAGATCAGGATACATCGAGACAGCTATCCCTGGCGCAAGGGGATTATGCAGTACCAGGGCGAGTACGCCATGGCAATATCCTCGTAGTGGATGACAACCCGATAAACCGGGATATGTTGACTAACTACACCAGGCGGCTTGGTCTTACAGTGGCGACCGCAGAGGATGGTCAGCAAGCCCTCGAGATGGTCGCCAGGCAGCGCTTTGACCTGATCCTGCTGGATATCATCATGCCGGTTACGGATGGCTTTCAAGTGTTAGCGCAACTCAAATCAGACCTGGCTCAGCGGGATGTTCCAGTCATCATCATTTCTTCACTGGATGACCAGGAAAATATCGTTAGGGGAATCCGCATGGGAGCAGAAGACTGCCTGCCAAAGCCCTTTGATCCAGTCATCCTGGGAGCCCGAGTTGAAGCTTGCCTGGAACGAAAACGCTGGCATGACCAGGAGCAGGAATACCTGGCGATCATCAAGGCTGAACGCGAGAAAAGCGACCATCTGTTGCTGCAGATGCTACCTGCACCGGTGGCCGAACGGTTAAAACAAGGCGAGACAATTATCGCAGACAGCTTTGAAGATATCACTTTGTTATTTGCAGATATCGTCGATTTCACGCCCCTGACCACTCGAATGAGTCCTAAAGAATTGGTCATTCTTCTGAACGATCTCTTCTGCATGTTTGATAACCTGGTATGGCGGCATAATTTGGAAAAGATTCGTGCTATTGGGGATGAGTTTGTTGTTGCAGCAGGATTATTGAAGCCACGACCGCACCATGCGGAGGCAATAGCAGATTTCGCTCTGGATATGGTGAATGGAATTGGGGATTACAATGCCAGCCATGATTGTTCACTTGCGATGCGGATCGGCATTGAAACTGGCCCTATCATTGCGGGTGTGATCGGGACAACCCAATTCAGCTACGATTTATGGGGTGATGCCATCAACACCGCCAGCCGCATGCAGTCGCACGGTTTAAGTGGACGGATTCACCTGACCGAAAACACCTATCTGCGATTGAAGGACAAATATCTCTGTGAAGACCGTGGGATAATCCATGTAAAAGGTAAAGGTGAAATGCGCACGTATTTTCTTATCAATAAAAGAGAATAGGCAAACCAAAAATACAGCCTTCTCGAGCTGTTACTTCGAAAGCATGGATACCAACCGGGTAGTATCTGCCAGGCGCTCAGCTAATTGGCGGGCAACAAACTCGTGAAATGCTGCCGCTAAATCTGGTTCTTTCTCTCGCATCTCAGCTAAAGCCGCTTTCGACAGCCGGTAGGCAACGCTGGGTTCATCGGCAATGACAGAAGCGGTTCGCGCTGTACCCAGATACATACCAGTCTCACCGATCACGGTTCTGGTTCCTGTGGTTTGCAAGCGAAGACAATTCTCATTTTCCAGTTCCAGATAAATTGAAAACTGACCGCTATCGACTAAGTAGAGATCGTTCGCCTCATCCCCCTGGTGGATCAGACAATCGCCTTCAGCGATTTCGACTCGCTCAAGGTAAGTAGTCAGGTTTCTAATTTCATCTTCATTAAACCCGGCATCCACAAGGCGGTCTGGTAGTGTAGAGGGTACTGGCATATCAACCAGCCCTGCCGAATTCAGGAGCTGTTCTTCACACCACTCTAAGGCGTGATCTAGATCGGAAAAACGGCGCAGCCAGGACGCATCTTTAAACAATCCTCCTACCTCAAGCTGCCTTTCAATTCGGTCCGAAAGGTTGGCCAGAATTAGGGTGATTTCATGCGCTTCGGCAATTTGCCTGCATTTGATGAAGCTGAAAACTGCGGAGGAATCCAACCCACTTATGCGGCAAAAATCCAGAATGATATAACTTAACGCCGCTTGCTTGGTGTCTGAAATCCGTGCCTTGATTTGCGTAAATAACGTATTGGCAGTTCCGAAAAATATGAAACCCTGTAATTCAAGAATATGGATATGAACACCAAGCTCTCTTAGTTTCCGTCGTTGAAGTTCGGATCGTTCGACATTGCTCTGTAAATCCTTGCCAGAAAGTGTATGGCGTACAATCTTGATCTGACCGTAGTTGATAACGAATAACACGAGAGTCGCACCCAGACCAACGGCTACACCAATCAAGAAGTCGGTAGCAGCGATCACAACCAGGATACCGATGACAACCAGATAATCCAACGGCACTAGTTTCTTCCGGCTGCTCACCACCCACTCATCGAGGAATTCTAAACCTGTGTAAAGCAGCAATCCCCCAATAATGGCTTTGGGGAGTAATAGGGTGATCCATCTCGATCCCGTAAAAAGTATCAATCCACAGAAGAGGCCGGCAAGCAAGCCAACAATCCGGCTGCGAGCCCCAATCCGATACGACAATATGGAAGAGCTCAAGGTCTGGTATCCAACCATGCCCCCGCTCACCCCGGAGAGGATGTTGGCTGCACCGGCGGCTCGCAGCTCGCGGTTGAAGTCGACATCCTTTTCGATGGTCACTTCAAGTGCTGATGTGTTTAAAAGTAGGCTGAGTAAGCTCAAAATGAGAATAATGGAAACGTTTCCGCTCTGACCCAGTATCGCAGTCCAATCTGCGGATAGAAAATTCTTTAGGCTTAACGGTTGCCAGATAATCTCCTCTTGTAAGCTCCCTAACAACAAGCCTTGACGAATTGCTTGCTCTATGGAAATTTCGGCTAGTGACAATCCAAGATAGAACACAAATACCGCAATAACTAAGATGACCGGCATGGTCAAATAATGCTTGTAATGCTTTGCGCTGGCAAAAAGTATGATGGCGAATAGAATACCTGGAAACCAGAGTAGCAATTGGTCAGGCTGTATCAATGCCTCGATATTCTGCAAGGTAAGCGGGTAGCCAGCCATTGTGCTGAAGGAACCTTGTACCAGGAGCCATCCCGTTCCTGCCAGGAAGCCACCTATGACAGGAAAGGGGAAGAAACGCACCAGACCACCCAACTTTAAGAAGCCCAACCCAAGGAATAACGCCCCAGTCACCAGGGCTGAGAGTGGGATAATCACCAGTATCGTATCCAGTTCTTTCCCTGACACAAGACTGGATGATGAGCCGATAAGTGTAGCAGCGATCAGAGCCAGAATCACGGATGGGCTATCCTGCAGGCTACCAATGGCGCTGGGAATAGAACTGACCAGCGAGATGCTGATCATGGTGACAATGGCGGTGACCAACGCCATGCCAATCCCTTGCGCAAGATATGGAGCAAGTTCACCAGAGAAAATCAGGCTGCCAATCGAAATGGCGAAGACAACTTCGTTGATCCCTATCAGAACAACAGCTATCAGAAGTGGCAATGCTGATCTGGATATGCGATCACCAGCATTCCAACGATTGAATTCAATAGCCAATTTCTCGATCATGGCACGCTCCATTAGTTGGGAGATCGAGAATCAAGCCGGTTTATGAGGTGGGTCGAAAATCCGCGTACACTTTGGCAGGGTTAAGGCTCTCATGTAATATGCAGCGGATTTGAGCCGAATATGAATATTTTCATCATACCATATTTGGACTATTCTGTTATGTTGTTATGTGTAAGTCTGACAGTTAGATGGTCTTCTAGGAAACAATTAGAAATAACAGGTCGGCATGTTTGTAACGAAACAAGGTAAAATCTGCTCAATACAACCGACTAAAGACTGACAACTAGCGACAAAAGACTAACGACAATTTACTACCCAACTTCATAACTACACAACTATGAAACTCTCCCATGTTGCCCGTTCCGCCCTGATCGTTGCTGTGTTCTTTGGCCTGGAAAAGGCGCTGGGCTTCGTCCGGCAAGTTGCTATCGCCCGAACATTCGGTCTCTCCCCAGAGCTGGACGCTTTTAATGCCGCCAATAACCTGCCCGACCTGCTCTTTGCGCTCATCTCCGGCGGCGCGCTTGGGATCGCTTTTATCCCAGTATTATCCGAATATCTACAAACTCGCGGCCGCCCTGCAGCCTGGGATCTATTCTCGCGCATCGCTAACCTGTTCTTCCTGACCACAGCCGTGTTATCCATCATCGTCGCCATCTTCGCCGACCAGCTCGTTCAGTGGCGGTTGGGCATTGCGCCGGGTTTCTCCCTTGAGCAACAGTCCCTCGTGGCAGAGTTGATGCGCATCAACCTGATAGCCACTTTGCTCTTCTCCTTAGGAGGTTTGGTGATCGCCGGCCTGCAAGCTAACCAGCACTTCCTGCTGCCGGCAATGGCGCCCAGCATGTATGACATTGGCACCTTAATCGGTATCTTCATCCTCGTCCCAGAGAAGGGTATCACCATCGGGCCGCTCACCTTACCAGCCTTTGGCATGGGCATCTACGGGCTGGCCTACGGCGTGATCCTGGGCGCAGTGCTTTTCCTGCTCGTCCAGATTCCAGGGCTTATCCGCTTCCAATTCCGTTGGACTCCGGCCATTAATCTTCACCATCCAGGTGTCAAACAGGTACTTGGCTTGCTGGGACCGCGTATCTTGACCGTTCTATGCATCCAGATAAATTACATCGCGCAGGATAACATCGCCTCACGCCTGGTTACCGGATCGGTAACGGCTCTGGTCTACGGTTGGCTTTTCATGCAGGTGCCGGAAACAATAATTGGCACCGCTCTCGGCACTGCACTTCTACCCACCCTCTCTGAGCAGATCGTACGCCGTGAGCAGAGCGCCTTTCAACAGGTACTTAATCGCGCCCTGCGTCTCATCCTTGCCCTCACTATCCCCATCGCAGTTCTGATTTCCGTTACTATCCAACCAGTGGTAGGCATCCTCGGATTTGACCCATCCGGCACTAGCCTGGTCACCTGGTCCGCCCGCGCTTACCTGCTGGGCTTGATGGGTCACTCACTGCTCGAGGTTTCCGTGCGCGCCTTCTACGCCCAGCAGAACGCGCGCACCCCACTGCTTGCCGCAGGCTTAACCACGGCAGCCTTCATTTTCCTCGCTATATTGCTCGCTCCAAGGTTAGGCGCTCCCGGCATTGCTCTGGCCAACGCCATCGCTTTCACCGGAGAGGCGTTTTTCCTATGGTTCTTGCTCAACCGTCGCTTCCCTGGCATCCTCAAAGCCGGCAATACCCTGGCGCGTGTTATCCCCGCCGCCTTTTTGGGCGGAGTGATCGCTTATGCTATCACCGGTTTTTCCTTGCCCGCCCTGCCCCAGGCTCTATTCGCCTTAACAGCTGGTGGACTGATTGTCCTGCCATTCATCCGCCCGGAGCTAAGAGTTTTGATAAAATTATAGTGCCGCGTGTCATCCAGAGCGCATTGAAAAATCTCATCAGAAGGAGTTCACATGAAATTAACCAATAAACACATTGCTTACCTGATCGAAGAAGGATTTGAAGATCTGGAGTTCTATGTCCCTCTGATGCGCCTTCGAGAAGAAGGAGCAAAAGTCACGGTGATCGCCCCCAAAATGGCAACCTTCAGCGGCAAGCATTGCCTGGAAGCCAAGCCGGATGTTACCGCTGACCAGGTGCAAGCGGACGACTTCGATGCCATCGTCGTCCCTGGCGGTTGGGCGCCCGATAAACTACGCCGCTACCCTGCCATTCTTGACCTGGTGCGCACCATCCACGAGCAAGGTAAAATCGTCGCCACCATCTGCCACGGGGGATTAGTCCTGATTTCCGCTGGTGTAGTTAAGGGCTTCCGCGTCACTGGCTCATTGGGCATCAAGGATGATCTGGTGAACGCTGGCGGGCAATGGGTTGACCAGCCTGCCTTTCGGGATGGCAACCAGGTCTGGGGGCGTGTCGTCGAAGATATTCCCGCCTTTTGCCGCGAACTCATCCAGGCACTCAGCGAATAATCGATGAGAAACATCGCTGCCATCACTGCGTTTTTCTTGCTGGCGTTCAACCTGCTCATTCCTTCTCAATCGACTGCAGCGCCCTCCCTCTGGCAATCCAAGGTTGACCCCTGGGTTCTGCAAACTGCTGCCCAAGGCGAGACAGAATTCCTGGTCTTTCTTCAGCAGCAGGCTGACCTGAGCGGCGCTGAAGCCTTGAAAACAAAGCAGGAAAAAGGCACTTACGTATTCGAGCAGCTCACCCAAACCGCAGCCAGGACGCAAGGCCCGCTCCTGGCTGCTTTAGAAGAAATGGGGATTGACCATCGCTCTTTCTGGATCGCCAACATGATTTGGGTGCGCGGTGGCGCGCAAGCCGTACATACTCTCTCCCTTCGCCGCGATGTCGCCCACATCTACGCCAATCCCCAGGTGCGACTGCAGGAACCATTCCTTACCCCAGCATTGCCCACTTTCCCCCAAACCACTGATGCTGTCGAGTGGAACATCGCCAAAGTCAACGCGCCTCAGCTTTGGTCGCTTGGCTTCACAGGTCAGGGTGCTGTCATTGCTGGGCAAGACACCGGCTATGACTGGGAACACCCTGCCTTGAAGAATCAATACCGCGGCTGGGATGGTAATAATGCCGATCACAACTACAACTGGCACGATGCCATCCATATAAGCTCTAATACCGATTGCCCGCCAGATCGGCAAAAACCTTGTGATGACTACGGTCATGGTACCCATACCATGGGCACTATGCTCGGTGACGATGGCAATACGAATAAAATTGGAATGGCACCTGGGGCGCGTTGGGTCGGCTGTCGTAACATGGATGAAGGCTTTGGCACACCATCTACTTATAGCGAGTGTTACCAGTGGTTTCTCGCTCCCACAGACTTGAACGACAATAATCCCCGTTCAGACCTGGCGCCCGACGTGATCAACAACTCCTGGGGTTGTCCCACCTATGAAGGTTGCACCGACCCCAACGTGCTTCTAACCGTAGTTGAGAATGTGCGCCTCGCCGGCATCCTCACTGTGCATTCAGCAGGTAACTATGGCTCTCAAGGATGTTTTTCGGTGCGCGACCCAGCTGCCATTTACGACGCCTCTTTCACCGTTGGAGCAACCGATTCCATAGATGTAATCGCGGGATTCAGTAGTCGCGGTCCGGTCAGCGTGGATGGCAGCTATCGCCTTAAGCCTGATGTATCTGCCCCAGGCGTCAATATACGCTCCTGTGTCCCAGGCAATGGTTATGCCAGCATGCAGGGCACCAGCATGGCTGCGCCGCATGTCGCTGGCTTGGTGGCTTTGCTCATCTCTGCTTACCCACAGCTAGCCGGACAGGTCGATGCGTTAGAGAACATGCTCAAATTCAGCGCCCTGCCGCGCACCACCGAACAGACCTGCGGCGATGTCTCTGGCTTAGGAATACCGAACAATACCTACGGATTTGGTCGTATCGATGCCTATGCAGCCTACAATTGGCTGCATTCCGCCTACATCCCCCTGGTCCAATCCATCCCTTGAACTAACATTATTTTCCTATCCCCTAATTATCTGATTGACTGAGTAACTGATTGCCTGATCAATTGATTACCTATTTCTTTCCAATCCTCAACAACCGCGACGAATTCGCCAATATCCCCAGGTCTGGCAACGACTGCGCCGCTGCTGCAAGAACGGGAGGCAAGAATCCAAGCGCCGCCAGCGACAAACCGACCAAATTATAGACCAGTGTAAATCCGATATTCAGCTTCACCACGCCCATCGTGCGCCGGGCAATGCGCAGAGCTTCCGGTACCAGACCCCAATCTGAGCGCATCAAGGCGATATGGGCGGCTTCAATCGCCACATCGCTGCCAGCCGCGCCCATCGCTATTCCGACATCCGCCTGCGCCAAGGCTGGGGCGTCGTTGACCCCATCGCCTACCATCACTACAGTCAATCCTTGTGCCTGATAATCCATTACGATTTGGATTTTATCCTCAGGCATCAATCCGGCGCGACAGCCTATTTCTGCTACTCCATCCAACGCACTATTAAGCTCTTTTACCAGAGCATCCGCAGCTTTCTGGTTGTCGCCAGTCAGCAGCTCTACCTGCTTGATCCCCAAAGTTACAACCTGCTGGATAGCCCACGGAACCTCCGGGCGCATTGTGTCCGCCGCCGCTAATAAGCCCTCTAATTCGCCATCCACAGTAACAAAAAGTAATGACCTGCCCTGCGCTTCCAGCTCATCCACAACCCTGGCAGCCTCTTCGCTTTCCTGGAGCAAATTGGCAAACATGCGGCGGTTGCCAACCTCGATCAAATGTGAATCTACGTTTGCCCGCACCCCTATACCAGGTAGAGATTCAAATCCCACCGGTTCATGCAGGCCTAATCCCTGCTCTCTAGCCAGCTCTCGCACCGCTTCTGCCAGCGGGTGTTCAGAATAACGCTCCGCCGAAGCAACAAGCAGAAGAAGTTTCGATTTCAGATTTTGGATTTTAGATTGCTGATCACCAATATTTGATCGCCATTCATTTCCACCCAGATGCTTTCCATCACCAAGCAATCTGAAATCAACAATCGCCGGTTTACCCAACGTCAGCGTCCCCGTTTTATCGATCAGCAACACATCAGCCTTTGCCAGCAGCTCGAGATACTTCCCGCCCTTGATTAATAACCCCTGTTTTGCCCCTGCCCCAATCGAAGCCAGCATGGCTATCGGCGTTGCCAGGGCGAAGGCGCAGGAGCAAGCTACCACCAGCACCGCCGCCGTCGCCAGCGGATCGCGGCGTACAAGGAATGTCAAAATTGCCACCCCTGCAACAACCGGTAAATAATATGCAGAGAAGCGATCGGCTAATTGTTGCACGTCAGCCCGGTTGGCTTCCGCTTCTTCAACCAGCTTGATCACCCGCCCAAACGTGGTGTCCACCCCAACCTGCATTGCCTGGATGCGCAGACTGCCCAATCGCACTAGCGTTGCGGCAAAGACATGTGAGCCCACACCAGCCTCAATCGGTATCGACTCCCCGGTGATCGTCGCCTGATCCACGGTCGCCTGCCCAGCTATCACCACGCCGTCCACCGGAATCCTCTCACCCGGACGCACAATAACCTCTTGCCCAGGTTGCGCTTGCGCTGCCGGTATTACCACCTCAGCTCCATCTATCTCAATACGCGCCGTTTGTGGCGCCAGTGTGGTCAAATCTTTCACCGCCCGGCGAGCGCGCTCAGTGGTGAAGTGCTCAACATAATCGCCTACACGCATGAAAAATACCACCACAACCGCCGTCACCCACTCACCCACCACTAAAGCCGCAATCACACCCAGGGTCATTAAGGTATGAGCGATGACCTGTCCTCTCAGGGTCGCTTGCACAACCTTACGGAACACCGGATAACCCGCCGCCAACACAATGGCTACTCCCACCCATAGAGGCACAAGGTCTGTGACAGCCTCAAACAATCCCAGCCATTCACCGACGATAACGACAAATAGCACCACTCCAAAAACGATGCCTAATAGCGTAAGCACCGGGCGGGTAAAACTCTTTATACTCTTTGCATCAGTTTGCTCAGCCTGCTCCAGAGCAGCCTCGTACCCTGCTGCCTGCACTGCTTTGCGAATCGAGGGCAGGTCAACCAGCGCGGGATCTAATTGGATCACCGCTTTTTCGGAAACAAGTAAAACATCTACGGATTGAACACCAGGCAGGGCAGCAATTGCCTGGCGCACATGCATGGTGCATTCAGCGCAATCCATGCCCTGAATAGGGACTTCAAGAGTTTGTAGGCTTGCCATAGGTTGGAATTATTACCTCACTACCAATAAGACCAGAGATCAAAACGGGCAGACTTCGGCCTGCCCCCGCTTTTTTTCCTCGTTCCTCGACTGAATTTCCACCCTTTCTTTAGCCGTTTACCCCACCCATAACGCCAACCATGATTGCACCTCTTCCGTTGGCTGCCCGCATGGCAATTCGTAGTCGGTGCAAAATTGGATCACCCAATCCTTGAAGAATGGGCCGAGCAGTTTATAGGCGGCCAATGCCAGGAGGATGATCAAGATGATCACCAACAAATATTCAAGCCACATTCCAGATGAGCTACGCCGATTCATACGAACGGTCATTTCGATTGGCTCCATTTATAGCAGGATTTCCGCTGAAATGCAAATTAAATTCCAAATCATGCAAGCGTATATTAATTCGTAATTTTCCAATTTATTAACCAACAGGTTGATTTACGTTTTGCTCAATCTATTTATAGCTACATTTTCAATATATTTTACGTTCAAAGTACTTTTAAATCAATAATTTTTGGAATCCGATGTAAAATTTTATTATGGCACTCACCTCTCGCGAACGTGTGTTGGCTGCTATCCATCATGAAGAACCAGATCGCGTCCCGATCGTTCTTGGTGCCAGCAATGCCACCACCATGAAGATGGCGCCCTATCGCCGTCTTAAAGGTTTGTTAGGCATCCAGGCGGATGACCGCTATTTGTACGATTGGCCTGAATTGGGCTCAGCCGCACTGGATGATGCCACATTGAGCCGGCTTCGTAGCGACGTACGTGGCGTGCATGATCGCTTTCCAGCAGTTATCTATGAGCGCAATCAGAACCGGTCGCCCGGCTCAATGTCTATAGACGATTGGGGCATTGGCAGGATAGAGATACAACCCGGAGTTTGGTTTCCAGGTGTACACCCACTGGAAAATGTAACCAACCCCGCCGCCTTGCAGCATTACCCCTGGCCCGATATGGATGACCCCACACGCGTGTCACATGTCCGCCAGCAGGCTGAACGCCTCGCTATGAAAAACCAGTATGCCATCTTTGCCGCTCCCTGGCTGTTGTTTCCCCTCGAGCGCGCCATGGACTTGCAAGGAATGGAAAATTTCCTCCAGAACATTGCCCTCCATCACGATTTCGCCCAGGAGCTTTTACAAAAGATTGCCAGCCTGTGCAAAACGCTGATGGGGAATTTCCTGAACCAGCTGGGCGAAAACGTGGATATTATCAAAATCGGAGATGACCTGGGTATGCAAGACCGGCTGCTGATCTCCCCCAGGATGTACCGTGACCTGATCAAGCCCATCCACGCCGATTACATCGCCTTTATTAAAGCGCATACCAAAGCCAAAGTTTTTTTTCATACGGACGGCGATGTCTTCGACTTGCTGGATGACTTTGTGGAAATAGGCATCGATATCCTTAATCCCATTCAAACCTCAGCTGGAAAAATGGCGGACCTGTCGGCATTGAAATCCAGGTATGGTAAAAATCTGTGTTTTTGTGGCGCAATCGATACCCAGAGCATCCTTTCCCGTGGCACCCCGGCGCAAGTCCGCCAGGAAGTTCGCCGGGTCATCGAGCAACTTTCCCCCGGCGGGGGTTACCTGCTTGCCGCCGTGCACACCATAACCGCAGATGTCCCTGCCGAGAACATCCTGGCTATGGTGGACGCCGCCCTGGAGTTTGGCCGCTACCCATAGAAATACTAATATCAGTGCTTCATCCCACGCGGTTAAATAAAACCCGCGGGTTGGTTTTCGAACCCGCAGGTGTAAAACCATAACCTTGAAAGAACTTAAGTGGATTCCTTCTCGTATGGTGTGCCATCCGCCGCAGGCATTTGCGAGCGCCCGACGACGCCTGCCAGGACGATCATCGTAACGATGTATGGCGCCATCAATAAGAACTGCGAGGGGATCCTGACGCCAAGAATGGCCAGCTTGGAGGCCAACGCATCGGTGAAGCCAAACAACAGGCCAGCCCCAAACGAGCCAAACGGCATCCAGTTGCCAAAGATCATCGCTGCTAACGATATGAAGCCACGCCCAGCGGTCATCACTTCATCAAAGCGGCCCACCGAGCCCAGTGTGAAATATGAGCCGGCGAAGCCTGCCATCATCGCCCCCAGGATCACCGCCATGTATCGAGTACGGAACACATTGATGCCCAGCGTGTCCGCCGCTTTGGGGTGCTCTCCTACGGAACGCAGGCGCAATCCCCATTTTGTATAGAACAACCCAATGTGAATCAGCACCAGGAAGATATACATGGCATAAACGAACATGTTATTGTTAAACAATATCGGGCCAATGAAGGGGATTTTCGAGAGCAACGGAATTTCCCAAGATGGAAACGTTCCCGAATTGTTAAGCTCCGGATAGTGTTGCAAGAACTTTGCAGATATGTATGAAGTGATCCCCGTTGAGAAGATATTGATCGCTGTGCCAGAGATAATCTGGTTTACTTTATACCGGATGGATAGTACGCCATGCACCACGCCGTATAACGCCCCCGTCAGCACCCCGACCAGCACGCCAAACCACAAATTTCCAGTTATACTGGCGGCCACACAGCTGGTCATGGCAGCAGACAGCATCATGCCTTCAATAGCGATATTCACTACCCCAGCCCGTTCGCTTAATATGCCAGAAAGTGCTCCCAGGGTGAGGGGCACCGCCTTGGATAAGGACACATTGAGCAAACCAGCCAGGCTAATCGATTTCCCCGCCGCTGCCCAGGTTAAAAATCCAAAGATAAAGAAGGCCGCTATCATGCCTAATAACCAGTTTGTGTACCGACCGAATCCACGTGGGCGTATTAACTGGCCGATACCAACCCCAACGCACACTAGAGCCAGAAAATTGAGCGTGGCCAGGCTGGGCAAGACCATATCCGGCATCGTCGCCTCTATCCCGCCCGGAGTCATGCCAAACTCGGTTTTCATCCCAGGTTCCACCGGACGGCTGAACAGGAACCAAATGCCAAATCCGATGATTATGAATAACACGCCCATCACCCATCGCCGGGTGGGGGATACAAACTCAACTTCTCGGTGAAATGTTGTCGTTGTAGCCATTGGTTATCCACCTCCCCAGCTTGGCGCGACGACGGCCTCTTCGGCCTCCGCCGGTTTCTTTAAGCGATAGATCGTCCGGATGATCGCCGGCGCAGCCACAAACACCAGGATAAAAGCCTGAATCACAGAGATAATATCAATCGGGATGCCCGTCTGCAACATCATATTGGTGGCGCCGTTGCGCAGGAAGCCAAAAAGCAGCGCCGCAAGCACCACGCCCAAAGGTTGGCTGTTCGCTAATAATGCTATTGCAATGGCATCGAAACCATATCCCGATGAGAATGCCATCGCCAGATTGTAGTTAACACCCAGAACTTCGTTGCCACCCGCCATCCCGGCCAATGCCCCTGAGAGAAACATCGCCAGGATAATGCTGTTAG
>Ga0113563_10000618_pt1 | contig 17759 bp, 23 predicted proteins | sample Mud3Dept3metaG_FD_80117 | JGI IMG/M metagenome (GOLD analysis project Ga0113563, IMG submission 80117) | Freshwater wetland microbial communities from Ohio, USA, analyzing the effect of biotic and abiotic controls - Mud 3 Core 4 Depth 3... | ecosystem: Environmental > Aquatic > Freshwater >...
CTAGCCAGTCCAGATCGGCAACCGAGGACTCTTTCAGAAACGAGCTAAGATCTAGTTCATCGGCCATTGGTTTTGCCTTTTCTCACATAGGGACCATTCACGTCCCGCTGGTTGATGTCATCCACTTTCATGTTGCGCGTGGTAGAGTCCCACTTGGTATACGGTTGCGCCCCTTGCTCAAATCGGTATCCGGTGCCCGGATTCATATCGATTGAGTGATCGTAGTCATTCTTTGCGTCCCCTGGGACTTCCGACTGACCACGGACGGTATTCATCATGTTGGAGGGTTTATCCCCTCGATAGTAGTCCGAACGAGCCACACCGCCCTGCCCATCGTTGGGCAGCTTGGAATCAGCCTTCCAACGATCAGCTTGCCGGTTGCTGCGTCCAGTCTCTAGTTCCACTTGAGGTGTGGACACGTCCTTGTGGTCCCCGCCCGGTGGGTGGGGCAAGCCTGACGCTGGACCATAGACACCCTTTCCATCTGAGGTAGGGTTAGCGTAGCCGCCAGCACCTTGACCGTGAGCATCGTTCCCCTTGCCATAACCAATACCGAAGTCCCAACCCTGAGTTTGGGTGGGCTCGCTGTTCTTGTCGGGCATCGAGGACGTTGCAATCTTCTTGCCGGTCCCCTCATTCCGACTCCATTCATCATGATCAGAGTGGGGCTCATCCGAGTTGTAGGAACCGAATGGTCCAGTCTGATCCTGATCTGCACGATCCAAGTGTTGCACCCGAGGTCCAGGAAGTGTTTGGACTGGGAGAGAGCTATTGCCAAACCTAGCTAACACACTTGACGCCAGCTTGAGTTTCTTGCCCTTCAAGCCGTCGCCTGTGCCGGGTAGTGCCGACATAGGGTCCTCATCCTCATCCTCATCCTCATCCGACTCGGCTTCCTCTGTTAGAGCGGCCAAGTCCTCAGGGGACACTTGCTCTTCTGCGTTATCGAACCGTGAGGCTTCTGCTTGCTCGCCCCCGTCAACGGGCTCTTCCTCATCCCAGTTGTCTTCGCCGTCCTCAGAGCTTTCACCCTCAGGATTTTCATCATCTTCGGTGGGCTCATCCTCTGAGTCATCTTCAGTTTCATCTCCCTCAACAGGCTCTTCTCCTGCTTCATCGGGATCTTCCTCAGAGTCTTCAGTGGTCTCTTCAGACAGTTCCTCAGTCTCAGGTACGTCCCCACTCTCCGGTTCTCCCGCAGACTCGTCGGCCCACTCATCCTCCATCGGAGTGTCAGTCTCGTCCGACTCAAGCTCAGGCTCTTCTGAGTCTTCCTCGGGAAGCTCTTCCTCACCCTCGGGCATCTCGTCGCCCATCTCATGCCCTTCCTCGGGCATCTCATCCTCAGGCATATCCTCACCGGACATCTCAGCATTTGAGTTATCTGCCTCATCCTCATCAGAGGTCTCATCCGACCAATCGTCGGCCATCGCCTCTGGGGCGCTCTCTTCCTCAGCGTCGTCACTATCCAACGCACCCAAAGACTCTTGTTCCTCGGGGGACAAGAACGTATCGCTCTCTGTCTCGGAGGTTTCCTCTGGGTCCGCACTCAAGTCCGCACCCTCGGGATCTTCGATGCCTTGTTCTTCCAAGGCTTGTTCCGCTAGACCCGAATCCTCTCCCTCGCCCACTCCAGAATCCTCTGGGCCAGACGTAAGGTCTACCGGAGATCCAGTCATCTCTGCGTCCTGCATCTGCTCTTCAATGTCAGATTCAGGGTTGTCTAGGTTCTCATGCGCGTCACCCACGAGGCGCTCTACGCTATCCTTATCGGCTTGCTCCAGCTCAGAGAGTCTTGGTCTCCAGTGAGGTGCATGGATTTCATCATGGAGAGTATCCGAGACGGCCGAAATAGCTTCGCATGCTTCATACAAAGCGTTGCGGACATCCTTCACAGACATCACGTAGCCGCGGCCACCCAGCATACCATCTGGGGAGATGGTGCTGGACTTGAGTTTGGTGAACTTGCGGTGGGCGGTCATAGCGTGCCCAAGTGCAATGCTTAGTGCCCACAAAGTCTCAGCTAGTGGCTTCAAGGCTTTGGGGTTGTAATCGTAATTGGTGGGGATGCTGCGCTTGAGATTGTCTCCGACTTCGTTATCGATTGCAGGAACCTTAGCGGGAGGGGGAACCTCAGCGGCAATGCGCACCGCTCCCTCAAGCCCAGCCTTAGCTAAGTCAGCCTCAAGGCTGGCTCTCTCCGAGTCCTGGACATGCTGTTTGAGGGCAGCTTTGATCTTCCTACGTATGTGCCTCATATCAACCTTTCAACGGATCCCCGTTGTCATCAAACAGGCGCTCCACAAAGAATGATCCATCGGCTTCTTTTTTCAGGCTCCACAGTTCACGGTCACTCTTGTGAATCAGAGTGTCAGAAGACAGCCGCATAAATGGTTTCAGATCGGACATAGAGGCAATCTTGGTACGCCCCGAGGCCATCTTTAGGGGACGCACTAGATTCGCTTCCCGAGTGAATAAAGCGTCCAGACCTGAGGCACCACTGATCTCAACTTGGCCAATGTCATAGTCTTGGTGTTTACGCGCAGCCATCTGCACAGCTGCCCGAAACACACTCTCGTTCTTCAGATCATGATCAGACATCAGTACCTCATGTAATGTTCAACGTCACCACTACGTCTACTGTTTGATTAGAGCTGTAACCAGAAATACGGAGTGTCTCAGTATAAGTACCTACACCCATATCATCAGGGGGGGACACTACAACCGTGACAGACTGTGAGTCTCCACCATTTACTGATCCATATACTGGAGATACACTGACAACCCAGGGTGCTCCTACCAACTTACGGATCTGGTAGTTAAGAACTGACGTGGAAAGTCCCGTGTTACCCAGAGCAAACTGCTGAGAGGGTACAGCTGGAAAGGGTCCCGACAGGGGCTTAGACACATTGAATGTAAGGGCGGCAGGAGTCGCACTAATAGTCGCCTTTGGTCTAACAATGACTGTAACTGGGACTACTTGCGGGGTGTTAGTGGCACCCGTTCCCTGAACCATGATGGAAGCCACATAGGGGCTTCCAGTAGCTAATAGGTTGGTGCTGTCAGCTGACAGCTCAAACTGACCAGACTGGTTGGCTGTCAGACCATTGACACTTGCTGGAATAGGAAACACATACGGAGCAGAAGATGTCACGGTCACGGAAAGCAGAGATCCGAGCACACCGTTGTTGGTAACTTGCACCGGAGTCGGAGTAGAAATACCGCGGCCCTCATCCACCACGAATGTGACGGTGGACATGTTCAAAAGGATGCTCGGAGTGTACGCCTGCAATACCTCTTGGATGGAATCAGCCATCGCCTGTGCTACCTCCCCAGGAATGGGGATGGAGTCGCGCAGTAAGCCCCAAGGAGACGATATCTCTCGGATTTCGGTTTTGAGTACCGACCTTGAAACATCTATCCGGGTAGTCCAGCGCCATGCACCCGTCGCGGTGTCAAGCTGGTACTGGTAATCCTGGTAGCGCAATAGTGATTGGATAGGCAAGGAACCCTCGCCGATCCTCTTTTCATAAAAGGAACCGGGGGATTAGCCCCCTCCTTGACCCCCAGTCCCAGGTACGCTATGAAGTTGTTGGGCAAACACGCTTGGGAGCTGCCATGAGATATCGCGTCGTTCATCAGACCCTGGACTTCATGACTGAGCATTCAATCCCCATCGGGGCTCTGATAGAGACTTCCGATGGGGTGCGGTATCTTCCCCGCAAGCTTTGCGAGCACTGTCTCACGACAGAGCAGAGAGCCGTGGCAGAAGTGGTGGCCGGCGATCTTAGGGCCGCGGGTGCGTTCGAACGCGTCCCGGACTCTTGCGGACCTCTCATTTCATTTAGGGTCGCTCGCCCTCTACCCCCTCATTGGGACGCAGAGCATTGGGTGCGCTTCGTGGTGTTCTGTGAGTTGGAGGCTGAGGGCCGTGATCAGACAGCCCTCAGCAGCTAGACTCGACGGGTGTCACCCTACTGTTTTGTTCGGTCCCGTCCTGATCACATAAACCGGCACGCTGGGGCGTGCCCTACTTTTTGGCCTCTCGTTCGGCAATCCGCTGTGTGACTACCAGAGCATAGGCTTGCTGTTCTTCGGAAAGCGGCTGCGGGGAGGCTCCATCAATTTGCCCCAATACCAAGTCGCACCATCCATTGATTCCAAACAGTGTGCAGAACTGATCTTGGGGCGTCGGATCCTGGGGGAGCTTCGTGAGTAGATGTTTGATACGTCGCATGCCCTCTACGAGCAGCTCCATGTCAGTCATCCCGAGATTGTTGTTACAGTTTGGCACTTCCCGGTCCCCCGTGGCCCTCAGCCTATATCCGCCACCTGAACCCGTGTGCTCGAACACTCGTCCCTCTACACCATCCTGTTTGTTGGTATGACGAAAGAGAGGCTCCGCTTTTGAAGCGGAACGGCTAAGCACACGCTGGGCTATCTTGGACATACCCTTGATGTCTTACAAAGGGTCTAGTTATCTGGATCTATGTAGGGTTCAATCAGCCCCTCAGCCAAACAACGGTCGTAAACTTGAGCTAGTTTGCTAGACCAATCAGGGGGTAGGGAATTCACCTCACGCTCAATGGCCTCTATACGTGAAAGCCGCTCAGGATGTAACTTGCCCTTGTTGATAGCAGCTTGAAAGAGCGGGTGGTAGCGAGGGTTCTCCATCAGAGGGCGCCCTTGATCACTTCCCCCTTGCGTCCAATTGGCTCATATAGGGAAAACCCCAAGAAGTAGATAGGGAACACCACGGTTTCTATTAAGATGATGCTCCAAATCACATTACCTACAGACAAGTGGTACTCTACCTGGGGGTTCTTTTTTTCCGACTCGTTGAAAAGTCCGTAGGTATCATACGTGATCCCATCTATCGTTTTGGGATCAGCACAGGCCTGAGTGGCCACTGCGATAGTGAGGGCTAGGGTGATTGCTTTCAACATTGAGATACCTGAGACATCAACGGGTTTTTAGTGAAATAAGGCTCGCGACCGTGGACACCCGAACCCACGATTCTGAGAAACTGTCTATTGAAGTCTTGGGGTACCTTCAAGCTCTCGTGTGGGGTGAAGATACCTATCTCGTAGACCTCTCCAGATCCCATCAACGTGGCTTCCTCATATGGGTACTGATCCGCGTGGTCCCCAATATCCCCATCAATAGAGGTGTCCGGGTGTTCCTGATCCCATACTGCGCAACTATAGTCTAGATTGTTGGCCAACAGGATTCGCACGTCACGGTCTAACGTAACGTTGGGGCCAGACCCCCAAATCGGGGATCCCCAGCTTGGGACTGGAACTGGGGTGCCCCACGTCGGAGTATGGCCCCACGTAGGAACGGTACCTCCCCAGCAATGCAGTTTAGTAGGGGTAAGTCCAGCTTCTGTGTGGAGAGCACGGCCCCACTTGGCGCGCTGCCCTCTGTGTGGTGTTCCCTTGACGGCAAGGGACTCATCAATGGTCAAATATCCTATGTCCCCTTTCTTGAGGTACACAGAAGAGATGATATCCGCGTACGCACGGTACGTATCCGGAACGGATGAAACATCGCCCTGGATATAGGGCATCATTAGACAGCGCACACCAGAGAACGTTGGGAAGTCTATCTGACCAACTTTTCTCATGGGGCTAGCAGCTGATCGGCTGTCCCCACAAGTTCATTGATCATAGCCCCGGCTATGCTTCGTTCCTCTGACTTCAGATTCCCGAGCTGCCCCAACAGCAACTCGATAGCGCCGTGTTGACCCAACAGTGCTGCTTGCTCAACCAAGAGAGCTTCTTGTAGCTCCAGTGGTTGATGGTGGAACCTTCGAATGTACTGAACACGGGATAATAGCCCAGAATGAATGAATCGTAGGCTGTTCTCAATGGCTTTTAGGGTCGGCATGTTTTAGATCTACACCGACTCACGGCCAGAGGGTCACAGACAGAACTACATTCGAACCCTCTATCAGATCTTCCTCTGTAAATCCCTGTCGCTTCAGTTCGGGAGTCAACTCGTTGATGCCAGAGTCACGCTCTACGCTATCGTAGCGAGAGAGGGCTATGTCCACTAACGGGAGAAAGCCGTTTCCTCCAGGGTCGCGAGACACGATGACCAACCGGTCACCGTGTCCTTGTGAGATCAGCTCAGACAGTTGAGTGTGGAGTTCTGTGAGGGTCATTGTTTGGGATCTATACTTTATGTTGGTAAACTGGCCAGTGTGGTGTGTGGCCGTCCTTAAGAGCTTGTTCAGCCTGTCTCGTATCGTAGAGCCAGGAACGGGCCTTCTTTGGATCCATTCTCATAGCATTGTCTTTGGACTCTAAGTCCTCCAAGTCTGCTCGGGACAAGTTTTCCATAGGCGTAGCAACCCATCCCTCATTGTCCACCCCATAGAGAATTTTGCCTAAATCAATAGACGGTAGCTGAGGCTCCGCGTGATACCACCTACCAGCTAGAATAAGGGTACCAGACCTGGCCTTCCAGATCACTTCATCATAAGTGGGTTGGATCTCCAGATGGGCTAACTCTCTAGCCTCTTTACCCACACGAGGGGATAGCACTGTCCAATCACTGGATCCGCCATCATAACCCCAATCCCTCAAGATCGCAACTCCGCCAGCTACACCAGTGTGAGCATGGATCCAGGGATCTAAGTCAGAGATGTTACTACTTTGGCGGTAAATCTGAAAAGCTCTAGCCACTAGATTGGGCTCCAGACCTATGAGTGTTACGCGTACTGTACCCCCAATCTCTATATTGCCTCGTACTTTAATCTGACCATCGGCTACTAGTTGTTTCGTAGCTTCCGGATCGTCAATGACAAGATCCGTAGCAAAAGAATCACGAAGTGATTTGGCTTCAGAGAAAATACGCGTACGAATATTGCCCAATAAAATCTTGGCACGAGTGTTCGCCCCTTGCTGCTCCTGCAAGCGGGTTATAGTCTGTTGCAGTTTGCCTAGTATCTCATGTAAATGATCTACTTTCGCTTTGTTTATCCAACGGTGAATAGCGAAAACCACTACATACCATACTGAGGATAACACTGTGGACCATCGATCATCGAATTGCTCGGCAAAGTTTGGTATGAGCCAAGATCCGATACCAATAGATATCAATACCGCAATCGATGCCCAAATTGCCATCACGTCCAAACCTCTCGTCTCTCGATCTTGCCGATCAGACTCTTGACTACACCGAATTCGGCTGCTAGAGCCGATCTTTTTCTAGTGTTCAGACCGGGGTCCTGTTTTCTTCACCCACCGTCCATTACGATCCCAACCTCTATCGAGACACTCTTGACATTGCCCACAAGCATAGGGATTATGCATATTGGGTCGATCCAATCTGTAACCCAAAGGTCTAGTGCCCATATCCCGCATGAAAATAACGGAACTACCCCACCCACTACAACAGCCAATATTGTGTTTAAGACTGACCCAAGAGCGATACTCTGCAGTGTTACTAAGATGGTGGTATGGTGCGGTTTGGGGTGCAGTTGAGAAATCCAAGGTACCGATATAGGACCTAATAGTTTCTGCGGTAGGGGCAATAGGGTGTCGAGTTACCACTTTAGTTGCCCACAAAATGAACTCTTCTAGTGTCAGTTTCTGCTTAGCCCAGTTACATACCCTGCAGCAAGGAACCACATTATCCAACAAATACCCAACAGATGGATCCACTCTATCTAGCCCTGAATAGGCAAAGCTTCCGTTTGCACTATTGGAGGTGTTGCTGGGTTGAGATCCACAGTAATAGCAACATTGTGTGACCAACCCAAAAAACTCCTCCCTGGTTAGTAAAAACCTCAAACCCCTAGCTTTGGAGTGCTGCTGATATCCTTTCCAAACCGAGTTTCTTGCTGCGGCACCTGAGGGCAAGACTTTGGTCTTGTTCGGCCTCTTAATTCCCCTACGACCGTTCTGACAACCACAACTTTTGGCCCCATGTCGTAAAGAAGGCCTACTGATTGCCTTTGTTTTCCCGCATCCCGAACAGAGACAAAACCAAACTGCGTTATTACCCATCGCAGGAGCCCTACCTACTACAGTAAGAAGCCCCTGACGATGACCCAACATGTCTACTAGGTTAGCGCCTTCTTGAGGGCGCCTTCTTTTTTCAGTCATCGAGTCAATCTAACACTTACGTTAGAAAGATCAACAAAAACCAGCACTTGCCCATTGAGGTAAGGTAACTTCTCAACATGTTAACCCTACTACTAGGACGTTTCTCAGTTTGTCAAGATAGTTTGGAGATATTTTGAAAAGCCTTTAGAAACAAGCATCTATGCCACGATCAGCCCATTGTGGTAAATTCACCGCGCGAAGTATGTTAAAATTCTTGGAACTTATGGAAGTAAAGATCTTCTCACAATTCCTGAACTTCGCATCCCGCTCGGCCGCTGCTTTGAGCCGTTCCACGGCTTTGAAGAAGCGGTGGCGCACGCGTCCCTGAGTGAGCTGCAACAGCTCGGCTACCTTGGACTGGCACGTGTGCTCGTACATACCAACCAGAATATTCACGTCGATTTCTTCGAAGATCTCCTTGAGCACCACTCTCATCTCTGACTCAGTGATGCTGGGAATGGACAGCAAGAACTTGATGCGTTGGATACCCCGATCCAACCGATAGCTCACTGCGGCCTGAGTGACATTGAAGATCTCAGCGATGTCTGCCTGACGCTTCTTCCGTACATAGTACAACTCAATAAGATCCGCCTCTTTCTCTGGGATCCTATCCAGGAGGGGGGCAATGCGGATCTCAAAATCCCCGCTCTCAAACAGCGAGAGGTTCTCTTCTGAGTCTGGATTCTCGGGCTCCCCCTCATCCAAGAGAGCGTCTGGAGCTGCGAATCTATTCGCTAGCTCGGCTGGGTCTACCGGAATCACATAACCATTGGACATCAACACACCTCGTAAACGCCACCAAAAACACGAGATGCGCCAGCTGAGTTGGTTAAAGCTACGCATCCATAACATCAAAACCAGTTGAATAGTCAAATACAAACGACGCGTCATCAAGTATAAACTGCGTTTCATCAGCACCTCATTTGAATGCAATCATGATCGGCTCGGCCTTCATATCGATCTGAGAGATCATCTCGGCCGCCTTAGCGAGGTTGGGCTCGGGCCTGACCTCTGTATATTGCACATCCTGTAGAGCCATCACCTCCAGGTTGAGTTGCACCTGCTTGGCATGCTTACGCAGATTCACAGCCTGCGCTTTACCCATACCAGCAAGATTGGATCCTAACAATGTTTGGATTGAGCCATAGGCTCCCAACACTTTGGAAGCCGTCTTGACTCCAAAGCCTGGTACCCCAGGGATGTTGTCCGAAGTGTCCCCGCTTAGGGCTCTGAGTTGAACCATACTTGACGGGGGTACCCCAAACTCTAGTTCAACTAGAGCAGGGTCATAGAGTTTCTCTTTGCCAGCCCCCACGGCTGGGGAGAGTTGATAAGTAGAATCTGAAACCACCTGAAGCAGATCCTTGTCCGTGGTGACCATGACATTGGATTGGAGAGCCATAGGACCCCTGACTAGAGAGGCCATCACATCATCGGCTTCCTCTTGAGGGTGATAAGCCTGAGTTACACCCAGGAGAGGTAGCAGCTCTTTCATCCAGTCCCAGCCAAAGAATGGGATGCCAGATCTGGATTGGCGCGTACCCTTGTAATCAGGATACATCGCCTTGCGCCGTTGGGATGATCCGTCCCAGCACACTGTGATCTTCGCACTCGGGAACCGCTTCCGATAAGAAGCTAGGGTTCGAAGGAAGCCTACTATAGCTCCCGTTGTTCGACCTTGGCTATCCGTGAGGGAGCTGAGCCCTGGTGCCTCCCCACAACGAATCATGAGTTGGGTGCCGTCTATCACCAAGTTGAGGATGTTCATGTTCTTCGGTTGCATGCGTTCAATCTGTTCGTAGGAGGCTCTGAAGCGATTGCAAAGTGAAGCCAGAGTGTCGTATTCGCGCTGCTTGTCCAATACCCCGTACATGCTCGGGGTAGGGGTACTGGACACCACGATTCTCTGTAGCGCTCGATACCCCTTGTTCAGGAGCTTGTGGTTCTTGCGAAGATCCTTCAATGGAGCAAGAGCGGGGATAGAAATCACGCTCTGCAGAGTCTCTTCCATCTTGGCTGCACGGGACAATTTCTTTAACTGACGATGTGTGGTCTCACACGCTTTGAGGACTCTCTCATCTAAGCCCAGTAATCCTAATGCTGTAGAGGTCCATCTGTCTATACGAGTAAATCTCTCCCGATACGAACTGACAGGTGACTTTGACTCCAGTTTTAGGAATGCTCGGGGAAGGGTCAACAGACGATCGGTAGATCGCAGTTTGACATACACCATCACGGAGTCTTGCTCAGGGATCTCCTCCTTAACTTCAGCTGAGATGTGTTTGTATGGGCCAGAAGTGATCATCACTCTGTCCCCCACTTCGATACCCTGCTCAACCTCAACTACGATCTGCGATTTGAGCTTAGCTATCTCTGCTTCAGTTACAGTAGAGAGTTTCTTCTCTTTCTTGAATCCTGTGGGAAACTTCAGCGCCCCCTGGACATACTTGGTGTCCTCTAATCTGGAGTAGATATTATCAGGGTGGGTGTACCTAACAAAGGCATACCCATCTACTAGATATTGGTACTCTCGTACTGTCCCAGAGGATAGCCCACCTGCTTTCTCAACTACAGAAGCTGGGATGAATACCTCTGCATCCCGGATATGATGCATGATAGATGCACGCACTATATCTGGGTCCTCACCCTCAGCCTTGCTCGTAAGCTCTAAGACTACCCACAACTTGGAATCTGACATATGCAATGTCTACACTGCATTTATCCTCGGGGGGCCTTTTTCTTGTACTTAGCCCAGAAAAGTGCAGACCACTCTTGGGGAAGCATTTGTACAGGCTTGGGTCGGGTACTAGAGAGCCCCGAATACACCGGACCCCCCTTGTCTTCTCGTTGTCTGGGCTTGGGCTTGGTAACCGCCGGGCTCTCAGTCTCCGTAGCTATGGTAGGATCTCTGTGATCTTCGTAGGGGTCTGCAGGGGATGGGACCGGAGTACTAAACTGCGAAACAACGGGAGGGGTAGCTGGCACGGAGACGGTTGCAGAGTCAGCCATCTTGGGCGCCGCGGGTTGCGAGGACACACTGGCTAGCATGATCGGGGGCTGTGCTGATCCCTGGGGCAAGCCACCTGGATTCAGTGTGAATGCAAGGATGTCAGTTTCTAACCCAACCTTTGAAAAGTAGCGCTCTTCTGTGAACCACTGGGCAAATCGCACCACATGGTTTTGATACTTAGCGTAGACCTTCTCAGCCAACCCGAGATCTATGTTGCTTACTTCGGAGGGGATTCGATTACCTAGGTAGAAACTGGTCATTGCCGCTTGTGCAATGCCGTTGGCTACTTCCTCGGGGCGCACGTATTCCAGGATACGGTGGAGCCCAGTCATTGCCTCAAGAGGGCTATCCAGATTGAGCAGCAACTGATAGTACAAAGTGGATACAGCTGTACGCAGATACTCCTGGACGCTCGCTAATGTGATAGGGCCAACTTGAGCCACCATCTCCAGCGTGTTGATGATATCCCGGACGTGGCCCTTGCTGTGATCAATCACGGCAATCACGGCCTGATCTTCGTAAATGACCCCCTCTTGAGTCAGGATGTATTGCATCCTGCCTAAGATGTTGTCGCGCGTGACTTTTTGGATACGGTATTCTTCCGATCTAGATCGGATTGGGCCTCTGATTTTATCCGGCTCTGTGGTACAGAGCATCGCCACCATGAGCTTCTCTTCAACTGGCTTTAGCAGCACGTCCTGTGCGTCAGACGTAAGGCGGTGGGCCTCATCCAAGAGAAAGATTCGCTTCGTATCCAAGGTGAATGGCAGTTCGGCCACAATGGCGCGAGCATGCTCTGTCTTGTTGTTAGAAGCAGCATCCCGCTCGCTGAAAGCGGGGTGCTCGCCCATTAGGAAAGATTTGCAGCTACCACATTCGTTACAGGGCTCAGGATCCGCCTTGTTAATGTTGGGGCACAGCATCGCCCTGGCATGTATACGAGCAAGAGTTGTCTTGCCACCTCCGTGCCTACCAGAGAAGATGTAGCTGACATCGAATGCCGATCCGTTCTTGATCCTGGACTTCAAAAGCTGGATAGACCCAGCTTGACCCAAGACATCAGCATAACGGAGCGGACGATACCTTATGTCCCACACGGATCAAACCTCTTGATTATGAATCGTGTCCACTACCTCTTGGGCGCGTGCGTCCAGATTGAGACGATTCGCAACTTCCACCATACCAGACAGTTCCTCAGTCCAGGCACCGTGGCGGTTCAAGATGGATGTGAATTCCTGAACCTCTGGGGTCCTGGTAGTCCACTTCATCTCTCCATTCTGCTCATCTTCCTCACCAGTACAGCCTTCAAGCATGTGGTCAACCAAGGCGATGCGCTTGCGATTGTCCAGCTTCTGCCACTCGTCCAGGGCGAAGATCATGAGGAAGTGGAGCTGCTCATCACCGTCCCCGACGATCAAATAGCTCTGAAGATCGGATACCTTGCTAGCTTTGGCGAGCAATGGCTTTCCGTTCTTCTTACTGGCTTCGCTCACCCAGATATAGCGGATGGTCGCTGAAGCCAATTCTGGGTGGTAGGTGGGGATCAGTTGCATCGCAATGTCCCGAACCTCATCCGCTTCTCCGTACACTTTCTTGGTTTTCTGCACTGGCATCGTATCTCTCCTATAGCTCAATGATCTGTTGCTGCATCGCAGACCTAATGTAAGGGATCAGTTGTTGGTCCCCCCATGCTTCCCAAAGGTCTGCAGGGTCCTTGACTCTCCGCCCTTGAATCTGGGGGTAGTCTACTACGTACACCTGGAATTCGCTCCCGTGGTGACTCTTGAAGTCGTTTACACCTTTTCGTCCGGGATTGTCGTTATCGTATCCAAGCCAAACAGTTTTTACCATGCGCTTGAGGGTACGTACCATCAACGGGTTGACGTACGCCGTGAGGGTAGCCACCACCGCAGGGTAGGCTCGCTGGATCGGGAACAAGTCGAATGCTCCCTCCACCAGGTACACAGACTCAGTCCGCCACATCTCAGCCGCTGCTTGCCCTAACCCAAAGAAGCACGCCTCACGTTGGTCCAAGAAAAAATCCTGATATCCAGGCTTTGACCGATCGATATGCCGTAACTGCAGCCCCCGCACCTCTCCCAAAGTAGTGGTCAAAGGCAGCACGTACACATCATCCAACCGATCCTTGGCCCAATAAGTGAAGATACCAGGCACCCAATCGGGAAGCGTCTCATTCAGATGACCGATTTGATATAGCTGCGCTTGCTCAGGCGTCACTCCGCGACGCATGAGTTCCTCGATCTCACGCTCCCGCACCTGGGAGACTGAGAAGTCAATCAGATCATCCAGCCAGCTCATCCTATCACCACGAATGCCTTGTCTACGTGATGGGCAACTACACCAACGTGATCTTTCACTCGAATGTGCAGCCCAGTCATGCGGGGCTCTGCGCACAAGAAAGTGCCTTGGACACTGGGGTCAATGCGTACGGAGATCCCTTCAGGGGCCTTGAGGTCCGGCTGATTGGTCACAACTGTCAGTGGTCTATACCCCACGGCTAACATTTTATAGGCAGCTAGCTCAACAGTTGGAGAGGTATTTAGCCAACCTCTCTCCATTCCTATAGACTTGAGGGTACAGTACAGGGAGTTCACCACTAACCCTTCCTGATCGGGTTCGCACTTGTGGAAAGCCATTCTCACGTAGCCCTGCTTAGAAACTCTAGTGGGGAGAAATTGGCCTACCAGGTTGGTGGTAACCATAGGCTCAATGGACATGTCGGGTACCGTGATCTCCATCATCGTGGGAATCGCAAATCCAACTGATCTTGCTTTCGCACGGTGTCTCTCCGTAACGAATAGGTTAGATAGAAGTGAGAACATCAATCCCCTGAAGGTAACTGCGGGAGGGTGGTATAGCTAAGAAGCTTGCGCAGAAGCTTATGCCACCAAGGTTGTTGTGGCGGCTGGGGTTGTGCGGTCTCCGCCTCTAGCACCCAGAGTAATCCAGATACCTCGGGAAGATTGCCTCTCACCCAGGTTGGGATCTTAAGTTGAGTCTGAAACTCGTCTTGCACTTTCTGTCGATTGCGGAGAGGGTCGAACGCGGGACAGGCCTGGGCGTCAATAGGATCTTCGCAAATGTTACCGGGCCAGCTTGTTGGATCCTCTGACCCAAGCATACAGAGACCAATAACAGGCAAGTGTCTCTTGGCCAGCTGATTGTACTGAGGATTGACATCCCCCGCTACCTGAGGGCGCACGTCAAGAGTGTGCCTGAGGTTGTGTTTGCAATTAACCGGTAGCACCACGCTAGCAGCATTAAGCCGCTCCTCCAGTTCCTTAGTTAGGAGCTGCTTGATTCGACCTTGGATGTCCTCATTGGTTCGCACGCTTGTCTTCTCTCTTGAGTTGCAATTTACGGGTGCCATCTCCCTCCATATGTTCGCTAGCCCAGTAGGCGATGCTGGCATGATCCAAAAAAGCTAGTTTATGAGTCACCAGCAAGAATGAGAATCCAGTCTTACTGGCTAATTCATTGAGGAACATGCATGTTCGATCCACATACTCAGAGGATACGCCACCCAGGGTTTCATCCAACGCCAGAAGAGGCCACTTGTGCAAGCGGCGCATAGTAAGCACTTTCAGGATCAGTGATGCTATGCTAGAGGGTCCACCTCCAAATGCCTCCAGTGGGGGAGCTTGAATAGAGCCTTGTCGAATGAAAAAATCGATGGCTAACTTGTTGTAGCGGGTACTGATCTCAGCCACGAATCTCAGATCTTGATCCACGAATATGGCTCTCAACCCTTCCGTGACCACTGCCTCAATGGACTTGACGTGATCAACCACCATCTTGTCCATCAGGGATCTAAATAGCTCGCCCACCTTGGAGAGAACTTCAACCCGTCGAGACAGGGCCTCAACTTCCTTGACGCGAGAGTCAAGGTCCTGTCTCATCTGTCTACGTAGAGTCTGTAACTCCGTGGCTTTGGTTGAAAGCCGCTTGAGAGCTATTCTACGCTCGGAACGAACCGTGTCACTATGCATTCATTTACGTCAGGTGTGATGTTGGGGATTAGCGCAATGACAGTACCGTCGTTGGCCATGTTGAAAGAGTCAATGGTACGGATAAAGAACCGTCCCTTGGGGTTCTTCTCAGAACCTGGGATCACTTTGACGCGGAACTCCACTTCGTTACCCTTAACGCCGCTAAACAGCTTGACGAGGTGCTCGGAGTTGACGTTGACATTGATGGCCTCAGTGATTTTAACATCCACCTTGGTGGATGGTACGGCCAACGATGTAGACTTCTTTTCGTTGTGTGATGCGTGAAACACGAACGTGCTGTTCTCCGGGTCATAGGCCATACGGACTTTGTTCTTGTCCTTGGGCAGAGTGCTGCGCACATAGTTCAGTTGAGCCACCATTGCCGATGCTTCTACTGAGACCACCACATCATCGCTGAGTCCGTAATAGCTAAACTTCTTGAACTCCGCATCGTGCTTGGGCCATCCAAGTACATCTCCATTCTGATTCATCACATAGTACTTGGATTTCGTTGAATAGATGGAAACCATCCCCTCCGATTTGCCCAAGAAGCTTTCTACCAAACCCAGATGCACTTGCGGGAAGTTGACGCTCTTACCCATAAAAGAGGTGCACTGAATAAAGCACGCGGCATGACCATCCGAGGCCAGCAAGTAGCCATCCCCTGTGGACAGAGCCGGATCCTCACTGGGACCAAACATCTTGGCTGTACGCAATGCCTCGTTCTCCAGAGACTCGTTCGGCTTGGGCAAGAAGCTCTTGACGGTGGACAGAGAGTACTGCAGCACCTTGACTGGGAACTCCAGGGGGGTGACGTTTTCTTTGGCGTTCTGAATGTCGGCCTCGAATACAGACATGGTGCGAGGGTCAACCGTGATTGCCTCAGCACCCGCAGAACCAAACCGGTACTTGACCATGAAAGTGCTCCCCTCATTGGTGACTGTGAACTTGATCGCGTCTTTGACATGACCCAGCTCTGCCACGGTCTCCGCCGGAAGCACGAAGGGGCCTTCACCCTCCACATCACTAATCACAAACGAGGTGCGGGCCTCATGCTTGCTTAGGTCTCTGGAGTACACGTTGCACGTGCCACTTTGTTTGACCACAAACAGATATCCAGCACCACCCCCTCCTTGAACTTGGGGAGTAACGATGGACACGATCTTGAGTGCTCGATTCAGCTCGGTTGCGTCAACTGTGAATGTGATGCTCATCTTGTCTTTACCTCACTTTGGAAATGAATCTAGTGCTGATTCCACGGCCTTGAGCTTCTGATCATACGTATCAATCATGGTCCGCAATTCGGATTCCACGCGATCTCGCTCTTTGCCAATGTTCTTTGGATCAAACCCCGCGTCACGAATCTCTTGCAGGATCGCTTCAAACTCCTGCTTCTTAGCTTCCAACTGCCCGCTCAGGCCCGCTTTGCGTTTCACAGCTGCGGCGTGGCGTTTCTTCAGGTCTGCAATCTTATCTGCTATATCATCCATAGGAACTCCCCGATCAGAAACTGATCTCCCCATCCTCTACACCACGTAGAAGATCGGCTTTCATCTCTGCTTTGGCTTCCTTGGAATGTGCCTGCTTACCCTCGATGCACTGGTCAAAGTAACTACACCGTTTGCAGTCCGGTCCGGGGGTTGCTGGGAACAATCTGAGTGGGTTTTCCCCCTTGGCGATTTCTGCCTCTGCTTCAGAGATCTCTGTCGCGGTGGCCAGCACGGAGGTCTGCAAGGCGTCTAAAGCCTCGGGCTCCACAAGGGTCCAATCCATGCTTTCCTCGGGCACTGAACGCCAGAAAAGGAAGCCTAGCCGAGTAGGGGTGGTACCGAGTTTGAGACGGTGCTGCATCGCATACCAGCGCAATTGGCGATGGTTGGTATATAAGTCCCTGTATTTGGACCCCTTGCCGTCGACAATCACTAGGTCTCCATGAGGCTTCACCCGAGTCATCACGAAGTCAGCACGGCCACCAATCTTGTGCCCTTCCAAGAGGACCTCAAGATTCATCTCGCATTGAAGGTCCAATCCCATCAACCGATGGTGTTTAATGGCTTGCAGACCCCTAGGAATAGTTTCCCGTACCTCCCTCTCTACTTCCTCTAGACTATAGGGTCCGTTCTTGAAGGCCTTGTCAGACCAATCGAACACCCCACCCTTACGGATCTCGTTAGCGATGACTCTCTTCAAGGTAGGCACCACCAACGCCTGCAGTTCTCCCGCTGGGTCTTTAGTCCATAACCGATCAACGTAGAACCTCTCAAAGAGCTTTCCCACTACGTCTCCGTAAAGCATGTTGACTCTATTGTCAGGCTTTATGGGCTTCGTACGCGCTATGTATTGATGGTAGTATTGACGTGGGCAAGTCCGATAAGTGTCATCACCACTGTAAGATAAGTACATGTCAACCGTTCCTTACGTTTAAGAGTGTTAGGTCAGTCATTTGTCCTCCGTTCCTAACGCCTTGCAACGTTAATTCACGCTTCATTGAGGATTGCCTATACGCATTGCTAATAGGTCTTACGTCCTCTCCACGCGCTGCCACCGTGGAACTCACGGCGGTTAGATTTCTTAGATTGATCGCTGCATTACGGTCGCGATCATGATGGGTGCCGCACTCAAGGC
>Ga0113563_10000619_pt1 | contig 17749 bp, 17 predicted proteins | sample Mud3Dept3metaG_FD_80117 | JGI IMG/M metagenome (GOLD analysis project Ga0113563, IMG submission 80117) | Freshwater wetland microbial communities from Ohio, USA, analyzing the effect of biotic and abiotic controls - Mud 3 Core 4 Depth 3... | ecosystem: Environmental > Aquatic > Freshwater >...
CGCGCGCGCTGACCGACGAAAAGTTCGACGGCTTCGCCCGTACCCGTTTCCCCAGGCTGGCTAACTTCACCACGCTGAGCAGCTACGGCGAGGACTTCCACCTGCCCGCCGCTTATACCGCCGACGCCATCCATAACGGCATCGGCGAATACCTTTCCAGCCTGGGACTGAAGCAGCTGCGCATCGCCGAGACGGAAAAATACGCGCATGTCACCTATTTCATGAACGGCGGCAAGGAACAGCCCTACCCCGGCGAAGACCGCGTACTGGTGCCTTCACCCAAGGTCGCCACTTACGACCTGAAGCCTGAGATGAGCGCGTTCGAGGTCACCGACAAGCTGGAAGCGGCCATTCGCAGCAAGCAGTACCAGGCCATCCTGTGCAACTACGCCAACGGCGACATGGTGGGACATAGCGGCATCATGGAGGCGGCGGTGCAGGCCGTGGAAGCGCTGGACATCTGCATCGGGCGCGTGGTGACGGCGATGCTGGATATCGGCGGCGAAGTGCTGATCACCGCCGACCACGGCAATGCGGAGCAGATGCTGGATCGGGTCACACACCAAGCGCATACCGCGCACACGCTGAACCTCGTGCCCTTCCTCTACATCGGGCGCCATGCCGAGATCGCCAAAGTCGGCACGGGTGCTTTGCAAGACGTTGCCCCCACGCTGTTATCAATGATGGGCTTGCCGCAGCCGCCTGAGATGACTGGCAAGTCGCTGATCCGTATCCTGTGATTCTGCGTTCGGCCTTCCTGGCATTGCTCTTTTTGTCGGGTAGCGCCTGCGCCTCGCAGCAGGACGATCTGGAAAAACTGCGCAAACGCATCGCCACGCTGCAAAGGGATTTCGACAAGGCCAACGAATCGAAATCCGAAGCTGCCGATGCGCTACGCGAATCGGAACGCGCCATCAGCGACAGCAACCGAACCCTCAGCCAGCTCACACAACAGCAGCACACAGCCCGCGGGGAACTGCAGGAATTGCAGCAACGCGCCTCGATTCTGAGAAAAGAGATGCAGGGCCAGCAGGCACTGTTGGGGCGACTGCTCTACCAGCAATACATCGAGGGCGGCGACCAGGATTATCTCAAGCTGCTGCTCAACGACGACGACCCCAATCAGGTCGCACGCAATCTGCAGTACTACGAGTACATCGCGCGCAGCCGCGCCAGCGCGCTCAAATCCCTGCGCAACAGCCTCGACAAGCTGCAAACCGTGACCGCACAAGTGCGCTCCAAGAGCGAAGAGATCGCCGCGCTGCAAGAGGATGAGCGCAAAGGGTTGCAGCAACTGGAGCATGACAAACGTGCGCGCCAGCATATGCTGGGCAAGATCGCACTGCAACTCAAGCAACAACGGCGCGAGATTGGCCGCTTGCAGCGCAATGAGAACCATTTGTCACAATTGGTGGAGAAGCTGGCGCACATGCTGCCCAATATAGACGGCGCGCCTTTCAAATCGCTCAAAGGCCAACTGGCATTGCCCGTCAAAGGGAATATCACCAACCACTTCGGCACGCGCCGCCCGGAAAGTACGCTGGCGTGGACGGGCTGGTTTTTGCGCGCTCCGGCCAACCAGCCGGTAAAGGCAGTAGCCGCAGGCCGTGTGGTTTATGCCGATTGGCTGCGCGGTTTCGGCAACCTGCTCATCATCGACCACGGCCAGGGCTACATGAGCCTGTATGGCAACAATGAAACCCTGTACAGACAGGCAGGCGACACCTTGCGCGCCGGCGACACCATTGCAGCCGTGGGCAATAGCGGCGGCAATGAAGATTCCGGTTTATACTTCGAACTGCGTTTTGAAGGTAAGCCCTTCGACCCCGACAAGTGGGTCAGACGTTAACAAGGAAATTTACATGAGTCGTCGCATCAAAGAATTCGGCCTAATCAGCATCGGTCTGGTGGCTGGCATCCTGGTCAGCCTGCATTTTTCCGCAGTTGCCGACAAGGACACCGTGCTGCCGCTGCCCGTGGAAGAGCTGCGTGCGTTCTCCGAAGTATTCGGACGCATCAAGAGCGATTATGTCGAGCCGGTCAGCGACAAGAAGCTGATTACCGAAGCGATCAACGGCATGTTGAGCGGACTCGATCCGCATTCCGCCTATCTGGATGCAGAAGGTTTCAAGGAGCTGCAGGTTGGTACGCAAGGTGAATTCGGCGGCCTGGGCATCGAAGTCGCCATGGAAGACGGCCTGGTCAAGGTCATCTCGCCGATCGAAGACACCCCCGCTTTCAACGCCGGCATCAAGAGCGGCGACCTCATCATCAAGCTCGACGACACGCTGGTGAAAGGCCTTACCCTGAACGACGCCGTGAAGCGCATGCGCGGCAAGCCGGGCAGCAGCATCCTGCTTACCATCCTGCGCAAGAACGAAATGAAACCTTTGCAGATCAGCGTGACGCGCGCCGTGATCAAGGTGCAAAGCGTAAAGTCGAAACTGGTTGAGTCCGGCTACGGTTTCGTGCGCATCACCCAGTTCCAGGAACATACCGGCGAAAACCTCGCTACCGCCCTGGAAAATCTGCGTAAACAGAACAACGGTGCGCTGCAAGGCCTGGTGCTGGACCTGCGCAACGATCCGGGCGGTCTGCTGACCGGCGCAGTCGGCGTATCGGCCGCGTTCCTGCCGCAAGATGCGCTGGTGGTCTATACCGAAGGCCGCACCGAAGATGCCAAGATGCGCCTCATGGCCAACCCGGATTTTTACCTGCGTGGCAGCGGTAAGGGCGATTATCTGAAAGACCTGTCCGGCGAATTCAAGAATGTGCCGATGGTGGTGCTGGTGAATGGTGGTTCCGCTTCCGCTTCCGAGATCGTCGCGGGTGCCCTGCAGGACCACAAACGCGCGGTCATCATGGGTACCCAGACCTTCGGCAAAGGCTCTGTGCAAACTATTCTGCCGCTGGGCAACAACACGGCGATCAAGCTCACCACTGCGCGTTACTACACGCCCAGCGGACGTTCCATCCAGGCCAAGGGCATCGTCCCCGACATCCTGGTGGAGGATCCGGCGACTGCAGGATTGGATAGCGCCTTCCGCCTGCGCGAAGCAGATCTGGACAAACATCTGAGCAATGATCGCCAGCCGGAAGACAAGAGCGAATCGCTCAAGTCCACCAGCAAAACGCCGGCCAAGAGCAAAGAGAACGAGGGCAGCAAGCCCGAGATCACCGAGTTCGGCGCGAAGAACGATTACCAGTTGACTCAGGCGTTGAACCTGCTCAAAGGCATGAGTATCTTGCGGGGAAAATGAAGCGATGAATCCGTTCGAGCTACAAAAAGAACGCGTATTAGTGTTTACTCACGAACCTGCCAATCAACTCGAGCTGGCTTATGAGTTGCTCAGCGGATTGAACAACTTCCACGTGAGAAAGGACACCACACCCAATTGCCTGCGGATTCGCTACAGTGTGGAGCATTATTCCCTGGAAGGATTGGAAAAGGCGCTCATCAAAGAAGGTTTCTGCTTTCAATATAGCCTGTTCGGCCAGTTCAGGAAGACGTTGGTCTATTACTGCGAAGACGTGCAATATCACAACCTGAAAACGCCGGAGCCACGCACCAAGAACAACTCGCAAGAAGTGTTCGTCAAAGCCTACGGACACCACCCGCACGGCGACCATGACGACACCCCGCAGGATCAGCGCGAATCAAAATGATGCGGCATGAACGATAGCCAGCTGCTGCGTTACAGCCGCCATGTCTTATTGCCGGAGATCGGCATCGAAGGTCAGCAAAAGCTCCTCGACGCGCGTGCGCTGATTATCGGCGCCGGAGGCCTGGGTTCCCCCGTCGCATTGTTCCTTGCTGCCAGCGGCGTTGGCACGATCACGCTGTGCGACGACGACACAGTCGACCTCACCAATCTGCAACGCCAGATTGCGCATCGCACCTCCGGCATCGGCAAAGCGAAGGTCGTTTCGGCACAGGCAACCCTGTCCGACATCAACCCGGAAGTGAAGGTCATCGCGCTGCAAGAACGCGCGGATGAAGCGCGCCTGTCCCAGCTGGCCACCGAGGCTGATGTGGTGCTGGATTGCAGCGACAATTTTCCCACCCGCTATGCGCTTAACCGTGTTTGCCAACTGCTGCGGAAGCCACTGGTATCCGGCGCCGCCACACGTTTTGACGGCCAGGTCAGCGTGTTCGATTTTCGCCGCGATGACAGTCCGTGTTACCAGTGCCTGTATCCTGAACAGATGGAAAGCGAAGAGACTCGCTGCGCAGTGCTGGGGATTTTCGCGCCCTTAGTGGGCATCATCGGCAGCATGCAGGCTGCCGAAGCTTTGAAGTTGCTGACGGGAATCGATTCGACGCTGTGTGGCAGGCTGCTGACGCTCAATGCCTTGAACATGGAGTTGCGCACGGTGAAACTCCACAAGGATCCGTCTTGTGCTGTCTGCAACAGCAGCAAAACGGATTAACCTTCCTATTCCGGCAAGACGATCTTGTTGTCTGTACTGAACTGGTAGTCTTTGAACACGTGCTCGGCACTCAACACCTGATATGTTCCGTCTGCCAATTTGCGTGTGGTGTCTTTCAGACGATAGGTGTAATGCCCGCAAGTCCAGCATTTGAAATTGCGCATGTGGGTACACAAACAAGTCTTGTCGTACACCGCAATCTTCTTTTCGTTCGGGTGTGCCGCCACTTCGCGGTTATACGCCTCGATATAGTCGCAGCGGCCGTTGGCATCAAGCAGATAGCCATAGGATTCGCATCCCGGACGGATGCCGGAACCGGTGGACGGACTGTTTTTCAGCATGCGCATCGGGTAGCCGGTGGGTGAGGTACCGTTCACCTCGATGTCACTCTCGCTGGCCCTGAAGTACTCCTGTTGCACATCGGGCGGCAATCCGCATTCCTTGCTGACCGTAAAGCGGGTCGCCACTTGCACCGCAGCAGCCCCCTCTTTCAGGAACGACACCGCATCGCTGCCGGTAAAAATACCGCCCGCAGGAATCACCGGAATGTCCAACTTTTCTTCGCGCAGATATTGATGGATCTCATTGGTGATCGTACGCAAATCGTACTGCGCCCAATCCATGCCGAAACCCAAATGTCCACCTGCCAACGGGCCTTCCACGACCACGTAATCGGGCAAACGGTTGGTCTTGATGTTCTTGCGCAGAAACAACTGCAGCGCACGCAGCGAGGAAACGATGATGCCCAGCTTGGCATCACGAAAACGCGGATGGTCTTCCATCAACCCGAACGACCCCAGATGCAGTCCGGCTGCCAGCGTGATGCCGTCGATACCCGCCGAAAGTGCCTCATGCAAGCGCACGCGCAAGGTGTCGCGCGGCGAATTCATGGTGAGCTTTTCCATGCAATTGATGAAGATCATGCCGGAGCCGCGCTTGGCTTCCATGGTCTTGCTGACATGCAAGCGCGTGGATTCGGAGAGATGGCCGAGATCGAACTTGACTGCCGACTTGTCGGAGTTGTCGATGTTGTATTTGTATTGCAGCAGCTTCTCTTTGACGAAGCCGGTGTCGTAGCGGCGATCACTTACCGTCGGCAGCATCGCATCGGAAATATGCCCGACACCACCCAGGCGGGCGGCCTCCAGAGCCAGTTCGGCGGTGGAGATGTCCACTCCCATTCCGCCGATCATGATGGGAACCAACTCGTGTTTGCCGAACTTCAGGCGAAAATCATCTACTTTTTGTGTCATGTGCTCCCCAGAAATTCGGGGTTCTCCTCCGTGGAACTGCGTGCGATCGCACTTCACTGATCGATCAGCCAGTTTTTCAGGCTCTATATTACCTTGGAATAGCGCGCATGTTCCTGCCGGGTGCGTAGATATTTGTCGAATACCATGCAGATATTGCGGATAAGCATGCGCCCCTTGGGAGTAACGGTGATCCACTGTGGCGACAACTCCAGCAATCCTTCCCGCTCATATTCCGCCAATTCCTTCATCTCGGTAGCGAAATACTTATCGAAGTCGACCAGATAGGCGATGTTGAACGACTCTTTGGAAATCTCGAAGTGACACATCAATGCCTGAATGATGGCGCGACGCACCAAGTCGTCAGCATTCAATTCCAGACCGCGCATGATGGGCAATTGATCGCGATCAAGCGCATCGTAATAATCTTCCAGTTCGCGGTAGTTTTGGCTGTAGGTTGGGCCGATCTTGCCGATGGCACTCACGCCGAGCGCGACCAGATCACAATCGGAATGGGTGGAATAGCCCTGGAAATTTCGATGCAAACGACCCTGGCGTTGCGCTACGGCCAGTTCATCCTCCGGCTTGGCGAAGTGATCCATGCCGATATACACGTAGCCCGCGCCGGTCAGCTTGTTCACTGCCATGCTGAGTATGTCCAGCTTCACTTGCGGCGAGGGCAGATCTTCTTCGTGGATGCGCCGCTGCGGCTTGAAGATCGTCGGCATGTGGGCGTAGTTATAGATGGACAGCCGATCCGGGTTGGCCGCGATCACTCTGTCCAGCGTCCTGCCAAAGCCTTCCAGCGTCTGCTTGGGCAAGCCATAGATCAGGTCGATACTCACCGACTTGAAACCGTTGGCACGTGCCGCGTTGATGACGCGCAGCGTCTCTTCCTCGCTCTGGATGCGGTTCACCGCGCGCTGCACTTCATCGTCAAAATCCTGCACACCGATACTGATGCGGTTGAATCCGGTCGAACCTAGCAAGGCAATGGTTTCATCGCTGACCTTGCGCGGGTCGATCTCGATGGAATATTCACCGTCTTCCACCAGCCTGAAGTGCTGGCGTATCGCCGCCATCACTTCGCGAATTTCGTCATCGCTCATGAAAGTGGGCGTGCCACCACCAAAGTGCAGTTGCTCTACAATTTGATCCGGCCCGAGCAGCATGGCCTGCATTGCCATTTCCTTGATGAGGTAGCGCACATACTCGGCAGATTTGCTGCGATCCTTGGTAATGACCTTGTTGCAGGCACAGTAGAAACACAAGGTGTTGCAGAAAGGGATGTGGATGTACAAAGACAGTGGACGGCTGACTCCGCCAATCTCGCGCTTGGTCACCCATTGACTGTAACTCTCGGCGTTAAATGCCTCCACAAAACGATCCGCAGTAGGATAAGAGGTATAGCGCGGCCCGTTCTTGTCCAGCCTGCGTATCAGCTCCAGATCCACCACCAATTGATTGACTGCCTCATTCATTTCCACCCCCTCAAAGAGCTTGGCACTATGCCAGTTAGCTGCCTGTGCGTCTTGATATATGTCAAAATACAGGCCGAATTATAACCCTCACGCCTAACGTGACGTTAAGCGACTACATAGTGCCTCCATCCTTATCCACACAACTGAAAGTCGCCTGCTCCAACTGCAATCTGCGCGAGCTTTGCCTGCCGGTCGATCTTTCGGATAGCGAGATGCATCGCCTCGAAGAACTGAGCAACAACAAGCGCACCTATGCCACTGGCGATTACCTTTATCGCACCGGTGACCGTTTCAAATCCCTGCACGCCATCCGCAGCGGCTCGTTCAAGACTCGCGTGCTGCACGAGGACGGGCGCGAACAGGTGACCGGCTTCCTGATGGCGGGCGAAATTATCGGCCTGGACGCGATCAGCACGGACGCCCACACCTGCGAGGCAGTGGCGATGGAAGACAGCGAAGTCTGCGAGCTGCCGTTCGTCAAGCTGGAAGAATTAAGCCGCGACATACCCAGCCTGCAACGCCACCTGCACAAGATCATGAGCCGGGAGATCGTGCGCGACCAGGGCATCATGCTGCTACTTGGCTCGATGCGCGCAGAAGAACGCCTGGCCGCCTTCCTGCTCAATCTGTCGACACGCAATGCCGCCCACGGCATGTCCGCCACCCAGCTGAAACTGCGCATGTCGCGCCTGGAGATAGGCAGCTATCTGGGATTGAAACTGGAAACCATCAGCCGCGCCTTTTCCCATTTTCAGGAAGACGGCTTGATCCAGGTCAAAGCACGCTCCGTAGAAATACTGGATATGCCACGCTTGCGCGTGCTGGTAGGAAAATCCTGATGCGACGATTTGTCTCATTCCATAATCATCCGGGAATGGGTATCCTGCGCACCGTGATTCAACGATAACCTCAGGGAGAGAACATGACACAAGCCTATGTTGTTGCCACGCCGGATGAGATCACCCGTGCCAAATGGCCGCACGAGATATTCCTCATCAATCTGGTGTTCAACCACATCCTGGTATTCGCCTCCACCTTTGGCGTATTCAGTACTTTTCCGCTGATGGTGCTGGTCGTCCCGATTACGTCGTTCATCATCACTGGCTACATTCTGGTCAAGGCCAGGAAGATCGCCGCCGGCGATGAAACCGTATTCGTGAAGGCACACTGGGTCGTTGCCGACAAGCGCAACAAACTTTTCATGTGGCTGCTGACCGTCACCTGCACTGTGGTTGGCGGCGGCCTCTTGCTCTCGAAGATGATGGGCTGGTCGAAGATCGCCACTATCGCCTTGCTGGGCGGGGTGGGCTTGCTTCCCTTCATGGTGGCGCTGCTGGTACTGATCGTGCTCGGCAATGACTCCATGTACCAGGCCCGTCACAGAAAATTACCCAGAAGCCAAGCCGCTCTGTCCTCCGAGACAGTCTCTTAATATTATTCCGTACTGATACATGACTACTGAAAGCAAAATCTATTGGGGCGTCGGCATTTTTTCTGTCGTCATTCTGCTCGGCGCATTTCTCATCCCCGGCGATCGTCCCGATAAAGAAGACCTGCCTTGGCACATCGAACACCCCACACCTGACACGGTGCGCGTATTTGGTTTGACAGTAGGCGTATCCACGCCCTCCGAGGCCGAACGGCGTTTCAAGGAACAAGCAGAACCCAGTCTGTTCAAATCTCCCAGCGGTCAGCTAGGTGCCGAAGTATTTTTCGAACAGATCAATCTGGCAGGCTTGCGTTCCAGAGTGGTGCTCACGGTGGGTGTTCCAGAGACGGAATTGCGCGACATGTATGAACGTGGACTGCGCATGAGCGCCACCGGTAGCGGCAAGAAGATCACGTTGACGCCGGATGACATAACACGCCTGCGCAGCCTGCCAATCAGCAGCTTGACCTATATGCCCGGAGTACGCGTCGAAGAGGCATTGTTCCTCAAGCGCTTTGGCAAACCCGAACAAATCGTCAAAGAAGCCAAGAGTGGCGCAATCCACTGGCTGTATCCGCAAAACGGCTTGGATATCACGCTGGGTGGTGATGAGAAGCCTCTGTTGCAATATGTCTCCCCCAGAGAATTCGACAAACTTGCAAAACCGTTACTGGCTAACGGCGAAATCGTCACTCAGTAGGGGGCTGCAGGCTCGCTTCCTAGCCTATCAACTTGATAGACTCCCGCTCGCTGGCTGAGCAATTGCTTGGCCGGCGCCTTGCACCCGCCACCAAGTCGAAGGCCATACAAGCTCCGAGCGCCATCTACGGTTTTTTTGGGTTCACCGTCGTTTTTTTGTCCGCATCTGGCTTGTTGCTCGTATGCGGCATCATGTCATCGTCTTCGTCCATCAGGATACGGTTACCACTGCCTTCCATATCCTCATATTGACCTTTCTTTACCGCAAAGATCAGCACGATCACGAATAACACGCCGAAGAACATCATGCCTGGAATCAAACTGTAGATCACATCCATCGTTCAACCTCCCTTTTAGTTACGGCCACTTTGCTTGACGCCGATTAAACCGGCGCTTGCTCGCCCTGAAACCTCGTTTTTGAATAAGGTGCGAATACGCGCAGCATTCCCGATCACGACCAGCGAACTGATCGGCATGGTGATCGCCGCCACTAGCGGACTGACCTTGGCCATCATCGCCAGCGGCACCATGATGATGTTATACACAAAAGATAGTCCGATGTTCTGTTTGATCGTAAGCAATGTCCGGCGCGACAACTGTGTCGCTTGCAACACTTTGCTCAGTTCGTTGTGCATCAGCACGATGTCGGCGCTCTCCACCGAAACATCCGTACCCGAGCCCAGCGCGATGCCGACATCGGCGCGGATCAGCGCCGGGGCATCGTTCACACCGTCGCCCACCATCGCCACCACCGCACCATTCTGCTGCAATTTCTGGATGACCTGATCCTTGTCCTGCGGCAACACTTCGGCGATCACTTCCATGCCGCCCAGTTGTTGCGCTATCGCCTCAGCCACGGGTCGACGGTCTCCGCTCAGCAAGGTCAGGACAATACCCGCCGCGCGCAGCTCATTCACCAGTTGCCGCGCATCACTGCGCAAGCGGTCGGCCAGCGCGATGATCGCCACATGCCTGCCCCCGTGCGCCATATAGACACAGCTCATCGCCTGCGCTTCCATCTCGTGCGCTCTTGCCTGCAACGCGATATCCAGCGCAATGCCAGACTGCACCAGCCAGTTCGCACTGCCCAACAGCACCGGCTGTCCGGCAACCATCGCTGCAACGCCCAAACCGGCCGTTGCATGGAAGTCGCTCACGCCAAGTTCACGATAGGACTGCTGCTGGTCTTCCGCATAACTGACGATGGCACGCGCTGCACTGTGTTCGCTGTATCGCTCCACTGCTGCTGCGTTGCGCAGCATCTCCTGCTCATTCACGCCCGTGGCAAATTGCACCTGCCCCACGCTCATCTTGCCTTCGGTAAGGGTGCCGGTCTTGTCGAACACGAAATGCGTGACCTTGGACAGAGTCTCCAGTACCAGCCCGTTTTTGACCAAGATGCCGTGTTTGGCTCCCAGCCCCGAGGCAACGGCAATCGACATCGGCGTGGCCATGCCCAGCGCACAGGGGCAGGTGATAATCAGCACCGAGGTCGCCGCCATCAGCGCGATCTCGAAATCATGACTGTTCCAGATAAAGAATGTAATCGTTGCGCAGAGCAGCGTGACCAGTACGAACCACGGCACGATGGTATCGGCCAGGCGCTGGATAGGCGCCTTGGAAGACTGCGCCTCTTCCACCAGCCGGATGATTTTCGAAAGCGTGGTATCTTGCAACTGTGCGCGCACCTCAACCAGCAACGCACCACTGGTATTCACCGTGCCCGCCGACACCGTCGCTCCCACGCTCTTGCTGACAGGAGCCGACTCTCCGCTCAGCATGGATTCATCCACTGAACTGTGGCCTTCCAGCACCACGCCATCCACCGGCACGGTGTAGCCAGGCTTGATCAACACATGGTCGCCCGGCTTCACCCCGCGTATCGGGGTCATCTGCTCCTGCCCATCGCGCATCACCAGCGCGACGCGCGGTTGCAGTTCCATCAGCCGCTTGGTGGCGGACACCGCCTGATGCCGGAACATGCCCTCCAGATAACGCCCGATCAAAATCACGAAAGTCAGGTTGGTGACGGTATCGAAATACACCTCGCCATGCTGGTTGTTGGTGAGCGTCACATACAGCGAATATACGTAGGTGACGCTCAGGCCCAGCGCAATAGGCAGATCCATGGTGAGATGTCCGGCGCGCAAGCCGCCCAGAGCACCGCGAAAGAAAGGATAGCCGGAATACAGCAAGGTCGGTGTCGCCAGCAGCAGCCCCATCCAGTGGAAGAAGCTGCGGAACTCGTCCCGATCCGCCCCGCTGTAGAGCGCAATGGCGATCCACATCATGTTCATCATGGCGAAGCCTGCGAAGAACAGACGGAACAGCATGGCGCGATTGGTCTTCTTGATCGCCCCTTCCGCACTTTCAGGATCGTATGGCACGGCAGAATAGCCGATGCGCGCCAGTGCACGAATCAGATCGGACAGTTTGCTCTTGCTGTTGTTCCAGCGCAGATGCAGACGTTTTCCAGCCAGATTGACTTCGGCGGACTGTACCCCGGGCACGCGCTGCAAGCCGCGCTCGATCAGCCACACGCAGGCCGCACAATGGATGCCTTCAACCAGCAGATGAATGTCGCGGATGTCGCCGGAGCAGGTAGTGAATTCCTGCTGCACTTCGTCGAAGTCGTATATCTCGATATCTTTTGGAGGTTCGGGCGGCGGACCGAGCAGCACGCCTTCCGGTGTGCGCTGGTAATAGCCCTGCAAGCCGGCTTCGTAGATGGCGCTGCTTACCGATTGGCAGCCTAAGCAGCAAAAACGGCGCTCCTGCTGATCCAGTCTGGCCTGGAAATGCGCGTCGGCCGGGATGGCCAAACCGCAGTGGAAACAGCTTCCTTGTGCCTGGTCGCTCGCTTGCGTCATTGATGCAGACTGCTATTTCAGGAGGCTTCCGCGACCTTGAAGCGTTCGGTATTCACTGTGAACTCATCTGTGCCGCGTTTGATGTGGATGTGCAATTCCCAATAGCCTTTCAACGGGAACGTGATGTATCCCTGATAGCTGCCCGCAGCAACTTCTTTGAACGCCGTGGTGAAATCCTTGCTGTCATCGGCGGCACGATAGGCTTCGACTTCCATCGCACCGCTTACCGGCTTGCCTGCGCGGTCGACGATGCTGATTTCATATAGCGTTGGAGCATTCAACACAATGGCCTTCGGTTTTTTGATGGTAGTCTGCCACGCCAGCGCCTGCTGGGAGCTGAGTTCGCTCAACACTTCATCATTGGTTTTACGATCCTTGGTCTTGTACTCGCGATCGACCAGAGTGGATTTATCGTGTGTGGCGAACCAGATGAACGTTGCGTTCACGCCCAGCACCAACACGATCAACACCATCAATCCCAACATCCACGGATTGCGCAAACCTGATTTGTGGCTTTGTGAAATCATCTCTGCCTGCCTTATCGTTTCGGGCCATAAAACTTGCTGGTGTATTCAGCAAACACGTTTGGATCTTCCACGCTCTCTACACGGAACTGAATCGGCGTCACCTCTGACTTGATGTCAGCGTTTTGCGCTTTGACGAAGATGGTGAAGGAGGTTCCCCGACCGTGGTGAGTCATTGGCTGATTCTCTGCGCCGATAATCACCTGGCCTTTGACCCCGCCCTCGGCAGTCACTTTGACTTGCATATCTCTGTCGGTCTTGTTGAGCACCTTGAAGTCAAACTTGTTCTGAATAGAGTCATCGCTCATTCTGTCGTACAGCGGCTGACGTTCGTGGATCACTTTCAATGTCATCGAGCCCAGATGTGTCAGCCCCCAGACGATGCCAGCCAACGCCATAAGAATAATGCCGATATATACCAGCGTGCGCGGGTGTTGATACATCTTCTTGGCGGGCTTGCCCGACAATTCGTCCAGGGAGGCGTAACGGATCAAGCCGCGCGGCTTGCCGATCTTGTCCATGATGGAATCGCAGGCGTCAATGCACAGGCCGCAGGTGATACAACCCAATTGCTGTCCGTTTCGGATATCCACTCCGGTCGGGCACACCTGCACGCATTGGAAGCAATCGATGCAATCACCCTGTGGCGCAACCACCTCGCCACCGCGGCGAATCTTGCCGCGCGGTTCGCCGCGGGTGTAATCATAGGTGGGCAGGATAGTCTGCGAATCGTTCATCACCGCCTGAATACGGGCATACGGGCACAGCCAGAAGCAGGTCTGTTCACGCAGGAAGCCGGCCAGAATATAGGTTCCCAAGAAGAACATGGTGATGACGACCCAACCCACCATCGGCAACTGGAGATGAATCAGCTTGTTCCAGTAGTCAAAGGCATCTACGAACCAGATGGAAAAGCTGATGCCGGTAAACAGTGCGATCAGCATCCACAACGTGTGTTTGAGCGCTTTTTTCTTGAGCTTGTCGAGGTCCCACGGCGCGCCATCCAGTTTGCGACGCGCTGTCGGATTGCCTTCGATCTTCTCCTCCAGCCAGGTGTACCAGTCGGTCCATGCAGTCTGGAAGCAAAAATATCCGCACCACACACGCGAGGCCACAGAAGTCACTGCGAACAGGGTCATCGCCGCCACCAGCAGCACCAGCGACAACATCCAGATGTCCTGCGGCAATACCGTCAGATTAAAAAAATGGAATTGGCGATTGTCGATGTCGAACAAAATCGCCTGTTTTCCGTTCCAGCGCAAATATGGCAAGAAAAAGAACGGCAACCACAAGGCAAGTTGTGCCCGATCTTTGAAAGTGCGGAAAAATCCGGGCATGCGTTTAGCATGGATGGTCTGTCCGCCGGTATTCACCGACCACGTTTCGAACTCGTGGTAGATGCTGGTGACTTCACCGACTTCTTTCTTTTCGACTTCTTGGTTCACGCTCGCACTCCTAATCTTGCAGAGGGAAAATGTCCGGTCTCAGGCCGGACTTCAAAACAACTTCGGCGCGATTCTACCGTTTTGAGAGAAACGCCCCGGTGTTATTTTGCAGCAGAAGAAAAAAGGAGGAGAGCGAACTCTCCTCCTTCGTACAACAGTTACTGATTATTTTTGGTCTTGATCTTTGGTGGCATTGCGATACGCCATGAAGAACAGCCAGCCCACCACTGCGGCGGCACCGACAACACAAATAATCACGCCCCAGAGAACCGCATCGTTATTTATGTGATTCATCTCAACACTCCTTGTCCAGAATCAAAGGGCTGCACGGGCGAACCCGTGCAGATTGAGGCAACCTTACTTGGCTACCGGAGCAACCGGAGCGTCAGGCTGACCACCACCGAACTTGTACACGTAAACAGCCAGCTTCTTGATCTCGGCATCGGACAGCTTGCCTGCAGATTTAAAGGCCGGCATTACTGCCACACGAGTCTCCGGGATGCCTGCATTCACGCCGTACTTGATAGTACGTTTGATGCCTTCGACCGAGCTTTCGAAACGCCAAACACTGTCGGTCAGGTTGGCTGACCCCATGGCCTGGATACCCTTGCCATCCGCTCCGTGACATGCGGTACAACCTTTTTCCGCAAACAACGGCGTGGAGGTCGGATTGCCCGCAGCTACTGCATTAGCCAGCGTCTCGATCTCGGCATCGGACAGCATGTCCTTGTGCGCGATCATCATGCCCTGATGCCCATCAGCGATGGTCGTATGTATGTCGTCAATATGACCGCCATACAACCAGTCGTCGTCGCGCAGGATAGGTGCGAACAGACCCTGCTTGTCATGGGTACCCACACCGTTCTGACCGTGGCAGGCTGCGCAGTTGTCACCGAACAGCACTTTACCGGAACGAGTTACATACTCGGTCAGCTCGCTGTCAGCCAGAATGGCAGCCGGCGTCATGTCCTTCAGCTTGTTTTCATACTTGCTGCGAACCTCGTCCACTACGCTCTTGTCGGCTTCCATCTCTTTAATGGCAGTCCATCCACCCACGCCCTTAAAGAAGCCGCTGGATGTCGAAAGCGGAATTGATGGGTAGAAAATCCAGTACACCACCACCCAGATCGCGCTGGCAGTCAAACCAAGCATCCACCACTTCGGCGGCTGATTGATGAAATCGCCTAGATCGTCGTCCCAGACGTGACCGGTCGTCGGCACGCCACCAGCATCATGTTTGTCACTCATCTTTTATCTCCCAATTTGATAGGGTCTTCGTCGTCCAGAGCCATTCCGCTCTGGGCTTCGAATTTTTCCTTGTTGGACGGTCGGAATACCATGACATAGGTCACCACCATACCAACTGCGGCAACCAGGACGAAAAACACGCCCAGCCAATCGTTAGTGGTCATGGACTGCACATCCATGCCAAAGTACCCCAACAGCTTAGTCACGGTAATTCACACCTTCCTCGAACTTGACGTGATTGCCCAACCCTTGCAGGTAGGTGATCAGCGCGTCCATATCGGTCTTGCCTTCCAGTTCAGCCGTCGCACCGGCGATGTACTCGTCGGTATAAATGTTCTTCGGCACTGGGTTGAACGGCATCATGGTCATAACCTTCAAGGTTTGCACGACTTCTGCAGCGTCCACCGGCTTGCTTTCCAGCCAGAAGTAGTTAGGCATGACCGACTCAGGAACCACTTCACGCGGATAGCGCAGATGGCGGCGATGCCACTCATCCGAGTACTTGCCACCGACGCGAGCCAAGTCAGGACCGGTACGTTTCGAACCCCACTGATAAGTGTGGTCGTACATGGACTCTTCCGCGATGGAATAGTGGCCATAACGGTCTTTCTCGTCACGGAACGGACGGATCATCTGCGAATGGCACAGGAAGCAGCCTTCACGGATAAACACATGACGCCCAGCGGTTTCAAGCGCGGTGTAAGGACGCACGCCATCGCCCGGCTGCCAATCCGCCAGCGTTTTATGCTGGGAAGTGGCCGGATTCCAGATGATCTTGTCCATCGGAATCACGTTACCGTTGGTGTCCTTATGTTGCGTGTTGTTGTAGGTACCGTCCGCGCTGTTCATCGCCGTATTAGGCAGATAGAACAGCGGAACGATTTCCACGATACCGCCGATCGCCACCGCGATCGCGGTCAAAACAAATAACAGGAGCGTACTGCGTTCTGCCTTGTCCTGAAATTTGGTCGAATAAAGTTTGTCGTGATCAGACATTTTTACACTCCTTATGCATTGGCTGGAACAGCGTTCGTACCGCGCACGGCGCTAGCTGTGCGTACGGTCATCACGATGTTGTACAGAGCGATCCAGGTACCGATGTTGAAGATCAGGCCGCCGATCGCACGCATCGCGTAGTACGGATGCATAGCGGAGACAGACTCAACGAAGGTATAGGTCAGCGTGCCGTATTCATCATAGTCGCGCCACATCAGGCCTTGCATAATGCCGGACACCCACATCGCCACGACGTATACCACTGTACCGATGGTCGCCAGCCAGAAGTGCACGTTCACCAGGCTTTCGGAGTACATCTTCTCCACGCCCCACAGTTTCTTCACCATGTGGTACATCGCGCCGTAGGCAACCATCGCCATCCAGCCCAAAGCACCCGAGTGCACGTGACCCACTGTCCAGTCGGTATAGTGAGACAAGGCGTTCACGGTCTTGATGGACATCACCGGACCTTCGAAAGTGGACATCGCGTAGAACGCGAGGGACACCACCAGGAAGCGCAGGATGTAGTCGGTACGCAACTTGTCCCATGCGCCGGACAAGGTCATCATGCCGTTCATCGCACCACCCCAAGACGGGATGATCATCGCCAGGGAAACCGCAGCACCCAAGGAGCCAGTCCAGTCAGGCAGCGCTGTGTATTGCAAGTGGTGCGCGCCCAGCCAGACGTAGCCGAAGGTCAGCGCCCAGAAGTGCAATACGGACAGACGATAGGAGAACACCGGACGACCCGCTTGCTTAGGCACAAAGTAATACATGATGGCCAGGAAGCCGCCAGTCAGGTAGAAGCCCACCGCATTGTGGCCCCACCACCACTGAATCATCGCGTCTTGCACGCCGGAGTAGATGGAGTAAGAGTTGGTCAGACTGACCGGGATCGCCATGCTGTTCACCACATGCAGGTAAGTGATCATCACGATCATTCCCATGGTGAACCAGTTCGACACATAGATGTGCGAAGTTTTACGGATGCCGATGGTCATGATGTAGTTGAAGCCGTATGCCAGCCAGACAACTGCGATCGCAATATCAATCGGCCATTGCAGTTCTGCGTATTCCTTGCCGGAAGTGAAACCCAGCGGCAAAGTAATTACGGCGGAAACAATGATCAGGTTCCAACCAGCAAATGTGAACCACGCCAGCTTGTTGCTCCACAGCTTGGTCGCACCCGTGCGTTGCACGATATAAAAGCCAGTTGCCATCAGTACACAGCCACCGAATGCGAAGATCACCGCATTGGTATGCAGCGGACGCAGGCGACCGAAGGTGATGTATTCAAGATCAAAGTTCAAGAACGGAAACGCCAATTCCGATGCAACATACACACCGATGAGCGTACCTACCACTGCATAAATGGC
>Ga0113563_10000620_pt1 | contig 17702 bp, 11 predicted proteins | sample Mud3Dept3metaG_FD_80117 | JGI IMG/M metagenome (GOLD analysis project Ga0113563, IMG submission 80117) | Freshwater wetland microbial communities from Ohio, USA, analyzing the effect of biotic and abiotic controls - Mud 3 Core 4 Depth 3... | ecosystem: Environmental > Aquatic > Freshwater >...
GACAGCCCGGCGGAAGACTACACCTACGACCCGAACGGCAACCGGCTCACCGCGCAGGGACCGGCCGGCACCCGTTCCGCCACATACGACGCGCAGGACCGCCTGCTCGCGTTCGGTACCGCAAGTTACGGCTATACGCTCCCGGGGGACCTCCTGACCCGCACGCGCGGCGCCGAGACGACATCGTACCGCTACGACGAGCTCGGGAATCTGCTCGGAGTTACGCTGCCCGGCGGCCGCGAGATCGGATACATCGTAGACGCGCGCGGGCGCAGAATCGGCAAGACCGTGGGAGGAACCCCGGTCAAAGGCTATCTCTACCAGGACCCCCTCCGCCCTGTAGCAGAGCTGGACGGCGCGGGGGCCGTGGTAAGCAGGTTCGTGTATGGGACGCAGGATAGCCTGCCCAACTACATGATCCGGGGTGGCCGCACCTACCTGTTCGTGGCCGATCAATTGGGAAGCCCGAAGCTCGTTGTCGACTCCGAGACAGGGATTGTCGCGCAGCGCCTCGAGTATGACGCATTCGGCAACGTAGTGGAGGATACGAATCCTGGATTTCAGCCGTTCGGATTCGCCGGGGGTATCTACGACCCGGACACCGGGCTGGTTCGGTTCGGCCTCCGCGACTATGACCCGGATGCCGGGCGCTGGACTGCCAAGGATCCGATTATCTTTGGCGGAGGCACGGCCAACCTGTACGGGTACGCGTTAGGCGATCCGGTCAACCTGACCGACCCGACCGGCCTGAATCCGCTGGCACTTGCACTTGGAGCGTCTGGCTACCTGGGACAGCGCGCGGCCGGCTGGCTGCCTGACTATCTGGCGCGAAGCCCCTGGGCGGCCGGTTTCGCCGACGGCCTGAGCCATATCCCGTTTACCGATACAAGCCTGGCCGGACTCATGCGTGATGCTGCCGGTGTAGATGACATCACCGATTATTGCTCGCACAGGTATCGCGCGGGATACAGCATGGGCCAGTCAACCGGACTGGTGATCGCCGGGATCGGCATGATCCGGGCGGCGATTGAAATGGGAGCTCTTCCCGCGGAAGCCATCTTTGGTCATTACGGCTGGGGCATGGCAAGCGCCGGCGATGTGGCCCGAGCCCTGGGGGCAATAAAGAACGCAGCTACCATCGGCAGCCGGTTCGGCCGGGAAGCCGGATCGAGGATCGGGGAAGCTATCGTACGCTGATGCGCCTTTAAATAAAACCCCCGGCTTGCAAACTTGGACTCCGATGAAGAGTTACGCATCGGGTTCGGCGGGCTGGATCCGCCCTCCAAGGCGAGGCCTCAGCTCGATCGGTCGCCTCATCTTTCCTATCCGAGCAGACGGCGGAAGTCTCTCACGAGTGGATACCCGAGCACCTCCCTCAGCGGGCGGTTGGCTCGGTGGTTGGGGTGGTCGTTGCCACACGAATGTGCCACACGCCTGGAAAAACGGAAACCTGATTGATCCGATCTATTGAATAAGCAAAAGGACGCATAGCGAGGTTTGGCTGGGAGACAGGGATTCGAACCCCGATTAAGTGGTCCAGAGCCACCCGTCCTACCGTTGAACGATCTCCCAACAGCCCAGTATGCTAAAGAAACGGCTGCGGAATTGCAAGCCCCTGTGTGCCTTTTGGGCCGCTCATCGTCCCGGTTGCGGTGCCTGGTGCGCTTTCTGGATTCTGGCCCACGCGTCCTTGAGCGTCACTGTACGGTTGAACACCGGCGCGGCCGGGGTGGAGTCCGGATCCATGCAGAAATAGCCGAGCCGCTCGAACTGGAACAGGTCGCCCAGCTTTGCAGCGGCGAGCGACGGCTCGCAGCGGCACCCCGGGAGCACTACAAGTGAGTCGGGATTGATGTGCGCCTTCCAGTTCTTTCCCTCCGGCTGGGCGCCAGGATCCTCCACCGAAAACAGCCGTTCGTAAAGCCGCGCTTCGATCCCGACGGCGTGCGGCGCGGAAACCCAGTGGACCGTAGCTTTCGCCTTCGGAACGTCTGCAGCCTGCGGATTGAGGGAATCCGGATGATAGGTGCAGTGGACCTCCGTGACCTCACCCCGTTCGTTCTTCACCAGGCCCGTGCAGGTGATCAGGTAGGAATAGCGCAGCCGCACGGTGCGCCCTGGCGCCAGCCGGTGGTATTTGGGCGGCGGCTGCTCGCTGAAATCTTCGTGTTCGATATACAGTTCGCGGGAAAACGGGATCTTTCGGGTGCCGGCCGTCGGATCCTCCGGATTGTTGACCGCCTCGAGTTCCTCCACGCCCGGCTCGGAGTAATTGTCGATTACCAGCCGCAGCGGGCGCAGCACGCACATCACGCGGCGGGCGCGGCGGTTCAGGTCCTCGCGGATTGCGTGTTCGAGGAGGGCGACGTCGATGACATTCTCCTTTTTGGCCACGCCGATGCGGTCGCAGAAGGAGCGGATGGATTCCGGGGTGTAGCCGCGCCGCCGCAAGCCGCAAATGGTCGGCATGCGCGGGTCATCCCAGCCGCGGACGATCCCGTCGGCCACCAGTTCGAGCAGTTTGCGCTTGCTCATCACGGTGTAGTTCAGGTTCAGGCGTGCAAACTCGATCTGCCGCGGATGGCACGGGACGTCCAGATTATCGAGGAACCAATCGTAGAGAGGGCGGTGGTCCTCAAACTCCAACGTGCAGATGGAGTGGGTGATCCCCTCGATGGCGTCCGAGAGGCCGTGGGTGAAATCGTACATCGGGTAGATGCACCATGTGTCGCCCGTGCGGTGGTGGGATGCGTGGCGGATGCGGTAGATGGTCGGATCGCGCATGTTGAGGTTCGGGGACTGCATGTCGATTCTGGCGCGCAACACATGGGCGCCGTCCGGGAATTCGCCTTCCCGCATGCGCTGGAAAAGGTCGAGGTTTTCCTCAACCGATCTGCCCCTGTAAGGGCTGTCCTTGCCGGGTTCGGTGAGAGTGCCGCGATATGCGCGGATTTCCTCTGCGCTCAGGCTGTCGACGTAGGCCTTGCCTGCGCGGATCAGCTCGATCGCATACTGATAGAGTCTCTCGAAGTAATCGGAGGCGAAGAAGCGCCGGTCTCCCCAATCGAAACCGAGCCAGTGAACATCCTCCTGGATCGATTCGACGTACTCCACCTCCTCCTTCGTCGGGTTGGTGTCGTCATAGCGAAGGTTGCAGGTGCCGCCGTACTCCGCGGCGATTCCGAAATTGAGGCAGATGGATTTGGCGTGGCCGATGTGCAGGTAGCCGTTGGGCTCGGGCGGAAACCGCGTCGCCACCCGACCGTCGTTCTTGTTTGCCTTCAAGTCCTCTCCGATGATGGTCCGGATGAAGTCCAGCGACTTCTCGGCAGGCCTGACGTTGTTGTCCGCTTCGCTTGATCCCATAGTCCCCTTCGACCGGGTTGGTGAAAAAATACATAATAACATATCAAGCGAACGGCTCACGTCCGGGCAGGAAAGGCCCCAACTGAAGATGTCGTTCACACTTGGTCCTGATTCCGTGAGCGCGGGCTTCAGCCCGCGCGCTTTAGAACGGATAAACGTCTGTGGGGTGGAAAGGTAAGGCGTTTTAAAGCGCGCGGGCTGAAGTCCGAGCTCGCTTGGCTGACGCCCGTGCTCATTTTTTCGCACTGTGCCACGTCAGGTATTCTGAAATTACGCTTGCGCTGAACCGGTGGGGAAGATAGAAATAGCGCACAAGTTTCAGGATGTATACCTATCGAGCTTGCGACGGAGGGCCGGCATGACGCTTTGTATCAGGACTCTGGCAATCGGCTTCATTGTTTTCGGTACTCAACTCTGCTGGGGGCGGCTCCCGGGGCAGGGGCAAACGACGCAGACGCAGGGACGAGGCGCCGGTGCTGCGCGGCAGGCGCAGCCTCGTGCCCGAAGCGTCACGCTGGGAGACCTCACGAATTTCGAGGTGAAAGACAGCGTTTTTCACATCTCCGCCGGCCCGGACCAAATCCGGATCCTCTATTACCGGGACGACATCTTCCGTATCTGGCTCGGTCCCGACGGAAAATTCAGCGAAGCGCAGGTGCCTGAGGATGCCCAGATGGTGATTCACCAGGGAGCGCCGATAGCAGTGTCCTGGCGCGATGCGGGCGACTATTACCGGCTCGAGAGCAAGGAGTGCGTCCTGCGGGTGTACAAGAGGCCGCTTCGATTTGCGTTGTTCGACAAAGACAATGCCGCTGTGGTCTGGCAGGAAACCCGTTCGCTTACCTACGGCCCTTCGACCGTGCAGACAGTGCGGCGCGGAGAGGCGGAGAACTTTTACGGCGGCGGCATGCAGAACGGCTACTTCTCCCACCGGGATACTTCGGTAAACATCCGGCTGAACACGAGGGGATGGGGAGACGGCACCAGCCCGAATCCGGCTCCGTTTTACATGAGCACCGTGGGGTATGGCGCGTTCCGCAATACCATGGCGCCCGGCAGGTACGATTTCCTCTCCCCGCTCAGCCTCTCCCACGACGAGTCGCGGTTTGACTGCTACTACTTCTATGGCCCGTCGCTCAAGAAGATTCTCGAGGGGTACACCCTTATCACGGGCCGTCCGTTCTTCCCGCCACGATGGGGACTCGAGTTCGGCGATGCCGATTGCTACAACAAAAAGGGCAAGACCAGCGATGTGATCCAGAAGGTCGCGGATGTCTACCGGGCAAACGACATGCCGGGAGGCTGGATCCTGCCCAATGACGGTTACGGCTGCGGTTATGTCGAACTGGAGACCACGATTCAGGAACTCCACAAGCGTGGCTTCTACACCGGGCTGTGGACCGAAAAAGGCCTGGAGCGCATCGCCCAGGAGGTCGGCGTCTTCGGCACACGCGTGATGAAGCTCGACGTTGCCTGGGTCGGGCGCGGTTACCAGTTCGCGCTCAATGCCAACCGCGACGCCTATGAGGGCATCGAAAAAAACAGCGACGCCCGCGGCTTCGTGTGGACAACCTGCGTGTGGGCGGGCGCCCAGCGCTATTCAACAGTCTTCTCGGGCGACCAGTCGGGCAACTGGGAATATATCCGCTTCCACATCCCCACCCTGATCGGAGCGGGCCTGTCCGGGTTCAATGCCGCAAGTGGAGATGTCGACGGCATCTTCGGCGGCAGCGCGCAGACCCAGGTCCGTGACCTGCAATGGAAGGCTTTCACCCCGGTGTGGATGATCATCAGCGGCTGGTCCAAGCAGACGAATCTCATGAAGCAGCCCTGGATTTTCGGAGAGCCTTATACCACGTACAACCGCAAGTACCTGAAGCTGAAAATGCGGCTCACGCCTTACATTTACACTCATATGCGGGATGCTTACGACACGGGGGTGCCGGCCGTGCGCGCGATGGTCCTCGAGTTCCCCGACGATCCCGTGACCTGGTCGAAGAGAACGCAGTACCAGTTCATGACCGGCGAATCGCTGCTGGTGGCGCCCGTCTACCAGGACGCAAACATCCGGGATGACATTTATCTGCCCGCCGGCAAGTGGATCGATTACTGGGACGGTACCGAATTCCATGGCCCGGCCGTTTTGAACGGCTATGCAGCCCCGCTCGACAGACTGCCGGTTTTTGTGAAGGCCGGGGCAATCGTTCCCATGTATCCGGAAATGCTCCACGACCGTGACAAACCCAAAGATCCGGTTACGCTCGATATCTATCCCTTCGGGAAGTCGAACTTCCACATGTATGAAGACGACGGGACCACACAGCAGTACCGGACCGGCGCGTTCGCACGGACTATGATCGAGGTGGACGCCCCGAAATCTCTGGATGTTGCCGGCACGCAGATCGTCATTCGAGTGGGCGCTGCCAAAGGCAGATACCGGGACATGCCTGCAAGCCGCTCCTACATCGCAGATGTCCATGTGCCTTCCAGGCCGTCCCTGGTCAGACTTGAAGAGCGGGCTCTGCCCGGATTCGAGAAAAGGGCGGAGTATGACGCTGCAGCTGAAGGCTGGTTTTTTGATGCCCGGGACCGCCGCGGAGTCCTGCACGTGAAAACGAAAGCCCAGCCGCTCACAGCCGCATTTACGGTGAGAGTTACCATGTAATTCCAGGATCGAGGTCAAGAGTAGCTCACAATCTCACAGCTTTTTATACCTGTACTACTCACCTGAAGATCCTTTCGAAAAGGAAAGGATTTTTCAGCACCATGGAAAAACGGGGGCGGTATCGGCATGGGGATCGCAATCGCAGTCACAATCGCTAGCGAAAATTGTGCATATTCGGACGCCACTGTATTGATGCCGGCAGCGCGATGATGCCGACGTCGATTCCGATAGCGATACCGTTGCCGATACCGATTGTGCAATGTCTTTGCCCGCCGCGCAGGGCATGCCAAAGCCACGCTTTCCGGGAGTAGTCAAATACCTTGTTGCGCCAGTAGGCCGCGCTGTACTACTAACATAAAAGTCCTTGCCAAAAAGGAAAGGATTCTTCAGCACCATGGAAAAACGGGGTCGGCATCGGCATCGGGGTCGCAATCGCAGTCGCAATCGCTATCGAAAACAGTGCATAATCGGACGCCTCAGTATTGATGCCGGCAGCGCGGTCATGCCGAAATCGATCCCGATAGCGATAGCGATTGCGATACCGATGCCGATTCCGATACCGATTGTGCCATTTCTTAGGAGTCGTCGCTTCGCCTGGTTGCGGCCATCGGCCGCGCTGTGAAATCTGTGGCCGCTTCTGGGGAGTCTGATTTCATGCATCCGGGAGGGTTTCGAAAATGAAGCTTGACAGAAAGCGACGGTGCGCCTGGCTGGGTGATGATCCGCTCATGCTGCAGTATCACGACGAGGAGTGGGGCGTTCCGTTGCACGACGACGGCAGGCTGTTTGAATTCCTTATCCTCGAGGGGATGCAGGCCGGATTGAGTTGGAGAACCATTCTCGGAAAACGCGAGAATTTCCGCAAGGCCTTCGATGGTCTCGATCCGGAAAGAATCGCGCGCTACGGCGCCCGCGACATCGCGCGTCTGCTGGCCGATCAGGGCATCATCCGGAACCGGCTGAAAATCTCCGGCGCCATCCACAACGCGCAGCGGTTTCTGGAGGTGCGGAAGGAGTTCGGGACATTCGACCGCTACATCTGGCAATTCGTGGGTGGGAAACCCATCATAAACCACTTTAAGAAACTCTCGGAACTGCCCTCACGTACTGAATTATCCGACGTGATCAGTACGGACATGAAGCATCGCGGTTTCAAGTTCGCGGGCTCGACGATCATCTATGCGCACATGCAGGCAACCGGCATGGTGAATGACCACATAACGGGTTGCTTTCGCCACCGGGAAATTCGGGCTCTGTTAAAGATCTGGTGAATCTTGCGTCTGCGGCATCCCCGAAGGCTACTTTTCGAGGCGGATTTCGAACGGCGCTTCGCTGCTTTTGCTGCTCGTGCGGAACGGGGCATCGACGGGCAGAGGTGTCAGCACCCGTGGACGAATCCCATCCAATCCACGGATCCCGTGCGCTCAGGCGCAAAGCCCAGGAGCCAAAAACGATCGCACCCACCGGTGGTCCGATCTGATCAGATAAATTGCCTCCCGACCAATCGGCAATCCTTCAATGGGTATTCGGTCAGGATCAGATCGTTCCAGGTGCGAAACAGTTGATCCTCTCCCGGGCCGACCTCGACCAACCGAAGCCTCTTGACCTGCTCCACCTGTTGGGCAAACCAACACCTTAGGGCTCGCGCAAAAATAACTTCACATTCTGCTGCCGCTTGCATGACAGGACATTCTGCCGATTCGCGAGATAGGAAATAAGCAACATCGAGAGGCGGCAGCCCTGCGGGGCGCGGCGGCGGGCGGGCATCTGCGGCGTTGCCGCTCCTCGACGATGTCACCACATCGCCTGCGTCGCGGCGCCTTGCATCTGCCCGCCCGGCGCTCGCGCCAGAATGTAAACTTATTTTTGCGCGAACCCTTATCTCAAAATCAACACGAAGAGGCGAAGGGCACGAAGAAGAGGAGTTGAATGTTTGTGCACGCCCGCTAGCGCAGCTTTGTGGCGGCGGCCTTCGTGAGGGCGAGCAGGCCCGGGCGGATCGACTCTGCTGTTGCCGGGGTAATCACGTCCATCGATACGGTCAACACGTGCTGACCGACTTTCGTGTAGATCCCGGCAACGTGCGACTGCTTGCCAGCGTCCTGTTCGTAGAAGTAGGCGGCGTCACCAACTCCGGAGATCGGCTCGAACTTCGTCCTGCTCGATGCCATGTACCTCTTTCGCGTCTCTTCGAACGCAGCAACGGGATGGGCATCGAGCTGGATCGTGATGGTCGAGATGAAGCATTCGGTACCGCCGTTGCTTAGGGCTTCCTCGTTCGGGGGCACCTGATCGAAAAACCGAGGCGTGCGGTCGCCGAGGATGCTTTTGATTTCGGCCGGGGTGAGCAGAGAGCACGCACGAAGCGCACCCGGCTTTTGAGCGGCCGTCTCCGCGTCCACGGGGATGAGCAGTGAGGACGCCAATGTGGCGGGCGCGCCGATTGCTGCGACGAGAATAGAAATCACTCTAAGCACGCTATGCATCAGTCCTCCAAGGAAAACGGCACCCAAGCCGGCCCCCAGTTATTGTGTCCCCTATTCACTATAACCAGCTTTCCGCTCACAGCCATGAGCGCGTGCCCTCGTGCGGCCATGCTGAGCGTGCATTCCCCCTGGCCATACCGGACAACGAACCGCTCTCCGCTGATCGCCTTGCTTTTCGGATCCGAAGCTCGATCACCTCCATTTCATCGGCGTTGGACCGGTGGTCGGTAATGATCTCCGATTCCCTGGGCGGCAGGATGTCCCTGCCGGGCTGCCGTTCCTCCACTCCTCACGCTCCAGGCAAGAAGCCGGATGGTCTCGGCGATGCTCCGAATCCAAATCCTCATGTCGGCAGGTCGTGGGAATGCGTTCAGGGGATCTTGTACTCCCCTCCAGGTTTCACGACGACTGCCCTGCGGCCGGCAGCTTCGACCTTGCGCACGAATTCCTGCGGATCGGCCTCGATCACGCCAAACGTGTTGTAGTGCATCGGGATGTTCATGTGCGCCTTGAGGAATCCGGTAGCGCGGACCGCATCGTCGATCCCCATGGTGAAATTGTCGCCGATGGGGAGCAACGCGACATCCAGGGGCCCCCAGGCTTCGCCGATCAGCTGCATGTCAAGGAACAGCCCGGTGTCGCCCGCATGGTAGACCTTTTTGCCCGCCATGGTCATGATCACCCCTGCCGGATTACCCAGGGCTTCGCCATTGGGCCCAGTGGATCCGTGGTGGGCGATGGTCAGCTTGACATGTCCGAAAGGGAATTGCCTGCCTCCGCCGATGTGCAGCGGGTGTCCCTGGCATCCCTGAGCGCCGAGATAATTAACGATCTCGAAGTTCGATATAACGAGGGCGCCGCTCCGCCTGGCAATGGCGGCTGCATCGCCGATGTGGTCTCCGTGGCCGTGAGTGATTACGATGGCATCCAGCTTCGCAAACGCATCCGCCTGGACGTCTGCCAGAGGATTTCCGGTCAGATATGGATCGATCAACACACGGTATCTGTCGTCACTCAATTCCCAGCAATCGTGGCCGTGATAGCGCAAGGTGAGCATTGCGATTTCCTCCCGGCGCCATTATATACTAACCGCAGCAGCGGAGGGCAGGCAGCTTGATAGAAAACCCGGTGCGCCGTAGCGCCACAGCCGATCTTCGGACCCTATTGGCGGATGCAGTTTGAAGGAGTCAGGAGACACTACAAATGCCGCCTTCCCGAGCTGCTTCTGACGCAGGTCATGATCCGGAGGCACTCTCATCGAGCGGAGCAAGTTCCGTGCCGCAATAGAACAAAATCTCCGGGACGCACCTTCCGACTGTTTTCGTGCCTGCGCCTCTGAACGGATTCCTTCTTCAGGTTCATCTTTGCCAATCCGCTTGCAAAAAACAGGCTGGGGTGGGAGGATGTCGATTGCTCGGGACAATAACGAGGTGTTATTCGGAAGGAGCATTGCATGTCCAGAAAAATGCCTGTGATCTTTCTTGGGACCCTCCTCGCCTCTTGCGGTGCGGTGCCCCTGTGGGCGCAGGAGAAAACGCCTGAATCTGCCAAGTCGATTGTCGATGCCGCGGTCAAACAGGCCGCCGCGGAAGACAAAGTCGTATTCATCCACTCGACCGCATCCTGGTGAGGGTGGTGCAGACGGCTGGAAGCCGTCTTGGACCACTCTGACTACCGTGCCATGTTCCAAGACAGCTTTGTTCTGGTCAAGCTGGTGATTCAGGAATCCGAACCGAACAAGGCACTGGAAAATCCCGGTGCGGCCGAAATGATCGCTCAATGGGGCGGCGCCAAAGCGGGCCTCCCCTTTCTGGTTTTCCTCAACGCCAGGGGGGAGAAGATCGCCGACTCGAATCGGACCGCCAAAGGCACGAACATCGGCTGTCCCGCCACGCCTGAGGAGGTGGAGGCGTTCAAGCAGATTCTGAAGGAAACTGCTCCGCGCATCACAGCGGAGCAGAGGGAAAAGGTGGGCGCCCGTTTCCTGGAATTAAACAAGAAAAAGTGAGACGCGACGGTTCGCCGGCGCCCTGCCGACGGAACATCGGCCCCGGGGATTCCCGGGAATATGCTGAGCGCCGCCTGGCCAGCGGCGCTCCACCCTTTTTTCTTGCCTTTCCTATCTCCAAGGGAATAAATAGTCCTTCATCATCTGGCAACCTGCACGGAGGCCTGCCTGTGCCGTGCGGCAGGTAAGCGATTCGTGCGAGGGCCCGTGCCCTCAAGGGTAAGTTCATGCTTTCGTTCGGTATGTATCAAGGCGTCCCCGCAGGCGATCACACGTATGGCCTGCGGCCGGATATCGATAGTCAAATTGCTTTCAGGAAGGAGAGAGCTTTCATGCCCACAAGAATCAGCAAGCGACTGCCGGCCGTAGTCCTGGCGGCGCTGATGGCGCTGAGCGGGATGGGGCTGTACGCCCAGGGGACCATCACTCCGCCAAAATTCGGCCAATACACGGCCGGCGACGATTATTTTCTGGCGAATTACACCCAGCTGGTCGAGTACTGGGGAAAGTTGTCGAAGGAATCCAACCGGATGAAGGTCGTGGAAATCGGCAAGACTTCCGAAGGGAGGACGATGATCATGGCGATCATCACTTCTCCGGCAAACCACCAGAAGCTGGACAGGTACAAGGAAATATCGCAGCGCCTGGCACGGGCGGAGGGATTGACCGACGATCAGGCGCGCGCGCTAGCGTCCGAAGGCAAAGCGGTGATTTGGATCGACGGCGGCCTCCACGCAACGGAATGTGTCCCCGCGCAGGGGCTGTTCGAGATGTCATACCAGATGGTGAGCCGGAACGATCCTGAGACTCTGAGAATCCTCAACGACGTGATCCTGCTCCTGACACCGGTAAATCCCGACGGGATGGAACTCGTGTCCAACTGGTACATGAAAGAACCGGAGCCGACGAGACGCTCCACAGGGGGCATTCCTGTCCTGTACAACAAGTATGCCGGGCACGACAACAATCGCGACTCCTATATGTCCAATCTGGCCGAAACCGAGGCGATCAACCGGCAGATGTTCATCGAGTGGATTCCCCAGATCATGTACAACCAGCACCAAACCGGCCCTGCCGGCAGCGTGCTGTTCATGGCGCCGTTCCGAGATCCCTTCAACTATAACTACGACCCGCTTGTTCCCATGGGGATAGAGCTGGTGGGGATGGCGATTCACAACCGGTTCATCGCCGAGGGAAAGCCGGGTGCGGTGACCCGGGGAGCCGCCAACTATTCCACATGGTTCAATGGCGGAGTCCGCACGAGCGTCGGATTCCACAATCAGATCGGCCTTCTGTCGGAATGCATCGGAAATCCGACTCCTGTCAACATTCCTCTGGTCCCCGCCCGGTTCGTGCCGGACGGCAATCAGCCGTACCCCATCATGCCGCAGGTCTGGCATCAGCGTCAGTCGATTGAGTACCTGATCACTGCCAACCGCGCGATTCTGGATCTGGCGTCGAAAATGCGCGAAGACTTCCTCTACCGGATTTATCGCATGGGGAAAAACTCGATTGAGCGGGGCAGCCGGGATACCTGGACCATCACACCCAAGAAACTCAAAGCTTTCCAGGATGTCATGGCCAAGGACCAGCAGGCCGCCGCCCAGGCGGCGGGACGAGGCGCCATGCCGGGCGGCGCGGGCGGAATGGGCGCACGGGGTGGCGGAGAGGGATTTGGCGGCGGAGGCGGCGGACGCGGAGGCGGATCCGCGGATGCGGCCAAATACATGAGCGTCCTGCACAATCCAGCGACCAGAGATCCCCGGGGGTTTATCCTGCCTTCGGATCAGCCCGATTTTCTCACCGCGACCAGGTTCATCAATGTTCTCATGAGGAACGGCGTCGTGGCTCACCGGGCCGCCAGCTCGTTCCAGGCGGCGGGGAAGACGTATCCGGCGGGTTCTTATGTCCTGAAGGCAGCCCAGGCATTCCGGCCCCAGCTGATGGACATGATGGAACCGCAGGATCATCCGGACGATATTCCGTATCCCGGCGGGCCGCCGAGGGCGCCCTACGACGTCACAGGCTGGACCGTGGCCTACCAGATGGGTGTGCAGTTCGATCGGATTATGGACGCCTTCGACGGGCCGTTCGAGAAGCTGACGGAAACTGTCAAAGTGCCGGCGGGGAAAATCACAGCCGCACAGGGTACGGCAGGGTACCTTCTCAGCCACCAGTTGAACGATTCTTTCGTTGGCACCACGCGGCTCCTGGCGGCGGGCGAAGAAGTGTACTGGCTCAAGAATCCGTTCTCGTCTGGAGGTAAAGCCTTCCCGGCGGGGACAATCTACATTCCTTCGAAGCCGACGACACGGGCAGTACTGGACAAGCTGGCGGCGGAAATCGGCCTGAGCTTCGACGCGACGGCGACGGCGCCTGCGGCCGATGCACTGAAACTCCGAACCCTGAGGGTCGGCCTGTGGGATACCTATGGCGGATCCATGCCCTCCGGCTGGATTCGTTACATGTTCGAGAAGCAGTATCCCATACCCTACCAACTTGTGTTCGCCCCGGAACTCGATGCGGGCAATCTTGCGAGCAAGTTCGATGTAATAATTCTGCCGAATGGCGCCGGTATCAGCGGTGCTGGCGGACGCGGAGGCGGGGGCGGCCGCGGTGGCGGTCCTGCCAACGTTCTACCGGAATACCAGAACCGCGTCGGCTCGATGACTGCTGCCACGACACTGCCGCAGTTGCGCAGGTTCCTGGAGGATGGAGGCACGATCGTGGCGATCGGGTCCGCAACCGGGATAAGCGAGCAACTTGGTTTGCCGCTCGGCAACCACTTGAGCGAACACCTTGCCGATGGCACGGAAAGGGGGCTGTCCAGGGAGAAATACTACGTACCTGGCTCCATCGTTCAGGTCACTGTCGATATCAGCAATCCACTCGCCTACGGCTTGCCGGAGAAGCTGGACGTTTTTTACAGTAACAATCCGGTTTTCCGCTTTGAGCCGGATGCAGCCTTGAAGGGCTTGAAACCCGTAGCCTGGTTTGCGACAGAACAGCCATTGCGCAGCGGTTGGGCCTGGGGGCAGGCATATCTCAAGGGCGGCCTGGCTGCAGTGGAAGCTCCCGTGGGCAAAGGAAAGGTATATCTCTTCGGTCCCGAGATCACCTTCCGGGCACAGCCGCACGGAGCCTTCAAGTTCCTGTTCAACGGCATGTACCTGGCCGGAGCGACTCCCGTCAGATTGGGGCCGGCCGGCCGGTCCAACAACTGATCCGATTCAAGACTCCCGGGCACCGGCCGGAATCTGTTTATCCGGCCGGCCGGGAGGTCGAAAGCGGCGCCGGGTGTGAAGCGAGCAGTCTGTAACTGCTTTGCCGTGCACCCGGTTGATTCCTTTCCCGATTCAGACTTACTGCTCCTCGCACGGGGAACCGGCAGCCGGGATTTCCCAATACAAACCGCCATGGAGTATCATCAGCCTTTTTGTTGATGCCGGAGAGGAGGAGTGTAGCGTGCACCAGGGAATCGACTACGCGGAAGTCGGGCTGATCGCCGGTCTCGAGGTGCACCAGCAGCTCTTGACCGAGCGCAAGATGTTTTGCCACTGCCCGGCGGGCCGGTACACGGAGACTCACGACGGCGCGGTGCTGCGTCACATGCGGCCGACGCTCTCGGAGTTGGGCGAGTACGACGGCACGGCCCTGATGGAGTTCAAGACCAAGAAGAACATTATCTACCTGCTGCACCAGAGCAATGTCTGCACCTACGAGATGGATGACACGCCGCCCTTCCTCGTCAACCAGCAGGCGGTGGACATCGCGATCGAGCAGTGCCTCATGCTGGGATGCGACATCGTCGACGAGGTGCACATCGCGCGCAAGCAATACCTCGACGGGTCGATCCCGACGGGGTTCCAGCGGACGGCGATCGTGGGGGTGAACGGGCGTCTGCCGTTTCGCGGACGGCATATCACGGTTACCCAGGTGAGCGTCGAAGAAGACTCCTGCCGGGAGGTTTCGGACAAGGGTCACCTGATTGTCTGGCGCACCGACCGGCTTGGCATGCCGTTGATTGAGACGGTTACCGGACCCGATCTTCGGACCCCCGAGGAAGTGGCGGCAGCGATCCTGTTGATCGGCCGGGTGTGCCGCTCGACAGGACATGTCCGGGTGGGCTTGGGGGCAAGCCGGCAGGACGTGAACGTGTCCGTGCGCGGCGGGCGGCGGGTGGAGATCAAAGGGGTGCCGAAAGCGGGGTGGGCGCCGGGGCTGGTGCATGGGGAAGCGATCCGGCAGGCGCACCTTCTGAAGCTGCGCGATGAGCTGCACCGGCGGGGATTCACCGCCGCGGCCAAGATTGAAATCGAGTCCGCAGAAGTCACTGATCTTTTCTCGGCGTCGGACTACTCCCTGCTGCGCCGCGAAGCATGGGAGCAGTGGGTGAATGCAGAAAAGCGGCGCCCGGGATTTGAGCTCGGGGCGGGTCCCTATGCAGTGAGGGCCGTGCGGTTGAAGGGGCTCGCGGGCACGCTTTCCTGGCCTGGCCAGCCTGACCTTACCTTCGCGCACGAGCTGGCGGGGCGGGTGCGCGTCATATCCGGACTCGACCAGCCGCCGATCCTGCTGAGCGGCGAGAAATGGCCGGATTACCGCGGCGCGCTCCAGGAGTTGCGACGCGTGCGCGCACGGCTTCACTGTGAACCGGATGATGCGATCGTGGTAGTCTGGGGGCCGGATGAGGATTGCCGCACCGCGGCCGAAGAAGTCCGCCTCCGCTATGCCGACGCCACGGATGGCGTGCCCAATGAAACCCGCCAGCCGTTCGAAGACGGCACGACGGATTTCGAGCGCATCCTCCCCGGTCCGGACCGCATGTATCCGGACACCGACAGCCCTCCGACCCGGATCACGCGTGATAGAGTGGTGCGCCTCAAAAGCAACCTGGCCGAGGAACCGTGGCTTCGCGAGGAGCGCTATGCGGGCGCCGGCGTGCCTGCCTCCACGACGCATTACTTGATCCGCAGGGGCGGCGCCGCGATCGTGGACCAGGTTGTCTCGGAGTGCGGAGCGGACTTGCGCATGGCCTGCTTCTTCTTCGGTGAGAGACTGGTGGGCATGCGCCGCGCCGGAATTCCCGTGGACCGGATTGCAGCGGAGCGGTGGTGCGAATTGTTCCGCGTCCTGCGTGAGAGGCCAGTTCTTTTCGAAGCTCGGGACCTTCTTGTGCGGCGCATGGCGGAACCCACAGGGCAGTCTTTGGGGCAGATCCTGTCGGAGTGTGGGCTGGATTCAGCCGTCGGCGACTGGCGTGGGTCCCTTCGGCAGCACGTCGTGGAAGCCGGGCAGGCTGCCTATCGGAAGGATGCCGGACTCGTCCGGCGTCTTGCCATGGGAAGGGTCATGCGCGGCTTGCTCGGCAGAGTGCCTGCCGCCGAAGTCGCTGCCTCCCTGCGGAACGAGGTGGAGGGGAAACTATGAGCACTGAAATGCAGGATACGCTCAAGGGCTATAAGGGCAGGGCCCGGGCCAGGCTCAGCGCCCTCGGTTTGCGCGTCTGGAGTGAAGCCCGGCTCACCAACGATGCGGGAAGCGTATTCGAGGGCGTGATTCTGCCCCGCAGCGAGACTCTGGATGACGAGCACATCGTCGTCAAAATGAAGAATGGATATAACGTCGGCGTGCATGTGGACAGGGTGGCGGCCGCTGTCGAGCTCGGATTCAAGGAGGCGATCTACAAGATTCCGGAAAAGGAATTTCCGGTCCAGCCCGACCTGCCGCGCGTGACTCTGCTTGGTACCGGGGGCACCATCGCGTCGCGGCTTGATTACCGGACCGGCGCCGTGATCCCTGCCTTCACCCCCGGTGAGCTCTACGGCGCCGTCCCCGAGCTCGCCGACATCTGCAATCTGACTACAAAAAAACTCTTCGGGGTGTTTTCTGAAAACATGGCCAGGGAGCAGTACATCACCCTGGCTCACGCTATCGGAGCAGAAATCGCCGGCGGCGTCGACGGCATCGTCATCGGCCACGGCACCGACACCATGGGACATACCGCTGCCATCCTGTCTTTCATGGTGCAGGATTCGCCCGTCCCGATCGTGATCGTAGGCAGCCAGCGCTCGAGCGACCGTCCTTCCTCCGATGCGGCCCTGAACCTGATCCACGCCGTGCGCGCCGCGGCCTACGGCGACATTGCGGAGGTGCAGATCTCCATGTTCGGGCCGACATCGGACCGCTACGGACTGCTCCACCGCGGCACGCGAACACGAAAAATGCACAGTTCCTATCGGAACACCTTCCGCACCATAGGGGATGTTCCCCTGGCGGTGGTGAGCCGCGACAGCTTCACCCATATCAACAGCGAATACATTCAGCGGGACCGGAGCCGCCAGGTGAAGATTGACGCCGTCTACGACGAACGCAGCACCATCCTTTACTACTACCCCGGGATGCACCCCGACCTCGTCGATGCTCTCGTGGAAAAGGGCTATCGGGGAATCGTCATCGCCGGCACCGGCCTGGGTCACGTCAACAAGCCGCTGTACCCCGCAATCAAGCGGGCTGTGGATGCGGGAGTGCACGTCATGATGACCGTGCAGACGCTGTGGGGGTATGCGCAGATGTACGTCTACGACACCGGGCGCGATCTGCTGGACATCGGGATCGTCCCGCTGGACAACATGCTGCCGGAAACCGCGCTGATGAAGCTCTCCTGGGTGCTGGGGCATACCAACGACCGGGAGGAGGTAACCCGCCTGATGCGCAAGCCCATCAACCACGAGATTACCGAGCGCGAACCGCACAACGGTTACCTGATCATGCAAGGCGGGCTTCTCGAAACCGAGGAGTACATCCAGTCGCACTGGAAATGAAGCGGGGAAGAAGATACTCTTGGCGGACCGGTTTCTGAGCGCCTCCTGGAGTGCGGCAGGGAACCGGGACATGAAACCTGCTCCTGTGTCGCCGGCTCAGTTCCTCTTTTTCGTGTTGCCTTTCCCCTTCGAATTCAGTTTTTCTTTCTCCGCCTTCCCGTTGGTTTTTTGCTTCCGGATCTCGTCATTGATGACGACAAATCCATTCTGCCGGGCGCGCATCGCGATGACATCTTCCGGTGTCATCCGGTTGTGCTCGGACATGAACCTGAGGTATACCAGATCCGCCACTTCCCGATCGGTCAGACGAATCTTCTTCCAGTCCTTTGCCGGCCCGTATTTTCCATAGTAAC
>Ga0113563_10000621_pt1 | contig 17700 bp, 16 predicted proteins | sample Mud3Dept3metaG_FD_80117 | JGI IMG/M metagenome (GOLD analysis project Ga0113563, IMG submission 80117) | Freshwater wetland microbial communities from Ohio, USA, analyzing the effect of biotic and abiotic controls - Mud 3 Core 4 Depth 3... | ecosystem: Environmental > Aquatic > Freshwater >...
CCCCGCCGGAGGGATCGTCTCCAGTTTGGCTCGCACCACTGCCTCCGCGCAGGCGCCGGAAAAGCTTACGTTGACATCGGCACTGCTCGCCCCGGCCAGCGCAAAGCAATTCTGCCCGAGCTTGGCATTCAGCGGTTTGACAACGGCCTCCTGGATGATGTCCGTCGCGCTGCCTTCGGGCAGCCGCAATTGAAACTTGCCCGAGTCGGCCATAAGTTGCACGTCCAGCACCTGACGGATGCCGCGCAGCTCGCGCAGCAACAGCCGCGCGCTCCCGGCATCCGGCAATCCTGTGATGTTGAGGTTGATTTTCTGCGTGCCAAAATTGAAGTGCTGCAGAAAAAAATTCTTGGAGAACTCATCGCCGACCAGCTTGCCAATCTCACCGAGCGCCTGGTCCTCGGTGGCCCAGCTCCGCGCCTTGGGGCTGATGGTATTGAGGTAAATTTCCTCCCCGCTCGCGTTGTCGATCGCTTTGACGGTCCATGAAGTCAGGACGGTCTTGGTGATGGTGAGCCCGGACGCCGCAAGCTTGGCCGAAAGCTGTTTGACCCTGACTTCGCCTTGGATCTGAAAGTCGGCCGTCCTGGCGTTCGGGCCGGTCTTCGCTTCGCCTTCGGCTGACCAGACGCGAAAACCGAAAGATTTGATCCTCTCCTTGACCACGTTCTCGGCGAGCTGCGATCGCTCGGGGAGCAGGGCCTGCGCGGTGTCGGCGTTGCGGATCGCCATCAGGATCGAGATTTTCGGGTCGCCGTTGTTGCGAATGAAATCAACACGCTCTTCCTTGGACATCTGGTTGAGCGATTTCTGCACGTCGCGCACCTTGACCACCGCGCGCGTCTCGGTCTCGATCAAGCCGTCCTTGCCCGTCGCCGGCGCGCCTTCCTGGATTACGGTCTTGATAAACGCGCCCGAGTGCGACAGGAGTTTTTGCTCGATCATCGCGTAGTTCTTGTCGAGCGAGCTTTTGTCGATGTATAGGGCCAGTGCTTTTTCAACCAGTTGCCGCTTGGCGTCGGCGCGCGCTTCGGCCTGCGCCGCAGCCGGGTCGCCGCTAAATTTGGGATCCTTGGGATCGACGAGGCCGAGAGCGCTGATCACCATGGTGCCGGGCTCTTGGGGTGGATCGGCCGCGACACCTGCACCGCCAGCCGCTGACACGGCGTTCGCCGGCGGCACCGATGCTGGGGGAGCGCTCTGTGCAACGGGCGCGACCGCACCGCGGTCCTTGCCCAGGAACAGGTAACTCCCCCCACCCACGATGGCCAGTATTGCCGCAGCTACCCCAACCAGTACACCAGTGTTGAAACGGGCCTTGGCTGGCGCAGGCGTTTGCGACGACGCCGGGGGCGACGCAACGGCGGGCGCGTCCGCCGCAGCCGCAGCCGCAGCGATAGTCCGGTTGACGACCGTCGCATCGTTGACGGCGTTCACGTTCGCATTGAAATTGACAACGGTTTGATCGCCACTTTGGCCGGCGACTGCCGTCTTGATCGCCGCCGCAAACTCCACTGCGGTTTGGTAGCGTTCCGCCGGGTTCTTGGCCATCGCCTTTTTCACCACAGCGTCCCAGGTTGGGGGTAGGGTCACGTTCAGCATCGACGGCGGCAGCGGCTCCTCCTTCAACACTTTGTGCATGATGGTGGTCATCGTCCCCGCGAACGGCTTTTCCCCAGTCAGGAACTGATAGAGCATCACGCCGCAGGAAAACAGGTCACTGCGACCGTCCACCGGCTGGCCAAGGAACTGTTCCGGCGACATGTACGACGGCGTGCCCAGGACGGTGCCAACCTGGGTCAGCTCCGAAGTCTCGATACGCGCGATGCCGAAGTCCGCGACCTTGACTTTGCCGTCGGCGAGCAGGATGACGTTGGCCGGCTTCATGTCGCGGTGGACTACGCCATGCGTATGCGCATGGTTGAGCGCGTCGAGCAACTCGCCCATGATGCGCTCGATCTCCTTCGGGATGAAGCGCTGGTTGGCGTCGAAATAGTCCTTGAGTTCCCGGCCCTTGATGAATTCCATGGCGATGAACGCAACGCGAGCGCTTTCGCCTTCGGAGGACGTGTGATCGCCTTCGGCGACGACTTCGTCATAATCGTAAATGGCGACGACGTTCGGATGATTGAGCCGGCCCGCAGCCTGGGCTTCGCGCTTGAAGCGCGCGAGAATTTCCACCGCCTGCGATTTTTCCAGTTGCTCCGAGCGTATCGTCTTGATCGCCACGGTACGCTCGATCACGGGGTCGAAACCTTCATAGACGACCCCCATCGCGCCCTTGCCAAGTTCACGCCGGATTTCGTACTTTCCGAGTTTGGTCAGTCCGGACATAACGGTTCCCCGAAAGCGCGCACCTGGGATTGCTCGCAAGAACTGCGCGCCGATCCATACGCAGTGCGCAGCAATTCCATCAGCAATGCTGACGGAATAACATTACTTGTATTTGGAATCGATTTCGTAAACAGCGGTCTGCACCAGGCGCTGCACCATGGTGTCCAGCCCGACCCCGCCTTTGGCGCTTTGCGACACGCCCAGGACGCTGGTCTGCTTCGCGCCGACTTCCATTTTTAGTTCCTTATAACCCTGGGCGACCTGCTCGGTGGTGTTGGCGTCCATGATCTTGTAGCGCATGCCGACAAGCCACACCCCGGTCGAGTCCCCGCTCCGCACCGAGCCTGTAGCCTGGCCCGCGACCGACCCGCCTAGCCCGCCGAACATCCCGATTATGCCGCCAAGCGCCCGGCCGTCGAAGCCTTCTTTATTTTCGGCGATCTGTTCGGCCTTGAGAATATCGAATTTGACGATCCATTTGGTCGTCTTGAGCTTGCCGACCTGCATGGTCTTGCGCGCCTTATCGACATCGCCCATGTTGTAGGCAAGCGAGATCTCCTGCAACAGATTGCCGAGGTTGCTGCGCTCGAGTACCGGAAAATTCGCGTTCGACAGTTCGAGTTCGCCGAAATCGGCGATATTGTTGGGGAGGAACCGTTGAGTAAAGGTGGAGTTGTTGCTCTTTATTTCACCGGGAATGACCACCAGCGCCGGGCCCCTCGTGCCCTTGTTGGCATATTCGACCTCCTTATAGGCTGCGGCATCGGCTGCGGCATTGGCCTTCTGCGAAGTCTCGGTGCCGGCCGTCGGCGACGGATTGCCGAAGGTGGGTTGTGCGAGGACCTCGCCGCCGACCGCGGCGAGTGCGAACGCCGCCGCGGTCGCGGCGCATTTGAACGGAATGAACCGCATCATATTCATGCTTTTCTCCTTCATGTAAAGTCGTATCTGTCGGCTTGCCGGTGCCCGCTACCGGGCGCCGGCCTTTTGGCAATAGTCGTTGTACAACTGCGCGACGACCTCGTCGGCCCGCTCGTTGATCAAAGTGAGCGCCATGCCCATGATGTCGCGGCCGGCATAGCTTTCATTCCTGGCGCCGGCTTGGGAAATCATTCTGCCGTTCGCTCCCGTCAAAGTGAAGTTCATGCTGATACTCACCTGATTGACGTTGACGATTGGGTTACGGCCGGCCTGCGTCGCGATCACTCCGCGCAAAATGTACTGTGCCGCGAGGCGTTTCGAGGCGCTGATCGCCGCGTCCGGGTCGTTCTTGAAATAGGCATTGATTTCGGCTTGCGCAATTTGCTTGCGGATCTCCTCCGGGGTGTAGGTCCTGAGACCCAGGGACTTCAAGCGCTGGTTGATCGCGTCGATATGCGTGCTATATGAAGCCTGGCCTGCGAATATGACGCCGTTCCGGTCCTCGCCGATCAGCACCATGATTTTCTGGTTCTTGATCTTGTCCCGGCAAGGCGTCGCGAGCAGCGACTGCACCTTCGCCTGGCGCTCGGCCTCCAGCGCTTTGTCCGCCTGGTCCTCGTTGGAGAACTTGAAACCCTGCGCCTGCGCCGCACTTGCTGCGGACAGCCACGCGAACAAGATGATCAACAGAATACGCATCATGAAACGACCCTGACACCAAGATGCACGACGAATCAATATTTCATTTGATCTTACGCCATTTCAAGTGCCAGCGCACACGCCGGTACCAGAATCCCCGGGCTTCGTCATTCATGGCGTCAAGTCGTTGATGTGACGTAGAAGAAGGATACTCCCGGGCACCGCCAGACGAAAGAGGCGGCAACAGACAAACCGGACCCACGGCTACCGTGCCACATCTTACTACCGGGAGCTGCCCGATCCTTTTAATGCGTGCAATCAGACTTTCCCTTTAAAACAAAGGCCGCTACCACCGTGATATTGTCCATTCCCCCGTTGTTGTTGGCTTCGTTCACAAGCTTTGCGCACACGGACTCCGGCAGATCGTTGCTTGCCATTATCATCAGCGTCTCATTGTCCGCGACCATCTTACTCAGTCCGTCGGAGCAGAACAGAAGCCTGTCTCCGTCCATAATATTAATCTCGGTTACATCGACTTCGAGCGGTTCGTCACTGCCCAGCGCCCTGGTGACTAAATTTTTGATTCTGGACCCTTCGGCCTCCTCTTTTGACATTAGGCCCTTGCGAACGTATTCCGCAACTACCGAATGGTCGTCCGTCAGCTGGGAAATTGCACCGGACCTGACAAGATAGGCCCTGCTGTCTCCGACATGGGCTATGCTCACCCTGTTGCCGTCTACCAGCGCGGCCACGATGGTGGTCCCCATCCCCTTCCAGGAGGGGTTGTTCTTCGCTGCCTCGCATACGGCCTGATTTGCAAGCCTGATCCCGGATACGAGCCGGTTCGATGCAGCGGACCGTCCGGCGTCGAAGGGACCGATAAGCGGCTCGCCTCCGGCGCATGATTTTCTGATATAGCCGCTTAGGGCCTCGACCGCCATTCTGCTGGCCACTTCGCCTGCGGAATGCCCGCCCATGCCGTCGGCCACGACAAAGAGTCCGAGGTCCTTGTCGGTACAAAAGCTGTCCTCATTGTTCTTTCTCGAAACCCCCTTGTCCGTAAGTCCGTGCACAAGTATCTTCATGCGGCCCTCATTGTTGGCGCTGATTGAATATTGACCTGCCCTGCCGATTGAATATTGACCCAAGGCCAGTCGCTACGTTTTGAATCCTCAGCTGTGGCTAAGTGTAATCAATAGCTCGTTTTCGATAATCTTCTTTTGCATGATTCACGAAATAGACCGATAGCCGCAACCGCCCGTCCAAGGCCAACCGGCGCACGAAACGCCCATGAATCTTGGTGAACTTCAGGCGCATGCTCAAACATCCTTGACCATGATGTAATCGTCCATCACGAAACCGCCGCCGATCTCTTTCACCACCGACTCGGCAATGCGAAAGCCGTATTTCCGGTAGGCCGCGATCGCAGTATGGTTGTGCTTGTTGACCGCCAGGATGAGCGTGGTGCAACCGTGCGCCCGCGCAATTCCCAGCACCCGGTCGAGCAGCATGCCTCCATAGCCCTGGCGCTGGTGGTCGTGATGCACGTAGAGCTTGTCGAGCTTCATCTCGCCCGGGGTTTCGGTCAGAAAGCAGGACGAGAATCCCCTCATCATGCCGTTGACGAGCAGCTTGTCCCACCAGGCATCGCCGCTCGCGAGCTCGGCGCGGATAATCTCCGGATCGTAGCGTTGCGCGAGCATATATTCTATCTGCGCCCTGCTGATGATGGCGGCGTAATGCGGGTACCAAATCTCCCTCGCCAGCGCCGAAATCGCCGCCGCATCTTCCCGCGCGACGCTCTTGACCAATCTGCCGCTGCTCGCCTCACTCATAGGGACTCCGCTCTCCCGCCGGCCGCGTCTTGAAACGCTTGTGCAGCCAGTAATACTGTTCCGGCGCCTCGCGCACGCGCGCCTCGATAAATGCATTCATGCGCCGCGCGTCGGCCTCGGCATCGCCGCCCGGATAATCAAGCCATGCCGGGTACAACCGCACCACGTAGCCGGCGCCGCCCGGCAGCTGGCGCGTGACGCACGGCACGATCACCGCACCGGCCAGCTGCGCGATGCGCGCCAACGCGGTAATGGTCGCGGCCTGCACCCCGAAAAACGGCGCGAACACCGAGTCGCGGCTGCCCAGATCCATGTCCGGCAGGTAATAGAACGGCTCGCCGTTTTTCAGCGACCGGATCATCGGCCGGATGCCGTCCTGGCGCGCGAAGAGCCGGGTCTGCCCGAAACGCGTGCGGCCGTGGATCAGGATGGCATCGGCCGCCGCGCTTTTCTGGCGGCTGTACACGGAGTTCAGGCGGTAATCGGCGGCGAGCCGGATACCGCCCATGTCAAGCCCGATGAAATGCGGCGCAAGCAGGATCACCGGCCGCTTCTCGATGCCGCGCCAATGCCCGAGCCCTTCGATCTGCACCAGATTACACACCTGCTGTTTCGAGCCCCACCACAGGATGCCGTGCTCGAGCAGGCTGCGCCCGAAAGCGCGGAAATGCCGCCGCGCGAGGTCGCCGCGCGCGGCCTCGGACAGCTCGGGAAAGCACAGCCTGAGATTGGTGAGCACCACGTGGCGCCGCGCGCTCGCCAGCGCATAGAGCAGCCCGCCGAGCGCTGCGCCGATGCGCGACAGCACCGCGAGCGGCAGGAAATGCAGCAGCCAGATCAGCCCCAAGCCGAGCCGCACCATCACTTTTCGCTCACCTGGCTCACGAATTGGGCTTCAGGATACACGCCCGATTTGATATAGTACGCCGTTTTTTCACGTTTGCAGGGCAAACCATCATGAGCGATTTTCTTTTTACCTCTGAATCCGTGTCCGAAGGCCATCCGGACAAGGTCGCAGACCAGATTTCGGACGCCGTTCTTGACGCTATCTTAGCCCAGGACAAACACGGCCGCGTGGCCGCCGAGACGTTGGTCGCCACCGGTCTGGTGGTGATGGCAGGCCAGATCACTACCCGCGCCAGCGTCGAATACGGCGAAATCGCGCGTGAAGTGGTGAAGCGCATCGGTTACGACAGCTCCGAAATCGGTTTCGACTATCGCACCTGCGCGGTGCTCACCGCATTCGACAAGCAGTCGCCCGACATCGCGCAGGGCGTCGACGAGGGCAAGGGCCTCGACCTTGAGCAGGGCGCCGGCGACCAGGGCCTGATGTACGGCTTTGCCTGTGACGAGACGCCGCAACTGATGCCGGTGCCGATTTACTACTCGCACCGCCTGATGGAGCGCCACGCCGAGCTGCGCAAGGACGGCCGGCTGCCGTGGCTGAGGCCCGACGCCAAATCGCAAGTCACCGTGCGCTACGTCGGCGACAAGCCGACCCAGGTCGAGACCGTCGTGATTTCCACCCAGCACCACCCCGACGTCACCCACGCGCAGATCGAGGAAGCGGTGATCGAGGAAATCGTCAAACCGGTGTTCCCCAAGCAGATGCTGCGCGCCGACACCAAATACCTGATCAACCCGACCGGGCGCTTCGTGATCGGCGGCCCGATGGGCGACACCGGCCTGACCGGACGCAAGATCATCGTCGACACCTACGGCGGTTATTCGCGCCACGGCGGCGGCGCGTTCTCGGGCAAGGATCCCTCGAAAGTCGACCGCTCGGCGGCGTACGCGGCGCGCCATGTCGCGAAGAACATCGTCGCCGCGGGCCTCGCCACAAAATGCGAAGTGCAGGTTGCGTATGCGATTGGCGTCGCGCGTCCGGTGAGCGTGCTGGTCGACACCTTCGGAACCGGCAAAATCGCCGACGACAAGATCGCGAAACTGGTCGAAAAGCATTTCGACCTGCGGCCGAAAGGCATCATCCACGCGCTCGACCTGCTGCGCCCGATCTATCTCAAGACCGCCGCCTACGGCCACTTCGGCCGCGACGAGCCAGAATTCACCTGGGAAGCCACCGACAAAGCGGCGGCGTTGAAGGCCGACGCCGGGATTAAATAGGCGCCGGAGACAAACCGGCGCTATTTGCGCTACAATTCGCCCCCTCCCCGAGGAGCGTTGCAACGGCCGCCCTCTCGCGCGGCCGCCAGGCTCGGGGTGTCCACACTTGCAACGGCGCTCACGAACTTTTTTCTGTGATCAGGAAAGGAGGGCGTGATGAACGCCGCAACTCAAGCAAAATTCACTGACTACAAGGTCGCCGATATCAAGCTGGCCGGTTTCGGCCGCAAGGAAATCGCCATCGCCGAGACCGAAATGCCCGGCCTGATGGCGGTGCGCGACGAATTCCGGGGCAAGCAGCCGTTGCGCGGCGCGCGCATCGCCGGATCGCTGCACATGACGATCCAGACCGCGGTGCTGATCGAGACGTTGGCCGAACTCGGCGCCGATATTCGCTGGGCGTCGTGCAACATCTTCTCGACGCAGGACCACGCCGCGGCGGCGATCGCTGCGCGCGGCATCCCGGTGTTCGCCTACAAAGGCGAATCCCTCGCGGACTACTGGGAATACACCCACAAGATTTTAGAGTGGTCCGACGGCGGCACGCCCAACATGATCCTCGACGACGGCGGCGACGCGACGCTGCTGGTCACGCTGGGCGCCAGATGCGAAAAAGACCCCACGGCGCTGCCCGCCGCGACCAACGAGGAAGAACGCGTGTTGTTCGCCGCGATCGCCAAACGCCTCAAGGAAAAGCCCGGCTTCTATTCGAAAATCCAGGCCAATATCAAGGGCGTGACCGAAGAGACCACCACCGGCGTGCATCGCCTGTACCAGATGGAAAAAGAAGGGCGGCTGCCGTTTCCCGCGATCAACGTCAACGACTCGGTGACCAAGTCGAAGTTCGACAACCTCTATGGCTGCCGCGAATCGCTGGTCGACGCGATCAAGCGGGCGACCGACGTGATGATCGCCGGCAAGGTCGCGCTCGTGTGCGGCTACGGGGACGTCGGCAAGGGCAGCGCCGAAGCGCTGCGCGCGCTGTCGGCGCAGGTGTGGGTCACCGAAATCGACCCGATCTGCGCGCTGCAGGCGGCGATGGAGGGTTTTCGCGTGGTGACGATGGAATACGCGGCCGACAAGGCGGACATCTTCGTCACCGCGACCGGCAACCTGAGCGTGATCACCCATGGGCACATGAAGCGCATGAAAAACAATGCGATCGTGTGCAATATCGGCCACTTCGATTCCGAGATCGATATCGCAAGCCTCAGGCAATACACCTGGGAAAACATCAAGCCGCAGGTCGACCACGTGATCTTCCCCGACGGCAAGCGCCTGATCGTGCTCGCCGAAGGACGCCTCGTGAACCTCGGCTGCGGCACGGGACACCCGTCGTTCGTGATGTCGAATTCGTTCACCAACCAGACGCTCGCGCAACTCGAGCTCTACACCAAAGGCGGCCAATACGAAAACAAGGTCTACGTGCTGCCCAAGCACCTCGATGAGAAGGTCGCGCGCCTGCACCTGAAGAAGCTCGGCGTCGAACTCACGACCCTGTCCGAAACCCAGTGCAATTACCTGAGCGTGCCGATTGACGGGCCGTATAAGCCGGAGTATTACCGCTACTAGCGGTGAGGTGGGAGGCATGGAGTCGCAACGGAAATTTCCGCGTACCTTCAGCTTCGAGTTCTTCCCGCCCAATACGCCGGAGGGGCAGGAGAAGCTGCGTGCAACGACCCGGCAGCTCGCGCAGTTGCAGCCCAAGTTCTTCTCGGTGACGTACGGCGCGGGCGGCTCGACGCGGGAGCGCACGCTCGGCACCGTGCTCGACATCCGCGCCATGGGTCACGCCGCCGCCCCGCACATTTCGTGCATCGCGTCGACCCGGAGCAGTATCCGCGAGTGGTTGCAGCGCTACCAGGACCATGGCATCAAGCATCTGGTGGCGTTGCGCGGCGACCTGCCCTCCGGGCTTGCCGCCGCCGGCGAGTTCCAATACGCGAACGAGTTGGTCGAGTTCATCCGCAAGGAATTCGGCGATACGTTCGCGATTGAGGTCGCCGCTTATCCTGAATACCATCCGCAGGCGCGCACCGCGCAGGATGATCTCAGGAGCTTCAAGCGCAAAGTGGACGCCGGGGCGAACTCGGCGATCACCCAGTATTTCTACAACGCCGACGCGTACTTCCATTTCGTTGACGCGTGCGAAGCGATGGGGCTCGACATCCCGATCGTCCCCGGCATCATGCCGATCGGCCGCTTTTCACAGCTCGCGCGCTTTTCCGACGCCTGCGGCGCCGAAATTCCGCGCTGGATCCGCAGAAAGCTCGAAGGCTACGGCGACGACACCGCCTCGATCCGCGCCTTCGGCCTCGATGTGGTGACCGAGTTGTGCGACAACCTGCTGCGCGCGGGCGCGCCGGGGCTGCACTTCTACACCCTGAACCAGGCTGGCCTGACGACGACCATCTGGCAACGACTGGGTCTGTAAAAATCAGGCGGCTTTGGCCGCGGTCTTTTTCTTGGCCTGCGCGGCCTTGACGTGCATTGCCGCATAGGCGCCGTGCGCCGCGGCTTCGGCGTCGCCGACGTTAACCGGCAACCCCATGTCGGACAGCACCGAACCGAGCGCTGACAGGCACAGCATTACGTTGTCGGGGCGGCACGAGTAGCCCATCAGGCCGAAGCGCCAGATCTTGCCGGCGAGCGGTCCGAGGCCGGCGCCGATTTCGAGGCCGAACTCGTTGAGCAGGGTTTTGCGCACCGCCGCCTCGTCAACGCCTTCGGGGCAGCGCACCGCATTCATCTGCGGCAGCTGATACTGCTCCTTGACCAGGAACTTGAGACCCATCGCCTCAAGCCCGGCCTTGAGTGCGAGGTGATGGCGGTGGTGGCGCGCCCAGCAGTTCTCGAGCCCTTCCTCGCGGATCAACAGCAAGGCCTCGTGCAGCGCGAACAGCGAGTTGGTGGGCGCGGTGTGGTGGTAGGTGCGCGTGGTGGCACCCCAGTAGCCGAGCAGCAGGTTCATGTCCATGAACCAGCTGTGGATCTTGTCCTTGCGCGACTTGACGTCTGCGACGACGCGCTCCGAAAACGACACCGGCGACAGGCCCGGCGTGCACGACAGGCATTTCTGGCTCGCCGAGTAAACGGCGTCGATGCCCCACTCGTCGACCAGCACCGGCGTGCCGCCGAGCGAGGTCACTGCATCGACGATGGTAAGCGCGTCGTGCTTGTGCGCGATCCCGACCAGCGTCTTGGCGTCCGACTGACAGCCGGTCGAGGTTTCGGCGTGGACGAAAGCGAGGATGCGCACGCCGGGATGCTTGCGAAACGCGTCTTCCACCTTATGGGGATCGATCGGCGAGCCCCATTCGTCCTCGACGACGATCGGCGTGCCGCCGCAGCGCTCGACGTTCTCGATCATGCGGCCGCCGAACACACCGTTGCGGCAGACGATGACTTTGTCGCCGGGCCGCACCAGGTTGACGAAGCAGAACTCCATGCCGACGGAGCCCGGGCCCGAGACCGGGAACGTGAGCGGGTTCTTGGTCTGGTAGACGTAGCGCAGCAGCGTCTTCAGCTCTTCCATCATCTCGACGAAAATCGGGTCGAGGTAGCCGATCGCGGGCTGGCTCATGGTGGTCAGCACGCGCGGGGGGATTTCGGTTGGGCCGGGGCCCATCAGCGTGCGCTGCGGCGGATGGAACGAATTGATGCGTTTGGCTGGCGCAAAATCATTCATGGTGTCATTCCCTGTGAGTGGCGATCCGAACAAACTCTCCCCGTCCGGACGCGACTTCATCCGGAGCGGCTTTCTGGCGGTGGCTTCGTTGAGGACTTCGACTGCGGCGATCTGGCCCTGGGTGGCGTTTTCAACTTCCATCGCCCAGCGCGCCGGCACGTAGCCGGATTTCACCCAGTTGTTGACGACGGCGCGGTCGAGGCGAAAACGGCGGGCAACTTCAGCCTGGGACCCGAACAGGGCGACCAACCGGTCAGCGCAATTTATGGCTGTACTCATGTCGGCAAGTTATCACGACAAAATTATTTTGACAATATAATATAGTTATAAAGGCATAAAAATATCTGGTGTAAGCGCATACTAACTGTTGGATGAATTCTGGCATTCCTATTCATAATCAAAAGCTTTGTCGCCGTCTTCAGTGGCGATCCCGGTCGGCGCCATGGCCAGGAAGTCAGCCAGTCCACGGTCAAGCAGGTGCGATAAACTCACGTTCTGCAGGCTGCGGAAGATAGTTTCCATCCGTCCCGGAAACTGCTTTTCCCAGGCGCGCAGCAACTCTTTGATCTGCTTTCTCTGCAAAGTCGGCTGCGACCCGCACAGGTCGCACGGGATGATCGGAAACCGCCTGACTTCGGCATAGTCGGCAAGATCCTCCTCCTTCACATAGGCGAGCGGCCGGATCACCACGTGCGCCCCGTCATCAGAGACAAGCTTGGGCGGCATCGCTTTCAGCTTGCCGCCGAAAAACAGGTTCAGAAAGAAGGTCTCCAGGATGTCGCCGCGGTGATGACCGAGCGCGATCCTGGTCGCGCCGAGTTCCTTCGCGACGCGATACAGCACGCCCCTGCGCAGCCGCGAACACAACGAGCACATGGTCTTGCCTTCGGGAATCAGGCGCTTCACGACACTGTAGGTGTCCTGCACGACGATCCGGTACGGGACGCCAAGCGCCGCCAGATACCCGGGCAGCACATGTTCGGGGTAGCCGGGATGGCGCTGATCGAGATTGACCGCGACGATTTCGAACGCGACTGGCGCCTTCTCCCGGAGCCGCAGCAGAACATCGAGCAGGCCGTAGCTGTCTTTTCCTCCCGACACGCATACCATCACGCGATCCCCGCCGCGGATCATGTCGTAGTCGGCAATCGCCGCGCCAACCTGGCGGCGCAGCCGCTTGGCGAGCTTGTTTGCTTCGTAGAGCTGTTTTGGGTTCCAGTCTGGCGCGTTCACAGCATGATGCTCCTGCCACCGTCCACCGCGATCATCTGTCCGGTCACATACGGCGCGGCCGTCACCAGATACTCGACCGCCTTGGCGATGTCGTCGGGTTCACCAATGCGCTTGAGCGCGGTCTGGTTGATCACGCGCTGCCGCGAAATCTCGTCCGACCAATTGTTGTCCTCCGGCCACAGGATGGTTCCGGGCGCAACTCCATTGACGCGCACCTCCGGACCGAGTTCGCGGGCGAGCGAGCGCGTCAGCGCCAACAGCCCGCCCTTGGCGACGGAATAGACGACGTAATTCTTCATCGGAAATTCGGCATGAATGTCGACGATGTTGACGATACAGCCGTGGCGTTTGCGCAACTCGCCCGCCGCCGCCTGCGACAGGAACAGCGGCGCCTTGAGGTTGGTGCCGATCAGATCGTCCCACGCCTTCTCATTGATGTCGCCGATTGCAGTCGCAAAGAAGCTCGACGCGTTGTTGATCAGGATATCGAGGCTGCCGAACTGCTTGACCGTGGTTTTCACCAGATCCGGCAGGCTTGCGCTCTTGAGCAGATCGGCCTGGATCAACGCAACCGAGCCTGTGCGCCGCGTGTTGAGTTCGTGCTGCAGCGCGCGCGCCTCCGCCACCGACACGCGATGGTGCAGCATCAGGTTCGCACCCTGCGCATGCAGCCGCCGGCAGATTGCCGCGCCGACGCGCTTGGCGCCGCCGGTCACCAGTGCCGTTTTGCCTGTCAGGTTTTCGCTCATCGCCCACCCGTTCAGTAACTGTCAATTCTAACCGAGAGCCTCTAACATAGGCAGCTTGCTACCCGCACACCTGTCACATCTCCCGGCGCCTTCCGCCGAGGCCCTCGCCCACAGCAGGCGGCTCGTCAGCCTGATCGCCGCTGAAATCGCGGCGGCCGGAGGCTGGATCAGCTTCGCGCGCTACATGGAGCTGGCGCTGCACGCACCCGGGCTCGGCTACTACAGCGCCGGTGCGCACAAGCTCGGCGCTGCCGGTGATTTCGTCACCGCGCCCGAACTCGGCAGCCTGCTTGGCCAAACGCTCGCGCGCCAGGCCGCTCAGGTGCTGCGCGCGGGGATCCCCGACGTGATGGAGCTGGGCGCGGGCAGCGGCAGGCTCGCGCGCGACCTGCTGGCGGAACTGCTGGCGCTCGACTGCCTGCCGCAGCGTTATCTGATCCTCGAAACCAGCGCCGAGCTGAAGGAACGCCAGCGCGCGCTGCTGCACCGCGAATTGCCGCAGCTGGCTTCCCGCGTGGCATGGCTCGATGGCCTGCCGGAGGCGTTCAGCGCACTGGTCATCGGCAACGAGGTGCTGGACGCGATGCCCGTGCACCTGGTCACGGCGCGCGATGACGGCATAGAGGAACTCGGTGTGACCGCAACCGCCGGCACGTTTGCCTGGGGGGCGCGTCCGGCTGCGGGAACCGTGCTCGCCATCGCGAGCGAACTCGATCTTCCTTCCGGCTATACCACCGAAATCCATCCCGCTGCGGATGCTTTCGTCCGCACCCTTGCGACGCATCTCGAGCACGGTGTCGCGCTGCTGATCGACTACGGTTTTCCGGCGCGCGAGTACTATCACCCGCAACGGGCGAGCGGCACGCTGATGTGCCATTACCGGCACCATTCGCACGCTGACCCCTTGTGCCTCATTGGGTTGCAGGACATCACCGCGCACGTCGATTTCAGCTCGCTTGCAACGAGCGCCGTCGCCTCCGGGCTCGAGCTGCTCGGCTATACCAACCAGGCGCAGTTCCTGATCAATTGCGGCATCACCGAAGTGCTGGCCAGGACGCCCGCGGAGGATGCAGCGGCCTATCTGCCGCTCGCGGCGCAGGCACAACAACTCGTGAGCCCGGCGGAAATGGGTGAGTTGTTCAAGGTCATCGCGTTGGGCCGGGATTTTCCCTCGCCGCTGCTCGGTTTCGCGCGCGGCGATAAACGCCATACCCTTTAGGGCGCCATTAGGAGAGTAGCGCAGGCGCCTCGCCTGCAAGCCAATGTCTGATTTCAGATGAACGATTGCAGGCGAGGCGCCTGCGCTACAAAAACGCCTACGCTACAAAAGCGTATCTATCGCGCAGGGTTGACCGGCAGCTCGCTGCGCTTGTATGGTTAGGGCGATGAAGAAGCCGATCACCGGGTTGATGGCAATTGCTGCGGCGCTTCTCGTCGGCACGCATATCGCCGGCGCTGCCGCGGCTTCATTGCCGGCGGGCACGCCGCAGGATGAAATCGCAAAAGCGGAGTATCGCTGGCGGCAAAGCCCGCATGGCGCGATGCTGGAACGCATCCTGCCGCCGACCGTCGATCCGAAACAACTGCCGGCACCGCAGTCGGAGGGCGCCCGCCTCGCCGCAACCTACTGCGTGCAATGCCATTACCTGCCGAATCCCGCCATGCACAACGCGGCGAAATGGAAGCCAGTCGTCGAGCGCATGGTGTGGCGCATGGAAGGCCGCGGCAATCTGGGCGAATTGATGCGCGAAATGATGGCGGATGTCAAAGCGCCGAGCGCGAACGAGCAGGCCGCGCTCGTGCGCTACTTCGAGGCGCACTCGCAACAGGAAATCGACCCCAAGCAATATCCCGATCTCAACTCGCCGCCGGGGCAGATGTTCGCGATCGCGTGCTCCCAATGCCATGTCCTGCCGGACCCCAAGCGCCACACGGCACGCGAATGGCCGGGGGTGGTGGAGCGCATGCAGCACAACATGAGATGGGCGAACCGCGTCGTTGGCGACCCGGCACTGCGCACGATACCCGAACTCAACACCGCGGAAATCATCCGCTTCCTGCAGCGCAACAGCAGGGCTCGTTAGCGATGCGGGCGATGGTTCTCAACCGCCCGCGCGGCGGCCTCATACTCACCGAACTCGAGACGCCGGCGCCCGCGCCGCAGGAACTCCTGATTCGCGTGAGCGCGTGCGGCGTCTGCCGTACCGATCTGCACGTCGTCGATGGTGAATTGACCGGCGGCAAGCTGCCGATCATCCCCGGCCACGAAATCGTCGGCCGCGTGGCTGCCGCCGGAGCTGCGGTGACGCGGTTCAGGACAGACGACCGCGTCGGCGTGCCGTGGCTGGGCGCAACCTGCGGCACGTGTAATTACTGCACCGGCGGGCGCGAGAATTTGTGCGATCGCGCGCGCTTTACCGGCTATCACCTCGACGGGGGCTACGCCGAATACGCGCTCGCCGATCAACGCTACTGCTTCGCGATGCCTGACGGGTATTCGGACGCGGAAGCCGCACCGCTGCTCTGTGCCGGACTGATCGGCTACCGCGCACTCAAAATGGCGGGCGCGGCCAAGCGTCTTGGCATCTACGGCTTCGGCGCCGCTGCGCACATCGTGGTGCAGCTCGCGCGCTTTCAGGGGCAGCAGATTTTCGCGTTCACGCGTCCCGGCGATGACTCAGGCAAGCAATTCGCGCGCGAACTCGGCGCCGCGTGGACGGGCGATTCGGACACCTTACCCCCCGAGCCGCTCGACGCAGCCATTATCTTCGCGCCGGTCGGCTCCCTCGTGCCGCTGGCGCTGCGCGGGGTCGCGAAAGGTGGCACGGTGGTATGCGCGGGGATCCATATGAGCGACATCCCGGCGTTTCCCTACGACATTCTGTGGGGCGAACGCTCGATTAAGTCGGTCGCCAACCTGACGCGGCGCGACGGCGAGGAATTCCTGCGTATCGCGCCGCAGGTGCCGGTGAAAACCGCGATCGAAATCTTCGATCTCGCGCAGGCAAACGAAGCTTTGCAGCGGCTGCGCGAAGGGCGCATCACCGGCGCGGCGGTGCTGGTGCCGTAGTAACGGCGGTCAGCACGATGCGCCTGCGCCAACTGCCGTCGGCGCGCCGCGTGAACTCGGTCTTGCGCGCCCACCTTCCCGCCTTGACGTCCGCGATCGACTGAAGAAGCTCGGCATTGAGATCGCGTTTGGTTGCACGCTTACGCGCCGTTGCGGTTTTCTTCATAGGCTCGCCTCAGGTCTCGCAAAAGTTTCGGTTCGATATTGTCACGCACGTTCTTCGCGTACATCGTCACCAGCACTATTTCGTCCGCCCGCAGCCGCAGGAAATAGACGATACGCGCGCCGCCGCGTTTCCCTCGGCCGCCACGCGCACCCGGTTGTGCGCGGAAAACAACACTACTCGGCTTTAACCCCCGCGGACTTGATCACTTTGCCCCATTTGTCGATCTCGGCCTTGATGAAAGCAGAGAATTCGCGCGGCGTGTTCGGCGAGGGCTCGTAGCCCTGAGCAACCAGTTGCCTGGTGACATCCGGATGCTTGATGGCAGTCGTAACCTCCTGATTGAGTTTCATCACAATTTCGACTGGCGTGCGGGCCGGAGCGAGGATCCCATTCCAGCCTTCGGCGATGAGGCCCGGCAATTCGGATTCAGTGAGGGTAGGCACATCGGGAGCGACCCCGTTGCGTTTCGCACTGGCGACAGCGAGCGCGCGCAGACGCCCGGCTTTGACCATCGGCAACGACGCGGACAGCGGCGCAACCATGATCTCGACCTGTCCGCCGACCACGTCCGCGAGCGCAGGCCCGCTGCCTTTATAGGGAATCTGCACCATTTGCATGCCGGACCTGCTCTTGATCATCTCGACTGTCAGGTGCGGAATGCCCGCGGTGCCGAAGGTCGCGTAATTGAGCTTTGAGGGCGACGACCTGGCAAGGTCGATCAACTCCCTGACGTTCTTCACCGGAACGGCGGGATGCACGACGAGCATGAACGTGGTCGATGAAACCTGAGAAACCGCCGCGAAGTCCTTCGTCAGAGCGAACGGCAATTTCGGGTACAGGCTTGCGTTGATCGCGTCGGCGCTGACCGCCATGAACAACGTATAGCCATCGGGCAGCGCCTTCGCTGCGAGCTGGGCGCGGATGTTTCCGTTTGCGTCCGG
>Ga0113563_10000622_pt1 | contig 17692 bp, 19 predicted proteins | sample Mud3Dept3metaG_FD_80117 | JGI IMG/M metagenome (GOLD analysis project Ga0113563, IMG submission 80117) | Freshwater wetland microbial communities from Ohio, USA, analyzing the effect of biotic and abiotic controls - Mud 3 Core 4 Depth 3... | ecosystem: Environmental > Aquatic > Freshwater >...
AAAAAACTACAAGCTTTTATAGACAATCAATGAGAAAATATTTACCCACTTTTTCTGAATTAATAGACAGGCTAAGTATTTGTATTTTAAAGTCTATTTTTATTCCCAAAAACAAAAAGGCATATAACAAAGAGATTTTGGATATCATGTATGATATTGACCAAATAATCAAAGAAAATAAAGTGCAAGTAACTTCTGAAATGATTCGGGCTATTTTAGTTGTAATGCTTGCTAATCGATACATTTGGGAAAACGAAAGCAAGTGTCGCTCGGGGGAGAGTCAAGATTACTCGTTGCTTAAACTTACCCACTCAATTAATGGAATTAGGAACACGGCTAAAAACATTATTTCAAGATGTAATGGCGAACGCGTAGACCTTAAGGTTGACTGTCTAGCTGCCGAACTCAAATCTGATTTTCAAAATTGGGATGTTTTTACTTTGCGACCACATGAATAAGCTATCATTAATTGATTGTAGCCCTTATATTGAGGGTTTAGTAAAAGTAGAGCTAGGAATATACTCTGATGCTCGCGGAATCAATATGGAGGGATTCAATCCTGAAAGTTATCCCTCAAACTGGACATTCAAAGTAGATTCTTTTTCAATGTCCACAAAAGGCGTTTTACGTGGGCTTCATGGAGACCCTGAAAACAACAAACTAGTTCAGTGTCTTTATGGTAAAATCTTTTTTGTTGTAATTGATATACGACAAAATTCTCCAACGTTCGGTAAAATTTATTTTTCTGATGTATCGGCTGAAAATGGTTGGCAATTTTTCGTACCTAAAGGCTGCGTAAACGCTCACCAATGTATTTCAGATAGGTGTGTTTTTTCTTACAAACTTTCAAACGGGTATGTTGAGCAAGATAAACAAATTTTAGTTAAATGGAATGACCCTAAATTTAGCATTCCTTGGCCTATATCTAATCCAACTCTTTCAGAAAGGGATAAATAATGAAAGTAGTGATTACTGGTGGTGCGGGTTATTTAGGCTCTGTTTTGGTTGAAACTCTTCTTCAACGCAAACTTGAATTAGGAATTACAAAGCTAATTGTATATGATAACCTAATGTATAAACAAAACAGTCTTTTTCCATTTGCTGTTCATCCAGAATTTGAGTTTGTTTTTGGAAATGTAAGACAAGACTACGAGCTTATTCCTTTGGTGGAACGAGCGGATGTTGTAATTCCTTTAGCTGCTATTGTAGGTTTTCCTGCCTGTGATGCTGACCCAGAATTAGCTTGGGAAGTTAATACGATACAGCTTGAAACTATTTGTTCTATAAAGAGTAATTTTAAGCTTATTTACCCAAATACTAATTCGGGTTATGGTACAACTGAAGGTAGTGTTTACTGTACAGAAGAAACGGCGTTAAACCCTGTTTCTGTTTACGGTCAAAGTAAATGCGCTGCTGAAAAATTTGTGCTTGATTTTGGTGGTATTTCGTTGCGGTTAGCCACTGTCTTTGGGGCGTCTTATAGGTTTAGAAAAGATTTACTTGTTAATGATTTTGTTTTAAAGGCATTAACAGATAAGTATATTGTGCTGTTTGAAAGTAGTTTTAAACGTAATTATATTCATGTTCGAGACGTTGTTGAAACTTTTATTCATATGATAGTTGCTTATGAAAAGTTTAAAGGACAAGCTTTTAATGTGGGCTTATCTTCTGCGAATCTTTCTAAGCTAGAGTTGTGTGAAGCTATTAAAAAGCATGTTCCTGATTTTGTTATAAAACTAGATGAGTTTCAGAAAGATAAGGACAAACGAAACTACATTGTAAGCAACGCAAAACTTGAAGCTACGGGTTGGAAATCTAAATATGACTTAGATTTTGGAATTAGGGAATTGATTAGGGCTTATGAAATTTTCTTACATGCAAATACTGAATTTACTAATCTTTAAACAACAGCGCTATGACTAAGGAAGAACTTATTGCGTTTGAAGAGGATATAGCTAACGAATTCAATACTGGTAAAATTCGTGCGCCAGTTCATCTTTATTTTGGTAATGAAGATGAAATAATTAAAGTTTTCAAGCGTGTTAGACCCCAAGATTACGTATTATGTACTTGGAGGAGTCATTATCAATGTCTTCTTAAAAGTGTCCCCCCTAGTTTGCTTAAAAAACGTATTATGGAAGGCAGGTCCATTTCTCTTTGTTTTCCAGAATATCGCATCTTCTCTTCAGCTATTGTAACAGGCATTCTTCCTATTGCTGTAGGCTTGGGTTGTGCAATCAAAAAGGCTAATAAAGACGAGAAAGTATACGCTTTTGTTGGAGACATGACTTCAGAAACGGGCTCTTTTTGGGAGTGTTTTAAATATGTTTTTGCTCAAAAGCTGCCCGTTCATTTTGTTGTGGAAGACAATGGAAAGTCTGTTTGCACAGACACTAGAAGAACTTGGGGGTTGTCCGAATTGTTTGTAGAAAAATTCGTTAAAGAGCCTGACCAGTGGATAAAGGAATATATAACTTATTATAAGTATACGAGTAAATGGCCTCACGCTGGCGCAGGAAAACGTGTTCAATTTTAATATGGGTAAATATTTTGAAGAGCTAAAACGCTCAATGGATTTTCTGGCTCAACATCCAGACACAATATTTATTGGACAAGCTGTGGTCTACGAAGGTACGGCGATGTATTCAACTCTTAAAGACGTTCCTTTGGATAGGAAGGTCGAAATGCCTGTATGCGAAGATTTACAAGCTGGTATTACTAATGGTTTGGCTCTTTACGGTAAAATCCCAGTATCAATTTATCCTAGATGGAACTTTTTATTACTTGCTGTAAATCAATTAGTTAATCATTTAGATAAGCTTCCTGAGTTTTCTGGATATCCAACTAAAGCAATTATTAGGACAGGTATTGGTTCAATTTGCCCATTAAATCCTCAAATTCAGCACGTTGGGGACTTTACAGACGCTTTTAAATTAATGTTAAAAAATATTGAAGTTATTAGGCTGGACGAACCAGAAGAAATTTTTCCTGCATATAAAAAAGCGCTCGAAAGAACGGACGGTAAATCAACGTTATTAGTTGAATGGGGCGACTTTTATTCAAAAAAATAAAAATGAAAGTTTTAATTACTGGAATTACAGGAAGTGGTGGAAGTTATTTTGCCGAATATTTAATTGAAAAAGGTTTTATTGAGGTAATCGGAACTTCTAGATACCCTGAACCTACAAAACATAAAAATCTTATAAGAGTTCATGATAAGGTAAAGTGTGTTATTGTTGACCTTTTAGATTTTAAAAAAACATTACAAATTTTTGATAGTGAAAAACCTGATATTATCTTTCATTTAGCTTCTAACGCAGATGTAAAAAAATCTTTTGATGAACCTTTTGAAATTGTTAATGGGAATATTGCTATAACTCTTAATATTTTAGAGGCTCTTAAAATATTAAATCTAACACAAGGTTATAATCCAATTATTCATGTTTGTAGTACGGCGGAAGTTTATGGTAATAGTAATAGTTGTTTAATTAACGAAAGTTCTCCCACGCGTCCAATCAATCCTTATGCTGTTTCTAAATTAGCTCAAGACAATTTGGCTTGGGTATATTTTTTAAATTATGGACTTAAGGTCATTAGGACAAGAATGTTTTCATATTTTAATGCGAAGCGTTCTAATTTAGTTGCTTCTTCTTTCGCAATTCAAATAAAAAAAGTTTTAGAGGACAAACAAGACGTTATTGTCCATGGAAACCTTGATTCTATAAGAACAATTTTAGATATAAGGGATGCTTCGGAAGCTTACTGGCTAGCAGCAACAAAAGGGATAGCGGGAGAAGTTTATAATATCGGCGCTAACGAAGAAATATCAATTAAAAACGTTTTAGGGCATTTGATAAAGATAAGTAATAAAAAAATTCCAACTAAGTTTGATTCTAACTTATATAGACCTTCTGATATAATTAGACAAGTTCCTGATGTGTCCAAATTTGTTAAGGCTACAGGATGGAAGCAAAATTATAATTTGATGGAAAGTTTGGATTTTTTCTGGAAAGAAATTTGTTTTTTTTGGTAAATTTAAATATAATAATATATGAATACAGAGATTAACCTATCTATTGTAATGCCGGGAGTTAGACCTTCTGAATGGGATGATGTCTATAAGTCTATTCTTATTAGCACACAAAAGCCTTTCGAGTTAATTGTTGTTTCTCCATATCCTCTTTCGCCGTTTTTGCAAGAACAGAAAAATGTAAAGTATGTGAAAGATTATGGCTCTCCAGTCAGAGCAGGTAATATAGGACTTCTTCTTACGGAAGGAAAATTCGTTTTTTTGTTTCATAGTGATGACGCTAGATTTCTTCCAGATTCTATTGATAAATGTATTGCCTTTCTTGAGAGTAAGGGGCCAGATATAAAAAACATTATCAATTGTCGGTTCATTGAGGGGAAAAATTATCAACCAAAAGCCGAAACTTTTATGTACTTTCAAACTTGGTTTTATAAGTTAATCCAACCAAATAACCCAAATAACCCAAATGTCCCTCCAGAATGGGAAAATTGTATGACTTCTATTTGGTATCGTGAATATCTTGATAAATTCGGTGGTTTTGACTGCTCATATGAAAGCCATGTCCCAGCTATTTTTGACATAGCTATAAGAGCACAACGAGATGGAGCTACAGCGTGGCTTACTCCAGATATTCTTGTTACTTGTAATCAAGCTCAATTAGACCATGCACCAATACAAATTGCTCAAACTTATATTGATACTCCAATGTATAAAGAGCGTTACCAAAAACCGTTCAACCATCTTCCGATTTTTCTCCCACACGATAATTGGAAAAAAGCGGAAAGAGTTTGGACAATGCGTCATAACATGTCGGAAGATTGGAAAGCTAAAATTGTTCCAGAAGGATAAATGAAAATAGGGCTTGTTCAAATTAATAATAGCTTTCTTGGGCAATATTATCTGCCTTATTCTGTAGCTTTACTTGAGGCTTATTTAAAAAAACACAGCAAACGTGCAAATGAACTAGAATTTGGGTTGCCTATATTCTCTCGTATTAAAGTAAAGGAAGCAGTTGAAAAACTTGTTGATTCAGATGTAGTATTTTTTAGTCTTTATGTATGGAATGCGGAAATTAGCCTTAAAATTGCCGAAGAATTAGAGAATGTCAATCCGAAAGTAAAAATTGTATTTGGGGGTCCTCAAGTACCAGATAGAATTAAGAGTTTTGCCGAAAAGTATCCTTTCATAGATTTTTATGTTGCTGGAGAAGGAGAGAGTACGATTTTAAACATTATTGATACTGATTTTGGTTTTGGTATTTCTGGAACCAGTGTTTGGAAAGATGAAAAATTACACACATTTCCTAAATGTGGTAGAATTAAAGACTTAAATTCTATTCCGTCTCCTTTTTTAGAGGGAATATTTGATATTCTTTTTGAGACTTATCCTAAATATGAATGGATAGCTTGTTGGGAAACTGATAGAGGATGTCCGTTTAGCTGTACTTTTTGTGATTGGGGTTCTAACACAATGGGGAAAGTTTCTCAATTTGATTTAGAGAGAATTTATAAGGAAATTGAGTGGTTTTCGCAGAAACGAATTGATTATGTTTTTTGTTGTAATGCAAATTTTGGAATTTTGCCAAGAGATATAGAAATTGCGAAAAAAATTTCAGCAACGAAAGTTAATACTGGATATCCCAAACGTCTTTCTGTTCAAAATACTAAAAACGCTACCGAACGTTCTTATCAAGTCCAAAAAATATTATCTGATAATGGTCTTAATAAAGGTGTTACATTATCTATGCAATCTTTAGATATTGCTACTCTTGAAAATATTAAAAGAGCCAATATTTCCTTAGATTCATATCAAGAGTTACAGAGGAGGTTCACAAAAGATAATATTGAAACTTATACTGATTTGATTTTGGGATTACCGGGAGAAACCTATGAATCTTATGTAGAAGGAATCGATAAAATTATTCAGAATGGTCAACATAATCGAATTCAGTTTAATAATTTGAGTATTTTACCAAATGCAGAGATGGCTGACCCAGAATATGTCGCAAAATTCGAATTACAAACCGTAGAAAGCGACATTATTAACATGCATGGGGCTTTAAATGATTTGGAATATGAGATACCCGAAAAACAAAAACTGGTAGTCTCAACCAAATCCATGCCTAAAGAAAAATGGGTAATGGCAAGAACAATTTCTTGGATGGTAAACTTTTTGTATTTTAACAAAATTTTTCAAATTCCAATTTTATTAGCCTCTAAGCTTACAAGCGTGTCTTATAAAGTAATTTTTGAAGCTTTTGTAGAAAACGATTTAAAAGAATATTCAACCCTCACGGAAATCCGTCAATTTTTTGTAGAAAAAGCTTTAGATATTCAAGGGGGTGGAGTTGAATATTGTTTATCGAAAGAGTATTTAAATATCTACTGGCCAGTTGACGAATTAATACTTATTCGTTTGGTTTTTGAAGGAAAAATAGATAAGTTTTTTGAAGAAGCTACTACTTTTTTACAGAAAGTTATTCTTTTGGAATATCCATCTATTCATCCAATTATACAAGAAGCTTCAATTTTAAACAAAGAATTTTTAAAACTTCCTTTTCAAACAAGCGATAAAGACATAAAGTTAAGTTATAATATTTTTGAATATTATCGGAAAACAGTAGATGGAGTTGAATGTTTACTTGAAGAAAAGCCTGAAACACTAACGATAAATAAAACTACAGAGGTATGGAACACTATTGAAGATTATTGTAGAGAGGTTATCTGGTATGGAAATAAAAAAGGGGCTTATCTTTATGGCAATCCTATTTTCGATAAAAGATTAGCTGGAATTCATTAATGAATTATAATTTACTTAAAGGAACAAATATTTTTGTTTCTTCTATTGGTTTTGGTACTTGGGGTATAGGTGGACCAACTTTAGCTTCTCAAGCTTATGGGTATAAAGACCGAGAAACTTCTATCAAAGCTCTACTTAAAGCTAAAGAAAAAGGAATTAATTTTTACGACACCGCAAGTTCTTACGGAGAAGCGGAAGTTTTGTTAGGAGAGGTATTTCAAAATAACCGTAAAGAAATAGTTATTTCTACTAAAGGCGGATACCGTGAAAATTTTGTAGCTGGGGGGACAAACCAAGATTTTGGTTCTGTACATATTGAGTCCTCTATTTTACGAAGTTTAGCTCGTCTTAAAACAGATTATATAGATATTTATCACTTACATGATTGTCCTTTGTCAGAAATAAAAAACAATCCTAAACTTTTTGATATGTTAACTAACTATCGAAAGAGCGAAATTATTAAGGCTATAGGATTTTCAGGTAAATCTTCGTTAGACACAATAGAAGCTTTGGATATTTTTCCGTTTGATGTCATCCAAATTGGTTTGAGTTTAGTAGATATGCGTCCTATAATTGATGGTTTAATTCAGAAATGTATTCAACGTAATATATCAATTATTGCTCGAAGTTGTTTAGCATTTGGTTTCTTAACAAACGAAGCTAAAGCTGGGGGTTTTATAGACCATAGAAGTAAATTCAGTGAACGTCAACGTAAGCTTTGGATTGCTTGTAAAGAACTATGTACTCATATCTATCATTCCGACAACGGGTTGAAGTGGTCAAATAAAGCAATTAATTTTGCTCTTTCTTGCGAAGGTGTATCTGTTGTTAATATAGGAATGAATAATTCTCGACAAGTTGAAGAAAACATTCAAAGTTTAGATAGCACTCGGCTCTCTTCTATTCAAATAGGTAATTTGTTAGAAGTTTATAAATTCAATTACCATAATAAAGTAATCGAAAGACAGTGAAAAAAAGCGTTTTGTTTGTCATGGAAAAATGGTGTGAAGCGTCCGCCGATAGTGCTCTTTCTTGCACTCATCATGTTTTCTTACGCACGTTTGACCTCACTCAGAGTAATTATAGATACAATACCCTGCATATTGACGAGTGTTTAGCTGTTTACGACTCTGATATAAATTCTGTTTTGTTAACTTATTGTTATAGATACAAACCAGATATTATAATTTTTTCATTTTTAGGTGGACAACCTACTTATAATCCTTCTGTAGAATGTTGTGTTGCTTTGAAAAACATGGGTATTTATTTATGTTTTTTATGGCATGATTCTAATCCATTTGATTTTGCATTTAGAGAAAAATATTATGAAGTCAGTAATCTTCATATTATTTATGATAACGCATATAAAATAATACAAGATAAGCCAAAATATTTAAAGCTTTTCGTTCCTATAGATGACGAAACTCTTTTTTACCCAGACGAACAATCTATCGATGTTAGTTTTATAGGTAGCTTACGTGAACAATCTCGTCGTATGCTTATTTTTGAAACAAAAAGAAGAGTACCCAGTCTTATGCTAGCTGGAGGAGAAAGAGAATCTGGTTTAAATGCAGGGGTTTACGCTAAACTAATTCGTTCCAGCAAGATTTCACTAAACTATTCATATCATGCTTTTGGTTATTGGCAAATAAAATGTAGGGTTTATGAAGTCCTTTCTTCTCATTCAATGTTACTCGAAACAGCTAATCCAGCGACGAGACAATTGTTCAAGCCTCAAGTAGATTATATAGAATATGAAAACGTGGACGATTTAGAAGAGAAAATAAAATATTTCTTAACCCATGAAGATGAAAGACTTGCGATTGCTCAAAACGGATATAACGCTTTTAAAGCTAGTTATACAGCAAAACATTTTTGGGATGCTGTTTTAAACAGAATTGAAAAAGACAAATCTCTATGAAAGTTTCATATTTGCTTGCTACGTCAAAACCAACACAATGTGCGGAAGCTCAAATTAATAGAATTTTAAGTTTAGAACCTCATGATTTTGAAATCGTTGTTTGTTCCAAAAATGAAGACTTTAAACGATTCAAAAACGTTAAATTTGTTTTGGAAGAAACAGTAATGGGCGCTGGTCCAGCGTTTAATACCGCATATAAACATAGCTCTGGTGAATTAATAGTATTAACTACCGACGACCATATTCTTCCATTGAATTTTTTAGATATTTTTAAGGAATTAAATTCTTTTGATGTAAAAAAACAAAAATGCAGGTTAGGAACATTAAGTTGGGGAATTGGGGGACCGGGATATCGGACATGGGACAAACGAATTAAAGATTTTCCACCAAATAGTTTATGGCATCTTAATACAATACATCCTCAAAATTGGCCGAATGCAATTCCCTATTATATATCAACATTTCCAGTTTTATTTCATCAAGATATTGAAGTATTTCTAAATGGGGTAATTTTCAATGAGAGTTTTCGACAGGCATTTAGTGATAATTGGTTAAGTAGATATATATACCATATAAACGAGGGGGTAGAAGTTAGCTGGCCAAGAGAAATTTGGAATGAAGTTGATTTAAATGTTCAAAATATGCTAGGGACAAGTCAATTTAAAAATGACTATTGGCATAATCAAGACTACCAAGTCTATTTAAAGCTTGTAAGCCTAATTCACACAGGTATTCCCTATAATCATAGAATTTATGAATAAAAAAAAGGGAAATGTTCTTTTTTTATTATGTAAATGGTGCGACGCTAAACCAAGTCTTTCGTTGAACGCAGAAAGATTTAATTTTACAGAGACATTTTGTTATACATGTAAGGACTATAACTATAATGTTCTTCATCCAGATGAATGTGTCTTAATTTATAATGCAAAAATAGATGACATTTTACCTAAATTCTGCTTAGAAAATAATATAAATATTTTGTTCGTTTCTTTACTTAATGAAGAAGGATTTAATCCCAATATTAATACTTTTAAAAAAATTAAAGAGTTGGGAGTATTTACTTGTGTTTTTTGGCCTGACACAAGCCCAGTATGGGGACTTAAAAATATAGAATCTATGGGTCCTGATGTAGTTGACTTGCATGTCGTTCAAGATTGTCCTAGAGGACCTTATCATCATGGTTTTTCTCATGTTTCAAATTGTATAGAATTATGGACTCCCCAAGACGAATATCTGTTCCATCCAGAAAACAATAAAACTATTGATGTTAGTTTCATGGGCAGTGTTGATAAATATAGAGACAGAATGGGAAGTTTGGATGCATTAAAACAGCTTGGCGCTTTTGTTTCTGGGGGGCAGCGTGTATCAGGCATAAGTCTTTATGAATATGCAGAAATTATTCGTAGAAGTAAGATAAGTATAAATTTTGCTCTTAGTCAGACTGGTGTTTTTTATCAGTCAAAAAATAGGATTTTCGAAATTACCGCTTCAGAAACTATGTTAATGGATGTTCCTAATCTGTCAACAGATAGGTTTTTTGTTCCAAATTTAGAATATATTCCTTTCAATTCTATTAGAGATTTAAGCGAAAAATTACGATACTATAAAGAACACGAAGATGAATGTCGAAAGGTTGCTATCGCAGGAAGACAAAAATATGTGACTTACTTTTCGACAAAACAGTTTTGGGATAAACTATTATCAATAATTGAAGAAAAACTAGAAAAATGAAAGTTCAGAATAATTATGATTTGTCTTACGTTTTTATTGGCCTAAATCCAGAAAAATGGGAACAAAATTTTTACAATATAATGGGTGCGGTAGCCCCCTATACTTTTGAGTTTATTATTGTAAGTCCATATTTCCCTACGCCTGCTTTACAACAGGAATTAAACGTAAAGTTTATTAGGGATTTTGGTCATCCTAGCAGGTGTTTACAATTAGGTAGTACTATATCGGTAGGAGAGTTTTTTACTTGGGGTTCTGAAGATTATCGCGCAGAACCTAATGGAATTGCTAAAAGTATTAAATTACTAAAAAAAAATAGATTTTATGATGTTATTAACATGCTTTATTCTGAGGGACCGGGATATACTGGTTCTCAACATTTAGATGAAAATTATTGGAAACCATATACTCATCCTCCACTTAGGCAGAAACAAGTTAATCCAGAGTGGCAAATTTGTATGACTCCACTGTTACGGCTTCAGCTTTTTAGGGAAATGGGGGGTGTTGATTGTCGATATGAACATTTTAATTTTAATGTTCACGACCTTATGTTCCGCATACAACATAGAAACGGACGAATTATAAAGACGCCCGAAAAGGTTTATTCTCATGACCATGTGCCTCAATATGTAGGCGACCACAGGGCATTTGAAGATTGCCAAGCGGAGAATGACATGCCTCGGTTTATTATGCGTTATTCTCAGCCAACAATAGATATGACCCCAATCCCGTACGACAATTGGATGTTTCAGTCCAACATCTGGGCTCGTAGGGAAAAACGTTACGTTAAAAATGAAGCCTAAACTTTCTATTGTAATGCCAGCTATTCGGCCTCAAAACTGGGTCGCTGCATATGAATCCATTTTAAAGTCAACAAAGGAGCATTTCGAACTGATTATTGTTTCTCCTTTTCCCTTAATTAAAGAGCTTACGGGACTAACAAACATTAAACATGTCGTAGACTTTGGTAGCCCAGTTCGCGCAACTCAAATAGGCATCACTTTGGCTGAAGCTCCGTATCTTTTCCCGAATTTCTGCGATGATGCTCTCTTTTTGGAAAATGCAATAGATGAAAATCTTGCTTTTCTGGATTCTATGGGAAGTGCGGAAAATAACGTTGTCACCTGTAAGTATTCAGAAAGCGACGGGTTTTCTCACCCCACTCGATGGAACGACGATTCTTACTATACGTTAGTTAACTCATATCCAGTAAACAAGACGTGGGTTCCGAATGATTGGTATGTTTTTAATAACCCTTTCTGGCATCGTTCTTATTTTGAGTCTTTTGGTGGGTACGATTGTTCGTTTGGCGCTACGCCTATATCTCACGCTGACTTAGCTTTGAGAGCTTATCTTGGAGGAGCAGTTGTTAAACTCAGCCCTATTCCGATTATGAAGGTGGACCATGGGCAAAACGACCATCGGCCTATTGAAATTTCCCAACTTTATTTTGATTCTCCCGCATTTACTCATAAGCATACGAATCGTTTATCTCCAGATAAAATCAAAGTAGATAAAGATAATTGGAAAAACGCTCAATCTTTATGGGAATTTAGATTTCAAATTTCGAATGAATAAAACAAGTTGCAGACTTTGTAATTCTAGTAAATTGGTAAAATGGCTAGACCTTGGGTTTCATCCCCATAGTGACCAATTTAGAAAAGACCTTGATATGCCACAGGAAACTTATCCCTTAAGCGTGATGCAATGTCAGGCTTGTGGATTTGTTCAATTAAGTTACGTTGTTCCCCCAACAATTTTGTATACTAAGGATTATCTTTATGAATCTTCAATTACTTCTACAGGAGATAAACACTGGACCGATTTTGTTGAAGCGGTTGTAAACAAGACAGGTATATCTTCGGGTCGTGTGCTTGATATTGGTTCTAACGACGGGACACTTTTATTAAAATTTAAAAAACGAGGTTTTGAAATTCAGGGGGTAGACCCGTGCCCTGATATTACGAGTATAGCGATAGCTAGGGGAGTACCCACGATGGTTGATTTTTTTGGATTTAATGCAATCAAAAATTTACCAAAAGTAGATATAGTTACTGCATCTAACGTTTTCGCACACATTGACGACTTGCATGATGTTATAAAAAACGTTCTTTATATTCTTAAAAAAGATGGGGTTTTTATATTTGAGTCTCCATATTTTGGAGAACTATTAAAAGGGCTTGAATATGATACTATTTATCACCAACATCTTTCTTATCTTTCCCTTAAACCCTTAGTCCCTTTTTTGGCAAAATATAACTTAGAAATTTTTGATGTAGATTTTTCTGATATTCATGGTGGTTCAATGAGGGTTTATATTAATCATAAAGATTGTCGTTCCGTTTCTTCGACAATTACCAAGTTTATTCAAGCAGAAAATTTTAGTATAGATAGACTGTTTGAATTTGCTAAAAAAGTTATTTATCATCGTCTTGAGCTTACCAAGTTAATAACCGATATTAAACTCCAAAATAAGACTATTTACGCTGTTTCAGCGCCTGCAAAAGGTATGACTTTATTAAATTATACAAAAATTGGTCATTTTATAGATTGTATTACCGAAAGAAGTAAGCTAAAAATAGGTAGATTTACCCCCGGTTTTCATATAAAGATTCAGCCAGACGAAGCTCTTATAGAGAAACAACCTGATTACGCACTATTATTAGCTTGGAATTTCGCGCCAGAAATTATTAGAAGAAATAAAGACTATAAAGGAAAATGGATAGTTCCTTTACCTAAAATTCAAGTCCTATGATAAGTTTGATATTGGGGCGTGGTTTACTAGGAAATGCTATAGCGGCTCTACTTAAAACACAAAAAGAGCCATTTTCTCAAATTGGAAGTAAATCGCGAGGAGAAGACTTACGTTTTCTTTCTTTGGACCTTGAAAATGTTTCTAGAGTTTATTTTTCGGCGTGGGATGTTGGGGGCTCAAATTATTTACATGAGAAATTAACACAAGCGTATCAATACGAACATAATACTATGTTGTTAGTAAATATTTTAAGTCAACTTCGAAGAAAAAAACTTGATGTGGTTTTTGTTTCTACATGCATGGTAAATAAAATTTATAGTGCTTACGGTTTGACAAAAAAACTAGGTGAAGCTTGGTGTTTAGAATTAGATTACAAAGTAGTTAGAATTACAAATATTTTTGGTGAGACGGCTGATTTAAAAACCCGCAACCATGTAATAACAGATTTCATTTTACAAGCACTGACTAAAAAAAAAATCACAATGAAAACAACTGGTGATGAAATAAGAAATTTCTTATATGTTGAAGATGCCGCTAGGGGAATAAACCAAGCTTTTGCTTCTACGAGTAAAATAATTAATGTTTGTAGTCCAAATAATGTTTCTGTGTTTGACGTAGCAAATATTATTTCGAAACAAACCGGAGCAAGAATTGAGAGAGGTTTAAACATTGGAGCTAATTATGACTGCTCTTTGCTTACTAGTTTCTGTCCAAAAATTTCTTTAGAAGAAGGAATTAGAAGAACTGTCGAGTCTGCTAAAAAACTTTGTTGATTTATGTTTTATTATTTACCATTAATGTCAGATAATATTGAAAAAGACGACATAGCGTCTGTTATAAACTTTTTAAGTCAACCATCTGTACCAAAGCTGACAAATGGACGGATGGTTGAAGATTTTGAAAAAGCTTGGTCGGAATGGTTAGGTGTAAAATATAGTATATTTGTTAACTCTGGTAGTTCAGCAAATGAACTAACTATGTTGGCGCTTAAATATCTTACTCATGGTGGTAAAATTATTGTTCCTCCACTTACTTGGGTTTCTGATATTGCGAGCGTAATTCAAAACGGTTTTATTCCCGTTTTTTGCGACATTAATCTTAAAAATTTGTCTTTTGATATCGAAAAACTTAAAGCGTTGATTACTCCAGATGTTAAGGCTATTTTCGTTACTCATATTCTTGGCCAAAATGCTCTCACAAACGAACTCTTAGAAATCTGCAAGAAAAACAGTATTCTTCTTATTGAGGATGTATGTGAATCTCACGGTGCTACATTCAAAGGAAAAAAATGCGGAACATTTGGAATAATTAGCAACTTCAGTTTTTATTTTGCTCATCACATGAGCACTATTGAGGGAGGAATGATTTCTACTGACAACCCTTTCCTGTATCAGTTATGTCGGATGTTCCGGTCTCATGGAATGTTGAGAGAGTCAAACGACCCAGAATTAATTTATGAGGTCCGAGCTAAGTATCCAAATTTGAATCAAGATTTTATCTTTCTTTATCCCGCACATAACCACAGAAGCACGGAAATAAATGCGGTTTTGGGATTAAGTCAATTAAAGAAACTTGATAGTGTTATCGCTACTAGGAGAGCTAATTTTGAGTATTTTTTAAGTAAACTTAATAAGGAAAAATACTTTACAGAGTTTGATTTAGAAGGACAATCTAATTATGCTTTCATACTGGTTCTTAAGAATCCAAAATATACCACGCGAAACAAAATTGAATATGAACTTGCTATAAACGGTATTGAGTTTCGAAGAGGGCTTTCAGGAGGAGGAAATCAGCTTTTACAACCTTATATAAAAGAAAACTTTCTAGTTAATCATAACCAATTTCCTGTAATAAATCATATTCATGATTTTTCTTGGTATATTGGAAATTATCCTTCGTTAGAAAAAGATAAAATAGATAAACTGGTAGAAATTTTAAATAATATTTAGCGTGGAAACTAAACCTATATTAGTAATAGGTGATACGTGCAGAGACATATTTGTTCATTGTCACTGTTCAAGGCTTTGTCCAGAAGCCCCAGTTCCCGTATTGGATATAATGCGCGAAGTCCAAAATTTAGGAATGGCTGGTAATGTTTACGAAAATATAAAAGCTTTAGGTTATTCGGTCGAGTTATTAGCTAACAACAATGCTCACTCTATTACTAAAACTCGTTATGTTGAAACAAAAACGAATCATATGTTCATCCGTATTGATGTGCCAGTTAAACCAGAAAGAATAGACTTAACTAATGTTGATTTTAATATCTATAGTGCCATCGTTGTTTCTGATTATAATAAAGGGTTTTTGGGATATGAAGATTTAAAATTAATCAGCAACTCTCATCCTCTTACTTTTTTAGACACTAAAAAAACTCTGGGAGACTGGGCAAAACATTTTACTTTTATTAAGATTAATCGTTCAGAATATGCCCAAAGTCTTCCTTTTATTTCTAACGAAGTAGAATCAAAAATAATAGTAACTCTTGGTGAAGAGGGATGCCGCTATCAAGATAAATTTTTTCCCGTAAAACAAGTGGAAATAAAGAATCTTTCAGGTGCTGGCGATACATTTTTGGCGGCATTAACAGTTAAATATGTTTTAACCAATGACATAAATAGTTCTTTAATTTTTGCGAATGAAGCCGCTACCCTAGTCGTTCAAAAAGTTGGCGTGGGCACTTGTCCAGAGTTAGCTCTTAAAAAACTTTGAAATATGTTAAATAAAAACAAAAACATAGTGGTTACGGGGACCACGGGCCAAGATGGGTCTTATATGGTAGAATATCTTCTTGAAAATTTCGAGAGTAGGGTTTTCGGATTAGTTAGAAGAAATTCCAACCCGAATTATTCTAATATTAAGGTGGTTCTCGGTCATTCAAATTTTGAACTTGCGTATGGTGATTTAACCGACTCTCACTCAATTGAAAACATCGTAAGACGTATTAAACCGGATTATTTTATCAATTTTGCAGGACAGTCTGACGTACATCTTAGTTGGGAAATACCTCAATCTACATGGGAAATAAATACTACAGGAGTGATGAACGTTCTAGAAGCAGTTCGGAAACACGCTCATTTATGTAGGACTTATAATGCGGGGTCTAGTGAAGAGTGGGGGGATGTAATATATAGCCCTCAAGACGAGCAACACCCCCCAAGAGCAAGAAGTCCTTATGCGGCATCTAAAGTTGCTGCCCGTCAATTAGTTAAATCTTATAGGGAGTCATATAAATTATATGTAATTCAAGGGACTCTTTTTAACCACGAATCAATTAGACGTAGTCCAGCATTTGTTACCAGAAAAATTACATTAGGCGTAGCTAAAATATCTAAAGCTTTTAAAGAGAATAAAGATTTCGAGCCTCTTGAGCTTGGTAATCTTGATTCATTGCGAGATTGGAGCCATGCTAAAGATTTTATTGATGGGGTTTGGCGCATGGTTAACCAAGAGAAATACCGTTCAGATTTGGGCGAGTATAAAAACGAAACAAATTTAACTATTCTTTCTCCAATGTTAAGGGAATATGTTCTTTCGTCAGGCGAAAATCATACCGTCAGAGAGTTTGTTGAAAAGGCTTTTAAAGTTGCTGGTTATGAAGGCGTTTGGATTAATGGTGGCTTGGATGAAGAATATATAATTAATGGACAGAACGTGGTCAAAATTAATCCCCGGTTTTACAGACCCGCCGAAGTTTCGACTTTGTTAGGCAATTCCACAAAAGCTAGAATAGAATTAGGTTGGGAACCCAAAATAACCTTTGACCAATTAGTAAAAGAGATGGTAGAATCAGATTTATGCACAAGTTAGTCTTAGTTAATGGCTGTTTCGATATTCTAACCTTTGCACACGTTCGCCTACTGAATTTTGCCAAATCTTTAGGCAACCATCTTGTTGTTGGTATAAATAGCGATTTTTCAGTTCAGAAATTGAAAGGTTTAAATAGACCAATAAATAACCAAACAGAACGTCGAGAAGTCCTTTTGGGCCTGAAAGCCGTCAACGAAGTCGAAATTTTCGAAGAAAACGATGCTCACGAATTACTTTTGCGTATTAAACCTGACCTTTGGGTTAAGGGTTCTGAATATACAATTGACAAACTCACAGAAGAAGAACGCGCTGCAATGACCTTAATTAAGTGCGAACTCGCTCTATTTCCCAAAATTGAAGGGATATCTACAACCAATATAATTAAAAAAATCAACGGAAATCTTCTTTGACAAATTCCCCAAATCTTTGCTAAGATTTCGAATATGTCCAAGCCAGATGGATATAAGCTTGATAAGAAAATAGTTGATTCTACGGGTAAACCACCAAAAATCAATAGCCTTGAACAGTTTCTTGTTTGGAAATTTCTAAAGAACGTTCCCACAACGTCTTTGGATTGGTCGCGAGAAATAAAAATAGCTCGTATTTTTTTGGAAGCTTATCCATCTGTAGATTTTTGGAATTTTGTTGA